>LADL02003564.1_pt1 | contig 48858 bp, 48 predicted proteins | sample 619721 | NCBI WGS metagenome assembly LADL02 (sample SAMN03397408, study PRJNA257561) | rock porewater metagenome | biome: terrestrial; feature: Opalinus Clay rock; material: porewater; isolation source: Opalinus Clay rock porewater BRC-3 borehole | place: Switzerland: Mt Terri URL, St-Ursanne ...
GGCGAGGAGCGGTACGCCGCGGCAGCCCTGGGCAAGCTGGGGGTGCCGGTCCTGCGCACAATCACCGGCACCGCCGTCTTTGAGGGGGCCTGCGCCATGTGGGCCAACCGGGAGACCGTCATCCTGGGAACCGGTGTCCGCTGCAATGCCGAGGGTGCCCGCCAGGTCCGCGAGGTCCTGGAGCCCATGGGGGTTGAGGTCATACCCTACCAGATCCCCTACGGCCACGCCCATGTCGACGGGCTCTTCAACATTGCCGACGCCGACCTGGCGCTGATGTTCCCGTGGCAGACCCCCTACGATGTCTGGAAGCCCCTGGTTGACCGGGGGTTCAAAATCATCGAGGCCCCCTCAGTTGAGGAGGCCACCCAAGGGGGAGCCGTGAACTTTGTCGCCCTGGGCCCCAGGAAGATACTGATGGCGGCGGGGAACCCCTTGACCCGGAAGGCCCTTGAGGCCGAAGGGGTCGAGGTTTACAGTATCGACATTTCAGAGATTCAAAAGGGATGGGGCGGCCTCCACTGCATGACCGCCTTCCTGAAGCGGGCTGACTAGGGCGGATGCCTGACGCCTGATGCTGAAGGCTGATTAGGGCGCGGTGGCCAGTATCACTGAAGGTCCTGGGCCCAGTCGTCGCCTCGGCCCCCTTGGAGGAAGTGGTTCAAGGCGAGGGTCTCGCCCGGCTCCAGGACTATAAACTCGTTGTCCCAGTCTCCTCTGAACAACCTTTCGAGAATATCGACGGTTCCTCTCACAGTCTCCAGCCTGAGGTCCAGGGTGGAGGCGAAGAGCTGGGCCAGGGTCAGCGAAGCCTCCACGTCGTAGGCCCCGGTGTCAATGAGCATGGCCCGGGAGTAGTGGGAGAGCATCTTCTTAAACAGCCGGCGGGCGCGCTCCTCGCCGTAGAGTTTCACTGTCCGGCGGTATTCCTTCTCCAGGTTGCGTTCATTCTCGAGCCAGCCGCGGGTGAGGAAGTAGGTGCCGCAGTTGGTCCCGAGTTGGTGGCGGCGGTCCATGGATCCCAGGAGAAGGGAGATGCAGTCGTCGATCCGGGGTATGACCAGGGCGCAGTCCCGGGCTGTCACGCCCACCAGGGAGTTGCCGCAGGCCCCGAAGGCCAGGAGCACCTGCTCAGTCTCTGGCCGCGCGCAGGCGCCGTCGATCTCCTCCTGGACCCGGACGCGGAGTTTGTCGGGGAGGTTATGAAGCCCTGATTCAACCCACGAAACGGGCAGGTTCAGGCCGCTGCGCTCCAGGGCCAGTCCTACCTCGTCTTCGATTGTCTGACAGGCCACAACGGCAGCTCTCACATCTTCCACCTCACCTTCACCATAAAGGGGCACTAGAGGAGAAGTCAATGGGGGAAAATACCACAGGAGTTTGGTTGCCGTGAATAGAAGTAATATTTATCCATAGCAGACTACCGTTAAGACTTGAATGACAGAGATGCTCTTATATCAAAGTAGAGGTAGGCGTCAGTTGAATAGGACACGAAAGGATGGATGTTTATGGCGACACTGGAAGACCTGAAGAAGGCTGTCGCGGGAATTGAGGAAGAGGAGTCGTTGAAGCTCACTAGCGAGCTGCTGGCGGCCGGCATCGCGCCCCTGGAGATCGTGGGCGCCTGTCGCGAAGCAATGGAGGTTGTGGGCAGCCGCTTTGAAGAGGGCGAGTACTTCCTGCCGGAGCTGATGATGGCCGGCGAGATCCTCACAGGGATCTCCGACAAGATCCGGGACGAGGTTGAGGAAGAGGCGGACATGGGGGCCAAGGGCGAGCTGGGCACCGTCGTCATCGGCACCGTCGAGGGCGACATCCACGACATCGGCAAGGACATCGTGGCCTTCATGCTTGAGGTCAACGGCTACAAGGTCGTCGACCTCGGCGTGGATGTGGCACCCGATGACTTCGTGAAGGCCGTGCAGGAGCACGATGCCAAGGTAGTGGGTATGAGCTGCCTCCTGACGGTTGCCTACGACCCCATGAAGGCCACTGTAGAGGCCTTTGACAAGGCGGGCCTCCGCGACAAGGTCAAGATCATGATCGGTGGCGCGGCTACCGACGAGCAGATTCGTGAGTACACCGGCGCCGATGCCTGGGGTAAAGACGCCACCGCCGCTGTCTCACTAGCGCAGAAGTGGATCGGGGGTGCTGCCTGATGGTAGCTGAAGGCTGGAAGGAAAAACGGCAGCAGAGATTGGCGGCCTGGAGGGCTGGCGCCGACGAAATGGAGTTTGCTAGCCCTGAGGTCAAGGAGAAATACCTTGAGCGAATGAGTATCATCATCGACGCCCTGGATGGCAAGAAGCCTGCCCGGGTGCCCATCTGCCCGGCCATCGGCTTTTTCCCGGCCTTCTACGGTGGTATTACGGCGGAGGACGCCATGTATGATTACGGAAAGCTGGGGCAGGCCTGGGGCAAGTTCCACGCCGATTTTGCCATAGACTCCCATGCAAGCCCGCTGATCATTGGTCCAGGCAAGCTCTTCGAGCTCCTTGGCTACCAGGTGTATCAGTGGCCTGGTCACGGGACCCCGCCGGACACACCCTACCAGGCCGTCGAGGGCGAGTACATGAAGGCGGAAGAATACGACCTGCTGATTAACGACCCGTCCGACTACTTCACTCGGTGCTATCTCCCGCGTGCTTTCAGCGCGCTGGCACCCTGGCAGGCCCTTGCCCCCGTTACTGATCTGGTGGAGCTGCCCTTTGTAGGGGGCGGGTTCATCCCCTTTGGTATTCCCCCTGTGCAAGAATCCCTCCAGAAGCTCCTGGCCGCCGGTCAGATAGCGATGGAATGGATCGGTACCGTAGGAGCCATTGCCGGCCAGATCAAGGCAACCACCGGTGTTGTCGATACCATTGGCGGGTTCTCGAAGGCCCCCTTCGATATCCTGTCAGACACCATGCGGGGCACCCGGCCCTTCATGATCGACCTCTACCGGCGTCCTGACAAGGTGAAAGCCGCTATGGAGCGCCTGGTGCCCCTGGCGGTGAGCCAGGGGATCCGCAGCGCCCAGGCGGGCGGCCTCCCCATTGTGTTCATTCCCCTGCACAAGGGAGCCGATGCCTTCGTATCTGATGACATATACCGCGAGTTCTACTGGCCGACCCTGAAGGCCGTGATGCTGAACCTCATTGAAGAGGGGTTAATCCCGTACCTCTTTGTCGAGGGCGCTTACAACACGCGCCTTGAATACCTGGCGGATCCGGAGCTTCCGCCCTTCAGTTCCGTCTATTTCTTCGACAAAACCGACATGACCAAGGTCAAGGAGGCCCTCGGTGGCGTCCAGTGCTTTGCCGGCAATGTGCCGGTGAGCATGATGAAGGCGGGAACCCCTGCCGATGTGCGGGAATACGTACGAGACCTGATCGTGAATGTCGGTAACGATGGCGGCTTCATCCTGAGTACCGGTGGCGTTGTAGATCATGCGTTACCAGAGAACCTGACCGCTTTTGTTGAAGCCGGCTTGGAGTTTGGACAGTACTAAGAGAAACAGTACCGAGACTGAGCCGTTGCGCGCACTTTCTCCATAACTCTGCAGGTGTGGAGTTGCGTTCTTCGGTCACTACTGCGACCTCCAGACAGTACACGGCTGGAGGTCGCAACATATTCAATTCGTGGAAATCACAGGCTATTGCTGACCGACGACGGTTGACATATACTTATAATAATTATGTAACCTAGTCTTTTGGTCCAGTAGAAGGGTGGGCGAGGATGCAGGAGTATCTGGTCGTATTTCAGCCTTCTGGCAAGCGCGGGCATGTGACGGAAGGGACCCTCCTTTCCGAAGCGGCCCGGCAGATAGGTGAGGACCTGGAGTCCCTCTGTGGAGGCCAGGGGTCTTGCGGAAGATGCCTTGTTCGCATTGAAGAGGGCCGCTTTGATAAATACGGGATAGAGTCGCGGATGGGACATCTGTCTGCGTTGGAAGAGGACGAGAAACGGGTTCTCGGGAGACGGGGCTCTGCAGAGGGCCACCGCCTGGCCTGCGTTGCCAGGGTTCAGGGTGATGTGGTTGTCTTCGTGCCCGAGGAGACCCGCCGGAGCAAGCAGGTAGTGCGCAAGGAAGCCACAGGCAGGACCATTGAAGTAAAACCCGCTATCAGAAACTACTATGTAGAGTTGACGAAGCCGGCCCTGAACGAGGATGTAGAAGGGGATTGGGAGCGGCTCTCCGCCAAGTTAAAGGAACTCTTTGATCTGGACAATCTGGCCATAGACTACCAGGCCCTGCGCGCCCTTCCCGGAGCGGCACGAGCGGGCGGTTGGAGGGTGACGGTAACGGTCTGGGATGACAGGGAGGTTGTGGCCGTCCGACCGGGGATGATTGAGGTCAGTTACGGCCTGGCGGTGGATGTTGGGACAACCACTGTCGCCGGTTATCTCTGCGACCTGGCCAGCGGTGCGGTACTGGCGACGGCTTCGCTGATGAATCCCCAGCTGGCTCAGGGTGAGGACCTTGTCTCCCGGGTCACCTTCGCAAAATCCAACCCCGACGGGCTTCAGCGCCTTAACCATGCTATCATCGAGGCCCTCAACGAGATCGCCCGCATTACAACAGAAGAGGCCGGCCTTTCTCCAGACGATATCATGGAAGCGGTGCTTGTGGGCAATACTGTCATGCACCACATCTTCCTGAACATTGACCCCCAGCACCTGGTCCATTCCCCCTTTGTGCCAGCCCTCCAGGGCCCTGTCAATGTGAAGGCCCGGGAACTGGGACTCAGGTTTCACCCGGGGGCTAATGTCCATGTTTTGCCTGTAGAGGCCGGATTTGTGGGGGCTGACAATGTGGCCGCCCTGCTGGCTGAAGAGCCCTATAACCAGGATGAGCATTGGCTCATCGTGGATATCGGCACAAACGGTGAGATTGTTTTGGGCAACCGCGACCAGCTTCTCTGCGCCTCCTGCGCCTGCGGCCCGGCCTTTGAGGGCGGACATGTCCGATCTGGCACCAGGGCAGCCCAGGGGGCCATCGAACGAGTCCGGATCGACCCCAAGACCTGGGAGGTTCGCTTTAAGGTCATCGGCCGTGAGGAGTGGAGCCCTGAACTTCCCTCCGCGGAGATCCGGGCCAAGGGTATCTGCGGCAGCGGTGTCATCGATGCGGTGGCCGAGATGGTTACAGCAGGCATCATCCAGCACAGCGGTCGGCTCAACGATAAGGTGGAGAACCCCCGCCTCCGGCGGGGCGAGGACGGCCTGGAGTTTGTCCTGGCCTGGCCTGACGAGACCGCTTCCGAGCGGGCCATCACCATCTCGCAAAAGGACCTGCAGGCCATCACCCTGGCCAAAGCGGCGCTCTACTCCGGCAGCAAGATGCTACTGAAGCGGATTGGGCTGGAGAGCCCTGATCGAATCATCCTGGCTGGCGCCTTCGGCAGTTACATTGACAGGGAACGGGCAGTGGTCATGGGCCTCCTGCCCGACTGCCACCTGGACCGCATCCACTCGGTGGGCAATGCCGCCGGCGACGGGGCCCTGATTGCCCTTTTGAACATTGACAAGCGGGCCGAGGCGGAGACGGTCGCCCGCAGGGTGGAGCATGTGGAACTGACCCTGGAAGACAGCTTCAACGACGAGTACTTTTCGGCCCTGTTCTATCCCCACAGGCACGACACCTTCCCCCGCTTCACCGCGTCCAGGGTAAGCCGTGAGGAGGCAGGGGCGTAGATCATCCGAGCGACTCCTGAGCCCGGGGTGCCTGGGCGGAGCGCCTGGGGCAGAGTTTCTGGGCCAAATCATCTGAAGGAGAGGATAAGCAGCATGCTAATCATTGGAGAATCTCTTAACGGGCACATACCTCCAGTTGGTAAAGCAATTAAGGCAAGAGACGAGGATTACCTGGTTCGACTGGCGCGGGAGCAGGTTGAGCGCGGCGCCGACTATCTCGACGTCTGCGCCTCCATCGCCAAGGGCGACCAGGCCGAGCACCTCACCTGGATGGCCCAGGTTGTCCAGGGTGTCACTGACAAGCCCCTGGTCCTGGACAGCGACGACTCGGCCGCCCTTGAGGCGGCGGTGAGGGCCTGCCATGGCCCTGTTGTCCTGAGCTCGATTACCGCCGAGGAAGAGCGGATGAAGAGACTCATTCCCCTGGCAGTAGAGACAGGCTCCGACCTTGTCGGCCTCTGCATGGGCAGCGACGGCATCCCCAAGTCAGCGGAAGGCCGGCTGAAAGTGGCCCTGGAGATTGTTGAGGCCGCCGGAGAGGCGGGGATCGCAAGGGAGCGGCTGTGGCTTGATCCCATGGTAATCAGTATCGGCACTGACGACCAGGCAGGGAGAGTAACCCTGGAGACGGTCAGGGCCCTTCGGGAGGAACTCCCTGAGGTCCACATCATGGGGGGCGTCAGCAATGTCGGTTTCGGACTTCCCAACCGGCGCGCCCTGAACCGGGCCTTTGTGCCCATGCTGATAGGGGCAGGCATGGACGGCTTCATGGTTGATGTGCGCGATGCCCAGCTGATGACGATGCTCCACGCGGCGCGGGCGCTGGCGGGCCAGGACCGCTACTGCCAGAAATACCTCAAGGCCTACCGGGCAGGTGACCTCGTATGAAGGACCAAGACCGCGCCCCCTACAGGTGGGTAATCCTTGGCATCGCCTGGCTGAGCTTCTTTGCTGTGGCAATGTCCTGGTATATCATGCCTACCCTGGAGCACCAGCTGCTCGACCTCTACAATATCAGTCCCGCTCAGTACTCCGCGGCCCTCACCGCCCCCTTCCTTGTGGCCGGCCTGCTGTCGATAGGCGGCGGCATGCTGGCGGACCGCCTGGGGATCCGCGTCGCGGGGGCCATAGGCGTCGTGGTGGCGGGTATCGGTATCTTCGGCAGATCCTATGTTGAGCCGGACTTCGCCTACCTGATGGGACCAATGATGGTTGTCGGCGTCGGCCTGGGGTTCGTAATGCCGAACCTCCCCAAGCTCGTTAGCGTGTGGTTCCCACCGGACGAGACGGGCCTGGCCACCGGCATCTACAACACGGGCCTCATGGGCGGGATTGCCACTGGCCTGGTGATAGCGCCTTTCCTCCCAGATTGGTCTACGGCCAACATGGTTCTGGGCGCAGCGATTATCCTTCTAGGGCTTGTCTTCTTCGCTGTGGTGCGTGATGCGCCTCTGGGGAAGGAGCTGCCGCTGGCGTCGTTGGTTGAAGGCCTGGGGGCCGCTGTAAGGAGTAAGAGCGTCTGGGCAACAACCCTGGCCGTGGCGGTGGCCCTGGCGGGCATGGTGTCACTCCAGGCCGCTCTACCCGCCGGCCTGAACGCGGAGTACGGCCTGCCGATGTCAACTGCAGGGCAGATCGCTTCCCTCATCTCCTACTTCGGAATACTGGGTGCTCTGACGCTACCGGCCCTTGCAGACAGGCTAAACCTGAGAAGGCTCTTTCTTGTCGCCCTACCCATTAGCTTCTCAGTCATAATGTATCTGAGTTGGCTGTCGGGGGAGAATACTACCGTTTTGTGGCTTGGAACGGCTGTAGCCGGGTACCTGGCTGGCGGCTCCCTGCCGCTGTTGATGGAGGTGCCAGCCTTCTTACCCCGCATTGAAGGGGATCCAGTGCGGTGGGAGCACGTCGGCGGCGCTGCGGGGCTCATCGGCTCCATGCTTAACATTGGCGGTTTCGCGGGTTTTCCCTTTATCGTGATGCCGGTCATCATCTCCTCCGGCTACAGCGCAGGTCTCCTGCTGGCCGCGGCGCTCTTTGCCTCACAGGCCCTGTTCGTGTTGGGGATCGAGCTGCCCAGGAAGGCGACGGTGTCCGCCGCACAGTAGGTAGTGGGAGTCATGAGACACATGAAACACAGGGGGGACCACGACGATGAGCAGGCTCAAGACCCTTCTGAGCGCTGGCCAGTTTGTGGTCAGCGCCGAGGTGGATCCGCCGAAGAACACCGGCTTGTCCTCCCTTCGGGAGGCGTCGGCGCAACTGCGCGGCTACGTTGATGTCGTAAACGTGGCCGACAACCCTGGCGCCCGCTGTCATGCTTCGAGCTGGGCAGGGTCTCTGGCGGTGCTGCAAGAGGGCCTTGAGCCGGTGCTGCAGTTGACGACAAGGGACCGCAACCGGCTGGCCCTTCAGAGCGACCTTCTGGGGGCCTACGGCCTGGGTATCAGGAATGTCCTCTGTCTCTCTGGCGACCATCCCGAAAGGGGCGACCACCCTGAGGCCCAGGGTGTCTGGGACATAGACTCGGTCCAGTTCCTGAAGATGGTGCGGCGGCTGCGGGATGAAAAGCGGCTTATGAACGGCAACGCCGTTAACCCCGAGCCGCGGTTTTTCATTGGCGCCGCGGCCAATCCCTTCGCTGAGCCGCTGCGATTTCGCGTTGACAGGCTCGCCAAGAAGCAGGCCGCCGGGGCGGAGTTCATCCAGACTCAGCCCGTCTTTGACCTGGGGCGCTTTGAGGAGTGGCTTTCAGAGGCGAGGGAGCGCGGCATCACCAGGCGGATCCATATCATCGCCGGGGTAATGCCTGTGACCTCGGCGCGAACCTTTGAATACATCCGGGACAATGTGCCGGGGATCCCCGTTTCGCAGGGGCTCATCGATGGGCTGAAAGGGGCCGCCGATCCTGTCGAAGTTGGCCTTGAGAGGGCAATATCCACCGCAAGAGAGCTCATGAGAATGGAAGGGGTGAGCGGCATTCATGTAATGCCCCTTAACAGGCACAAACTGGTGTCGACTATTGTGAGAGAGGTCGGCCTTTTCCCCAGGCCAGAGAACCCAGCCGGGAGTGACTGAGCTATGGAAGCCAGATCCCCTCTTCATAGAATAGGTCGGTGGGCCAAGAATTTTGGCTCACGCCTCATCTGGAGGCTCGAGCGACCTGTGAAAGAGACCCTGTTTGACTGCCGCTCCTGCGGCCAGTGCGTCCTGACCCACACCGCCTACATCTGTCCCATGCGCTGTCCGAAGCAGCTTCGCAACGGCCCCTGCGGCGGGGTTCGAGAGGGCGGACGGTGCGAGGTCTACCCCGAAAAGCCCTGCGTCTGGTATCTCATCTACAACAGAAGCCATGCCCTGGGCAGGCGGCCGGTGCTAGCCGCCGTCAGCGCTGCCCTTGACTGGCGGCTCAAGAACACCTCATCCTGGTTAAACCGCCTGGCGGGCCGAGACCGGCACATTAGAGAGGCCTTTAAGGGGAGTCCCCCTCGCGATAACAAACCAGGGTGATGATCTATATTGCAGGGGTTTGTGTCTTTCTTCTTCAGGCATTGACAGACAAAACTGTGCAATTGTACAATGGGGCGAGGGGTGATGACCATGGGCCACGACTTTGTGTTCACTAACATCCGGCTACCCGAAGACCTGCACCGGCAGCTCAAAACCAGGGCCGCTCGGGAAGGGATCAGTCTTGCTGAGATTGTGCGCCGCGCCGGAAAGCAGTACCTTCTGACCCTCGAGGAGAAGCAGGAGCAGCAAGATCCCCAGGGACTACTTGCAGACCTCCGTCGAGACAGCCTCCATTTCCTCCAGCAGCGGAAGCGCGATTGGGAAGAGGAGCGTACAGACCTGCAGGCTCAGCGAGAGGAGTTCCGGTCAAAGCAGTCGCACTCTGGCCGGCAGACCCAAAAACTCAGTCTGTCTGAAGAGATTGTCAGGTCCCGGGAGAACGAGCGCCAGTGAAGGTCCTCTACTTCGACACCTCGGCCCTAGTCAAGCTATATATTAAGGAGCAAGGGTCCGCCGCCGCGGCCAGGCTCTTTGATTCCCCCGACGGACTAGTCTTTGTTTCGGAGATTGTCTTCCTGGAGTTTGAATCCGCCCTGTGTAAGAAAGTGGTCAGGGAAGAGGTCAGCGAGTCCTTCGCCCAGGAGATCAGAGAGATTGCCAACCGGGAGGCAGAGGCAGCCATTGCCAGTGGGCACCTGGAGGTAATCACGCTAGACTCGGCCCTTATCGCCAGCGCCTCCCGGTGGATTGGATCGGTTGCCAGTGAGAGCAGGCGGATATTGACTGCCCTCGATGCCCTCCACCTGGGCAGCGCTCTGAAACTCCAACGTCTCAGGCCCGTCTTTGTCAGCAGCGACCAGTATCTATTGGCCATTGCCGATGACTTGGGCCTGGCGACCATCGACCCCGAGCAGGAGTAGGGCCCCTGGGTGGTCCTGTATCAGGGTTGCGGGGCGTTGGCAGCATGACCGGAACCGCGGCGTAATCTACAGCAGCGCCCTGGCGACGGTTCCACAGGAGCCGCGGGCAGCTCGACAAAAAAAGTAGTACCCCGCCCCACCTCGGTTTCAAACCACAGCCTTCCACCGTGCACCTCTTCTATTATGCGTTTGGTTATCGGTAGGCCAAGGCCCGTCCCTTCGGGCTTGGTGGTGAAGAGCTTGTCAAACACCCTGGGCCTGTCTTCAACGGGGATACCAGGACCGGTATCACTGATGCGGAGGCGGATAAGCCCGGGTTCGCCTGCCCGGCACTCATGGGTGGCGGCAAGCCCTATCAACCCGCCGGCGCCTTCCATGGCCTGAGTGGCATTTGTGAGCAGGTTCACGGTTGCCTGGCGGAGCGTCCGCGAGTGGCCGTTGACCGGGGGCAGGCAGGGCGGGGAGTTAAACTCAAGCCCGATGTCCCGCCCCACCAGCTGCGCCTGCCAAAGGAGCGACACCTGCTCAAGCAGGGCGCAGATGTCGAGGGGGGCCAGGGGCAGGGTTTCATCCAGCTCTCCCAGGACCTCCCGGTTGTTAAGGTGGCTGATCTCGGCCATCAGGGCTCTCAGGTCATCGGTAGAGCGCATGATCTGCTCGAAAAGGCGCCCGTAGGCGCCGCTGTCTTCCTTAGCCGTAATCATCCCCAGTTGCGCGCAGCCCCTGATGGTTGTCAGGAAGTTGTTTGCCTCGTGGAGCACCCGGCCGCTGAGTTCTCCCATCAGCGCCAGGCCCTCGGTGCGTTGCAGGCGTTCATAGGCCGTAAGCAGCTGCTCATACGGGTGGCGGATGGTCAGGACGAAGAGTCCGTAGTAGATGAAGGCGTAAGAGGCCAGCTTGTAGAGGTGGCCCAGCAGGTTGTAGGTGTCGTAGACATTTATGTACAGTGTGAAACAGAGCTCGCTGATGCAGCTAAAAACCATGGCGCAGGTCAGGTAGTAGCTCATCTTATCTCCGCGGCTCTGCCAGCGGTGGAAGAAGAGGGTGCCTGCCACCGCGTAGAGCCCGCTGACGAGAATCTCAAGCCGGATCTTGAGAGGAGTCAACCCACTCCCGGCGACGAACATGGCGGGGAGGCGAGCATCAAAGTTCACAACAGTGGCAAGGGTGGCCCAAGCCAGGGCCACCCACAGCAACAGGGAGAGCCACCTTATCTTCGGGGTTACCGACCTGATCGTCACAAGGGGCCACAGGATAAAGCCAATCCCCGCCGTCAGGCGGCCGGCAAGCCAGAAATAGATGGCCTTGTCGGGAGAACTGGGCGTAAAGAACCTGGGCATTCCGTTATAGGAGAGCAGGTGGAAGACATCGAGCAGGCCAATCAAGCAGAACACGGAGCCCAGCCAGAAAACCAAACGGTTTGAGTCAACGACGGAATTGTGCCAGACAAGCCCAAAGACCATGAAGGCAATGGCAACACAGGCTGCTTCCAGAACCGTGTGAATCCACAGGTAGTGTGATGCCAGGTACTGGTGATACAGAATGCCCTCGGCTCGCCAGGCAACAAGCAACGAGACAGCGGCCGCAAGAGCAATCACCGCCAGTTTGGTCGCTTGCCGCCTCTTTTGCGTTCTGGGGGCGTCAATTCGCCTCTCTACCGTCAAATTCACCTGCGTACTCCCTTAGGTTCCCAGTACTTGTGAGTGCCGTTACCTCCCTAATTTCCACTAGCGTGGACTAGAGTCCTTCCCGGAGTGTGTGGCACACCAGGGTGGGAGCAGTGGAGGGACGATTGGGAGGGGAAAGGCGTGAAGCCCTTCATGTCGGATTAGAAACCGAAACCTGTCTAGCCCTGATGCAGCTGCAGGAGCAAGGGCTTTTGAGCGTTGATGACAAGGTCAAGCTTGGCGAAACTCAGTACTTCTCGTTCCCGAATCACAGCTATCGTTTAGGAAAGGGGACCTCCACCAGGCGGGTCCCACATATGTTCAGGAACAAGTGGGCTTGTCCTGTATTAGTGGTGTAATGACCCAGATGGAAGCAGGGCGTGGACTCCTCAGTCTTCCGCAGAAGATTCGATGTGAACTGCTCCGGCCTGTAGCTTACAGCCACAACCTCCATGACCACAAGGTTATGGTCCCCAACGGGGGTTATGCTTGTGGCCCTTCCCTCAAGATGAGCGGCACATTCCTTGATGCGGTCAGGCTTAACCTCTTTAGAGGGCAAAGCTGAAAACCCTGCAGCTTTGAATTTCTTGACTCCCGGCTGCTGTTCATAAGAACAAAGCACCAGCTGTTGGGCTTGTTCAAGCCCGGGAACATTTATGACTAGCTCCCCTTGACGCTCAACGTTCTCAAGGGTGTGTTGCTTCTTGGGTTTGGCCAGGAGTGCCAACCCCATCAGGGCCGGCTTGACAGAGAGCGGTGTTACCCAACTGAAGGGCGCTACGTGAGTGGTGCCGTCTTCATCAAGGGTTGTTACAAGCACTGGACGACTGGGCTGCAAGAGCATGTAGGCCTCATCATAGCGCTCAGCCGGTAGGCCAGTTCTCTTCATCAGGATCCCACCTTCGTCTTCCCAAGTTACGGCTATCGTCCCCACCAAGCCCAGGAGTGAACCCTGTCAGGAGGTGGGCCTAATCAGGATCATTGACTTCCTGGCAGTCTTTTGGCAGGCGGCGCACCTCAAAGACAATAGGGTTCTCAGGGTCTGGACATGCCATGTAGGTCAGTCCAGGCTCCTTATCCCAGGGGTTTGAACCACCTGTCCTGTAGACAGCGATAGCAGACCACAGGCAGTGGAAGGCTTCGCAGCAAATGCCTGCTGGGGTCTTGAGGTCCACGACCCATGATTCCCCTTCCCTGTGACCAACGTCGCAAGTACCCTTCTGGGAGACAATTGTCACCTTTACTAGATGTGCTTCAGCCACTGGTATCCCACCTCTGTCTGATTGTTATGAAAGATTTCGCTATGACTAGTAGGATTCCCCCCCGTCTGTGTAGAAAAGGTGAATCATAAGAAACACCGTTTCACAATGTGAAACCGGGGGTAATTGGGGGAGAGTGGTTCAGGTTGCACGGCAGGGGATCGAATGTGCAGACCATTCAGTCTGTTGAACGGGCTTTTAACTTGCTAGAGGTACTGGCCCGACATCCGGAAGGGATAGGCGTTACCGACCTGGCTCGGAAGGTAGGGCTTAACAAGACAACTGCTTACAGGTTGTTAGCTACGATGCAGGGCTTGGGGTACGTCAGAAGGTCACAGGCAGGTAGCAATTACACTTTGGGCTGGAGGATCGCAGATCTTGCAAGTTTTCTGCTTGAGGGTACCGAGCTAATCTTCATCGCTCGGGAACCCTTGAGGAAGTTGTCACGGCTGACCAGAGAGGCGGTTCACCTAGGCGTATTGGAGGGGAATGAGGTCGTCTATGTCAGCAAGATTGAGAGTCCTCAGCCCATTAGGATAGCTTCACGGGTTGGCGGTCGGATGCCGGTCCACTGCACAGCCCTGGGGAAGTCCATCCTGTCTCACCTTCCACGACGCAGGGCAGAAGAGATTCTTCGCCGAGGGCCCCTAACACAACGAACAGCCCTGACAAAGACTGATCCCAAGCTGATCCTGCAGGACCTTGACGAGATCAGGGATCGGGGGCATGCCCTTGATGCTGGCGAGAATGAGAAAGGTATCCTGTGCATCGGCGCCCCCATATTCGACAATAGCGGAACGCCGGTTGCAGCCGTCAGCATATCGGGGCCTGGTTTCAGGCTCACTGAGGATGTTGTTAACGAGATGGCGGCCCATGTGGAGGATTGTGCGAGGGAGATCTCAGAGGGTCTGGGCTATGACCGGGAGAACCTCCGCACGCTTTCAGGTTCCTCTTGAAGGCAGGCACTAAGGCAGGCACTACAGTTCATCAGGCTCTTTGAGAAGGGGAGGTTCACAAATGCCTGACAGGGTTTTGCGTACCCAGAATGAATTGGAGGATTTCGTTCGCGGGTGCGCTCTTCTTGGTACCGGAGGGGGTGGTGACCCAGCCACGGGTCTCCAACTGCTCGTCGAGTTACTGGAAGAGGGCAAGGAGATAGGTTGGGTAGATGCAACCAGGATATCCGGCAACGGATGGGTATGCTGCCCTTTCTACATGGGTTCAATCGCCCCCCATACCGACGAGGTCAGGCGCAAACTGAAGGCATTGGGCCTCAAGCGCAAGGTTAAGCATGAGCTAGTGGAGGCCGTTCGGGAACTGGAGCAGTACACCGGCTACGAGATACTGGGGCTGGCCTCCGCCGAGATGGGTGGGATTAACACCCCGGCCCCCCTTGCCGCCTCAGTACGGCTCGGAATCCCCCTGGTTGATGGTGACTACGGAGGCGGCAGGGCCATTCCCGAGATCGCCCAGTCCTTAACGGCCCTTCACTACCAGGACGTGTGCCCGATCGCCTTTGTTGACTACAGCGGCACTGTCACCATTCTCAAACAGGCAACATCCTATGCAATGGTCGAACGGGTCGGCAAGATGATTAGCCGTGGCCCCTTCTCCCTCATTGGCTCCGCCGGGTTTCTCTTGCGCGGAGAAGCAATGCGCGAGGTCATCAGCACCAACACCCTTACTAGAGCCCTAGAACTCGGTGGGATCATTCGAACCGCCCGTGACAGCGGTTCTAATATCGCTGCCAAGGTTGCGGCCCACCTCAGTGGTTGGGTGCTGGCCAGGGGCACTGTTGTCAAGAGGGAGTGGGAGGACCGGGACGGCTACATGTTTGGTGAATTCAGGATAGAGGGTACCAACGAATTTAGTGGCGAGGGCTTCAGGGTCTGGTATCAGAACGAGAATCACCTGATGTGGCGGGGCGACCGGCCAATCGCCATGAGTCCGGATATAATCGCGGTGATGGATGCCGAAACAGGAGAACCGGTCACAAATACCAGCTTGCGGCAAGGGGATAGGATTGCCGTTATCGGTGCCGTTGGCAGCCTCAAATATCGTTCGGATTACGGCCTGGAGATTCTGGGACCGAGACACTACGGTTTCGACCTTGATTACATACCCATCGAGGTGCTTCAGGGTTGAGATGGGCGGGAGGAGCAGTCTGACATGATTAACATGAGTGCCGGACAGACAATGATGTCGAAGTCTTGCCTTGAAGAGATCTCGAAGCAAATGGGTACTACCATATACTATCCCCCTTACTGGGACCTTGAAGAAGAGGTACTGGTGATGCTTGCCGAGCTGCTTGAGACTGAGGCTAACGTCTTTCTGATGGCCGGAAGCGCTACCTATGGGATTGAGGCGGGGTTCAGGAACCTTCTCAAGCCTGGGGACAAGGTAGTGGTAGTGAACGGAGGGGTTTTCGGCAGTGTTGCGGCAAGCCTGCTGCGGATTGTTGGCTGCGAACCCCTGGAGATACGCGTTTCCTACGGTGCAGCGGTGGATCTCAATGCAGTGGCCAGGGCTCTCAAGGAGCCCGGCGTCAAGGCCCTCTTTGCGGTTCATATTGAGACCTCTACTGGCACCAGGTTCCCCATCTCCGAGCTAGGCGCCCTAGTCGCCGCGAGGAAGGGCGTCTATTTCCTGGTCGATGCCATCTCATCGGTGGCCGGTGCTCAGTTTAAGATGGACGAATGGGGTGTCGATCTCTGTTTCACCAGTCCACAGAAGTGCATCTCTGGTCCTCAGGGCGTTGCCATTGTTGGCGTAAGCCGCCGCGCCTGGGAGGCAATCAGCGCCAGGCCCGAAGACGACTTAAATTCGCTTTGCCTGGACATGAGGGCCTGGAAGCGCTACCACGATTATAATGTTAAGGCCCTCAATGAAGCCTGGCGTCAGGGGGAAAAGGCCCCAGAGGTCAAGCGGCGCTCGCCGCACGAGATCTCGCCCTCTGGCCCTGTGGTTCGGGGACTCTACGGCGCCCTGAAAGACATTTTCTACGAAGGGCCTGCACATGTTCGTAGAAGGCACCAGATCTGTTCTACAGCCCTTCGACGCGCCGCTGACGCCCTGGGGCTCAGAACCGTGGCTTCAAATGACGAGTTGGCAGCACCAGTTGTAACCGTTATTTACCTTCCCGATGGCATCTATGAACGAGACTTCCGGGCAGTTCTCTTTGAGGAGCTGGGTGTGGTCATTGCTAATGGAGAGATTGGGGATGACAATGTACGGATTGGGACCATGGGCGTTGGCGCTCAGAAGTCCTTTGTTCTTCAGACCGTTGCGGCTCTGGAGAAAGCCCTTGAGAAGTTCGGTTACGATTTCCAACCTGGCGCGGGCGTTGGCGCGGCCGAGACCGTATTCGATGCAGTAGAGGATGTTGACTGGGATAGAGTCCCCAGGTAGGGGCTTCCGAGATCAAGCTAGGAGAGATGAATGTGCGTGAGCGACTTACTTCTTATTTTGACGATATCATATCGGGGCGGGGCCAGACGCTGTTTATCGCCTTGGCCTCAGTCATTCTCTCCCTCGCCATATTGAGCATCTTTGCCCTGATTGCAGGGGCCGACCCTTTTGAGGCCCTTTACGCCCTGTTCTATGGCGCCCTCAAGGGAAGATACGCCATATCGGCGACCTTTGCCGAGATGTCAGCCCTGATACTCACTGGCCTGGCGGTGTTGATTCCCTATCGAACAGGCTTCTTCAACATCGGGGGCCAGGGGCAACTGGAACTCGGCGCCCTCGCAACGGTGGTAATCTCCCTGTACCTACAGGCCCCGCCGAACATTGTTCTTGCCGTGGCGCTCCTGGCTTCTATGCTGGTAGGAGCCCTGGCCGTTGTGGTGCCCATGATTCTGAGGATCTTCCGGGGGGCCAGCGAAGTAACCACAACCATTATGATGAATTTTGCCAGTATTATGTTTATGTACGCCATGGTTACAGGGCCCCTGAAGGATCCGGCTGCCTTCTACGGCACCACCAAGGCGGTCCCTGCGGCTGTCAGATTACCCATGCTACCGGGAACAACAGTTCACTCTGGGGTTCTCTTGGCCGTACTGGCGGCAGTAGTAATGTTCATTGTTACCAGGTACACAGTGTTTGGCCTCCAGTCTAAGATGATTGGAGCCAATGCGCCGGCGGCTCGAGCAGCCGGCGTAGACGTCAAGGGTGTCACCATCAGGGTAGTATTGCTTGGGGCGGCCCTGGCCGGTCTTGTTGGCGGCATTCAAATCCTGGGGTTCAGCTTCAGGGTGGCGGAGGGTTGGTCAAAGAGCTGGGGGTTTGGTGGCATTCCCGTGGCATTCTTGGGTGGCAATCCCCTGGGCGTGGTCCTTGTAGCGTTTATTTTCGCCGTTCTCGAAACTGGATCCCGGCAGATGCAGGCCATGACCGGGGTTCCGGCCGCGCTGGTCAGCCTGTTTCAGGGCATTCCAGTATTAATATATGTAGGCCTGAAGGCAGCGGCTTACATCTATAAACCCAAGTCCATTGCGGCTAACGACAAGATTGTAACTGACTATGATGATGAACCACCCGTTAGTTCCGCATCCTCGTCGGCTTCACAAGGTGGTGTCTGAGATGACTGAAGCTTGGTTTGCTGACTTTCTCTTGGCAACGATACGGGCAGCGGTCCCACTGGTTTTTTGCGCTCTTGGGGTACTCCTGTCCGAGCGAGCCGGCGTCTGGAACATCGGTGTAGAAGGGACCATGCTCGCCGGTGCTCTGGTGGCAGTCTTAACGGCGATTGTAACAGGAAACGTCTGGCTGGCCCTGGTTTTTACTGTCCTAATAGGGTTTGCAGTCGGAGCTCTTCAGGGCGTCTTTACCGTGTTCCTGCCAGCAGATCAGGTTGTAGTAGGAATTGCCATTAACCTCACCAGCTTGGGGGCGACGAGTTTCGCCTACAAGATTATGATAAACAAAGGCATACCGCTGGCGGCGCCACGAACCTTAGTGTCTACACTGCCTGGGTTGAGGGAGGCCCCGGTGATAGGGTTTTTTGCGTCGATCTCGCCCCTGGCTTACTTGGCGATCGGGCTCGTAATCCTTACCTACTACTTCCTCTTTCGAACGGGCCCTGGCCTCCTGCTCCGCTCTCTGGGTGAAAGCGCCCATGCCGCCCACGCCGCCGGCATCAATGTCAATGGGGTACGGTACCTGACCCTGGCAGTCGGATCAGCAATGGCCGCTCTGGGCGGGGCGGCCCTGACACTGGCCTGGGTTCCAAGCTTCACTGACAACATCACCATGGGACGCGGCTTCATTGCACTGGCTGCTGTCTACTTTGGGCGTTGGAACCCCGTTCTTGCCCTTGCGGCAACGCTGTTGTTTGGCGCGGGCGAGGCCCTCGCTTTTCGCGCCCAAGCTGCCGGCGTAGGTCTGAATCCATTCTACTACATGATGATGCCCTACATGTTGACCCTTCTGGTCGTAGGCTTGACAGGACGAGCAGTTGGACCGAAAGACTCTGGTAACCCCTTTATACGGCGATGATGCGCATACTGGCTGACGTAGACTGGCTTAGAGTTGGGGACGCGCGTATTAAATGTAGGTTTAATGGATCTGAGCTAGATGAGCAATGCTTTAGGGAAAGCCCGTGGAGACCGGAATCTAAACAAGAGAAGGGAGAAGCAATATGATTTTGGAACGCTTAAAGAAGTCTAGGCTCCTGTTTGTGCTGCTTGCAACCCTGACAGTAGTTGGGGCCGTGGCTGGATGCACACCGGCGGCCGACAATGGAGACGACACAGGTGACGATGAACCTATTAAGGTCGGCGTCATGTACGCCATCACCAACCCAGCCAAGGCTGGCGGTTGGGACCGCGCTGACTGGGTGGGCATTGAGTACATGCGCGAACAGGGCTGGGAAGTCAATGTAGCTGAAGGGGTTCCCTATCCCCAGACAGCTGCAACGGCTGCTGGATACGCTGAAGACGGCTATCCTATCGTTATCTTCCCAGATAACGGACAGATTGAGGCCTTCAAGGAAGTTCCACCTCAGTATCCGGACACCTGGTTCATCATGACATCACTCGTTGACGAGTTGCCTGACGCTGACAATGTGGCAGCCTGGATGCCCGATTTCTATCAGTACGGCGCGATGCTTGGTATAGTCATGGCTAAGACCACCGAGTCCGGGGTAGTGGGCGTATCAGGTGGCATGCCCATTGGCGCCCTTACGGAGATGTACAGCGGTATTATTGAGGGTGCCAAGTACGCTGACCCCGACGTCGAAGTCCTCGTTTCGTGGGTAGGCGACTGGGTAGACATTCCGAAGCACCATGAGGTAACCCAGCTTCAGATTGACCAGGGCGCAGACGTGCTCTTCACTGTTACCGGCCCTGGCACTACAGGCGTCTTTGAGGCTGCCGAGGCCGCAGGTGCCAAGGTCATCGGCTACGCAGCCGACTGGTATGAGGATGCGCCGGAGGTTGTAATGACCAGCGGTATCATCGACAAGGGGCTTATGTACAAGGAACTGGTTGAGCGCTACAACGACGGTACCCTAGTGAAGGAGATCGTGAACTGCGGCCCCGAGTACTTCAAGCTCGCCGACTTCCATGGCAGCATTCCCTCTGAGCTTGAGGCGGAAGTTCTTGAAATGGTCGAGGACTTGCGGAGCGGCGAGATCGAAATTCCCAAGGTGGATCATCCTGAGATTGTAGGTCAGTAGTCCGAGGTCTGCAATTGGAGGAAGAAGCCTAGTGTAAAGATGCTCTTAGAGGAGAACGCGGGGCCAGTGGTCTGGCTGTAAAGGGACGCTGGCTCTGGCCCCGCAGCTCTCCGTTTAAAAAGGTGGAAAAGGTGGTTACCAGTATGGAATTGCTGCAACCCGACACCCATCAGGCAATGACATTCTCCATGAAGGACATTAACAAGAGCTTCGGTGATGTTCAGGCCCTGAATAATGTTAGCTTCCAGTTGGAAGCAGGCGAGATAAGGGCCCTGGTCGGCGAGAACGGTGCCGGCAAATCAACGCTGATGAATGTCCTCTATGGGATGTATAGCCCCGATTCTGGTTCCATCACTGTTTTGGGCAGAGAGGTGCCTGCTGACTGGTCTCCCCGAAAGGCTATCAAGAGCGGCATCGGCATGATCCACCAACATTTCTCGCTGATTCCGCCACATACGGTTTTGGAGAATGTTGTTATGCCCTTACTTGGCTGGAGCGATATTCGACCCAGTTGGGCTCAGCACCGCAAGGATTTGGAACAGCTCTGTGAGGAGTACAACTTTGAGCTAAGATTGGAGCAGCCAGTAGAGGACCTATCCATAGGACAGCAGCAACAGGTTGAGATCCTGAAAATGCTCTACCAAGGGGCTAAGGTGCTCATTCTTGATGAGCCTACAGGTGTTCTCACTCCGCAGCAGACCGAGGGGCTTCTGAACCTCTTGAGGCGTTTCAGGGACGAGGGCCACTCTATTGTCCTGATTACTCATAAGCTCTCCGAGGCAATGGCCATCTCCGACAAAATAACCGTGTTGCGTAATGGTGAACACATCGCGACGGTTAAGAAGGAAGACACCACTTCGGAAGAGGTCGCCAGTATGATGGTGAGCCGGACGGCCGTGCTAGACCAACACTGGGAACTCCCAGAGGTACGTGGAGGGCTTGCTCTCAGAGTTGAGGATCTGTGTGTCACGAACCATGGAGGCGATCAGGTCGTAGACAATGTCTCTCTGCAGGTCCATGAGGGCGAAATTGTCGGCATTGCTGGTGTCTCTGGAAACGGTCAGACGGAACTGGCTGAGGCCCTTGTTGGATTGCGGGATGCCACCGGCAGCATTGTCATCAATGATGAGGATGCCTCCCACTGGTCAATCGATCGCCGCAGGCAGGCTGGATTGGGCTACATTCCAGAAGACAGACATCTTCACGGCATCATCTCGGGGCTCACAGTGGCAGAAAACCTGATGTACGATAGGGCCACAATGGATCATTTTTCAAACACCATTGGGTTTCTCAAGGGTGGCTCCGTTGCATCCCATGCTGAACAGGCCATTGACCAGTACGATATTCGTACGCCCGGCAGCAGTGTACCAGCGGGTAACCTTTCCGGTGGCAATCAACAGAAAGTCGTTTTGGCGAGGGTGCTGACAGCCGCGCCCCACATCATCCTGGCGTGCCAGCCCACTCGTGGCTTGGACTTCTCAGCAATGGACTATGTCCGTACTCAACTGGTGTCCGCGGCGGAGAAGGGTGTTGGCGTGCTGCTGGTCTCCAGCGAACTTGATGAACTGCTTGCTCTGACCCACCGCATTCTGGTGATGTATGAGGGCAAGATCGTTGGGAATCTGACAAGAGCAGAGTATGACCTCAACAGGATTGGCCTGATGATGGCTGGGCGACTAATCGATACATGAGAACTAGGACAAGAGCGCGACAGGAGGTTAAGGCAATGCTATCTGTTCTAGGTATATCGGGCAGTCCGCGTAAAGGCAACAGCGAATTCCTCCTTGAGGCGGCCTTAGCAGCGGCCAAGGAGATAGATCCTGAAGAGATCAACATTGATCAGTACTCTTTTCGTGGCAAGAAATTCGGGCCCTGTATCTCCTGTTTTCGTTGCGGTGACTCAGGTGGGGACTGCATCCTTAAAGATGATTTTAGCGAGTTGAGGGACCTATGGGTGAAAGCCGATGTTGTCATCTATTCGGTACCTGTCTATCACATGAGCATCCCCGGTCAGTTGAAGTGCTTCATTGACCGGCTGGGCAACAGTCTCTTTGCCCGTTACAGTCGCTTGTTCCCAGAAGGTAAAGAGTCCTTGCCCAAGCTAATGAAGGTGGTTGGCAGCATCGCCCAGGGGGTTCACCTCTTTTCGGGGCAGGAACACACCCTGACGGACTTAGTTAACCATGCCCTGCTTATGCAGTGTATACCTGTCGGGGGTGACATGTGGGAATCATATATCGGGGCAGGCGGATGGACAAGTAATGATATTGACAGGCAGGCCCTAAGGAACCAGGTGGACGATAACCTCTTCGATGCAAAGGTGGGACTCAAGGCCGCTCAGGATGTAGGCAGACGGGCCGTGATCCAGGCCCAGTTAATCAAGGCCGGAGGGTTAGCCCTGAGGGATCAACTGGCCACGGATCCGGCCTACAAGCCCTTTCTGGCCCGGATAACCGGGGACCTGGCGAACCTTTAGTAACCCCAGCTATTCTCAGTTCAAGGAGTTGACCACGTTGCTCTCCATCAGGGTAGACAATGAGAAGTGTAACGGCTGCCGCCTCTGTGAGGTGGTCTGCGCTGTGGCCCATTCCCTTGAGACGAACATCGCCAAGATTGACTGGGCTGATCTGCCAGCTCCAAGGTTAAGAGTGGAGGAAACGGATAGCGGAGAGGGCTACTTCCTCTCAATCTGTCGCCACTGCGAGCAGCCCGCCTGTGTGGATGGTTGCGTAAGCGGCGCCCTGTTTGTTGATGAGAAGAGCGGGGTCGTTGACATCAACATTGAGAGGTGCATTGGGTGCTGGAGCTGTGTTATGGAGTGTCCCTTTGGCGGTCTGTCACTGGTCATTACAGATGACCTCGGACACAGATCCCACACCACGGATGGAGAGAGCCTTGAGGGCAACACCCATCACCATGCCGTATCTATCAAATGCGATGGCTGCCGTGAACTTAGCACAGCCCTCTGCCTACGATTTTGCCCCACCGGCGCCCTGCGAGGAGAGGAAGGAATTGGTGGTAACGGTGGAGGCCCAGCTTTGGCCAGGCGGTTGCGCCGGGAGCGGGTAATGGCCCAGCTTAACTTGGGGTCTAACCGGGGTAGTGGCGCGGATGGGGGTGATGGCCAATGAAGCGTTATCTGATCATTGGTAACGGTATTGCTGGCCTCACTGCTGTCAAGGCCATCAGAAATCTCGATCTGGATGGGAAGGTCACCGTTGTCTCTACAGAGGACTATCCTGCCTACTCAAGAGTGCTACTGACTCATTACATAGCCGGCCATGCTGAGGAGGATGATCTATTCCTCATTAAGCGATCTGGTTATGACGAGCTTGGTGTCAGTGTGGTCTGGGGTATCCCCGCCCAGGGTGTTGATGCCTCATCGAACTCCGTTCAACTTAGGGACGGACGCAGACTGGCCTATGATTCACTGCTAATCGCAACTGGGGCCAGACCCCGGTTCCGTGGGTCAGTCGGGGCTAATGACTACACAAATGCAATCGGTCTTCGTACCATTGACGATGCCAGGACCATCCGGGAAGTGGCTGTCCAGGGCGGCAGTATTGTGGTTACTGGTGGCGGTCTAGTCGGCGTCAAGCTGGTCAGCGCCTTGGGAGAGGCGGGCTTCGTCCCGCCGCATCTACTGGTAAGGTCACCACATCTACTGTCCCAGGTTGCCGATGACGAGGCTGCTGGTATGGTGGCGAATCAGCTCGCTAGCAAGGGTGTCAGGCTTCACCTGGCAACGCACATTGAGGAGGTAATCTCAGAGAGCGGTAGGGCAAGTGGTAGCAGGGCGAGTAGAGCCGATCTACCCTCAAGAAGGATTACCCGACTGCGGCTTAGCACCGGTGAACAGCTCAACTGCGACCTTCTTGTGATGTGTAAGGGAGTAACCCCAGCGACTGAATGCACTTCGGGTCAGGTTGAGCAGGACTGGGGTATCGTTGTTGATGAGAAGATGCGGACTAATAAGCCTGACATTTTTGCCGTAGGAGATGTCGCGGCGACCCGCGACCTGATCAGCGGGGAGCGTCGAGTGAGCGCAATTTGGCCCCATGCCGTGTCCCAGGCCCGGGTTGCGGGGATCAACATGGCCGGGGGCGAGGCTGCTTTCAGTGGCGCCCTTTCGCGCAATGCCATGGATGTCATGGGGCTGCCCTTCATATCCATGGGTCAGGTGCGAGTACCAGCCGACAGCTCTTACGAGGTATTGGTCGAAAGGAAGCCTGATAGCTATCGAAAACTGGTTTTGCGTGACAGGCATCTTGTTGGTGCCGTGCTGGTAGGCAATGTTGCTGAAGCAGGCCGGCTGCAAGCCCTCATTCGTAAAGGGGAACCTCTGTCTTAAGCATGATGGGAGGAAGAGACAGTGAGTCAACGATACATCTTGGTAAACCCCGAGGTATGTATAGGGTGTAAACAGTGTGAACTGGTTTGTTCCTACGAGCATGAGGGGGTCTACTCGTCAGCCCTCTCAAGGATTCGGCTGGTGAGATTTGAGGCGGAATGTCTCAATGTCCCAGTAACCTGCGCCTACTGTGAGGAGCCGGCCTGCGAGAAGGTCTGTCCCACAGGAGCCATGACCGTTGACCCCGCGACAGGAGCGGCCAGGGTCATTGAGGCAAAGTGCATAGGCTGCAAGGAATGTATAGCAGCCTGTCCCATAGGGGCCGTTGATATGAATTCACGGACTGGGGTCGCGATGCGCTGTGACCTCTGTAAGGGCAGCCCAGCTTGTGTTGATATATGCCCTACTGGAGCCCTGACCTTTGGTTTCGTAAACCAGACCAGCCGCGACAAACGGCGTTCCAGGGTTCTGACACTGTTATTTGATGAACCCGAAGGGAGGAGAGCCTAGATGCGTTCACTGGCTGGTGATATCCTTTTTATTGACCTGACAGAGAGACGGGTTTGGAGAGAGGCGGTAAAGAAAGACGACATCCTGAACTACCTGGGTGGCCGCGGGATTAACAGCCGTTATCTGTGGCACTTGGCCGATGCTGGCATAGATCCTCTGGGTCCCGATAACCCCTTGATATTCGGTACTGGTCTTCTTACAGGTACCGCTGCCCCCAGCTCGGGGCGGACAACGGTAACCTGCAAGAGTCCAGCCACGAACTGGTATCTCAAGACATCGGGGGGAGGACACTTTGGCGGTGAGATGAAGGCTGCCGGTTACGGTCATATAATCGTCCTGGGTATAGCTTCTGAACCCGTGTACATTTGGATCGACGATGATAAAGTTGAGATCCGTGACGCAAAGGCTTTCTGGGGAATGGATGTCAGGCAGGTCGACGGCGCCATCAAGGCTCAGCTCGGAGATGACGAGGTTCAGTTGGCGACAATCGGCCCGGCAGGTGAGAACAAAGTACTATTTGCCAGCGTGATGTTCTCGGTCTACAACGCGGCTGGAAGGGGTGGTGCTGGCGCTGTAATGGGGTCGAAGAACCTCAAGGCCATTGCCGTCAGGGGGAGCGGCGCCGTGGCTGCCGCAAAGCCAGTCCTATACCACGAGTTGGCAATGGAGGCGCACCAATCAGTTCTTGCTGATTCTGGCGCCGAGGGGATGCACCTATACGGAACCGCTGGCAGCCTCAATGGTGTTAACGAGGTTCGCGCCCTTGCCTCCTATAACTTCCAGAGAAGTCATCTGGATGATGTCCATACCATCACAGGGCAGTACCTGAGCGAGGCAGGTTACCTGAAGCGGGCAGTGGCCTGCTACGGTTGTGTTGTGGGGTGTCACCGCTACAGCAAGATTGACCAGGGGCCCCTGGCGGGCACCTTTACCGGAGGCCCGGAGTATGAAAACTTTGTTGCCCTCGGGTCTGGCTGCGGCACCCTGGACACCGAAGCAATAATCAAGGCCAATGAGCTGTGTAACATCCTGGGTATGGATACAATCTCGGCCGGCTCGGTCATTCAGTGGGGAATGGAGTCCTACGAGAAGGGCGTCATCAACCGGAATGATCTCGATGGTGAGGAACTACTATGGGGTGACGGACAAGCCATTATCGACATGCTTAGCAAGATTGCTTATCGTGAGGGCTTTGGCGATGTTCTGGCTGGTGGTGTTAAGCGCGCCGCCGAGAAGGTTGGCGGCGACTCCTATAAGTGGGCTGTTCATGCCAAGGGGTTGGAGCAGTCCAGGGTTGACACCAGGTCAGCCAAGGCATATGCTCTTGCCTTTGCTGTCAACCCAAGGGGCGCCGATCATCTACATACAGAGACCTTTGCAGAGTTTGGTATGAGCCCAGAGGCGAGGGAGTTGATTGAACGCATCACTGGTGATGAAAAGTACGTTACTCCTTACTCCAGTGAGAAGCGAGCCGAGATTGTGCGTTGGCATGAGGACACCTACGCTGTCACCGATGCCCTTGGCTTCTGCGCCTTTATGACAACAGCCATGTATGGAATAACGCCGAAAATGATGGCGGACCTCTTCTCGGCCGCCGCGGGGCATGACTTCTCTGAGGAAGAGATCATGCTAGCTGGCCGCAGAATCCTTACCCTGGAGAAAAGCTTCAATGTCAGGGAAGGCGCTCTTCGAGAGCATGATACCCTTCCCTGGAGACTGATGAACGAGGTTAACCCTGACCGGCCCGAGCCTGATGCCATCAACTCCCAAGAGGAGCTGGACAAGATGCTCGACGAGTACTACCAGTTGCATGATTGGAACAGAGAGACCAGTAGGCCCACAAGGAAGACTCTGGAGCTACTCAATCTCAGCTATGTTGCCGATGAACTGGAGGAAGCCGGGAAGCTCGACCCGGCCGGTTGAGAGCCATGATCTCAGTGACGATGCGCTTCGGCGGTGGCATAGCTGGCAGGTCTCGGGTTGAGATGAGCAGTCTGGAATTGCCGGAAGGAACAACGGTTCAAGATGTGCTGGACCTGGTACTCGAAACCGTCCAGGAACCAGTTGACTGGACTACCGTCTTGATAGCGATTAACGGCAGATGGGTTCCCGAGAAACAAAGGGATTCGCGGACCCTTGAAGAGGGCGACGTACTGTCAGTAATCAGGGCACTACCTGGAGGTTGAGCCAACAATGATAAGACTGGCGGAGGAGACACCGCGGGATGCTCTGAGAGGCTTCATTCCCATCCTGCCTACAATCTTCAATAAGGACGAGACCATTGATGAGGATGGCATACGGAGCGTTGTACGCTATCTAGTCCGATCTGGCGCCAATGGAACTACTATTCATGCCAACTCCAGCGAGGGGTACGCGCTGGCAGATGATGAAAGGGATCAGGTTCAGGATATCGTGCTTGATGAGGCAGGTGGCCGGCTTCCTGTGGTTGTGACGGTGAACCACTACAGTACAGAGGTGGCCTGCCGCAGAGCCCGAGGGGCGCGTGAAGCGGGGGCCAGCGCAATCATGGCCCTTCCACCCTTCTTCGGTTCCATGGCCGCTGACGCCGCCGGTGTCCACGGCTTTTTTGCAAGGCTGGCGGAAGCCGCTGCTGAGGTGCCTTTGATTGTTCAGGATGACCCTGCCCTTAGTGGGTTCAGCTTGACCCCGGAGTTTGTGGCCAGGCTGGCAAAGGACGTTCCAGGGGTCAAGTACCTGAAACTGGAATCGCCGCAGGCGCCGCACAGGATGGATCGGATCAAGAATTTACTGGGCGACAGGATACAGCTCTTTGGCGGTATGGGAGGCCTGGTCTTTCTTGAGGAGTTGGAGCGAGGCGCGATTGGGACCATGCCCTCTGCGGCCCTGCTTGAGATGGGTACTGTCTACCGTCTGTATGTGGCAGGGAAGTACCTAGAGGCGCGCCATCTTTTCTACAGTAGATGCCTGCCCTACATCAATTTCGAGATCCGGTTGGCCCTGAAAAACATCACCAAGGAAGTCCTGGCTATGGCCAACATAATCAGGGATCCATCGGTGCGTCACCCCTGGCCTGGTTCCTACGATAGTGAAACTAAACGACAACTGAAGCAGTTAATCACAGAGCTTAACCTGGACGTATTCAAACTCTAAGGAGGTGACGTTTAGATGCCAGAAGTCTCTAGGATGGTTCAGGGCTTGGAACAGTCTGGTATACGAAAGGTCATGGCCCTGGCCGATGGGGTGCCTGACATTATTCACCTGGAGGTGGGGGAACCCCTCTTTCAGACCCCAGAACATATCGTCAGGGCAGGCCAAGAGGCGCTTTCTCATGGCTATACCAAGTACACCGCCAACTGGGGCATTGCTTCACTGCGAAAGGCAATTGCTGAAAACCGTAATGACGACTATGGCCTTGAACTAGACGAAAGCAACATTGGCGTTACCGTGGGTGGTGTTGGCGCCGTTTCAGGTATCGTCCGAGCCATTGTTGATGCGGGGGAGCGGGTTCTGGTTCCTGACCCTGGATGGCCCAACTATGCCATGATTGTAAGGACCGCCGGCGCTGAAGTCGGGTTTTACCGGCTATCACCAGAAGAAGGTTTTCTACCAACAGTAGATGCCCTTGAAGAGGCCCTTACACCGGACACTAAGGCTATAATCATAAACTCGCCATCAAATCCCCTGGGAACTGTGTTTCCTGCCGCTGTAATGAAGGAAGTCGTTGACTTTGCCAGCAGGCATGACCTCTTCGTCATCTCTGATGAGGTGTATGAGAAGATCATCTTTGATGGCAGACATGTCACCGCTGGAAGCCTTGATATTGATGGTAGAGTAATCGTGGCATCCAGCTTCTCCAAGACCTATGCTATGACCGGCTGGCGGGTGGGCTACGCTGCAGCCGATGAAAATATCATTCGGCAACTGGCCAAACTCCAGGAGGCCTTTGTGTCATGCGCCCCTGGTGTTTCCCAGAAAGCAGCCGAGGCAGCCCTGATGGGACCCCAAGACTGCGTTGGAGAGATGAGAAGCACCTACCAGCGAAACCGGGACGCCGCTGTGGATGCCTTGACTGATGCCGGCATTAGCTTTCTAAGGCCCAAGGGTGCCTTTTACATCTGGGTTGACCTGGGGTGTGAGGACTCAACCCGTTTCTGCCAGGAATTCCTGAGGCAGAAGAAGGTCGCCGTGGCGCCGGGGTCGACTTTTGGCCCGTCAGGCGAAGGGTTCATTCGAATCTCCCTGGCTTCGAGGGAAGAGGACATTAGGGAGGGCATTCGCAGGTTGGCTCAGTTTATCTAGACTGACATTGTCTAACAGTTGGGAGTGGACTATGGTGCTTAAGACCACAGAACGCAATACCCTGAAGCAGGCCCTGGAAGAAAGGGATTATCTGCTTGGGCCCTTTATTAAGTTGTCGGCTCCTGCAGTAGCAGAGATCATGGGGTTAGCTGGCTTTGACTTCATAATCATAGACATGGAGCATGGGCCCATGGATATAGAGGCAGCCCAGAACATGGTCCGGGCTGCGGAACTGGTCGGAACCGCCCCAGTAATCAGGGTTGCCAATCTAGATTCCCATTCCATTTTGAGAGCGCTGGACATCGGCGCCCACGGCGTGGAGATTCCCCACATCAACAGTCGCGAGGCTGCAGAGAGAGCGGTTCGTTGGGCTAAGTATTCCCCCAGTGGCGAGCGCGGGATCTGTCGCTACGTCAGGGCAGCGGGCTACTCGTCAATGGACCGGCACAGCTACTTTGCAGAGGCCAACGAGAAGACGACAGTGATCATTCACGTAGAGGGAATTGAAGGTGTTGACAATATAGACCACATACTTTCTGTCGATGGTCTGGATGTGGTCTTCATCGGGCCATACGACCTCTCCCAATCTCTGGGTGTGCCAGGGCAGGTCGATCATCCTCTAGTCATCGAAAAGATGGAGGAGATCGTAAGACGGTCGAGGGAAGCTGGTAAGCTTGTGGGCACCTTTGTTGACGATACTGCAGGAGCGGTACGGTGGATTCGAAGCGGCGTCAAATACATGTCCTATGCAGTTGACACTGGAATACTCTATAACGCCGCCGCCGCGGCAGTGCGGGGCGTTAGTGAAACACTTTCGGGAAATGGCGAGGACAAGCAGAGATAAACAGCAATCAGGGGTCAGGGAGGGGAAGGGGGTAAGGCCCACGATGAGTGGTAGAGACAGAGCGCTGCACACCATTGAAGAGCAAGGAATCATCGCTGTAGTCCGGGCGGCATCCCCTGAGAAGGCTCTGGTGTTGGCTGAAGCCATTGCTGCTGGCGGTATCCGCGTCATCGAGATTACAATGACAGTGCCCGATGCTTTAGGGGTTGTCAGGGAGCTCATCCGCCGACAGCAGGACGGTGCTACTTCACGGTTTAGCCTGGTTGGCGCTGGGACCGTAATGGATGAAGAGTCAGCCAGGGCTGCCATTGAGGCCGGTGCCAGTTTCGTAGTAAGCCCTCACTTCGATCCCAATATCGTTGCGGTCTGCAATAGCCTGGAGACTGTCTGTGTACCTGGTACCATGACCGTGAGCGAGATTGCTGCCGCCAACAGGAGTGGCGCTGACGCCATCAAGCTCTTCCCAGGCGGGATCCTGGGGCCTGGTTTTGTAAGGGCCGTCAGGGAACCAATGCCCGGGATAAAGGTCATCCCAACAGGTGGCGTCGATCTTGACAACATCAAGGATTGGTTTGGCGCGGGCTGCATCGCTGTTGGAGTAGGCAGTGGACTGACGAGCGCGGCAAAGACCGGCGGTACTGAGTTGGTTACTGTGACGGCAGCGAGGTTCCTGCAGAGGGTCAGAGAAGCCAGGGGTATGGAACCGGCCTGAACAGCTGAAACATGCCTACCCCTTTATATCGGGAATAATCAGGGAGGTTTCATCATGGCAAATAAAGTTGTCTGTCTCGGGGAGATAATGCTGAGATTATCTACACCAAATAGCCTTAGAATTGTACAGGCAGATGCGCTGGATGTCCAGTATGGCGGCAGTGAAGCCAATGTTGCGGTGTCGCTCGCTGGCTTCGGGTTCGACTCATACTTCGTTTCCAAACTCCCTGCCAACGAGCTTGGTCAGGCAGCCGTTAACCATCTGCGTAGACACGGCGTTAACACTGACCACATTATCAGAGGCGGTGACCGCCTGGGGGTGTACTTCCTCGAAGTGGGTTTCTCCCAACGACCGTCAAAGGTGGTCTATGACAGGGCTGGCTCGGCTATCTCAGTGGCCTTACCAGAGGAATTCGATTGGGACGCCATATTCCAGGATTGTAGCTGGTTTCACTTTACCGGCATTACCCCCGCCCTCAGCAGTGAGGCAAGGGCCCTTACCCTTGAGGCTCTTCACAGGGCACGGTCCCATGGATGCACAGTCAGCTGCGACATTAACTTCCGGCAGAAGCTCTGGTCTCTGGAGCAGGCCAGAGACGCTATGACGGAGTTGATGCAGTTTGTGGATGTCTACATCGGGAATGAACAGCATGCCGAGGACATCCTTGGTGTTGTTTCGAGATTCGAGGGCGAGAAAGGCTATATTGACTCCGCAGAGCAACTGATAGAGGCGTATGGTCTGAAATCCGTGGCAATGACGCAGCGTGATGGTCAATCGGCATCGACCCAGAAGTGGGCCGGTATCTTCTTCGATGGTCAGCAACTATATACAAGCAGGGAATACGAGATCGAGGTAGTTGACAGAGTGGGGGGCGGTGACGCCTTTGCCGCAGGCTTAATCTCCTCACTTATAGGTGGAAAGGGCCCGCAAGAGGCCCTGGATTTTGCGGTAGCAGCGTCCTGTCTAAAGCACAGCATCGTGGGAGACTGTAACCTGGTGAGTGTTGATGAGGTCGAGGCCCTTGTTGCTGGCGGGGATTCTGGGAGAGTCCAGAGATAGCACTGATTTGGAGGTTGGAGAGATGACCAAGTACCGTCTGAAGGACGAAGACATATCACCCCTCTGCAAGGGGTTAGCAGTTCTCGGTACCGGGGGTGGCGGCAGCCCTGACTGGGGTGAGGCGATTCTTAGGAAGGAGTTAGCTGACGGTCGGGAATTAATCATCATTGACCCAGAGGATATAGATGATAGCGCTCTAATTGTAAGTGGGGGCATCATGGGGTCCGTCAAGACCTTTGAACAGATGAGTATAACGCGCCTGCTAGAGGCCTGGGATGAGCGATTTGAGTTGCTTGAGGCAACCAGGGCCATGGAGAGATACCTGGGAAGAAGTGTCGATTATGTAATTCCCTTTGAGGTCGGAGGCCTTAATACACCTGTTATCATGGCACTAGCAGCCAGGATGGGTACGAGCACCGTCAATGGTGATGCCCTGGGCCGTTCGGCACCGGAGACCCAGATGACAAGCTTCCTCATGCACGGTGTTCCCCTCATACCTATGCCCCTTGTAGACAGGTATGGCAACACCATCATTGTAGCGGAACAGAGTAAGTCTACTTTTGCCGACGAGATGGGGCGCTGGATGGTCACAAAGGGTGGCGGCCTGGGAGCCAATAACCACTATCCTATGAGTGGAGCCCAGGTTAAGAGGGTCGCGATACCAAAGACTGTCACAAAGGCGCTGGAGATTGGCCGGGTTATTGAGGGCGTGGTGGCCAAGGGTGACGATCCAGTGGAAGCTGTACGGGATTGTTTGGAGGGTCACGAGTTATTTAAGGGAACGGTTGTGCAGGTGTCCGCCGAAGACAGGGGTGGTTTCTACATCACCAACGTTGATCTCAAGGGCCACGGTCTGTCTGCGGGGTTGGAGGCGAGGTTGGTCATTAAGAACGAAACGATGGTGCTGTGGGTCGATGACGATTTGAAGGCGGTCTTCCCCGACCTGGTCTGTATGTTGGACCCCCAGACGGGAGAAGGCATTATGAGTGTCGATATTGCCGAGGGTAAGGAAATGGTCCTGGTTGGTACTCCATGCCACGCGCGGCTGCGGCAAGGGCTGAATACCGAGATGGGCAGGGAGGCCTTCGGGGGTGCTCGCTACGGACACCCTGAGGTTACCTATGTTCCTATTGAAGAACTCAATCGGTTCTAGCTGAGAGTAACTAAGTACTACCTTGAACTTACTGAGACTCAACACGTGTCACCCCCCAAGTGACTGGGCAGCTCTAGAGCTGCCCAGTCGACGGTTAGCCAGCTTAAGGAGGCCGCCAGAATGAAGCTTGTACGCCTTTACGACCCGCAATACGGGCCGAGACTAGGGATGTTGTCCGGAGAAAGAGTTTACGACATTACCGGTATCATTGGTAGTGGCATCACTTCCCCCGTAGCCCTGCTCAAGCATTCTGGGTATGAGTTGTTGACCTTCTTAGAGCGAAGGGTCACACCCTACCTGGACAATGCTGCTTGTTATCTTTATGACGAACTTGATGTTCCTGCTCGTAATGGAAGGCGCCACCTGATGCGGCCTCTTGATCCTCCCGAGGTCTGGGCTGCAGGTGTTACTTACCTCCAAAGCCGCGATGCTCGTGAGTTTGAGACCCAGACAAAGAGCATCTACGATCGGGTGTATGAGGCTGAGCGTCCAGAGATCTTTCTCAAGGCTACCCCCCACCGAGTTGTAGGACCATATGACCCTGTTGGTCTTAGGAGCGATTCCCGTTGGATGGTTCCCGAACCGGAACTGGGGCTAGTGCTAGGTGTGGATGGGAATATCATCGGGTATATCGCTGGCAACGACATGAGCTGTCGCGATATTGAGGGAGAAAACCCGTTGTACCTTCCACAGGCGAAGATCTTCAAAAACTGCTGTTCCCTAGGCCCAATCTTGGCCCTGGACCACCCGGACTTTGACCCAACTAGCCTGACGATTAGCTGTAGGATAAGTCGGCAAGGTGCTGTGATCTTTGATGCCAGTACAAGTACCGCCAACCTCAAACGTTCTTTCGAGGAGTTGGTTCAGTGTCTCATCAGGGACAACGTCATTTTGCCGGGTACGGTTCTCCTAACCGGGACCTGTGTTGTTCCACCCGATGAGTTCAGCCTTGAACATGGGGACCTCATTGAGATAGCTATCGACGGTTTAGGGGTCCTACGAAACAGGGCCGAGTGTATATAGGGTTCCCAGAATTGGAGGTTTTGCTGCCATTGGGGGTGAATGAGGAAGTGATAACGCCATTACAATGACGGCATTGGATGGTATCCATCGGAGGTGTGAACTGTGGCAGGTTTTCGAGACCTGGATCAACTGGTTTTGGAGAAGATATCAAAGGCTAACATGCCGGGCGTCAGTCTGGCGGCGATCAAGGACAATGAGGTCATCTATAAGCGAGGGTATGGGCTGCGGGACCTGGAGAAGGGGCTTCCCGCCACCCCTGCCACCCTCTACGGCATCGGCAGCGTTACAAAGTCCTTCACCTGTCTTGCCCTGATGCAGCTACAGGAGCGCGGGCTCTTGAGCGTTGATGACAAGGTCAGTAACCATCTGGATTTTTCCATCAAACCCTTCGGCGAGGATGTCAAGGTGCGGCACCTCATGAGCCACACCAGCGGTATACCAGCTCTGGCCTATGCCGAGGCGGTAATCCGTAAGAGTACCGGGGCCACAAGCCGGGGCCTGTCCATGGGTAGTGTCGAAGATATGCTCACCTTCATGGAGGGCGCCGGTGACTGGGCCCACGCCAAACCTGGGGAGCGCTGGTTCTACCTCAACGAAGGCTACATCCTCCTGGGCGCCATCATTGAGAAGGTGTCGGGCCTGTCCTACCAGGAGTATGTGCGGCAGCACATCCTTGAACCCCTGGAGATGGAGAGGAGCTTCTTCAATCGGGAGAGCTTGGAAGAGGATAGTGAGGCCGCGGTTCCCTACGCCATCGATCAGGAGGGCAATCGCAGGCCTGGTGAGTACCTCTTCGGCGTCATTTCCAGCGATGGCGGTCTGATTAGCAGTGTCGAAGACCTGAGCCGGTACGTGGGCATGTTCCTGGGTAGCGGTAAGGTGGATGGGGCCCAGATCATCTCTGAGGGAGCCCTGCAGGAAATGATGGCGCCCCGGGTTGCCACACCGCCGCTGCAGGCGCAGGAACCCATTGATGGCGGCGCGGGCTACCGCGTTGATCTCAGTGAAACGGAGCCTGCCCGCCACTACGGCTACGGACTTGGGATGCAGGATGACTTCTTCGGCGAGACCGTGATCAGCCACGGCGGCAGCGTGGGGATTGCCACCGCCTACATGGCCTTCGTTCCCCAGCGCAGTGTGGGCATCGCCCTCCTCAGTAACGGGGCCGGGTACCCCCTGGGCTACTTCGCCGAATACGGACTGGCGCTGCTCTTGGGCGAAGACCCTGAGGCCTTGTCCTTCCGGCAGGCAGAGACAGCCCTTGATGGCCTTGAGGGTACCTATGAGACCTTCAAGGGGACAATGCAGGCAACCCTCCGCCGACAGGGGGATCTTCTGCTCTTCGAGGCCAAGGACAAGCTCAGCAACTGGCGCGCCACCCTGATCCCAGAGCTTCTGGGCAGCGACGCCGCCCAGTTCTTCCGCCTGGAGGGCGGTTACCGGATACCCGTGGAATTTGCCATCTCCAGCGACGACGTGGAGTTTCTCTTTGAGCGCTACAAGTTCAGGAAGATAGGGGCTCTTACGGGATAAGGGGGACCAGCAGGGAAATGCTTTCGGAGTTCCAGAGTTCCTGGGTCTTCGCTCCAGGCCCCTTCCTAGGGGCCCGAAGCGTTAACCGCAGGGGGGTTGAACCTGCCAAATCTTAGTCGCGAGGTTTAATGGAGAATAGACAGCAGTCATCGCCGTCATTAAGGTTTTTAAGATGAACGCACTCAAGATTGCCGTAGGCCTCAAACTTGGCCTGGTCAACAAAGCAATAGATACGGCCCAGTTCTGTGGAGCCCTTCTCCAGCCAGACGGCGGCCAGGGGGCAGTGACTGACTCGCGGCCCGTCTTCCGCCTGTTCTGAAACCCAACCGTACCGCGGCAGGTCAGGCACCTTGTTGTAGTTCTCCGCCGTCAGGGGCAGGCCCATGGCCTCAACCCCGGCCCGCACCTTCTCACCGCTCTCAGCGCCGTAGCGCCAGATGGCCTCTTTCAGTAGTTCCTTGGCCTTCTCCAGCCCGAGCTCCTCAGTGAGAACCTGGCCAATGTGGTGGTACATCAAGGCCAGCCGACTGGCCATCAGGACCACCTGCTCTTCGGTTTCCTTCTCGCTGATCATGCCTGATTCTGCCTTGGGTGGCATCTCTGCCTTGTTTGGCGTTTCTGTCTGCTTTGGCGCATTCGTTTTCCCTGAAATCTCTGTCATTGTCTGTTTCCCTCTCCTTCCTGCTCCAGGTTGCCCCCGGCCGAGCCCTTGTCCTTGCTCAGGTCCCGCAGGGGATTTGCTTCCTGGGTCATGCCGACGCTGACGTCTCGAAAAGCGATTTCCCTGTCAGGGTCGTACTTCAACGCCTCACGGTCCAAGACCTTGCCCGCCTGGATCACGGTTTCGACGTTGCGAGAGAGGGAGATATCCTGATCAGGCCTGCCGCCCACAAGCACCAGGTCGGCGACGAGTCCGGGAGCGATGGTTCCCCACTCCCTCTCAGCCCCCAGCATCCGGGCGGCATTCCCCGTGGCGCAGGCAATGGCCGCCACGGGAGAGAGGCCGGCCTCGACCAATAGCTCAAGTTCCCGGTGGAGCCCTTCACCGAAGAAGACCCCAGGATAGGGCGCGTCGGTACCTGCAACCAGCGGGACGCCGGCTTCATGCAGGGTGAGGGCGTTCTTCATTGCCTCTTCCAGGCGGCTCGCCGAGGTGAGGTTCTTCTCGCCGGGATTGGCCACGGCTTCGGCGGCGTGCTGGCGCAGGGCCTCAATCGTATAGTCTGGAACGGTATCGGCAATGAGCGGCTGCCCCAGGAAGGATGTATCCCGCAGGCGCCGCAAGGCAAAGGATTCATAGACCGTCAGGGTGGTGAACTGGAAGAGGTCATTGTCTACCATGTACTGAACCTCGCTGTCCTCCATGGGGCCGCCGCCATCAAGGTGGGCCCAGGCCTTGATCCCGGTATACTTCATCATGTCCAGACCGCCAATCAGGCGCCAGGCGTCAAGGACCACGGGCAGCCCATACCTCTCACCCTCCCGGGCAATGGCCGCTACGTGCATGAAGGAGAGTTGGGAATAGGCCTTGAGGGCGTCAACCCCGGAGGCAGCCAACCCCGCCACAACTGATGGGATCTGCGCAATAGAGGTGATACTCTGTGAGATTGGGCCCCAGGAGGCGTCGGGTCCGTCAATGAGGGGGCCTACCATCATGATCCTGGGACCCTGGATGCGGCCGGCATAGATCTCCTGGCGGAGTTGCGCGATGTAGGGTAGTACGTTTCCAACATCAAAAAAAGTGGTGACACCGGAATACAGGTAGGAGTTGAGATGGCGCTGATAGCTAAGGAAGTCCGTAGACTCCCCGTCCCAGCCCCCGCAGAAGTGCGCGTGCATATCGGCGAGTCCGGGCAGCACTGTCTTGCCGGCGCCCTCGATAATGGGCACCCCTGCAGGCACCTGAACCTCATCAGCCCTCCCCAGGGCCGAGATCCTGTCGCCGGCGATGAGGACCACGCCCTTCTCAATGGGCGGTCGGCCGGTTCCGTCAATAATAGTAACGCCCCGTAGGGCCAGGGATACAGTCACAGGAATTCTCCTCTCTAGCTGTGCACATCCATCTTGGGATCAAAGGCGTCCCTTAGGGCGTCTCCTACCAGGTTAAAGGACATTACGCAAAGGAAAATGAACATGCCAGGCAACAGCGTCACCCAGGGCGCCATCCGGAGATAGTCGCGGCCATCAGCCACCATGTTACCAAGGCTCGGAGTGGGCGGCTTGACTCCGACACCGATAAATGAGAGCCCTGCTTCCGCCAAGATGGCCCAGGCCACCTGCAGGGTGGCAATGACCATGATTGAGCCGATGACATTGGGCAGAATGTGGCGGAAGAGGATCCTGCCGCTCCCTACCCCAAGGGCCTGGGCGGCCTGGACGAAGTCTCGTTCCTTCCAGCTCAGGTATTCACTGCGCACAAGGCGGGCTGGAATGGGCCAGGCCGTGGCCCCGATTACCAGGATCAAAACCGGTAGGGAACGCCCCAGGACGGCGGCCATCCCCAACATCAGAAAGAAGCGGGGGAAGGACATCACAATGTCGGTAAATCGCATCAAAACATTGTCAATCAGGCCGCCAGAGTAGCCGGCCACAGCGCCTATGACCACACCCACCAGGATTACACCGGTTACCGCTACCCCGGCCACAGTCAGCGAGACCCTGGCGGCGTAGAGGACCCGGGAGAACACATCCCTGCCCAGTTGGTCTGTGCCCAGCAGATGCTTGGCGGAGGGCGCCTGCAGGCGTTCGCGCAGGTTAGGCAGGTCAGGGTCGTATGGGGCAAGCCACGGCGCCAGAAGGGCTCCAATGACCAGGATTGAGATTATCGTAATGCCGACGACAGCAGCGGTGGAGCGGCGAAATCTTCGCCACAGGGATCGTCGTCGGGGCTGAAGTTCAGAAGGTTGACTCACAGTATCTCCCCCTACCATCGGCAGATCAGGCTCAGAACGAAAAAAATAAGTAAATCAGAAGTTGAGCGATCAAACAATCAGCTCAACTTGACCCTCGGGTCAATGACGGCGTACATGATGTCGGTCAGTAGGTTGGACCCTATAACGATGGTGGCCGCGATCATGTTTGTGGCCATGATGAGCGGATAGTCGCGGGCCAGGGCGGCGGTTACTGCCAGGCGGCCCATGCCGGGAATGGCGAAGACCGTCTCCAACAGGACGGACCCGGCCAGCACATAAGGGATGTTCAGTCCAATCATTGTGACTACGGGCAAGAGGGCGTTTCGCAGGGCGTGCTTCATGAACACATTCATCTCCGCCACACCCTTCGCCCTGGCCGTTCGGAGATAGTCTTCCGACAGAATGTCAAGCATTGAAGAACGGGTAAACCTGTAGAATTCCGGTATTAAGAGGCAGGTCAGGGTCAAAACCGGCATGATCATATGCGGCAGGATCATGGCCAGTCCCCAGCCTTCAGTACCCGGCGGCCGAATGCCAGACGCCGGCAAGACCCCCCATATCTCGGTGAGGAAGTAGATGAGGATCAGGGCGATGACGAAGGACGGCATGGAGATCCCACCGAGGGAAGTCACGGACATGATCTGGTCAAAGATGCCGAAGGGCCGCCGCGAGGCAATGAGCCCCAGGCCGATTCCTACCGGTACCGAAATGAGCATGGCAGAGAGCCCGATCAGGGCAGTTACCGGCAGTGTCTTGCCGATGATGTCCATTGCCGGGACCCGCTGACTGAAGGATACGATGTCGCCTGTGATGATGCCCTTGATCATGTAGACATACTGCTCCGGCAGGGGTTTGTCCAGGCCGTACTGGCGCCTGACGGCGTCCAGGTCAACAACGTCCTGCTTGTCTGGGGGTACCAGGGCATTGATGGGGTCACCCGGCACAAGCTGAAGCATTATAAAGACAACGATAGATATGCCAATGAGAATTGGCAGGGATTGAACAAGGCGGCGCAGGATGTAGCTTGACACGGTCTTCCCCCCTTTGTTTGCGGCCGGTACCGGGTAGGTCCCTCACGGGCGGCTGCAGCGCCGCCCGTGAAGGCTTACCCACTATCATGCACCGGTTGATCGGGGTCAGCATTTCGCTGAGCCCGGCCAGGAGTCTATCTGACTTGAGTGGTCCGCCGAAGGTGTACCTACTTGGTCAGGTCTGTCCAGTGGGCGTGGCGGCCGAACTTGAGCCACATGATGTCCCAGATCGGCTGGCTCAGGTCAACCTCAAGCTTGTTGTTGTATGCAATGAAGTAGTTCTCGCGGAAGGCGTGGATGCGGTAGACGTTATCGTGAATTCGCTCCTGGACCTCATTCCAGAGAACCTTGGCTTCAGTCTGATCAGTGATGGTAAGGACTTCCTTGATCATGGCGTCGAGTTCCTCATCATCCCAACCCTCGCGCTGGTGCTGGGTTGTGCCAACCCCTGCGAAGTTGTACTCCATGCCGCGGGCTGATGGCCAGGCGCCAACGAAGCTGCTGCCCCAACCCATGAACATGAGGTCCCAGTTGGTGGAGCCTGGAGTGTAGACCTCGCTCCAGAACAGGCTTGACTCGTACATCTCAACTTCACCGTCAACGCCAATGGCCTTCAACTGCTCCTTGAGAATCAGGCTGACGTCTTCCCTGAGCTTGTCGTAGACAGGCAGCAGGACGGAGAGCTTCTGGCCATCAGGCACGCCTTCTACTCCGTGAGCCTCCAGGAAGCCATCGCCGTCCTGGTCAACCCAACCGATCTCGGCCAGGAGTTGCTTGGCCAGTTCAGGGTCGTAGGCGTAGGGGTCAAGATCATCGTTGTACTCCCACTCAGCTGGGTGGAAGAGGGCAACGGAGAGGTTACCCTTGCCATAGAAGAGACCGTCCAGGATGGCGGCCCAGTCAAAGGCATGGCTAATGGCCTGGCGGGCCTTCAGGTTATCCCACTCAGGCTTGTTCTGGTTCACCAGCAGGTGGCGACCGTAAGGGCCAGGGGTCTCGAAGCCTGAAAGGCCTTCATCAGAGATGACGCTCTCATAGTCGGTGACTGGCACATTGAGAACAACGTCGACCCTGCCGGCCTTGAGCTCGGCGATGCGGGTGCTGGCCTCAGGGATGATCCGATAGATTATCTTGTCGAAAGCGACTTCAGGTCCATAGTAGTCGGCGAATTTCTCAAAGACCATCTCGCTACCCTTGTCCCACTTCACCAGCGTGTAGGGGCCGGCGTAGATGGGGGCGGTGTTGAAGGCGTGCTCTGCCAACTCAGATGCAGGCACCTCGCCCAGGATGTGATAGGGCAGGATGGCGTCGGCGCCAAGGATGTTCATGACCTGGCCCGACGGAACCGCGAAGGTCATCTTAATGGTGTGGTCGTTAACAATCTCGATACCGGCGATGTGATCGGCCTCTCCAGAGGCGTATTCAGCAGCGCCTACAAGTAGTGTGCTTGGACCGCCGCCAGAGGGTATCTCCGGGTTGACGGTGAGTTCCATGGTGAAGGCCACATCGCGAGCGGTCACCGGAGTCCCGTCTTGGAACTTGGCGTCCGGGTTCAGGAAGAAGGTGTAGACGGTACCGTCAGGCGAGATCTCCCAGTCCTCCGCGAGAGCGGGCTCCAGGGTCCCATCGGGTTGCAGCCACACCAGTGGCTCGCCCATCCAGGTGAGTAGTTGGTCGACCAGGAACAAGCCCGAGTGGGTCCAGAGGGCGGTGTCGAGGTCAGCGTCACCGGCAATGATCAGGTTGTTATCGCGTTGCTCTTCTCCTGGCTGCTGGGGGCCGCAGCCCACCACCACCAGGGAGAATGCCAGCGCGACAACGCCAACAAGGGTAATTGCCTTTCTAAAGGTCTTTCCTGTCAAGTGGGTCACTCCTTCCAAAGCTCTTTGTCGTTTGTCCATGTTGAAGAGGGTTTCACCATAGCACAGTTAGTGGAAATCACTGACACTACTGCCCTTGACATCCAGCCGGTTGTCGAGATATACTGTTGATATTCCTCTGATATATCACCCGAGATATCAATTTCGACGGCGGTAGGCGGATTCCTGCATGAACAAGGATTTTAACGCCAACTGGCTAAATGTTCAAGGAGACCTGAGCAGTTGGAGAGGTTAAACCGCAGGGGACGAACCAAACGCCGGGAGGGGCTGAAGTCGCTTGGCATCAAAGGGGAAGGTTTCGCACAGTGAGAGGATATATGGTGACCTGACATCCAGGATCAGTCGTTGTGAGATTGAGCCTGGTCAGATGGTTTTTGAATCCGAGTTAGCCGAGGAGTACGGGGTGAGCAAGACCCCCGTACGTGAGGCCCTACACCGCCTCGTCAACGAGGGCCTGGTGGAGAAGTATGCTCGGGTCGGATATATGGTCACCAAGATCGGTATCAAGGACGTGCTTGACGGGTACCGGTTGCGCAGCCTATTGGAAGGCGAGGCAGCGGCTCTCGCGGCGGAGAACATCAGTGCCAGGAAACTGGCATCGCTTGAAGGCCTCCTGGAAGAGATCAAGACCTCCAGGGGTGACGACCTGATGACTGCCAACCGTACCTTCCACCTGACAATCGCTGAAGCGTCAGGTAACGACCGGCTGGTGCGAATGATCCGCATCCTCTTTGACGACCTCCACCGCCTATTCATGTTCGATCCCCACCTGCAGTTCTGGTCCGAGGAAGGGATAGAAGCAGAGTCCCGCATCCTCCAGGCGTTGAGGACCCGAAAGCCAGATGTAGCTAGAAAGGCCATGCATGAGCACATCCAGGCGGGGGTGTCCCGCATTATGAGGCTCCTAAATGTCGTTTCTGCTTGATTCCAAGTAAAATAGTAGTCGCTGGATACAGCGGCATTTCGCTTTGAAAGGGGAGAACAGACCAATGGCAGCTCGCTATACACGCGAAGAAATGATGGAGATGGACCCCCTTCTGCTGCGCATGCACCTGAGGGAACGCGTCCATCACACCGTTGAGCATCAACTATATTCAATCATCTACGGCGATAGAAAGGTTCACCCTAAGCTTGGCGATACCGCCCGTGAGATCCTGAGGGTCTGGGAGGACCGGGGCCTGCCCCGCGACCTGCCGGACATAAAGTGGATCTACAGTCTGATGGACATGCTGGACAGGGTCCAGGCGGGAGAGGAGATCACCGAGGTTGAGGGGGCCTTTTACCCGGAACGGTTTAGTGACGATGAGTTGGCTACCGTTGACAAGCTCATTACGACGCGCCGTTCTTTCCGGCAGTGGAATGACAAGCCGGTGCCGCAGGAGTTGGTCGATCAGATCCTTGAGGCGGCTCTGTGGGCGCCTACCGGCTGCAACCTGGAGATCCTGCGTTTCATCATCATGGACACCAGGGAGGAGCTTGATCGCTTCCACAACATTGAGTTTGGGCTCGAGCAGGTTAAGATTGTTGCCTGCATAGACCGGCGGCCCTATGACGAAGTGGAGTTCCCGCCGCCGGCCAAGAACGCCCTCCTCGATGTGGGCGCCGCCATGCAGACCATGGCTCTGAAGGCCCACGCCCTGGGTCTTGGGGGCTGCTGGTCCACCTTTAGCGATAAACAGATTGAGGAAATCCATGACTACTACAATCTACCCGACTACATTCAGGTGATGACGTATCTGTCCCTGGGTTGGCCGACGGAGAAGGTACTTCCGCCCCTGCGAATGGGGTTCAAGGAGGCCATCCTCAACAAGAAGTAGGGTTGTGGCGGTAAATGATGGGCCAGAGCTATTGTTCGAAGAAAAGGAGAGACCACCCACTTCTGCGGGTGGTCTCTTCAGCGCATTTTCACCAAGGCGAACAAATGCATAAGCCCTCTTCCCAGAACTGTGCAGATATACCATAGGAAAGGAGGTACTCATAGTGTCAACACAGACTGTTTCTCTTCGCAGGGCCGCCATCTGGAATCTTAAGAAGCAGGGGCTGTTGGAGCCCTTCTCTGACCCTGTTCAGGCCGTGAAGGGCCTGGTGGCCGCGCAGGCCCAGGACTATCCCTCTGTCAGGTATGGGATTGCCGCGAGAACGGCAGGTGACCACAGTGAAGACGGTTGCGTTGATGAGCTGATCAGTTACGGGGGACCCCTTACCCGGATCTGGACGGTACGGGGTACGCTTCACATTGTTCCAAGCGACGAGGCCAACCTGCACCTGGCCGCCACCCGGCATGACTGGCTGACACGGTGGGGCAAGTACCTTGAGCGGCGGCTCGATGGCGAGAGTGGGAGGGAGCGGGCCCAGAACGAGCTCTACCCGCGAATTGCCGAGGTTTTGGGTAGTGAGGGGGTCACCGCCACAGAGATTGGAGAGAGGCTTAACCTGCCCCCTGACCTCAGGAAACAGCTGCCTCACATCCTCAAGGAGATGTGTTACCTTGGCCTCACGGTCCGGGGACCCCAGACCGGGAATAGGGCCCTCTACCTGAAGCCCTGGTTTCATCTTCCTGATGGGCCTGCTGCTGCCGATGCCGATGGAGTGGTCAGGTCCGACGCCCAGAGACGCCTGATAGAGAGGTTCATCGGCTGCTACGGTCCCGTGACATACCAGGACATAGGTCAGTGGTCAGGCTTTCGGGTCGGCGATGTGAAGCAGGCCCTTGGCCGTCTCGCCGACTCCTTGACCACGGTGGCGCTTGAGGACAGCAGGCACCCTGCCTATATCCTCGAGGAAGACCTGGACGGCCTGATGGCCCTTGATACAGCCGTCACCGTGCCGGACATCAATCTTCCATCATATGATGGGCTGCTTTTGGCCTACAGGGACCGCCGGCGCTTCATTGATGATGAACTCCTCAGCGAGGTCTTTCTTTCTGCCGCTCGCGTCGAACCCATTGTACTGCGGGACGCCCGCGTAGCAGGGGTCTGGGATATGTCCTCTTGTCGGTAGAGACAGCGGCGCTTACACTCTACCCGCGCCGGCCCTTGCCCTTGGAGCTGCCATAACCCTTTGACTGCTGCTGCTTTCCACGCCTCTTCTGGCCGCCCTTATAGGGGCCTTTCTTCCAATTAGACTGCTTAGACTGCTTGCTCTTGCCTCCGCCCTGCTTTGTTCCCACCGGCCTCTCCGCCGTTAATTCCACTGGCGTCTTCCGGTCGGAATCCTTGGTTAGAATCTTCAGGGCCGCCGCCACCAGGGTGACGGAGTCGGTCTCGTCTAGCAGGCCCTCGGCCACTGCCTTGTACTTCTCGATGTCGTTCTGCTCTGCCGTCAATAGCAGTTGGTCGGCGGCTATCTGCTGTTGGCCTTCGAAGGCCTCTGTAATTGTGGGGATCGGCCGCCTGGTGATGCCGCCCTTGGTCATGCTTTCGATCAGTCTCATGTGCCGCATCTCCCTGGGGGTCACAAGGGTAAGGGCGGAGCCCTCCTTGCCAGCGCGCCCGGTCCGGCCGATGCGATGGGTATACCACTCTGGATCCTGAGGAATGTCAAAGTTGTAGATGTGGGTCACGCCCTCAATGTCCAGGCCCCTGGCGGCAACGTCGGTTGCTACCAGTTCCTCAATGGCGCCCTCCCTGAACTGCCGCATGACCCGGTCGCGCTTGGCCTGGGGCATATCGCCGTGGATGCCGCCGGCCAGGTAACCGCGTTTACTCAGGGCGCTGGAAAGCTCGTCAACTCGGCGCCTGGTCCGCCCAAAGACAATCGCCCGCTCTGGGGACTCGCTGTCAAGGAGGCGGCAGAGGACGTCAAACTTCTTATTCTCTTGAACCTCCATGTAGGCCTGGTCAATGCTGGGCAGGTTGACGGCTTTTGACTCAATCCTGATGACCTCCGGCTCCTTCATGAACCGGTTGGCCAGGTCCTGAATCTGCCGGGGTATCGTTGCGGAAAACAGCAGGGTCTGCCGGTCTTTGGGGACATCGCTAAGAATGGTCTCGATGTCCTCAATGAAACCCATATTTAGCATCTCGTCGGCCTCGTCAAGGACGACCATGCTGATGTTGTTGAGGCGGATTGTCCGGCGCCGCATGTGGTCCATGAGACGGCCAGGGGTTCCCACGATGATCTGTGGATTACTCTTCAGCGCCTTCAGTTGGCGCCTGATGTCCTGCCCGCCGTAGATCGGCAGGGCCCGGACCCCCTTGAACTGGCCAATCCGGTTTAGCTCCTCCGCCACCTGCACGCAGAGCTCGCGGGTAGGGGTGAGAACAACCCCCTGGATGTGCTTCTGTTTCAGGTCAGAGAACTCTGCCAGAACGATCCCAAAGGCCGCGGTCTTCCCGGTGCCTGTATGGGCCTGACCAATCAGGTCCTTGCCCTTGAGGCCAACGGGAACCGCCTTTTCCTGGATTGGAGTTGCCTCCTCAAAGCCCATCCGGCTCAGGGCTTCTGCAACCTGCATACTCAATTTAAAGTCATTGAAGGTCTTCACCTATCTAATCCCCCTATATGTAATCTTGCCGCACGCTATAGAACCCTTCTAGCTTATCACAAGTTTGCCATCAATGTACTGAGCATATGATACCCATTGGTGAACTGCTGTCAACCGGCGGGAACGATTGTGCGCGGAAGGAAGGATGCTGGCGGAAGAGGTTTTGCTCAATGAAGGGTGAAGAATACCATAGGGGGTATACCAATGAGCTTTGCGTCCTTTATCCTGCAGAAAGAGGTCGGCGACCAGTACCATGAGGCGATTGACGCCGCCAGGGAAGAGTTTGCCGCCCGGAACCCTGAGGCAATGGCCATTGCTGCTGGCGGTTCCTTTCGGCCAACAGATGAAGGGGTCGGCGATGGGGTCGGAGATGGGGTCAGAGATGGGTTCAGATCTGGGGTCAGCCACGGGGTCATTGACCTGGATGTCCTGGGCCAGCGGTTCCAGGTTACCTATCCTGGTGGGAAGATTGGGCCCGGTGATCACGGGGTGGGTGCTGAGGACGCCGTCGCCACGAGCATCATCGCCGGTGGGCTAGCCCTCACCCCCGGCCTGAAACTGCTGATCCTCCGGTACCTTGTGGGCAGCAGCGGCGCCCCACTGGCTGACGAGGTCATAACCTTCCAGGAGCTGCCCCAGGGCGGGCTGCATCTTGCGGCCTTCATCAAGTGGGCCCTTCAGCCGCTGACGCGGCGTTTTGGCATGGATGCCGCTGCGTTCAGGGAACGCGCCCTTGAACTGGGGGCTGAGCCCGCACCGGGGGACCTTGGCCCCAGGGCGGATGTCGGGGTGCGGTTCTGGCTCTTTCCCAGGGCCCCCGTCTACTACTTCCTCTGGGCCGGTGACGACGAGATCCCGGCTTCGGCATCAGTCATGTTTGACGGCTCCGCCCCAACCTACCTGTCGGCGGAGTCGCTGTCGGGGGTAAGCCTGATTACGGACCTCCTGGTGTCGACCGCGGGAAGCGGAAGTGCCAGATGAGCTCCGATGGCCAGGTCAGGAGGCGGTCAGACTCCCGGGGGACTGGGCCTCCGTTGTGGAGGATATAGGGTACGCCGTCGGGGCGGCGCTTATTAGAGATAATGGCGATATGGGCATAGGGGCGATCCCAGACAACGATATCACCGGGCTGCCACTGGGAGAGGTTCTCCACATCCCCAGGGATAATCTCTATGGTCAGGATGTCGGCACGGCGCTGGAAGAAGACCGACAGGTTCTGCACTCGGCGAAAGTCAATATTGGGGTCGGGGCTTCCCTCAACCCTTGGATAGACCGACACATTTCTACTGATATCCTCATCGACAAGGGTCTTCAGGTCATAGCCGGCGTCGCGAAGGGCCCGCCAGATCAGGTCAGTGCAAACACCTTCCTCGATAGGGGGGTAACCCCCCTGGTAGTAGGCGCCGCGGTACCTGGGGGCGCGCTCAACCTCTGCGCGAGCGCCCAGGACAATATCGCTGAGGTCGTCGATCCCGTCGCCGTCCTCGTCGTGGGCGAAGTCAATCCCCGGAACCTGAAGCCTGGGGCTCCAGGGCCAGTGTAGGTTGCTTAAGACAGGAGGCCGTGAACCCTGGCTTCCAACTGCCACCGCCCCCAGAATGAAGCAGATCGCGACAATGATTAGTGCCCTTAGAGGCAGCAGTCTCTTGTCCTGTGTCATCTATACCTCCAACGGGGCCTTCTTCGGCCCTCTAGCGCCTCAGGTTGCAATGGGTGCAGCTATACTACCTCTCGCATGCTATTCTAGATTAGCTACGCCTATGAATGAATCCTGTCTTTCTTTCACGTGGCTATAATGAAGTTGAGGTCTCCCGGCCCAATACTTGGTTGTAGTTGGTTGAGGTTGCCTTTAGTTGGTTATTGTTATATAATCAACCTGGAGGTGATGACATGGTCGGAAACAAGGAGCTGATAACCGCCCAGGCCCTGGCCGACGCCCTGGACCTGTCGGTGGAAACCATATGGAAGTACACCAGGGAGAAGAGGATACCCTACATTGAGTTGGGTAAAAGGCAGTATCGCTACCGGCTTACTGAGGTAATCAGCGTGTTGATGGGTTCGGCAGTTCAGGAAAGAGCAAGTGAGTACAAGGCAGAATCCGCCGCGGGCTTCACATATCAGGACTATCTGAAGTTGCCGGAGGAACCGGGTTACCGCTTTGAGGTTCTTGAGGGCATGTTGGTCAGAGATCCGTCGCCAAACGTGATGCACCAGCGGGTGTCGAGGCGGCTGCAACGAATTCTTGACGATTACGTTGCGACGTCTGACCCTGAGGGCGAGATCTTCGATGCTCCACTGGACGTGACTCTTCAGGACACGACTGTAGTTCAGCCAGATCTGCTCTATGTCTCCGGGGGACAAAGTGAGATCGTGAGGGAGGCCAGGATTGACGGTGCACCCACTTTAATGGTAGAGGTCTTGTCTCCTACCAGCGGCCGCAAAGACCGAATTCAGAAGCTTCAGATTTACCAGCAAGCCGGGGTTCAGCACTACTGGCTTGTAGATCCAGAGGAGAGAACTCTCCAGTGCTTTTCACTCCGGGAAGGCGCTTACGCTCTAGTGGTGGTTGGGATGGACGACGAAACTATAGAGCACCCGGGTTTCCCGGGCCTGGTGATTCCCCTCAAAGCGCTGTGGCACAATGTGCGGCCTGAGGGGCTCTGATGGTTAAGGAGGGATGGATGTGGGAGGTGATGACATGACCCAAAACAAGGTTCGAGAAGAGGCAACCAACTACCAGGCTGATTCTAACCGGAAGCTGACATACAAGGATTATCTGGAGCTGCCGGAGAAGCCGGGCTCTCGCTTTGAGATTCTCGACGGTGTGTTGATAGAAGATCCATCGCCTAGTACTCTCCACCAAAGAGCAGTCGGGCTGATTTTTCGGATCTTGGGTGACCACGTCTGGGAGGTTGACCCCGAAGGTGAGGTCTTTGTCTCGCCGCTGGATACGACTTTTGGTGATTTCACTGTAGTCCAGCCGGACGTACTCTATGTTTCTGGGGAACAGATGGAGATTATGAAGGAAGCCAGGATTGACGGCGCGCCAGCACTGGCAGTTGAGGTAATATCACCTTCTAGCGCCCAAAAGGATAAGGTCCGAAAACTGAGGATCTACCAGGAAGCCGGAGTCCAGCACTACTGGCTTGTGGATCCAGAGGAACGAACCCTTCAGTGCTTCTCACTCCGGGAAGGCGCTTACGCTCTGGCAGCTGTCGGGATGGACGACGAGATCGTAGAGCCCCCCGGGTTCCCGGGCCTGGTGATTCCCCTCAAAGCGCTATGGCACAATCTGCGGCCTGAAGGGCTTTAATGGTCAAGGAGGAGTGGATGTGGGAGGTGATGACATGACCCAAAACAAGGTTCGAGAAGAGG
>LADL02002279.1_pt1 | contig 47056 bp, 35 predicted proteins | sample 619721 | NCBI WGS metagenome assembly LADL02 (sample SAMN03397408, study PRJNA257561) | rock porewater metagenome | biome: terrestrial; feature: Opalinus Clay rock; material: porewater; isolation source: Opalinus Clay rock porewater BRC-3 borehole | place: Switzerland: Mt Terri URL, St-Ursanne ...
ATAAATATCCCAAAAAATTAAGAAGAGTTGTAATCTGGGACGATGTAAACAAACAAACGATAGAACTCATTACCAATCATACAAAATGGAGTCCAAACACGATTAGCGAACTTTATAAGAGCCGTTGGCAGATTGAAATATTTTTTAGAGAAATAAAACAATTGCTACACATAAAATCATTTATTGGGACTAGTGAAAATGCAGTAATGATACAAATATGGACTGCTTTAATAACAATATTAGTCCTAAAAGCACTAAAAGCGATGGCAAAATATAATTGGCATTTATCCAATTTAGTAGCCTTTATAAGACTTAATATTTTTGTGAAAATTAACCTTCAAGAATGGTTAAACTGCCCCTTTGAACCGCCTCCAAAAAATCAACACAAATCTATACAGGGGGTTTTGTTTTGAAAAAACATCCCTTTTTGGTCTTTAAACCAATGAAAAAGCTATTTTTGATTAACCTAAATTTTATTTAGGACAGTATTGATTCCGGATAAATTCTTTTTCCCGATTTTTTTCCAGTCGGTTTGATAAATTCAGTCTCAATAAACTCTTTTCCTTTCAATCTTTTGTTGAAATTATTCAATCCACAATTCTTAATAATTTTAGGATCATTCATTTCTTTTAGAAAAATTTCCTCATCAATGTTCAATTCTCTATTTCCAGGAATGTTTTTTGTTTCAACAAACGTTTTACAGATCATATGCAACTTGTTCCACTCTTTATTTGCTGGAAAAATTGAAGATTTTCTTTCTGTCAGTCTAATTGGCTGAGATTCAAATTGAATAATTTTATACATTTTATCAATTCTTTAGTTTTTATAAATACATAAATGATTGAGGTGCCGTGAAATTTACATAATCCTCTTTAGGGTTAATAGGTTCATTGTATAATACTGGATTATCAACTTCAATAGCAACAGCTATTTCTCTCCCTTCATAATACTCATTAAAAAATGCCTCTTCAATTCCAGAAAATTTTTTAGTCCTATTCCAAATTGATTTAGGTGAGTCCTTATGAATATGTTTAATAGAAAATTCACCAATAATTCTACCAACTGGCATTGTTGAATAAACTACAACTGTATGTACTTTAGTATTCCTAAATGCTATTTTTCTAAATTCGAATTTCTTCTCCCCTGAGAAAATTTTATTCGCGTATTCTGGTTTTATGGATAATAATACTTTCATTATTTATATGCTTCTTTATATATTTTCACAAATGATTCCCAATTAATTTCTTTAAACCCTCTAGGGGCATCATCAACTCCATTTATCACACCTATTTCAATTAGTCTTTTTAAATTCAGTTTAAATGGATTTGGCAAAGAATATGCGTATAGAAAGTTTACGACAAAAGGTTTTCTTTGATATCTATTCCAATATGCTACTAACTCTTCATTAGACAATGCTGTTCGTTTTCTGCAAACATTTTTCAGTTCATCTAAGGTTGATGGATAAACTAAGTTTTCAACTATTCCAATTGTTGTGATCACGCTTTTATAGTACCCACCTGTCCTATAAAAAATAATTAAATCACCTGTATTCAGATTACGTTCAATTGAATGAGAAACATAAACCTTTTTAATGGCATTTCGGTGCGGTTCATTTTCCACAAAATTTAAAGGTGATTCTGTTGATAAAATAGAATCGGGAAAAAGTTCGGTATGAAATTCTGGTTTTATTGGGATTAGAAAAACTCTTGCCTCTGTCGATAAAAATGGGAATGTTAATTTTGGGTTATGTCTGTCCGCAGGGATTTTAAATTCTCTAACATATACATTCTCTGTACCCGTTGAAGACTCTTTTTTTCCCCAATATTTAAAACCCCAATATTCCAGTAGTTCAATTAGTCTTTTTTGCTCAGGGTTTTTATTAAAAATAGTAACATAAATTTCTTCAACTTTAAACTTTAGAGCATTATCAAAAATAATTTTCAAAAATCGTTCACCAAGTTTAAACCCATTTGCAGTAACTTTAAAAGTTCCTATTTTTAGCCTTTCCTTAGGCGGTAAAGGGGGGGTAATATCTGAATAAATCTCTGATTTACCTTCTTTCTTTAAATAAAGAAATGCATTTGTTCTTCCCTCAAATGAGCAGATGTAGGATATCTCTTCTGCTTTTTTGTTAAACCACTTATCAAAACCTAAATAGTCTTCTCGAAAACTATCAAAAAATGGGCTCTCTAAATCGACATTTCCAAAATATTCTTTTTTAACAGAAAGAGTTTTGTAATCGACAAGCGTGGGATTGTCAGTAAGGGCTTTTTCGATAAATGAGTTAATCCGAAATACCCTATCTTCAATTCCAAGAGCTTGAGCTTTTTGATGGATTTTCTTATCTTCCGTGATAAGAAAATCAACACGAAAGCAAAATACTTCATTTAGTAGTAATGTATCATTCTTGTCATTGTCTGTAGAATCAATTTTATTACTGACTTTACTAACTGCTAAATGTAATGGCGCAATAGTGTTTAAAATTTGATAACTGTCTAGTTTAAATCCCATTGTACGCACTACTTCTTTATCAGTGTGACGCTTAAGTTCTTCAACAGTAATTGGATGTACATTCTTGGTGTACTTTAGTTTATCAAGCCACAGAAAAAGAATACCGATATTCTCGTTCACAATTTTACTTGTCTCACGATGAATAATAATATTTGTATCTAGTAGTGCTTTCATATATTATCTTTTAGGTAATTATGATATAATTTGAAACTTAAGTCTTTTCAAACCTAAAATAATAGGAGGAAGAAAAAAATAAAGAAGTAAGATTGATGTTAAAAATGATGCCAGATAGAACTCAAGAGGTAGAATCTGGAACATATCTTCAAAACTCGCTTCGACTGGAATTTGGGTTCTAATGGATGGTAAGGCAAACAAAAAACCACAAACTATATTTATTAAAATTGCGATTGCAAATTGACTTGCTCCAATTCGTTCTTTAGTATAAATAGAAAAGAAAGAATAACTTTCATTATTATTCTTTTTACTAAAAACAACAATCAAATCATCCTTTTTTAACCTCTTATCTTCTAGATAGTTTTTAAAAGGTTCAAATTCTAGAGTACGCACATTTTTTAGATGTTCAGATTCTAAAAAAGTGATATTGTAGCTGTTTGGAATAATATGGAAACAAAAACAAGTTTCTATTTTACAAGGAATACTATCTTTAAATTCATTTATTAGAAAACTTGGGATATTCCTTTCCTCATTTAGTTTTACATCATAAATGATTGTAGACTTCCCAATACCCTTCTTCTTTGTTGATATAGTTTCAATTTTAGGCTCTACAGATATTCTGATATATACATTTGTATCTGGGTCAGCTTTTTGTTTATAATCGCTTAAATTAATAGTAAGTTGAATTTTACGATTTTCGAAATTTGGTGTGATTTTTACGGGCAAGATACAAAGTTTATTTCTTCCACTAAACTCATGCATTACTCCTTGTGTGTTTTGCCCTCCATCAAATGAAACTGTATTAGATACAGAGTCATTAAATATGAATCTGCTATTATCAGAACTTTTAAGCTTATCATAAAAATCCTTTAACTTACAGCCTTTCTCAAGCCAAGGAATATATAACTCTAATGATAGTTTTTTAGTCTTTTGAATACTGTTAGAGTTTATTTCAACTCCAAATTCAACTAAAGAACTGTTATTGTTAAATTCCCAAGTGCATATTTGAAATTTTTTAATTTCGACCTGGTCATGCTTAGAACGTAAAAAAAATGAATTATCCATTTAGATGATTTATGATGTAAACTTAATTAATTCAGAGTAATCATTGTCTTTAATTGCAATAAATGGTACATCTAAAATTAAAGCAATTCGTTTAGCATGTTCTTTTTCCATAATTTGCATTTTTTTTAATGTATCTAGATTATAAGTCTTTTTATCTCTTCTCTTCAATCGTCCTTGAATTTCATGAATATCTGCTATCACAACAGCTATAAGTTTTGGGTCGATTTTTTTAAATGTTTCTACCGAGATTTTTTCTACTTTATCTTTTGAATTAAACAGACAAAAATGTCCATCTAACAAATAGGCTTCACCCTCTTTTATTAAATTCCTTAGTCCTGTTATTAATATATCTTGAGTGCTTTGAATATTCTCAACATTTTTATTCTCAATCTTACTTATTTCTCTCCACTTCAAAATCTCACTTGCAGTTAAATGCACGATATTAGTTTTCTTGCAAATCTTATTACAAATTGTGCCTTTACCAGCACCATGAATACCTCCAATAAATATCAGATTATTCATAATTTAGGTGTCTTTTGTAAGTATTGCATTTGACTCATTCTTGATTTTTTTTAAAGATAGCATTTGGAAATTTTTTTTGTTTTTTACTGCAAAACAGTTATACTTTGTTGGCCTTCAATTTTTTTAATCATTAGTCTTTAAAATTATCATGCTAGTTTCACAGTTGTAAGCTCATTTATAATTTCTAGTAAAGAGTCAGTTCCTCGAAATGTTAATGTATGTCACTTTCTAGCTGGCCATATACTCTTCTATTTACTATAGTAATATCTTTACCAACAATTACTTTATTGCTTGCTTTTATACCTACTTGGACATTATACTTAAGCTTATGTCTAAGTTAATGTTTTTAACTTGATTTTTACCTTCTACTTGGACATTGTGTCTATGCTTTTGTCCAAGTTAATCTTAACCTATTGCAACATATTTATAATTAGGCGATGTTTTCGCTACACCATTATCTCTAATAAGTCCTAGTTTAGTCATCTTAGCAAGATGTCTTTGGGCCTTTTTATACCCATAATCAAAATGAGTTGCATAGCTTCTTGCGCTTACTTCACCTTTCAACTTAATCCACTCAAATCCTTTTATTTCTTCATCATTTAAAGTCTCAATACCTCTATTATCTGATACTTCTCTAACAACATCAATTGTTCTAGGGAAAGTAACAACAATATTACTTCCATCATAACCAATAATTGGTAATGGAAGTTCATACATCTCTCGAAGAGTTTTAAAAGTATCCATTCCAAGAGCTGATTCTTCCATGTATTCCATTTCGTTAAAAATAAAAGTTATTTTTTTATTTCGACTATAAGATGTTGCTGTAAAGTTCTTCAAAGCTTCTATCGTAATAGGAGGGATTGGTTTACCTGGGCTTTTCACTATAATTCTGTCAGGATAAACGTCCAATTGAATTTTTGCACCTTCTTTTGTGTAATCACGGTGAGCAATGGCATTAATAATGGCTTCCCTTATTACTGGAATCGGAAAAGCTGGAACTTGTTTAGCCTTAAAATTTGAACGGTCAATACTTGCAGGTAATACTTTCTTCAGCCAATCATCTACGCTATCAGGAACTAATACTAAAGCTTCTTTAAAAGTTTCGGTTCCTGTTTCTCCATTACCATAATGAACTTTTGCTTTAATGGCTGCTTGTGGGAACTTATTTCTTGGATTGTTGCCAAATAATAAAACGGCATTACCTGTTGGAAAGTACGTATTCGAACTTTCATCAAATTCTAGTAACTCCATTTCTTTTAATTCATGAAAAAACTCTTCAGATTTAGGTTCGCAATCTCTTTTTGATTCAGTAATAAACTTTTGAAGTGCAATGGTCGAAAGACTATTTATATTAGTTTCTGCGGCTTTCTTATCAAGATAATCCTGTGGTTTTTCTTTTTTAATTTTTGCTTCATCATTCTTCATATTTGCCCATTTCATAAATTCTTTATTGGCATTCTCAATTTCCTTATGAAACTCAGGAGCAAATTGATGGACAATAATGGCATTGTCTTTCATATGGTCAATTCCACCATGGTCAACGGTTGGATTTTTATCTTCTATTCCAAACCATACTTCTGAAATACGAGCATTAACAATACGTTCAGAGCAACTTACTTTTGGTGAATTTCGTGCACCGGGTGCACATGGCTCAAGTGTTGCAAATAACCAACAATCAGACAGTTGTTTGTCTCTATTCTTTTTATCAAGTAGGGTATATTCGGCATGGTCACCTTCTCTTAACTCTCCCCTGTATGCTGTATCAAAAGTGCCATCAGGAAAAACCAATACCGCACCTACATAGGGGCTTGGTTTATTATTCTTTCGTTCTTCAATAGATTTTTTCATGACCTCAACAGCAATTTTCATATACTCTTTGGGGTCTTTACGTCTTTTTTCCTCAGCCATAGTAATTATTTTTATCCCTCATCCTCACTCTCGTCATTTTCTTTTCCAGATCTATTAATTTTTATTATGTATGTGAATAAAGATATCACATTTTCTTTTTTTACCTCACAAATTCAACAGATCTTTTTTCACACCAATAATAAAAAAAGCTATCATACAACGTTGCTAATAAACATTAGTGATTTTGAACTTTAATCAAAAAAATACTTTATATCTACCTTAAATACTTTTGCTATTTTGGAAAGTGTAAGAATCGTAGTGTTTATTTCAGCCCTTTCTATTCTACCAACTTGATTTTTAGGAATACCGGCATCAATTGAAAGTTGAAATTGAGAAAGATTATTTTCAGCTCTCAGCATTTTTATTTTGTTGCCTATTTTTAGCAATAGTTGTTTTTCAGCTTTTGTATCCATTATATAAAGGTGGTTTACTAAATGAAAATAAAAGGACACATATATGTGTTATTATGAATATTTTTATTATATTTGTTTTAATTATATAAATTTGCGATTCTTCATATAGAAAATATTTGATGCGTCGCTTTGAATCTTGTATCAGAAAACTGGTAATTTTAAGTACACAAGATGATAAGTTAAGATGCTCACGACCTAGGCGTGGGCTCACTTATTAGTGTACGGGTATACCAGTACCTCTGATACGATAAGCTGAGTTCCATGCCTTTTTTTATGGGCTAAAACGCAGCTTTTATTCTTAGCAAAGCTTCTTCATTTTTAACAGTCTCGCTTTAGTCGTTAATCAATTAACTGTTAATAATTAGCTATGAGTACATAAATTCCATTTCAAAAAACCAAATCTCTCGCGGCACATTTGTTCCGTTAGGATAATCGAGCCGCATCCTTTGAAAAACAAATTGTTTTCTCATTGGAAATGATGTCACTGCCAAATTGAAATATATTTCAATAAGTGCACGCAATCGGCTGTACGCAAAATTCTAAATCTTGGAACTTGCGATTGAACATTAAAAAGACGCCCTATTCCTGTCTTCAAACTAAATAGAGCGCCATGGCAAACCAAAACTCACGTTTAATTTAACCAATTCTTAATAATAATGAAAAAAATTAAAATAATCAAGGCCTTTCGCATATTTGTGTATGCCCTTATTTTTGGGTCCTGCTTGTGCAACACTGCTGCGCTGGCCAACAATACCTCAATAGCTACAAAAATTCAACAACAAACCCTGCAGGTCAGCGGTACCATTACCGATGTAAATGGCGCATTGCCCGGTGTATCCATCACCGTAAAGGGAAAACCCTCAGGTACCGTTTCTGGCCTTAATGGAAAATATACCATTGAAGTAGCCTCAAATGACATAATAGTTTTTTCTTTTTTAGGCTATAAAACAACCATAATTTCTGTCGATGGTCGTTCACAAATCGATGTGCAATTGCAGGAAGACATGACAGCATTGCAGGAAGTCCAAATCAATGCAGGTTATTATTCCGTAAAAGAAAGCGAACGTACCGGAAACATTTCAAAGATTGCTTCCTCAGTGATTGAAAAACAACCGGTCTCCAATGCATTGGCCACGATGCAGGGACGAATGGCAGGGGTTTTTATCACACAAACCACAGGGGTGCCTGGTGGCGGATTTGACTTACAAATTAGGGGGCAAAACAGTATGCGGTATTACGGAAATAATCCTTTATATCTTATTGACGGGGTCCCGTATTCCTCTGACCCAATTGGAACCGGAATAAATTCACCTGTATTGCCTGGCCAACCAAGTCCGCTCAATAGCATCAATCCCGATCAGATTGAAAGCATTGAAGTATTGAAGGATGCCGATGCCACAGCCATATACGGTTCACGCGGCGCCAATGGCGTGGTGTTGATCACCACCAAAAAAGGCAAATCGGGTAAAATGAGGTTTACCACAAAATTTTCACAAGGAGCAGGAAGAGTAACGCGATTTATGGATTTGCTTAAAACCCCTGAGTATCTAGCGATGCGAATGGAGGCCTATGCCAATGATGGTATTTCTCCAATCCCTGAGTATGCCTATGACGTGAATGGAACCTGGGACCAAAACCGCTATACCGATTGGCAAAAAGAGCTTATGGGTGGCACTGCCAACATAACCAATATCCAATCGTCACTTTCAGGGGGTTCAGCACAAACGCAATTTTTGTTAAGCGGAAATTATAACAAGGAGACCACCGTTTATTTGGGGGATTTTAGCTACAGAAAAGGCAACGTACATTTAAATGTGAACCATGAATCTGAAAATAAAAAGTTCAAAACCAATATGTCGGTAGGTTACACGTCACAAAACAACAACCAACCCCGAATGGATATTATGCGGGAAGTTGTGAATATCGCCCCCAATGCCCCTGCGCTTTACAATGAAGATGGCTCCCTGAATTGGGAGAACCTCACCTTCAACAATCCTTTGAGCAATCTGCAAGGTAAATATGAGGCAAAAACCAATGATTTGATTGCCAACATCATGCTATCCTATCAATTATCTGATGATTTACAACTCAAAACAAGTGTTGGTTACACGACCCTTTCTGCTAAAGAAACAACGGCCAATCCGTCTACGAGATACCCTCCTGCTTTGGGATTAGGTCCTCAATATTCAACATTGAGGGCAAGCCGCGCTGATAGGGAATCTTGGATTATCGAACCGCAATTGAATTGGGACAGAACCATTGGAAAGGGTAAGCTTAGTGCACTCGTTGGCACGACCTTTCAATCTCAGAATGGAAATCAATTAGTCCAGTATGCACGAGGTTTTACAAGCAATAGCTTAATTTATGACTTGGGATCAGCATCAACGATAACAACAAACGTTAGTGAGGAATCAGTATATAAATACCAGGCGTTTTTTGGGCGCATAAACTACAATTGGCAAGAAAAATATATAGTGAACCTAACCGGACGAAGAGATGGATCCAGTCGGTTTGGTCCGGGCAAGCAATTTGCCAATTTTGGCGCTATGGGGGTCGCTTGGTTATTTTCAAGAGAGAACTTTCTTGCCAACAATGGCATCGTGAGTTTTGGTAAATTAAGGGCCAGTTATGGAATCACCGGAAACGACCAAATTGGTGATTACCAATATCTTGATACCTATGGCTCATCAGGCGTTAATTACGGAGGAGTTATCGGGTTGCAGCCTGCACGATTGTTCAATCCTGATTTTGGATGGGAAACCAATAAAAAATTGGAGATTGCCTTGGAAGCAGGTTTCTTAAAAGATCGGATTTTTTTAACCGCTGCCTGGTACAACAACCGGTCTTCAAACCAATTGACAGGAATCTCGCTTCCGGCAACTACCGGATTTACATCCATACAATCCAATTTTGATGCTACAATTCAAAATAGCGGTGTGGAATTTACCCTGCGAACAGTGAACATTCAAAAAAAAGAATTTAGCTGGACCAGCAACTTCAACTTAACAGCTGCACGTAATTCTCTTGTGAAATTTCCCGATCTTGAAACGTCAACCTACGCAAACCGGTATGTGATTGGTGAACCCTTGAATATTCAAAAGGTTTACCATTTTACGGGTGTTGATCCGCAAACAGGCGTCTATACTTACGAGGATGTGAATGGTGATGGCATCATTTCCGGCATTGAAGATCAAAAAACAATCCAAAATTTCGACCCAAAGTATTATGGCGGTCTCCAAAATCAGGTGACTTATAAAAACTGGCAACTGGATTTCCTTTTTCAGTTTGTAAAGCAAATCAATTATGATGCATCAATTTATTTTGGGCTTCCCGGTTCTCAATCTAACCAGCCGGTCACTGTTTTAAACCATTGGCAACAGGTAGGGGATAGTGCGCCATATCCAGTTTATACAGATGGGTACAACAGCGCCGCTGTGGACGCCTATTACAAATCCTTTGAAAGTGACGGCGCTATAAGTGATGCCTCGTATGTGCGATTGAAAAGCATCTCGCTTTCTTATGACATTCCTTTAAAAGATGGGCAATGCAAGGTGTTCTTTGAAGGTCAGAATGTACTGACTTTTACAAAATTTGATGGCGCTGATCCTGAGTTTAAGTCTGCCGGGTATTTACCGCCGCTTCGAATCCTTTCTGCGGGTATAAAATTTAGCTTTTAATTTAAAAAATAAACAATGAAAAATTTAGAGAACAATAATTTAGATAAGTGGTACTATAAGGATACTTTTTTTAAATTCATCATTTTGGTGGTATGCCTTCTGATGGCGGTGTTGTTGATGTATTCCTGTGACGATTTTGTGGAGGTCGATATTCCAAACTCCCAATTGACTGCCAAAGGCGTGTTTGAAGAAAAATCAACAGCAGATGCTGCAATGTCAGATATTTATTCGAAAATTCGGGATGGGGGTTTACTTACAGGTTCAGCAACGGGATTATCTCATGTATTGGGAAATTATGCCGATGAGCTTGATTATTACGGGAATCCACAAAATGAGACTGCAGAGTTTTATTACAATTCCTTAATTGCCACAAATCCCCAGATAAAACGGTTGTGGGACAACAGTTATAACCAGATTTATGCAGCCAATGCTGTTATAGAGGGTGTTGAAAATTCAGTCAATTTGCCTGCAATTGACCATGACAAATTAAAAGGCGAAGCCTTGTTTGTGCGCGCGTTGATTCATTTTTACCTTGCCAATCTTTATGGAGATATTCCCTATGTCACTACGACTGATTATGTTCAAAACCAACATGTATCGCGTATCCCAATTGTTGATATATACAATAGTATTAGAACCGATTTAGAAGAAGCAAGGCAACTTTTACCAGAAGACTATGTTGTTGCTGATCGTACACGTCCTAATAAATTCACGGTTCATGCGCTGCTTGCAAGGTTAAATTTATATGCTGGATTATGGGAGGAAGCTTCTAATGATGCATCGGTAGTGCTTAACAACACCGCCCTATATGTCTCTGAACAAGACCTTGATAAAATTTTTCTCAAAGAAAGTGCTTCAACCATCTGGCAATTGGCACCTGCATATAGCGGTGGCAATGCTTTGGAAAGCGGAACTTTTAATTTTACCATGGGCCCGCCGCCTTTGTCGGCATTGAGTAGTGATTTGATGATGGCATTTACGGTCGGTGACCTGAGAAAAGTTCATTGGACAAAAGCAGTCGGTGATGGAAGTACTGTTTGGTACCATTCATTTAAGTATAAATATGATAATACAGGATCTTCTTTCGAGTATTCAATAATCTTCCGCCTTGGAGAAATGTATTTGATTAGAGCGGAAGCACGCGCGCATTCAGGTGATTTATTTGGTGCAAAAGAAGATTTAAATGTCATAAGAAGTGTAGCAGGCCTTGAAAACACTTCGGCACTAACCCAAGATGAAATCCTTGAAGCAATTTTACGGGAAAGGCGCCTGGAACTGTTTACGGAGTTCGGACATCGTTTTTTCGACCTGAAACGGTTTAACATGATTCAGCCTATCCTGTCAGCGATTAAACCGGGATGGGATGCACACGATGCCCTGTTTCCAATTCCGGAAGCTGAATTGAACCTAAATCCTAACCTTCAACCTCAAAACCAAGGATACTAATGAATTATATAGATAACAGCGTCAAGATTGTTTGGATTAATTTTATGTTGTTTTTGATAACCTGTCCGGTAATAGGACAGGTTAGAGAAACAAAGCAACTCACGCCCGCCGATTATCATTTATGGAGCACTTTGAATGCCGAAGGTATTTCAGATCAAGGAAAGTGGGTGAGTTATTCATTGACTTACGAATCAAATTTGGATACGCTTTTTGTAAAAAATACGGTTACGGAACAAACGGTCGCTTTTGCGAAAGGGTTTGACGGAAAATTTATCGGGGATGATAGGTTTGGATATATGTTGCCGGAGAATCGATTTCAATTAAAAAACTTGATTACCGGAAAAATAAAGGAAGTTGGCCAAATTCAAAGTTTTGATTTGGTGAATGACGGTCAATATATTTTGCTTTATGGAAATGCAAATGAAGGTAAAAGCAGGATGGCAATCATAAACTTAAATGGAGATGTTATAGAGATGATTGAAAATGTAACTTCATTTACGCTGAGTCCTAAAAATGATGCACTTGTCTATTGTGCTTCCGATTCAATTGGTGCCAAGGTTGATTTGCTGCAGTTTGGAAAAAAGATGGTCAAAACAAACATCATAAAAAGCAATAAAAAACTATTTGATAATGTGGTTTGGCAAAATAAAGGCAACGCAATCGTTTTTGTTGGCAGGTCAATTGATAGCAAGGCTTTTACGGCTGATGCCGTTTTGCATTACAGCTTTGCCGATAAGCAATTATTTCAATATGATACTTCATTAGAAAAATCTTGGCCTAAAGGGATGGTTTTATATGCCAACTTCACGTCATCATTAGGCATTTCTGATGATGGGGAGCGTGTATTTTTTAAATTCCGAAAAGCACTTGATATTAGCAAAATTAAAAATAATGCTGGTGTACAAATTTGGAACGCGGCGGATAAAGATTTATATCCCATTTGGAACAAATATGGTAAATCTGAATATGACCCGAGACTTGCAGTATGGTGGCCAAAAAATGGAAAATTAAGGGCCGTTGGAGATACCATACATCCAGCTGCCATACTTAATGGGGATCAGAAATTTGCACTTGTTTACGATAGTGATTACAATAAACCCACCTTTAAATTTGTAGCGGAGATAGATTATTATTTGGTGGAATTGGAAACCGGCAAAAAAAGCCCATTTCTTCAGAAGCAATCAGGGATAGAAAATCAGCTTACGATGTCACCAGACGGCAAGTATGTACTTTATTTCAGAGATCGTAATTGGTGGGTGTATTCCTTTGCGACACAAACCCATACAAACATTACGCTAAACATTGATGTACCTTTCTATGGTATTTCTATTGATAGCACTGAAGAACCAAAACCGTATGGACAGATGGGATGGACTGCAAATGATGCGTCATTGTTACTTTATGACCAGTATGATATTTGGGAGTTTTCATTTGATAATAAGGTGATTGGTAAAAAATTGACAAAGGGTAGAGAACAGCAACATATTTTCAGACTTGCCATGTTCAAATATTGGAGTCCTAATATACTGACTTCGAAATCAAAAGTGATAGACCTTACCAATGATGTCGTATTGAAAGTAATTACGGTTGATAAAGATAAATCAGGATATGTTTGTTTAAACAAGAACCAAAAGACACAATCATTAGTATTTGTACCAAAATGGGTAAGTTCAATAAGTAAGGCAAATAAAAAAGATTCTTTTATGTATCTGCAAGAAGACTATAACGAACCTCCTGCCATATTGATAAAAAAGGAAAACAAAAGCGCAAAAATAATATATAAAAGCAACCCGCAACATAACCATTATGGCTGGGGTGATTCTAAACTTATTGACTATAAAAATTCAAAAGGAATTGCTATAAAAGGTGCATTATTTTATCCTTTTACCTATAACCCACTTCAGCAGTACCCAATGATAGTGCATATTTATGAAAGAAAATCCGGAAACATTCATAGATATGCCAATCCAAGCCTTTTGAATCAAGGAGAAGGTTTTAATATCTCCAATTATACAAGTCAGGGCTATTTTGTATTGTTGCCGGATATTGTTTATGAAGTTGGGAATCCTGGTTTTTCAGCGGCTGATTGTGTAATTGCCGCAACAAAATCCGCTCTTGAAATTGCTCCTGTTAACAAAAATAGACTGGGGCTGATTGGTGGCTCCTTTGGTGGCTACGAAACGAATTTCATCATTACACAAACCAATCTGTTTGCTGCTGCAGTGGCTGGTGCTGGAATATCAGATTTTTCCAGCAACTATTTATCGGTTTGTTGGGGTGATAAAAAGAGTAACAACTGGCGTTTCGAACATGGGCAAATGCGTATGGGAAAAACATGGTTTGAAGATATGGAAGGATATCAAAAAAATTCACCCATCAATGCCGTTGAAAGAGTAATTACACCGCTTTTATCTTATACTGGTGAAGAAGACACGCAGGTTAATCCATATCAAACGATGGAATATTATTTGGCGTTACGAAGACTTAATAAAGAACATATTATGTTAATCTACCCTAAAGAAGGTCATGCATTCCAAGGACATGATTCGCAATCTGACATATCGCGTCGGGTCTCAGATTGGTTTGGGTATTATTTGAAAGGAGAAAAAAAACCGAACTGGTTTGAGCCTCAGTAAAATGAAGTGAATTTAATTAACAATGCAGTTTCCAAGTGTATGGAAACTGCATTGCTTTTTACAAATAATTCGCTAACTTAGTTAGGAATTTTGTACAACGGCACATCACATTCGTTGATACTTGGATTATCTTTGCCCCACAATCGTTGAGATCCTGAAGTACAAATGGTTGGTTGAACCACAGTTGTACACATCTGTTCCGCATGACATGGGTCTGCTAGCGACACAAATCTGTAACCCTGTACATTAGCAAGTGTCTCTGTGCTGCTCATCGCTGTGGTGACAAAAGCGCCCGCGATACCTAAAATCATAATTGCCAATGACATCATGAACCTTTTTAAAAAATTTGTTTTCATAATAAAATTAATTTAAAAATGATGACCTACTCTTTTTTACAGGTTTTCGGTCTTATCCCTGATATCGGCCGATATATTTTTAATGAATTGAGTGCGCATAATCTCGTACTGCACGATCTTGGCTCAGATGTTCCAAAAGTTTATAGCACACTATTTTTTCGCCAATCAGGGCATATAACAAATTTCCTGATACCAACATGGCCTTCATTTTTTTTCCGGCGATATGATATATAGGAAAACTTGAACGATAGGTTTTATCGGTCAGATCATATACATCAACAATACTGGCTATTTTCCAAATGTTTTCAGATTCGTACAAACCCGGCAATAATGAGTTCACATACAATAAATGGCCGTCAACGGCCGTGGTTTTATTTACGATTAGTGGCGGTTCGGCAAAAGTTTTCATGGAACTGTTTTTTAACTGTGCCAATCGTACCTGTGCCCGTCTTATGGTATCTATGGTGTTTCCCCGATAATCCAAATTGAGAAAAGGGTCGGCAACAATGAATTCATTCCGGTAGCGATACACGTAAACAAGTCGGTTAAGCGACTTGTTGAACAGAAGGCTGCCTTCGGTGTCGAAGATTCCGTCAAACTGCTTTTGTAAAAGTTGAGTTCCGTATGATACTTTTGTGGTATCTGCAAGATTTAAAGTGCCAATCAGGCTTTCTCCACTTTTAGGGGTCAGATATCTGATAGCCATGTTTATGGAATCCATGGGTTCCAAATGGGAGAAATAGTAGCCGCTGTTTATCCTTAAAGAAGCTTTCCAATTGCTTATGTTTCCTTTAAATATGTATGGAACAATCCCTTCAAAAACAAAAAAGTGATCACCCAGTACCCTAATTTGGGGTGCTTGGAATGGCAGGTTTTGTTCCTTAAGTTCAATATGATAAATCTTTTTTTCTTTTAAAGTTGAGTCCAAAACCGTCATCTGCAATGGGGCAGTATAATTGCCCAGATAAATTTTGCCTTCCCCAATTCCGGCAAAATAATAAGAGTTATATACCAAGTCCGTTTGGTGAATTTCCTGGGCCACATGCTGTGGAAACCTGCGAACAAAACGATTGTGATAATGGGTGATGTCTTCCGAGAGGTTAAACAGTTTAATAATCGTAACAACACTAAAAATAGTGCAGATCAGAAGGAGTGCGAATTTTACTTTATTGCTCATAATTTTATGGTTTTGCGGTTAATTGGCTGGTTGTTTCCTGATATGAGTAAAATAGCGATGCCTGCCAAAATGATAAAACAAATATTAAAGACGAGATGTTGGTTCCAGGTCATATTTTCCAAGATGCCACCACAGGAACATGGAACAAAGGCACTAAAGTTTAAGATGATATAGATATAAGCGGTGAACATTGCCATCAATGTGTAAGCAGCAAACAAGCCAATAAGTCTAAGCTTTGGAAGCAGTAACAGTAATGCAATGATAAATTCAAATGCCGGCAGTGCAATAGGGATCCAACTGGCGTAGGCACTCACCAATGGTGATTGCCCCAACTGGATCCTAAAATTTTCAAAATCCAAAAATTTGCTGGTGGCAGCATAAGTTAACAGCACAACATATAAATAACATATAATGCTGACAATATTATTTCTGGTTTGGGTGTTAAATTTCATATCGTTTATTGTTAGAATTACAATCCGATATAAAATTCCAAAAAAATAAATAAGTAAGTGTTGTCTAATCAGTAGATTGACTTATTAAAAAAGTATTTTTTTTAAATTGTCAAAACTGAAAGTATACAACTTCACTTCTCTATCATACTTAGTTGGGATTTTTTCATTGGAAAATGTTAGGTTTTGACGCTATAAATTTCGCTTAATATCATTGGGAGAATAGCCAAATTGTTTTTTAAAGGCTTTCGAAAAATTTGGATAGGTACTGAAACCGCTCATCAAAGCAATTTCTTTTAACTGTATCGTTGTCTCTTGAATCAAAAGATGGGCTTTTTTCAGCCGTTTGGTATTGTAAAATTGATAAATACTCGTTTTAAATAAATATTTAAATCCATATTTCAATTTATATTCGTTAGTCCCAAAGATCTTGGAAAGTGCTGTTAAATTAGGCAATGGCTTGTCCAAATTGTCTAAAATATAATCATAAACTTTTTGTATCAGGCGTATATCGGACAAGCGGTAAATTCCTTCTGGTCTGGCATGGTCAATGTCAGAAACTAAAATAGTTGGCAAAATAGTATCTTCAATAACATTGGCTATCGAACTGACTAAAATATCCTTATTTTGCAAAAGTCTTGTTACGGTGCAGAAGGATGGAATTAGTAATTGTTTTTTTGTGAGATAGGTTAATTGTGAAGTAAAGTGATGATTTAAATTCCGCGACAATTCTGCTGTAACGTAATTCCAGGAAGAGAGAGACTCCTCAGAAAGTATTGTTGAAAATTTTTGATTATATAAGTCTTCTGGAGTAAATCCCAATAGGACAGGCACTTCCGAATTAAAGCTTTTTATGACATAATACTCGTTCAAAATAAAAGTGGTTTGCACAAGGTATTTATTCGTATGATGTGGGTTTACATAACCTTTATGTGAAATTAAACCATTCATTTCTTCAGCCAGCATATTCACCAATACTGTTAATATTTCAAGGTTGTCATCTTCTCCCGAACGCTGAATTCGATGCATAAAATTACCTTGCCCCATCTGTAGTAGCATTTGGCAAATGTTCTGAAAACGAGATTGATTTAAATTAGAATCCATAAGATTATAAATTTAATGGTCAATTTAAAAATTTGATCAAACTATATATATTTTGAAAGGAATGCCAATGCTGCGGTTTTATCCTCAAACAATTGGGTGGGAACTGTGGGTTTATTTATATGAACATAGAAAGTGGCAATCGATTGTGTTACTTTTTGATGAACCAAAAATCCTACTGCTTTAGTGAGGACGGAACCGGATTGGGCTAAATAATCTCTGGCAGCTTTATCAAAGTCCACAACCCCTCGAATATCACAAAAAATCGGATAGGCAACTTCATTCTGAAATTTGATTCGGTCAGCAACTATGCGCTGTGCAGCCGCTAAATCAATTACCAAATCAGGCTTATATTCAAAATATAGTATTTGGTCTTTAATCCAAAATTTGGCATACTCATTCTCAAATAGTTCAGGATTCATTTCATATAATTTTAAGTAAAGTAAAACAAAATAAAATTATCGAATCAATTAAATGGAACCAAATTAAAGGATTCTCAAATAAACAAGCGTAATTATTATCAAATCAGTAGTTTAAGTTGTCATAAAGGGAGTATTATTTGAATGATATCAACCGTATTGTTTTTTTTATTGAATTTTAATTTTTATTAATGAACAATTGGCAGAAATTAATAGCAATCTAAATCATCTAATGACTTACAAACTATGGCAAAAATTAAACACAACAATTTTATCGACACTGTTGACGAAGTATTCGCTGGTGCTAAAAAAGAAGGGGTATTGCATCTTTATGCAGAGGATGAATATTTAAATGGCAGAACAATTCAGATAAAAGGAAAAAAAATGTTCCATTTTGGCACTACAGGTTACCTTGGACTTGAACAGGATATAAGATTAAAGGAAGCTGCAATTTCCGCAATACGAAAATATGGCACGCAATTTCCCTTATCAAAATCTTACATTTCAAACCCTTTATATGCAGAATTGGAAGCTAAAATTGAAGCAATGTATGGCATACCGCCTATCATTACAAAAAATAGCACATTGGGCCATATGGCAGTGATTCCAACAGCAATTAGGGATGAAGATGGCGTAATACTTGACCATCAGGTACATTGGAGTGTCCAAAATGCTTGCCAGTTCCTCAAATTAAGAGGGATTCCGGTAGAAATGATCAGGCATAGCAATATGGATATGCTGGAGTATAAAATTAAGCAACTCACTTCTAAGTGCAACAAAATTTGGTATATGGCAGACGGGGTGTATTCTATGTTCGGTGATTATGCGCCCATTTCAGATCTCATGGCCTTAAGTAAAAAATATCCGCAATTGCACCTCTATTTTGACGATGTGCATGGAATGAGTTGGAAAGGAAAAAATGGAACAGGGTATGTTTCAAGTGTTTTAGAAGAATTACCAGACAATGTAATGCTAATGACAACATTAAGTAAAACTTTCGGGGCCAGTGGCGCCACATTAATTTGTTCAGATGCCGTTTTGCGAGAAAAAATTAAAAACTTTGGTGGTCCGTTAACGTTCTCTGCCCAACTGGAACCAGCTTCGGTCGCTGCCGCAATAGCCTCCGCAAATATTCACCTCTCTCCCGAAATTGGTATGTTACAGAACGATCTCGCAGATAAAATAGCATATTTTAACGAATTGATTTCAAAAGCATCTTTGCCAATTATAATTCAAAATAATTCACCGGTATTTTTCCTCGGTACGGCGATGCCTTTAACCACTTATAAGTTGGTGCAAAATTTATTCAAAGAAGGGTTTTTTGTAAACCCGGCAATTTATCCCGCTGTTCCTGTTAAAAATACAGGAATCCGAATCACGCTTTCCAGACACAATCAAAAAGAAGAAATAAAGGCATTGGTCGACGCAATAGAAAATCTCTTGCCAATGGCATTGTCACAAACCGGTAACAGTCTTAATAAAATATATCAGGCTTTTGGCTTAAATGAAACGCACATTCACAAAGAAGAAGTAATTAAAAAAACTTGCCTGAAAATGCAACACGAAACTTCCATAAAAAACATCAATAAAAATAGTTGGAACCAACTACTGGGAAAGCAAAATACATTCGATTGGGATGGATTGCACTTTTTAGAAAGTGCTTTTTCTAATAACAACGATCCAGAAATAAATAATTGGGATTTTCATTATTTTACAATCAAAGACAAAAATAACATTCCAATTGTGGCGACCTTTTTTACCTATGGTCTCTGGAAAGATGATATGTTGGCATCCGAATCCATATCTTCAAAGTTGGAGGAAACAAGAAAACAAGATCCATTGTACCTTACTTCAAAAGTTTTGTCAATGGGTTGTTTATTCACGGAAGGAAACCATTGTTATATCAATAAATCCCATCCAATGGTTGAAGAAGCAATAGTGCTGTTGCTTGAGCAGGCAGAATTAGTGTATCAGGAACTAGATGCTGATATGTTAATTCTTCGTGATTTCGAAGAAGACCTTCAGCTCAATACAATTTTTCACAATCGGGGGTTCTTAAAAATTAACATGCCCGATTCTTGTGTCGTCGAAGAGTTGCCTTGGAATAATGTTGACGGTTTTATCAATACACTGTCCAAGCGCTCCAAACGTCATTTCTTGGAAGAGGTTTTGCCTTTTGAGAATTCTTTTGACATCGTGATAAAAAATCAATTAGTAGCCAATGAAATGGAACATTGTTATAGTTTATATAAGAATGTAAAAAATAAAAATCAGGCCATAAATTCATTTACCTACCCTAAGAAAGTATTTATAGAAATGTCAAACCATCCAAACTGGGAATTTATGCTGCTGTATTTAAAAAATAATATAGAAGAACAAACCACAAATCAAGCTGTAGGGGTGATGTTTTGCTATAAAAATATGGAACATTCTTACGTTCCTTCCCTCATTGGGATGGATTATGCCTATGCACAAAAGTTCCAAATTTATAGACAACTCTTATACCAAACAATTAAAAGAACGAAGGAACTAAACTTTAAAAAAATTGATTTTGGGTTTTCAGCAACCTTTGAAAAGAAAAAACTGGGGGCGGTCCTAATTCCAAAAGTAGCCTACATTCAGGCCAAGGATAATTTTTCAATGGAACTGATGGGAACACTTCAAAACGAAGAAAAAAAATAATAAAAAGTCAAGATGAGTTTAGTTTACCCAACAGGTGTAAAAAGTTGGTCTAGTGTGGCAATTTAGTAATTACCGCACTGTGTGGTAATTGTTAAATTAACTCACTAAATTTTTGCTGCTATTTTTTCTTTGTGCTAGGCGAAATTTGAAAACATAGCAGTAGTTAAGGTTAAAAATTTTAACGAAGCAGAAAGGAAAAAGAGTTGTGAAAATAGTTAGGGAATTTAGTAATTACCACACTGGATAACAATTGCTATGTATTCCGTTTCAAATGAATTTTAAAAAACAATCCATTGGTTAATCTATAGCTAAGGAAATCAAATTCCGACACCAATTGCCATAATTTTTTTTAATCCAAAATATTTTTAAAGAAATTTAGGATAAATGTCCTTGAAATATCATTAGCATTACCTACCATTTAATAATAGGAATCTAGGCCAAAAAACGGTAATAAGTCCAAACTAATCCATAGAAAGGTGTCATTCTTAAAGAATCTCAACAGCAATAATCACTTAAAAACAAAAAAATAATATGAAAAAAATTGACAGGATCATTGCCAATTATTCCGCCAAACTTAACAAAGTAGAAAAATCCAATCTCAATGAATCAAACAAAATAATTGAAAGCGTAAAATTATCTGTACTGTGTCTTGATGAATTGCGGCTTTTGTTGAAGAATGGCGATTTTACTTCAATAGAGTCAGAAATAAATTTTTTTAAATATCAAAAGCCTTATGTATATGGCAGGGCAAAATACTTTTCACAATTGCAAAAATTCCAAACGGATAAACCCAAATCAAACATCCGGGAACAACGCAATTTTATTAATACGGCAATAAAAAAATTAGAAATTAAAAAATACAAACAGCGTGAATTTTTTCGTTACTGCAGAAACAGGGAAAAACGTCTTGACAAGATTTACTTTTTAAGAAGCAATGAACAGTATGAAATTTATTTGGATACTGCCCGGTTGGATGGTGATCCCCAATTTTCAACAAGTCATTGTAAAAAAGCTGCGGAAATAATTGAGTACGATTTATTGACGAGTTTTTACGAATTGGAATTGGACAATCTTTTTAAATTAGAAAATAACCTTACCATAAAAGAGGTAATGCCGGCTATATTGAATAATTTATCATGGACTGCATCAAAAACCGATTTAATTGAGCTTATTTTTGCTTTAAATGAGTCAAAAGCTTTAAGAAATGGCCAGGCTGAATTAAATAAACTTGTTGCAGCGGTTGAACTAATTTTTGACATAGATTTGGGAAATATTCATAAAGTTTTTGATCAAATTAGAGCCAGAGAAAAAGATCCGACAAAATTCCTGGACAATCTAAAATATGGACTGGTTAAAAAAATTAATTCAAGACTGTAATTTTTTTAATCGCTAATTATCAGGATTTTACACTTTTTAAAATGTTAAAATTTTTAGGTACTACCTAACGACTACCTAAAACTTCTTTTAGGCGTTTTTTGAACTAAAAAACGCCTATTTTTTCTTTAAATTTTTTAATTTTCTAAAAATAACTTCTCCATTTCTTGTGCTTTTAGATTATTTGCAAAAACAACTTCACCAGATCCTAAACTTTCAAATTATTTTAAAAAATAATTTTCTTCAAAAACCAACATATCAGATAGTTAGGTTTTTAGAAATGTTAAATTTTTTAGGTACTACCTAATGACTACCTAAAGATTCTCATCAAAACTTCCCAGCTTTGTTTTACGAAAGTCAAATCGCTATAAAACAATCATTAATCTAAAACAAAGTAAAAAAAATGCCAAGAGAAATTATCACTACAGATGATCTTAGAGAATTCAAAATTGAATTATTGGAGGAAATCAAAAAGCTCCTAAAAACAACAGCAGCTCAGGGAACCAAAAAATACCTTAAATCGGCAGAAATGATGAGGTTGTTAAAAGTAAGTCCGGGAACACTTCAAACATTAAGAATTAACGGAACGATTCCTTACACAAAAATTGGCGGTATCATTTTTTACGATGCCGAAGAAATTTACAAAGTGATGGACGAAAATAGTATTCATAATAAATTCTGAAATGAATGCCGGAGGTTAATTACATAATTCACCTAAACAGCTTCTTCCTGAAATTAAGTCACGATAAACGCTTAAACGCCACCCACGTGAGTATGTACGTGGTGCTTTTTTATCAATGGAACAATGCGCGTTTTTCGGATGAATTTTATATCAACAGAAATGAAATTATGAGCTTATCAAGAATCGGTTCCAAAGGCACTTATCACAAATGCATAAATGATTTGCACGAGTGGCAATATTTGGAATATTTACCTTCATACAATCCCCAAATTGGGAGCAGTATTAAGATGTTCAATTTTGGTACAGGTAGTGAACCAGTCCGTATCAAAAGTGGTACAGGTAGTGAACAAGTAGCGGGACAAGTCCCTGCCAAAAGTGGTACAGCTTGTGTACAAGTATCGGAGCCTTATATAAACAATAACAAACATAATAAACAAATAATAAACTTTTATAAACTTTGCCAAGCCGAGCAAAAAAATGAAATTTTATCTTTTTTTAAAAAAGAAAACTGGCCCCAAATTGAAGCTGAAAAATTCTTCAACCATTACCAGGGAATTGGTTGGAAAATTGGCGGAAAAATAAAAATTGTCGACTGGCAGGCAACAGCCCAAAACTGGATGTTAAAATTCAAAGAAATTCAAACAGAAAAAAACACTTTTTTGCCGCCAGTCCAAAATAAGGACAACTTGCATACCAATCGAAATAAAAACTACAATGAACCATTATAGCAACTTTTACGCTGAGTAAATTCAAGGGAACAACTGACAACAAACAACCGACAACTAACAACAAAAAAACTATGAAAACACCGCACATTAAAACTGAAGGCACCTCAAATTTTCAAATCGGAGAACTAAAAAACAACATCGTTCACTACGATTTTGAAAAAATAATAACCTACCTCAACATCAAAGGCTGTCTAATTTTCGATAAAAATTTCAGACTTTACAAAGAAGACGAGCCTTTGTTGTTTAAACTATGCTGTTACTACATCCAGGATCACTGGACCTGTGCAAAAATGGGAATCGATACCAACAAAGGATTATTGTTATCGGGCCCTGTTGGCTGCGGAAAAACATCGCTGATGAAATTATTGCCCTATTTGGCGCCACATAAAACCAACTACGAAATCATTCCTACGCGTAACATCGTTTTCAATTTCAATGCTGCAGGATTTGAAGTGTTGGAAAAATACAACGATACAAAAAACTACTGTTTCGATGATCTGGGAGTGGAACCAACCGGTTGCCATTACACAAAAGATTGCAATGTGATGGGAGAAATTCTGCTTTCGCGCTACGACCTTTTCAAAACAAAAAACACAAAAACGCACATTACTACCAACCTCAATGCCGAAGAACTTGAAGCACGCTACGGCAGTCGCGTTAGAAGCAGAATGAGGGAAATGTTCAACTTGATCAGCTTTGATAGTTCAACTACCGACAAACGTAAATAGTTGAACATCCACGAATACCAAAAAAAATTGAGTGATTAACTGCGAAGCGCATCACGAACACCTATAAAAAAATAAAAAAGGGGTGAGTAAAAATGAACAAATATGATAAAATTTCAAATTATTAATTTAAAACTAAAAACAACATTATGAAAACATCACGTATTAAAATCCAAAGATTGTCGAAATTTCTATTCAGTGAATGGGATAACAGCATCCCTGGCTATAGTTTATACAAATTAAAATTATCCCTCCAAGTCAAAAGTCTTTTCATGTTCGAAAAAAATTTCAAACTACACAAAGAAGATAGGGCTTTGCTGTTGATATTATACTGTTACTTTATTCAAGACCAAAATGCTGGAGCAATAATTGGATTAGACATCAACAAAGGATTGTTGATTTCCGGCCCGGTAGGTTGCGGAAAAACAACGCTGATGAATTTAATGCCAAGTTCCAATTGGAATAAAATTAAATATGAAACAATTCCAACACGCAACATCGTGAACGATTTCAATGCAACCGGATTTGAAGTATTGGAAAAATACAAGGACACCCAAGACTATTGTTTCGATGATCTGGGATTGGAACCAACAGGCTGCCACAACACAAAAGATTGCAACGTAATGGAAGAAATATTGCTTTCGCGCTACGACCTTTTTAAAACAAATAACGTAAAGACATATATCACTACCAACCTCAACATCAAAGAACTCGAAGCACGTTACGGCAGCCACTTTACAAGTAAATTAGACGAAATGTTTAATCTCATAAGCTTTGCCAAATCATCAAAAGATAAACGGATTTGAGATTAAACATTCACGAATACAAAAACCAATAAAAGAGGAATGAGTTGATGTTTAATCTAGTAAGCTTTGGTCAAAATTCTGTTGCCAAAAGAAAATAAAAAACCCACTGCAGAGAAACTACGGTGGGTAAAAAAACTGCTTCGTAAATTTATAGAAGCTATGAAATTCTATAAATCACAGGGTCTATGAAAACCCTTGTAATCAAATATAGTATTTTTATTGTAATGCCAGCTGTTTCTTTAATTAAAAAATTTAGGACAATCCTAAACCCTTTAAATTAATTATATTTGTTCCACAAATATTTTAAATGCAAAATTGCTACCGAAACATTATTCAATTTTACAATAAATGCAAATAGTTCATAAAATAGACGATTTCCTTTTTACAATTTTCCCGGAATTACTGGCAGGAAAAAATGATAATGCATTAATCACAAATACCTTGGAAAAATATTATACTTATGGCCCTTACAAACCAAAAGTAAGTATTGAAAACGATTGGGTAAAAATTGAAATAGACACAACTTCGATAATTTCACAAGAAGCTGATTATAAAAAAGCTGTTGCTTTATGTGAAAAAGGCAGTTACAATGAAGCAAAACCAATCTTACAAAAACTTATTGAGAAAAATCCAACGATTTCAGAATACCACCGAATATTGGGACAAATTCTTTCCGATGAAGGTGACCAGGAAGAAGCCATAAATTGTTTGATTGATGCCTTACGATGGGATTCAAAAAATGGTTGGGCGCTTTTAATGATGGGGAATATTTATGCAAAGTTCAAAAATGAAGTGCCAATCGCAATGAAATATTACGACCAGGCAATTGCAGCAAATGCAATGGATAATATAAGTTTAACCAACATTGGCTACCTTTTTCTGCACCAAAATAAACTGGACCAAGCCAAGAAGTATTTTTGGGAAGCGCTTAAAATCAACAACGAATATCCCAACACGCATTTTGCTTTGGGAATGATTGCCGAATTGGAAAATGATCTACACTCTGCTTTTTACAGTACCATTCAATCATTAAAACTTAATAAAAGTAAAGATGAATTGTATCAAAAATCTTTACAGCAAGCATTTGAAATTGCCAAGAAAATAAGTGCAACAGATATTGGCAAAAAAATATACAGGGAATACCGGCACAAACTCGAATTTGAGGGTGACAGAGAAATAGATATTGTTCAGGATAGCGACATCCCTACAGCTGCAAAAATGGAATTTGCAGAGAACTACGAAAGACCAAAACATTTGGTGAAATACAAACCAAGTTATCCGGCAGTGGAACATTTGGTGATGCACGAATTGGTTCATTTGGATTTCGTAATTGATGCAAGAAAAGCAGCAGTTAACCAACTTTTTATCGCCACACAGGAACATAAAAACAAATTCATTAAAGAACTTGACCCTACAATAAAGAAATTCACAAAAATGGGAATTTCTGAAAAAGGAATTTCAGATTACTGTTCAAACCTTTTTGATGGCCTAAACAGTCAGGTTTTCAATACGCCGATCGATTTATTTATTGAGAATTTTTTGTATCAGGAATATGCAGAATTAAGGCCTTATCAATTTTTATCGCTGTTCAATATGATCCAGGAAGGGTTAAAAGCAGTTACAGATAAAAAGATCATTGAACTATCTCCTGCAGCAATTATTTCCAAAAGCAAAATATACAACCTGGTAAACTCCATTCAGTTTAAAGAATTATTCGGAATGGATTTCATCAAAGATTTTAACGCTTCAAAAAGTGAATTAACCTTGGCGAATGACTTTTATGAAGAGTTTTTACAATACAAAGAAGATAAAGAACCTGCAGAAGAATATGAATTGCTGTTGCATTGGGCAGAGGACCTGAAATTGGATAAAAACTTTGAATTGGTGGGTGAATTACAATATCGCAAACGCAGCAATATTGATGATTTTATGAACGACTTGGAAAAAGACCCATTCGGTGTCAATGAAAAAGACCCGGTAAAAGAAAGGGAAATGAAAAAATTTCAGCAGGCTCAAGCTGAGTTAGGCGTCAATATGGCTGTGGTAATGTTTATGGTTGATGCGCTCCAGTTTTTTGAAGGAATGCCCATCGATGAAGTAAGAAAAATTGCCTATGAAATTGCATTTCAGGGAACTCAGGGGTACAATCCCGAAAAAAAGGACTACAGAATAAGCGCCATTAAAGGAAAGACTTTTTCCGGATACCACATTTTGGCATATTACTATGTGAGCTGGTCTTTAGCAGTGCCCGTGTCTCTTCCTGAGCTGAAACTTCCGTATGAAGAAGAATACAAATTGGCAAAAACAATGCACAAACCTTAAATGCCTTTAATATAAAAACCCACCTCGTAAATTGCTTAAAACGAGGTGGGTTAAAAAAAATTGCTATGAAAAAGATGGGTCGCCTAGCGACAACCCTTATAATTCAAATATAGCTTAAATATTTTTATAAAAGCTTCTTTAGCTGTTATTTTTAACAAATAAAAATCAATCCACACCAATTTTAACAAAAATCCACCATTCTATTTATTACCCCATTTTTTTTGGTTACTTTTAGCCTCATTTGATTAACATTATTCTGTCAATTGCTAAAAAAATAAAATGTCATGGTCATAATTGCTGTTATTCTCTCTTTTGTATGCGCTCTACTGATGATTAAATCATTATAATATTTAGTTAAGTAGAGAAATATTCCTATTTCCACTAATAAATTGTCAAACAAAACCAATTAAAATTGTTGATTAAAATTTCGAATGGCTAAAAATAATTCAAAAAAATACGATACAAATTTTGCTGCTGGTGGTATCTTATATCACGAGTTTAAATCACTGCAAAAAATATTGCTGAGTGATAATTTTGATGAATTGATTAAAAATGAAATTGAACAAAATCGCGTAATTGGTATTGCTACAAATGCTGCACGAAAAACAATTATTGCACAAATAATACGAAGATATAAATGTGCTCCAAATGGTTTTTGGACGCATTTTTTTGATTGGAATGAAAGCGAACAGAAATTAGGTCTGTTTTATTTATGCCTAAAAACCTACCCGTTGATATTGGATATTCATTTTGAAGTAGGTTTAAAAAAATATAAAACCGGCAATAAGTTGGACGCTTATGATATTCAAATGAGGATGGATGAAATTGCCTCATCTGATGTTACTGTTGCAGGGTGGTCTGACAGTACTTTTAAAAAATTGAATACGAGATATAGAAAGGCAATTATAGATGTGGGATTATTCAATGGGAAAACATTACAGAAGCCCTCTGGAGTGAGCAACATATTTTGGAACTATTTTGAAAACAGTAATGAATCTTGGTTTTTAGAAGCCTGTTTTATCAATACCTATTAAAATGACAATTACAGAATTATACAACCAGCTAAGCAATAAAGATTTTCAGGATTATCAAACGGGAAATCTCTTTTTTCCTGCATATATGTATATGTATGATGCAGAAAAAGAATATGAGATTGACAAGGAAATTCTGGACATTAAAAACAGATTGCATAGACCGAACAATTATCTGGATGTAATGGTGATCGATATTTTTGAAGAGTTTTTATCCTATTTGAAAAAAGAGAAATTTGGCAAGAGCAACAAATATGAATTCTATTTGGAGCACGAAATCAGCAAATCAGAAGCAGTTGATAAGGCGTTAAAACAAGATGCATACGATGAACGTTTCTTAAATTTTTTAAATAATAAAATCAATGAACATCTTAAAAATGCCAACAATTATGAAGTGGCCTATGTTTTTGTAAAAGGGTTTGGAAATGCTTTTCCATACATCAGAGCCAGTCGTTTTATGAGCAAGTTTGAAGGTTTTATAAAAGGTTATAAACTTATTATGTTTTACCCCGGCGAAGCAAAAGAATATTACAGTCTTTTTGGATTGTTAAAAGACGAAAATTTATACAGAGCAATTAAACTAATCAATGAATAAAATATGCTATTAAAAGAAATTTATGACAGAAACATTTATCGTGAAATTAATCCTGCAGTAGTTGTAAGCAATAAAAATATAGATACCATTGACGCTGAAATCAAAGAATATGTTTTCACCAATGAGTTAATGGAGAAGCTATATAATATTGTTGACACTGTTTTAAATAAGCGATCAGGGAAAACGGGTATTTGGATCAATGGGTATTATGGATCCGGAAAATCACATTTTATAAAATATGTACATTATTTATTGGATGCTGAGACTTCTGATCAGGCGTTTGAAGCTTTTGAAAAAGCAGTTTCAAAGTATGATACTACAAAGGGAGGAAGCAACGATAATCTTACGGTAAGTAATATAAAATTGTTAAAAAAGAGAGTGGACGCTTCCAATTGCGATAACATTATGTTTAATGTGGAAGATGAAACTGATGATGGTAGCCAGGAGCGTTTAACGCGCATCTTTTTAAATATGTTTAACAAATTTAGAGGATACAACCCAAATGATATTCCGCTGGCTATTTTGTTAGAAAAACCTTTGGACCAAAAAGGCGTATTTAATGAATTTAAAAAGTTAATTGAGTCCGAACTTGGCTTTAATTGGGAAACCGATGCTGCAACCGTGGCATCATTTCAATTGCAAAGTGTTTTGGAAATTGCAAAAAAAGTATATCCTGAATTGGATATTGTGTCTTTACACTCAAAACTTTCCAACCCTGATAATTTCAAAGTTGGTATTAATGCAACCCTTATTCCGGAACTTCAGTCATTTTTAAAAGAAAAAGAAAAAGACTACAGATTGTTGTTTTTAGTGGATGAAGTATCTCAATATGTAGGTTCAAATAAAGAAATATTGTTGAATTTTCAAAACATCATAGAACGTGTTAGTGATGATTGCAACAACCAGGTTTGGATCGCCTGTACCGCACAGCAAACTTTAGACGAGGTTTCTTTTGGTGCAGATGGGGTAAAAGATGTTCAGGATGAATTTGGTAAAATTTTAGGTCGTTTTGATACGCGTATATCACTGCAAAGCAGTGATGCTTCTTATATTACCCAGCGTAGGGTTTTAGATAAAAACAGCGATGGAATTAAAGTGCTAAATACGATGTACGCTAGCAACAAAGACTACATCCAGAATCAATTTAAAATCAACCATGATTTATACAAAGGCTATAAATCCGAAGACGAATTTATCATTGGTTATCCTTTTATTCCTTACCAGTTTAAATTGATTGCGCACGTATTTGAGGCCTTTCAACAATTAAAATTTGTGATCAAGCAAGTAAAAGACAATGAAAGGAGCATCCTTGGAATTACCCATTTTACAGCCAAAGAACACGCCGAAGATGAAATTGGAGGTTTTATCCCTTTTGATGCATTTTACAACAAACAATTCAACACCAACCTCACAAATAGAGGTGCCAAAGCCATTGAGAATGCTTTGGAACTGTCTTATGTACAAAACAATCCCTTTGCACAAAGAGTGGTAAAAGTTTTGTTTATGATTTCTAACTTGCTTGAAAATCAACGACAAACATTTCCTTCTAATATTGAAAATTTGGGCGTGCTTTTAATGAACAAGCTCGACCAGAATAAAATGAAACTTCAGAAAGACATCACCGAAGTTTTAAATAAATTGGTGGAGGAAAGTATTATCAGGGAAGAAAAGGGAAGTTATTTCTTTTTCAATGAAGATGAAATGGATGTCCAAAATTTAATCAAAAGCCAATCACTTATTTTAGATGACAGGTTAACCACTTTTGACCTGTTGTTTAGGCCATTGGTGAAAGTTTCTCCAAAAGTGTCGTTTGGACAAAATGACTTTAAAATGGGCTATGCCGTTGAGGGTAAAGAGTTCTTTAGAGGTGGCGATTTTAATTTATTGGTTTTGCTTACAGACAGTACACCATTAGTGCAAAAAGCATTAGACCTTAACAAAAAGGACGTGGTGATTTGCGTAAACGAATGGTTTAATAGTGAAGATTCTTTGCGTAAAGATTTTGAATGGTACTGTAAAACAAACAAGTATTTCAATAATAATTCTGGTGGTGGCACAGGTGACCGTTCAAGAACCAATGAAAATTTTAAAATAAGAAATAGCCAGTTAAAAGAAAGAATTGAGAATGTGATCAAGAATAAATTTCTCGAAACACGCTTTATTTCTCAAAACACCATACTTGAAAGCGATCAAATAAACGGCGTTTCAGCGCCAGATCGTGTCAAGAATTTGATAGACTACCATTTAGGTGGCATTTACAAGAATCATTACTTATCGCTGGAGTACGCCAGAAACCAAGTAGATTTAAAAAAATCAGCAGCAAGCAACCAGGTTTTGTTTGCTACTTTAACCCCTGCAGAGCAGGTGGTAAATGATTTTATCTCTGCTAATAACAATCAAATTACAGTTTACGATCTTATAAATAAATTTGCCGAAGAGCCTTTTGGTTGGCGATTTGAAGCTGTTTTGGATGTATTGGTTCATTTGGTGAAAAAGAAAAAACGTGAATTTGTTTACAAGGGCCAACAGCGTTATCCAATTATAGATTTCATTAATAAAGCAGTTTCTTCGCCCGAAAGAATGTCCTGTGAAATAGTAACGGGTGAAGAAATAGATCAATCTATTCTGGATGAGGTGGTGAATGCATATAAATCTATTTTCAACGAAAGCATAAATCCCGCCACAGATAAAAATATACTGTTTGAAGATCTTGTTAGTGCCTTAAATAAAAAGTTAACGGCACATCAACTGTTGGAAACTGATTATTTTGGATCCTATCCGTTTGGGAACTGTTTTCAAAAAGCAGTTGTTCAATTAACAAACTGGACAAGCAGCAGAGATCCTAAAAAGCTTTTTAAAGCTGTAGTTGATGACCAAAGCCAATCCAAAGATTTGTTCGATCTGACAAAAGGAATGGAAGATTTTATAGGTACTGCATTCAGGGATTACAAACAACTGAGAGCATTTGCAAGAGATAATAAAGAGAATTTTAAGGAATTATCAATCGAAAATCAAGAAAAGGCGCAAAAAATAGAAGACTTTTTGTTGATGGAAGATCCAAGACGCGAGTTTCGGCATATCAAAAAGGCCTATGATGAATTGTTTGATGCCTTAAAAGTATTTACCGGCGAACTCAAACAAGAGGTTAAGAAAGTATACAATGATATTTTTGATGAATTGGAAAATGAAGCTTCAAAACGCAAGGTTTCTAAAGATAGATTTGCGGAAAGGAATTATACCATTGACGGCATTGAAAACCTTACTTCTATTGCCCAGCTAAAAAACAAAAAGTTAAATGCTGTAAATTTTAAATCTGAGCAACTTCAAAAAATTATTGAAGCCACTCCTGTAGCAGAAGGAAAAAAAGTGGCGGAATCTGCCGCATATTATATCACCAAAGGAATTTCTACCATTGCCACAGAAGCTGAAATGGATGCCTATTTAAAAACAGTGCGCGAAGAAATGCTAACCCTATTGAAAGAGAATAAAACGATAATCCTAAAATAAATGAATACCAAAACATTCGCGCAACAATCAAGAAATTTATTAATGGATGGCGTTGCCAAAAAATTGTTGTATTGGGGTTTTAATACGGACGGTTCTGTTTTAGAATCACCACAAAAAGTTTCTGGCGGTTACAGTTTTCGTGGGGAACCATTTGATGATCCCAATGTACCACAATTATGGGAATCCTTAAAAAAAGCGGTTCAAAACAAGGGTATTGATGTAGTGGTGGAAGAAGCAGCTTATACCTGGTTTAACCGTATGATGGCCCTGCGAATTATGGTTAAAAATGGCTATGAACAAGCGCAGTTAGAGGATGCGGAAGGCTTGGAACACACCCCAATTATCCTTCAAAAAGCGCGTCAGGGACAATATAATTTTCTGTCAAAAGAAGAGCAGATTCGACTTAAAAAGATCATTGGTGATTACAGCAAAGACCAGGAAGCTTTTGCCTTATTGTTAGTGGGTTATTGCCATTCAAACAAAATGTTGAACAGGGTTTTTGGTAAAATAGATGATTATACTGAATTATTGCTGCCCGACAATATGTTACAGCAAAGCGGTTTTTTACATTTGTTAAATACAACAGATGCTATTTCTGATGCCGAATACAAAGAAGTGGAACTTATAGGTTGGTTGTACCAGTTTTATATCTCCGAAAAGAAAGATGATGTTTTTGCCTCTTTTAAAAAAGGAAAAAAAGCAGAAGCCAAAGACATACCGGCAGCCACACAAATATTTACGCCAAACTGGATTGTAAAATATATGGTGCAAAACACCGTGGGAAAAATTTGGTTGGACAAAAAACCAAAATCCGCAGTAAAAGCAACAATGAAATATTTGGTAGAAAACGAAAGCGACACTGCCGTCAGTTCGAGTGCGCAGCATATCGAGAACAAGCCAATAATTAATGAAATTACCGATTTAACCCTCATTGATCCAGCAGTGGGTTCTGGGCATATATTGGTAGAAGGTTTTGACCTTTTGTACCAAATGTATATAGAAGAATACTATACGCCGGAAGAAGCGGTGGAATCTATTCTGAAAAATAATTTGTTTGGTTTGGATATTGATGAACGCGCAACACAATTGGCCACTTTTGCCATATTGTTAAAAGCGGCAAAACAATACAGGGATGTATTTGCCAAAGGCTGGTTACCAAACGTGTACTGTTTTCCTGAAGACACCCTTACAAATTGGTTTTCTAAAAAAAATTATGCAAAAAAAGAAAACTGGTACCATTTACAAGGAATGAAATTAGCACAACCAGTGACCATTGTTTGGGAAGAAAACATAAAAAATAAATTGGTTGAAAAAGTAGTAGCATTTAAAAAAGGTGATATTTTAAATGAAAGCGTAGTAGATTTGTTGGATCTTCACCACCAAGGTGAAATTACTATAGACTATTCCCAACAACTAGAATTATTTTGGGGTGATTTTGACAAACCATATAATTACAATGAATTCCATTACGCCATAAACTTACTTCGCCAAGGTAAAAATTTAGGTTCCGTGATAAAATTTAATATAAGTGATGAAGTATATTTCCATATTAAAGAAACCTACCAAAATTGGCTATTAAAAGAACAAACAGCACAGTTAGATTTTGAAGAAATAGCTGTTTTTAACCAATTAAAACCATACTTACAGATTTTCTTCATTCTAAGGAAAAAGTATACTGCCGTGGCGGCAAACCCACCTTATATGGGGAAAAGGAACATGAACAAAAATCTGAAAGACTACCTATTTTCTTTTTATCCAAATTCAAAAATGGATTTAATGACTGTCTTTATGGAAAAATCTATAGAGTTATCGCTAGACAAGGGTTTAACTGGTATGATAAACTTACCATCTTGGATGTTTTTATCTTCCTTTGAAGAATTGAGAAAATCAATTATATCAAATTGCACAGTGATAAGTTTAATTGAAAATGGTAGAGGAATTTTCGGATCTGATTTCGGAAGTGTTGCATTTATTTTAATGAATAAATCTATTCCAAATTATAAAGGAAAGTACAAAAAATTGTTTGATCAAAATGAAAAAGGTAAAGTTGAAAATGCAACAAAAAAAAATGCTAATTTCTTTGATCCAAACTATCCTTCTTTTTATTTCAATCAAAATAATTATTTAAAAATACCAGGCTCACCAATAGCTTTTTGGGCATCTGATAAAGTTGTAGATATTTTTGAGAACAAAAAGCTAATTGATTACTCAACTCTTTTTCAAGGTATAATAACAGGTAATAATGATAAATTTGTTAGAAACTGGGTGGAAGTTTCAAAAAATAATCTGGCGTTGAGCCAAAGTTCTATTGATGAAATTGATTTTAAAAGAAATTATTGGCTTCCCTATAATAAAGGAGGTGAAAGTAGAAGGTGGTATGGTAACCAAGATTATGTTGTAAATTTTTCTAAAAAGGGGAGAGATTTTACAAGAGGAAAGCATCAATTCTCAGAGTTTTTCTTACAACCATGTTTTTCCTGGACATACTTAAGTATATCAAGCTTAGCAACTAGGTATTTCCCCCAAGGATTCCTATGGGATGTTCATGGTTCAAGTCTTTTTCCAAATAACAAAAATCATTTAAAATATTTTTTATCTTTAATAGCATCTGCCGTGGGATGGAGATTATTAAATATTTTGAATCCTACTATAAGTTTTCAAGTAGAAAACATTGCAGCTGTTCCTGTTCTTTTAGGAAAAGATGAACAAATAGAAAAGGTCAACCAAATAACCAGTAATGCAATTGATATAACAAGAAAGGATTGGAACAAAAATGAAACGTCTTGGGATTTTGAAAAGTCACCTTTATTAAATGCTAGTAACTCATTAAATCAAGCATATCAAACTTGGCAAGAACAGGTAACTCAAGATTTTTTCCAATTGCACACCAATGAAGAAGAATTGAACCGCATTTTTATAGATATTTATGGCTTGCAGGATGAATTAACACCTGAAGTATCTTTAAAAGAAATTACTATTTTACAAGAAGAGTTATCCAAAAAAGATTTAGAAAAATTAGATATTGTTTTTAGAAAAAAAGGGGCTGCAGCCATAGACCTGCCAATAAACAAAGCAGAAGTTATCAGCCAGTTTATATCTTATGCCATAGGTTTGTTTATGGGGCGTTACCGTTTAAACAAACCTGGTCTTAACATTGCACACCCTAACCCAACTGCAGAAGAACTTTTAGGTTATACCTACAACAATGGCAAAGTGACCATAGACGAAGACGCCATTATTCCTTTAATGGGCTTAAACTGCAATTTCCCGGATGATGCTTTGCAGCAAATCAGCCAATTATTGGATACTATATGGGGCGCAAATAAAAGAACAGAGAATATAAATTTTATACAAGAGTTTTTAAATAAAGATTTAGAAAAATTTATTGTAAATGATTTTTATAATTACCACTGCAGTAGGTATAATAAAAAACCAATTTATTGGCTGTTTGCCTCACCAAAAGGCACCTTTCAGGTGTTGGTGTATATGCACCGTATGAATGCTTTTACCGTTGAAAAAATCAGGGCCAATTACTTGTTAGAACACCTAAAAAACTTGCGTTCTGAAGAAAGTTTGTTAATAGCGAATGAAAGCAATTTAAATACCCAGGAAGCAAAAAGATTGGACCAATTGAGAAAAGACATTACTGAATGCGAAACCTATGATATGGAATTAAAAAATGTGGCAGACCAGCAAATTGTTTTTGATTTAGATGATGGCGTAACCGAAAACTACAAATTGTTTGAAACCGTAGTGGCAAAAATTAAATAAGATGATGAAAGACAAAGTTGAAAACTATTTTAAGCGGTTTACGGACTTACGGATTTTATTCTTTTTTGATGAAAGCGAAGAGTATTTGGAAGAAATCCAAAAGTTGGAATTGAAAGATATTCAGATAGTATTTTGGGAAAATAATCCCCTTAGCTTAAAATGCAAACTAACTGGAGAACTAAGAGATACAAAAGTATTGCTGTATTTACCATTGTCACATCCAAATTCACAGGAAGCTTTTCATAAATTCGCTTTGATGGGCTTGTTGCTGGCCAATAAAGCATTGCAATTGGATAATGTAGGCGCTTTTATGGAAGACTATGCCCTGCAAAGACATCAAAAGGCATTGGTATCAAAATATATAAAGGAATTAAAATATGGAGGTGTACAAGAAGTGTGTAAATCTATACTGAATGCCGCTAATTTTAATGAACCTGCCTTGCAAAAAGGATTGCTATCCTCTTTTTTAAAATTTAAAAATATTGAAAACTGGTCAATGCTTGTGGCCAAATTATTAACGCTAACCAATGATTCAGAGAGAGCTGAACTTCAAAAAGTAATCAAAAAGATTGGGGATATCAAGATTGAAGATGAGGTGATCAAACACATAAAAAATGTAACAGGATTCAGCATTCAAAAGATAAATTATGAAAGTTTATTGCAGGTTGCCAGAAGCATTTTATACAACAAATTAACGCAAACTATAGCAACCGCAAAAAGTTCAGATCCTTATAAAGTTTTTAAAATAGCAGACAACACCCAGTTAACAAGAATAAATCAAATGTTGTATGAATTGGAACGTCATCCAATCTTAAAAGTTAGTTTTGACAATCTTTTGCAAAATGTGAGCAATGATATTAAAGGTGAAAAATTAATTGAAGTGTATGGCGAAGATGCAAATTTTGCTGAACTAAATACCGAAATGATTTGGGCGGTAATAAGTAAAGTACAAGCGCATATCACTTTTTCTCCATCAGAAATTATTAAAAAGTTAGAAATTATAAGTTTACAACCCAACATTCAACAAACTGCCGGCAATACCATAAAATATATAATTCAGATTGCTAAAATGCAGGAGTCAATTGGTAAAGTGACTTCTTATATTTTAGACACACCTGAAGATTACATAAAATTATACACAAATAAATTATACAAAATTGATACAAGTTACAGAAGGGCAATTGCAATCAACAAGAATTTAGACCTTTCTGAAATACCTGAAAAAATCAATATTGATGCCCTGCAAGCTGCATTGAATTTAAGTTATGAAAAGCACACAGATAATTTAAATAGAGAGTGGTTAAAATGTCTAAATCAATTTAATTTTAATTACGATAATATAAAGGTACCAAAGCAATACGATTTTTATGAAACGGAAATTGCACCGGTAGATCAAAAAGTGGTGGTAATTATTTCAGATGCTTTACGTTTTGAAGCAGCCTATGAGTTATTGTCAGAAATGCACGGAGATTCAAAGAATACTGCCGAAATGAATTATATGCTGGCCTCCATCCCCTCTAAAACAAATGTAGGTATGGCGCAGTTACTGCCCGGAAAAAATAAGATATTTAATGGAGGTGATATAAAAATTGAAGGAATTAGTACTTCTAGTACCAATAGAACCAAAATATTGCAATTACAAAAACCAGAAGCGCAAGCTTATCAATACTCAGAAATTATAGGCCTAAATCAATCAGATAAAAGAGAAATATTTAAAAAACCTTTGGTCTATGTTTATCATGATGTAATTGATTCAACAGGTGATACAAAGTCATCTGAAAGAAGGGCTTTTGAAGCTGTTGAAGATACAATTAATGAATTGAAACAGTTTATAAAAAACCTTCATGCTACAAATAATGTATCGAAAGTATTTATTACTGCAGATCACGGTTTTTTATACAATGACAGAGAAATTGAAGAAAAGGACAAAGAAACTTTGCCAAATTTAGATGTTGTAATATCTCATAACCGGTATTATGTTACTATAGAAGAATCAATGCGTGATTTAGGCTATTCAATACCTATCTCTGCCACAACAACTTTTAAGGACGACTTATTTGTGACCATTCCTTTTTCGGTGAACCGCTATAGAAAATCGGGGGTTGGCCATCAATTTGTGCACGGTGGAGGCAGTTTGCAGGAATTGGTGGTGCCTTTAATAGAAAGTTCAAGAAAACGAGAAGAGGTTTCTAAAAAAGTGACTCCGGTATTAATTAATAAAGGGAATTTGAAAATTGTATCTAATATTTTAAAATTGAATATTTTACAGGAAAATGAAGTTTCAAGATCAGCGAAAGAAAGAACCATTTCTGTTGGTTTATATAACGATGCTGTTTTAGCAAGCAATGAAGTCCAGATTTTGCTGAATTTTACATCCGAATCTCCAAGTGAAAGAATGGCAAGGGTAGAACTAATTTTAGCCTCAGAGGCTGCAAAAGAAGCATTTTTAAAATTGAAAATATTTGATATTGAGGATAAATTAAATCCAATAATAGAGGAGCGCATTCAAAATAATACATTAATTCAAGCCGATTTTTAATGGAACTAAAAGAGAAGATAATCAAACATTTTGAAGGTAAAGTAGTTAGAAAAGACCTTACAGCATTGGTTAAAGGCAATAATCCTGTTCCCGTTTACGTGTTGGAATATTTATTGGGACAATATTGCGCCATTGATGATGAGGAAGTTATTAAAACCGGTATTGAAAAGGTAAGAAATGTAATTCGTGAAAATTACGTTCACAGATCCGATTCCGAAATTGTAAAGTCTAAAATTAGAGCCACTGGCAGTTATAAAATTATTGATAAAATAAATGTTTCTCTTAATGACAGAGCAAATATTTATGAAGCTGAATTTGCGAATTTAGGTCTTAGAGGAGTTCCAATTACTGACAATATGGTAATGGAAAACCAAAAGCTTTTAAGTGGTGGTGGTGTTTGGTGTATTTTAACAATGGGATTTTCTCACGAAGACGATATCCAAATGAGGTGGATAATTGTCGATATAAAACCCATTCAGGTTTCTAATGTGAATCTAAGCGAATATCAGGAGTTGAGAAAAGAATTTACCACAGATGAGTGGCTAGATTTATTAATGCATAGCATTGGTTTAAATCCTGAATATTTCAATAAGCGAGATAAATTAATTCAATTGTCGCGTTTAATTCCGCACGTTGAGAACAATTATAATTTTATAGAACTAGGTCCAAAAGGTACCGGAAAATCGCATATTTTTTCTGAATTATCTCCACACGGCGTTTTGGTTTCAGGTGGTGATGTGTCAAAAGCAAGATTGTTTGTAAATAATACAGGCAATAAAATTGGATTGGTGGGTTATTGGGATGTAGTGGCATTGGATGAATTTGAACAAGAAAAAGGCGGTAAACGGACTGATGGCGACCTGGTGAAAATTATGCAAAACTTTATGGCCAACCAAAGTTTCAACAGAGGAAAGGAAACTTATCAAGCCACAGCATCATTGGCTTTTGTGGGTAACACAAAACACAATGTGCCATATATGTTAAAAAACTCACACCTTTTTGAATCAATACCTGATGGCTATATTAAAGGTGCTTTTTTAGACAGAATGCATATGTACATTCCAGGCTGGGAAGTTCGTATTTTAAAAAGTTCAGTATTTTCCAAAGAGTATGGTTTTATAGTTGATTATCTGGCTGAATTACTGCGTGAAATGAGAAAATCTGATTACGCTATGTTGCTGGATGATAAAATTACATTAGATGGATCTCTGACTACAAGGGATAAAACTGCCATTAGAAAGTCATTTTCTGGATTGGTTAAAATAATTTACCCAAATCAAATCTTAACGGATGAAGAAATTTTGGAATTACTTGATTTTTGTGTCGAAGGAAGAAAACGGGTGAAGGATCAATTGTACATTATTGACGAAACTTTTAAATCGGAACCAGTTGAATTTAAATATACAGTAAAATCGTCTGGAAAAGAAGTTTTTCCGGAAACACTGGAAAATTTGAATTACAATGCGGCCAAACAAGTTAAAGAAGACAACGAAATTGAGGAAACCAATGCTGGCACAGCTACCAATCCGGTGATTAATTTAAAACCTCATCAAACAATACTTAAAGACAATCAAACAGGAATTTCCTATAAAAAATTGTTTGCAGATTATCTCAAAGGAGCTGAAAATATTACCATACAGGATCCATACATCAGAATGCCATATCAGTTTAAAAATTTGCTGGAGTTTTGCGTAATGTTGGGCAACAACAAAGAGTTGGACCAGGAAATTAACTTGGAAATTGTTTCTTGGAATGAGCAAGAGTTTTTAATTGATTCTAAAACCAATTTTGAAGAAATACAAGAAAGCGTTTTGGATTTAGGGATTCATTTAACTTACCGACTCGAAAATCATCACGACCGTTTTATTGCAGCCGACAATGGTTGGAAAATAGCATTGGGAAGAGGTTTGGATATATTTGAAAAAATCGAAGGCCGTTTCAACGTGGCCGATATGGATCAAACAAAAAGAAAATGTAAGTCCTGTGAATTGACTTATTTAAGGATGTAATTTTTTAAGTTCAGGAATATTTGAAATACAATTTCTTTAACTGTTGAGTAAAACGACCAGGATTGATGAATAATTACTGTTAATTTTAAACATATAAATTGCTGAAACTATAAACATATTTTGCTTAATTTAGTCATCTAAAAAATCGCTAACAATCCAAATAAATAAGAATATAATTTTGATTTTATACGGGAAATATTATTGATAATATGTTATTTTATTTGAAATAAAACAAGTTGTGATTAATTTAAACCAAACTAAAAATGAACGATAATCAGCGAATTCAAGAAATAAAAAATGGAGTTGAAAAAATATCCAAAAAAACTCGCTCGAATTTTAACAAAATTTACGAAATTCCAAATTCAGACATTACTAATACGACAATAATAGAGTCAGAAATATATAATCTTTTCATTTTTGACTATGCAATGCATTCCCAACAAATGACTTCCATATTTCGAGAAAACTATTTGTTTGGAACAATGGATTCTATTGAGGAAAAATATGGTTCAGAATTAACAAATGATAATTTACAAACTTTAATAAACGAAAGATTTAATCAATATGCTGGTTTACCAGGTGATGGAGATGATTGGAATCGTAGAGCCAACCAACTGTTTATTATTAATTTAAAAGGTAGTTTGAAAAATAATACAATGATGGAACATTATCCTATACTACCAGAAGATGCAACTCAATCAATGCGGAATAAAATTGAATTTGCTCAAGTAAATTCAGCAGATTTTAAAGAAATTACAAGTATTGTAAATGGACTTTATAGTAAAACGAAAAAAGAGGGTTGTTATATAGCTACAATGGTTTATAAAGACTATAATGCAGAAGAAGTAATAATTTTAAGAAAATTCAGAGACGACGTTCTTACTAAAAGCATTGTTGGTAAATTATTCATTAGAATATACTATTTAACTTCTCCTACTTTCGTCCAAATATTTAAGTATAATAAATTGGTTAATGAATTAATAAAAAGAAAACTTAACAAACTCGTGAATAGACTAAAAACTAAGCACAACACTTTATAAAATTTATGCTCAAAGCGGATTTAGTACAAACCTACAAACGTTCAATAATAAAATTACTTAAGAGGTAAAATCTCTGATTTTTAATTCGCACAATTCAAATACAAACCATTTGTGCTTAATATTAACATTTAAAATTACAAATAATATGAAACCAATTTTAAAATTATTTTTATTCTGTTCAATAATATTTTTTAGTTTATTTACTAATGCACAAGAGAAATCTAAAAAGGAATTAGTAATTATACGAGTATTGGAGCTAAGAACAGGTTTTATAGGAGCTCTGTCACCCATAATGCATATAACGGAAAATGATGGGAGTTACAGAACCATAAAACTAGATGGCCACTCGAAAGATTACCTATTAGATCCAACAGAAAATCAAAAAAAAATTCACATTGAACTTAAAAAATATCTTGACGAAGGATTTAAAATTATTGAACATGCTAAAGGAGGAGATAATGTGATACTTTGGACCGAAGATTACATATTATTCAAAGAATAAATATTCATTTATTCGAAAGAAAGACATTGCCTATAATCTCCAGCAGTATTTCATTCCGTTTCACTCCATTGCACACAGCTTCCAGTTCCGTACAATAAAAACCACCGAAAAGGTGGTATTTACTTTTTGCCTTTACGCTTTTTTTAATCCGTTTCCATAAGAATGGTCTCAACTAAACAGAATGTTTAGCCGGTTTTCTCTAATATTTCCCAAAAATTACTTTAAAGCATCCTATTTTGGCTCTAAAAACGTATCCCTCCATTTTTGGGAAGGGGCGGGTAGGTCATCTAAACCTACCCCCTCTATCCTATTTAATTTAAAAAAATATTCAAACTGCACACACACCATCAACGCGCGATAGTTTCTCATTATCTGTTGCCTTTAAAAAGGAAGAACGTGCTAAGTATTCAAAAGCAGATGTACTTGCATCAGTTCACGTTAAAATCAATACTATTTATGGAGCAATAAATTACAGCGTAATTGAACATAATAATATTGTTAATGAGCATACTAAAAGGTATGTTGAATTAAATAATTATTATAATTAAGTAGTATTGAAATGACTGTAGAATCACCTCTCTTTAAACTTTAGACAATTAGTAGTTAATTAAGATAATAAAATCTTAATTATTATCTTTTTTGTTTTGAAAAACCTATATTCGTGTTGGATAAATTGCAATCCTAATAAGTGTCTTTAAGTAACACATTAATCAGTAAAATTTAAATTTAATTAGATGTGGCCATATATTGTTGTTGCTTTTGGAATTGCTGTTACTGGTGTAACAACATATTTTTACAGAGGAGAAATTGAAAAATATTTTAAGGGAAAAAATATTGTAATTTTAGGAGATTCAAGGGTTGGGAAAACAACAATGCACAAGTTCTTAAGAGAAGGTGAAATTGTTATAAAACATATAGGTACAAATAGGAGAGAAACTGTAAAGAAGAATACTTTTAAACTAAATGGTTTGAAGCTTAAAATTGCTGAAGGTACGGATGTCCCTGGTCAAGAAGGTTTTGAATTTGAATGGAAACAAAATTTTGTAGATAGTGACATCTGTTTTTATCTATTTTATTCAGATAAAGTGTTTGACAATATTAATGAAACTATTATAAAGGTAAATAAAGACCTTTATCATATTGGTAAATGGAAAGAAGAAGCACGTGATGGTAGTAGGGTAATTGTTATTGGAACTCATATGGATAAAATTTCAACGATTGGAAATTATAATAAGTCAAATATTCAGGAGTTACATAAAAATTTACGAATAAAATTGGTGGATGGACTAAGACAAGGGAATATTAAATCAAGTGAGTTTTTTATTGGGAATTTATCTAACAAGGAAGGATTAGAACTAATTATGAGTGATATATTAAATTATTTATCCGTAAAATGAGAATGAATTATTATTTGTTGACAATTGGTATTAAGAACTTAGGGTTTAGTATGGTTTTGCACAATCATACCGTTATCAACTTTAATGAAGAAATAAGAAGAAGAGAAATCATAGATAAATTTAATGAAATTGATAATGTAGGAATTGAGATTAGTGATAAGAAATCTAATTTAAAAATTAAAAAATTTAGGAAGAATTATTTAATCAAAATTATAACAATTAATAAAGATGAAAAAGGTCGATTTGCACCTGTAGAATTATTATTGATGAATTATGAAAGGAATAACGAATTGGTTACTGAGTTTATAAAGATTAATGATATTTTGGAGTCTGAGGATATCATATTAGATAAAAAAGTATGGATGAGAATTCCAGAAATAATAGATAATTCCTTGAAATTGTTCAACAAAAAAAAGAGAAATAAGATTATTTTGGTAGTTATTTTGGCTATGATTATACTAATAACAATAATTAAATTTATTATTACTTAAAAAAATGGAAGAAAATATTTGGAATAGAAAAATGGTATTGACAACAACTGATAACCAAAAGGATGCTTTGAGTCATACAAATGAAGGAATTGTGATATTGAATAATGATGAATTGAAAATTGTTACCATGAACGAAATGAGAAAATTCAATGATGAATTTACAATTTTAGGTAATGAACGATTAGGTCCGAATATGATGTTAATGTTATCACCTTATGATGATAAGACATACGTTAAAGTAGATGAATCTAGAACTCAATTAGCACTTGAAAAAGGATTGTTGACTGTTCGGTTTTGCTCATTACTTGGAGCTACTTCTATTAAAGTAATCAACATTAAGCAAACGAATTTAGATAAGAAAATGGAGGCTTTATTGGAAGGTGGAGCTCAAGGATACAGTGCAGAAGTTCAGGCTAATATTGAAACAATGGAAAGAATTAAAAATCAAATTTCAGTTGAGGCTACTGCGAGAGGTGGTAAACCAAAATTAGAAATAGCAGAAAGATTATTACAAGATAATAATTTGAAATCTGACTCATTTTTTAAAAATTTGTTAAATATGGTAAAAGATTATGACGGAGAAGAAAACAGAATAGGAACGTTAACTCAAAATGTGTTGTTAAGTCATTCGATGGCCGATTCTCTTGAAATTGTCGGTAACTTAAAATTTCCTGTAGGCTATGTTAAGGGGAATTATAAATCTGTATTAACTCAAAAAGAAGAAATTTATATGTCATTAGAAATTAGTTTTGAATAAAGATGACATATAGGAGGGATGTTTTTGAAAAGGGTTTTTCTAGAGTAAAAAAAGAACTTTATATAGAGACCAATAATTATCATATAGATACTTATACAGGTAAACCATTAAACCCAGGAGAACCGTGGGATTTTGAGCATATAATTTCTGCTAAAGAGTTTTCTTCTATTCCTGAAGTTGATAAGTTGGATTTTGAGACTCAATCTAGAATATTGAATCATCGTAAAAATATAGGTTTTACAATGAGAGATATTAATAAATCGAAGAGTAAATACCCACTAGTTGAGTGGCTTGAACGCAAGTCTAAAGGAAGGGTTCTTACGAATTCTGAACATTATAATATTGATGTTAAAAAAGCCGAGAAACTAAGAAAAAAGGTTTTAGAGTTCTTAATAGTTGAAATTAAAAAGGCTTTAAAGTAGTTAAGAAAGATAAATTATTTGGATGTCTTTTAAAAGTTCTTGATATTATAAACTCATATAAATATCATCAAGCTCTTCTTGTCTTATACCTAGGTAACGTTTTGTAATTGCTGGTGAAGAATGGTTAAACAAATCAGATAAATATGTACCATTTCACCCTATTCAATGATGATAGCACATATTCTGGGCCACCAGTCCTTGGTATAATTAGCACACCTCTTTTCTGGCAATATTTAAGAGATGAAAAAAGGTATCAAAAAAATATAAAATAATTAATAATGGATCTTAAATTTTTTTTACCATCTTATATTTTTGTTTTGATCTAATAAATATTAGATACTTATCGTTAATAACTATTTTTTCTATTTATTAAAATCTAAAACATTTACTTACTTAATTTTGTTGCTTATGAAATTAAGAAGTTTACACACTACAAAAATACTGGAGTTTTATGCTCCGGACTATTCAACAAAATTAAATATTCCGTTTGGTGATGTGGGAATCAGTGCAGGATTTCCCTCTCCTGCAGATGATTTTATTGAATTGAGTATTGATTTAAACAAGCACCTCATCAAGCACAAAGACAGTACCTTTTTTGCCAAAGTGAAAGGCCATTCTATGAAAGATGCTGGGATTTTTGATGGCGATTTATTGGTTATTGACAAGAGTCTGGATCCGCAGGACGGTAAAATTGCCATTTGTCAAATCGATGGAGAATTTACCGTAAAAAGAATTAAAATTGAAGGAAATGTTGTTTGGTTGGTTGCAGAAAACGAGGATTATAAACCGATCAAAGTAACAGAAGAAAATGAATTAATGATTTGGGGAATTGTTGTGTTTAGCATAAAATCACATTAATGTTTGCATTAGTAGATTGCAATAATTTTTATGCCTCTTGCCAAAGAGTATTTGAACCGCATTTAATTGGAAAGCCTGTTGTGATCCTTTCTAACAATGATGGATGTGTCATTGCACGTTCTAATGAAGCCAAAGCATTGGGTATTCCAATGGGAGCTCCTGCATTTGAATTTAAGAAACTTTTTGAAGAGAATAAGGTATTTGTCTTTTCATCCAACTATGCGTTGTATGGAGATATGAGCAGCAGGGTGATGAATATCCTGGCGACTTTCACATCAGATATTGAAGTTTACAGCATCGACGAAGCTTTTCTGAAATTTAAAGGTTTTGAACTCTTTAATTTGGATGAATATGGCTTAAAAATTCAAAAAACGGTCACTAAAAATACTGGTATTCCGGTAAGTGTTGGTTTTGCACCTACCAAAGCCTTGGCCAAAGTTGCCAATAAAATTGCCAAGAAATTCCCTGAAAGAACCAAAAGCGTTTATGTAATAGATACTGAAGAAAAGAGAATTAAAGCGCTTAGATGGACTAAGATTGAAGATGTTTGGGGTATTGGAAGAAAACACACAAAACGATTACAGGCAAAGAATATTTTTACTGCATATCAATTTACGCAATTGCCTGATGAATGGGTTAGAAAAGAAATGGCAGTAGTAGGGTTAAGGTTAAAAAAGGAGTTAGAAGGCAAATCAACCTTAGATTTAGAAAGTCCAAAAAGTAAAAAAATGATTGCAACAACACGATCATTTGAAAAGTCTATGACAAAGCTTGTAGATATTTCAGAACGTGTAGCAACATTCACGGCATCCTGTTCAGAAAAATTGAGAAAACAGAAAAGCCATTGCAATATGGTGATGGTTTTTGTACAGTCAAATTATTTCAGAAAAGACCAACCACAATATTCGAGAAACATAATTATCAATACCGATTTCCCCACCAACTCAACAATAGAATTAAACCA
>LADL02001479.1_pt1 | contig 46952 bp, 45 predicted proteins | sample 619721 | NCBI WGS metagenome assembly LADL02 (sample SAMN03397408, study PRJNA257561) | rock porewater metagenome | biome: terrestrial; feature: Opalinus Clay rock; material: porewater; isolation source: Opalinus Clay rock porewater BRC-3 borehole | place: Switzerland: Mt Terri URL, St-Ursanne ...
GGGTGCGAACCTTGCGCCCGAGCGGCGTCAAGGTGGCGCCGCCCCGCGCGTTCCCGCCGCGCCCTGTCTCGACCAATGGCGCGCGGAACATCCTGTTCATCGTGTCGACCATCAGCCACGCGCGGCGATAGCTCAATCCCATCTCGCGTGCGGCCGCCGAGATCGACCCTGTTTTCTCGATCGCGTCGAGCAGGTCAGCCTTGCCCGGACCGAACGCGATCTCGTCTGTGGCGAGCAGCTGGGCTTTGACCTTTAGGTGAGGCTGAACGCTCATTCGTAGTCCATTCCGCGCTTCGCGCCGAAGCTCCGGCAGCGCTAATGCGCTGTGCGGAGCGGGCGGTAGTCGCCGTACTGGGCGGGCTTGTCCCTGAGCGCCTCGCGGCGATAGTCGCGCGGCGACATGCCAAACTCCTGCTTGAAGCAGTTGCTCAGGTGCGAGGAACCGCAAAATCCCCGGCGCAATGCAATCTGCGTAATCGTATTTCCCGCACAAGCCGGATTTTCAAGGTCTGCCCGGATCGCATGGAGGCGTCGCGTGCGAATCCAGTCACCCACCGTGACATCGGCGTCCTCGAACAGGCGGTGCAAATACCTCGCGCTGAACTGGCAGGCGGCCGCGACGGTTCGCGGAGAGAGATGAGGATCGTCGAGGTTGGCGAGAATGAAATCCTGCGCGCGCGCCAGAGCGGCGCGCCGGAAAGCGCTCGATCCGCCTGCTTTCCCCGCCGGCTTGAAGGTGGCCGCGAGCAGCTCGACCGTGGCGCGCAACACGGCCGTTCGTTCGGCCGGCTCCACCGTGCCGATCGTCCTGTGCATGCGCGCGAGGTGCGACAGAAGGATCCTCCCCAGACCCGTGTGGCCGTCGATGGCAAGTCCGGCCCGTTCCTCGATTCCCGGCACGATCGTCGTCGCGACCCGGTGCGGGATCAGCATGGCGAACTGCTTGATGGTTCCGTTCGAAATGAATTTCGCCGGCCTGGCGCTGTCCCAGATCGCGATGCTAGCGCGCCCCAGCACGCTCTCATTAGCGCCCTGGCGCAGGAGAACGTCTCCGCCGCTCAGATACAGAAGGCAGAAATAGCCGTGCGTCTCGCGCCGAATGTCCGCCGCCTTCCGCGTGCCGGTCACCGAATCCGCTTCGACCTGGGTTAGAACGAATTCATCGACCGGGCGGCGCCACACGCGCGCGTTGAACATGCTCGCGCAATCGCTTTCGAGTGCCCAATGGGAGTGCGTGCGATCGAGCATGTCCTGAAAGCCGCGAAACCGCCGAGCGGCCGGAATGCCCTCGGATGACCACGCTTCTTCGTTGATATCCTCGCCGGTCACCGTGCGGTCCTCCCCGCCGCGAGATTAGTGGAGGGGTCCTGCGCGTGCAACGGGCGCAAGTGAAGAGGGGGCCGGAAGGACCCGCGCCCCGCCGCCCGGCACCCTCAATCAGGTTAACGGCGCCGATTGCCTAGCGCGCGACCCATCCGCCATCGATAACCAGTTCGATCCCGGTGCAGAACGCGGACTCGTCGGAGGCCAGAAACAATGCGCCGTTGGCGATGTCCTCGGGCTTGCCGACGCGCCGCATCGGGCACAAATCGGCGATCGCGGTCCAGGGATCGTTGGAGCTGACCGATCCCTCGCGCACCCACCCTTCGACCGCCTGTTCGAGCATCGGGGTACGGATGCAGCCCGGATGGATCGAGTTTACACGAATGTTGTAGCCGAAGTGGGCCCACTCGATCGCCATGCTCTTGGTGAGATGGCGCACGCCGCCCTTCGATGTGTTGTAGGCGGGCTGGTTGGGAAATCCGATCAAGCCAGCAATCGATGAAATGTTGATCACGGACGCGGGCGCGCCCTTCTCGCCGGCCTTGCGGAGCAGCGGCTCCATAACCTTGCACCCCAGGAACACACCGTCGAGATTGACGCTCATCAGCCGGCGCCAGTCTTCGAGGGAGGTCTCGCTCGCAGGCTTGACGATCTCGATGCCGGCATTGTTGACCAGCACGTCGAGGCGGCCGTAGCGCTCCTCGATCAGCTGAGCGAGATCGGTCCAGTCCTTTTCAAGCGCAACATTCTGAACGTGGGCCTCCGCGCCAATTTCAGCGGCCTTCGCTTTTATGCCCTTGGCGTTGATGTCGGTGCAGATCACCTGCGCACCCTCGCGCGCGAGGGTTTGCGCGATCGACGCTCCGATTCCCTGTGCGGCGCCGGTTACCAGCGCCACTTTGCCCTTTACTCGCTCGCCCATAAGTCGTCCTCCCCATCGCCCGTGTATGCCGGACGTTCCTTGGACAATCCTACACCAGGCGCGCCTGCGAAACTTGCGCCGGGACGCACCCAAACTTGCGCGAAAAGGAATTGCGCGTCCCTCAGAAGTCCAAAACGGCTTGCGCGCGCCGCGCAGGGCAGGGCAATTTTCCGGATGCCTCCGATATATAGTGTGGTATATATCGGACGGGCGAAGCAGGAAGGAATTCGAGCGATGCGCGTGCAACGCCGGGGGCTGGCGCACGGCGCAAGGACAGGCGGATTAGGCGGCAGCATGCGCTTGGTCATCGCTCTGGCGCTGTTTGTGATGGCTGCCGATTGTGCACGTGCGAATGCGGAAATCGTGTCAGCCGCGGTGGCAGCGAACTTCACCGCGCCTGCGAAGGAGATCGCCGCGCGATTTGAGGCGCAGACAGGCGCGCATGTCGCTCTGAGCTTCGCCGGGAGCGGTCAGCTCTACGCCCAGGTCGCCCAGGGTGCACCGTTCGATGTTTTGCTGTCGGCCGATTCCGCGCGCGCGCAAAAGGCGATCGAAGATGGGCTGGCCATCCCGGGCACACAGTTTACCTATGCGGTCGGGAAGCTCGTGCTATGGAGCGCCGCAGCCGGCCGCGTCGACCCCGATGGAGATGTGCTCAAGGCGGGCGAATTCGCGCATCTTTCCATCGCGAATCCGAAGACGGCACCCTACGGTGCCGCCGCCATCGAAACGCTCGCCGCGCTCGGCGTTCTCGACGCCATAACGCCAAAACTGGTGACGGGCGAAAACATCGCGCAGGCCTTTCAGTTTGTCGTGAGCGGAAACGCCGAGCTCGGATTTGTGGCGCTCTCGCAGGTGATCAACGAACCCGGGGGTTCGCGCTGGCTGGTGCCGGACACTCTCTACACCCCGATCCTCCAGGACGCCGTCCTGCTGAAGCGGGGTGAGCAGAATGCGTTTGCGCGCGGGTTCTTGAGCTTTCTTCGCGAGCCCGAGGCCGTTGAAGTGATCGCGCGTTACGGCTACGCGATTCCGGCGGGCCAGTAGGGCGGGCCGATGGGACAGACAATAGCCCTCACCCTTCAGCTTGCCGCAGTCACGACGCTGATCCTGCTGGTCGTCGGGGTACCGCTGGCGTGGTGGCTGGCGCGCACCCGGCGCTGGTGGGCGACGCCGGTCGCTGCGCTCGTCGCAATGCCGCTGGTGCTGCCGCCGACCGTGCTCGGTTTTTATCTCCTGATCGCGATGGGGCCGAACGGCCCGCTTGCGCCTCTCTTTCACGTGTTCGGTATCCGGTCGCTGGCCTTCACGTTTCACGGGCTCGTCATCGGGTCCGTCATCTACTCGCTTCCCTTTATGGTACAGCCCGTCCGCAATGCGTTTCAGGCGATCGGAGACGGTCCGCTCGAAGCGGCAGCGACGTTACGCGCATCGCCGCGTGACGCGTTCTTCTCGGTGGCGTTGCCGCTTGCGCGGGGCGGGTTGTTGAGCGGGTCGATTCTCAGTTTCGCTCACACGATCGGAGAATTCGGGGTTGTGCTGATGATCGGGGGAAACATTCCGGGACAAACGCGGGTGTTATCGATCGAGATCTTCAATGCGGTCGAGAGTCTCGAATGGGGGACCGCGCATATCCTGTCGGCGGGCATGGTGTTGCTCTCGTTCGTCGTCGTGCTGGCAACGATGGTGATCGAGAAGCGGACGGGACTGGCCCGATTGTGACCGGCATCGAGGCACGATTTCGCGGCCGGTTCGGCAGCTTCGCGCTGGACGTCGCGTTGAGCTGCCCGCCCAAAGGCATCACCGGACTGTTCGGACCGTCTGGATGCGGAAAGACGACCGTGCTGCGGTGCCTCGCTGGCTTGACGCGGATGCAGGAGGGGTATCTGCGCGTGGACGGCGAGGTATGGCAGGATGGTCCGACATTCCTGCCGCCGCACCGGCGCCACGTCGGCTACGTGTTTCAGGACGCGAGGTTGTTCGCGCATCTCTCAGTGCGCGGCAATCTTGAATATGGCCTGCGGCGTGCGGCTGTGGAGGGGCCCGGGATATCACGGGACGCGGTCATCGATCTGCTGGGACTCGGTGGGCTTCTGACCCGCGCCACCGGCGCTTTGTCCGGAGGCGAGCGCCAACGCGTCGCAATTGGTCGCGCGCTGCTGGCGCAGCCGCGCCTTCTCCTGATGGACGAGCCGCTGTCGGCACTCGATCACGCGGCGAAGCGCGATATCCTGCCCTATCTTGAGAATTTGGCGGACGTCTTCGCGATTCCGATCCTCTACGTCTCGCATGATCTGAGCGAGGTTGAGCGCCTCGCCGACCGGCTCATCGTCATGAACCGAAATGGCCAGGTGGCAGCACAGGGCGGCCTCGCCGAACTCGCGAGCGACCTCTCGCTCCCGCTCGCACGGGCGCCGGGCGCCGCAGCCGTTCTGAAGGTCGTGGTGACGGGCTACGATGACGCTTACGATATCTCCCAGTGCCGTCTGGGGGCGGCGCAGTTCCTGGTTCCCGGCGCGCTCGGGCCGCCACACACCGTACGGCGGGTGCGCATTGCCGCCAGCGACGTCAGTCTCGTCAAGCACCGCCCCGACGCGAGCAGCGTGCTCAATATCCTCCCGGCGCGGGTCATCTCACACGAGACGCTCAGCCCCCGCCAGGTACTGGTCGTGCTCGCGCTGGAGGGCGGTGGACCCGACGCACGTGTCCTTTCGAATGTCACGCGCCGGTCATGGGCGGACCTCGGTCTGGGGAGTGGCGATCCCGTATTCGTGCAGATCAAAGGCATGGCGCTCGCAGAAACGGCGTGATCTTCGCAGGTGCACAAAACCGCGCGCGCCACTCGTTTCCGCCCGCAAATCATTGTCGATTTCTTGCGGCGTTGAATTAGTGTACCACGTCAACCCGTTGATCAGACGTGCAGGGAAGGACGCATTATATGGACCGGACGCTCGAAGAGCATTGGACGAACGCGGCCAAGGCCATTTCGTGGGATCGCCCCTATGATCGGGTCGTCGAGGAGGTGAGCACCAACCGCTTTCGCTGGTTCGTCGGGGGGGAGCTCAACAGCTGCTATAACGCAGTGGATCGGCATGTCGAAGCCGGGCGCGGCGGCCAAACTGCGCTGATCTACGTCAGCGCGATCACAGGTGCGACCGAAAAATTCACCTATCTGGAGCTGCGCGATCACGTGGCGAAAGCGGCCGGCGCGCTTCAGGCGCTCGGCGTCAAGAAGGGCGACCGCGTCCTGATCTATATGCCGATGGTGCCGCAGGCAGTCTTTTCGGTGCTCGCCTGCGCGCGCATCGGTGCGGTTCACTCCGTCGTGTTCGGCGGTTTCGCGGCGCCCGAACTTGCCAAACGCATCGACGACGCGCAGCCCAAAGTCGTGATGTCTGCGTCGTGCGGGCTCGAGCCGGGCCGCATCGTCGCCTACAAGCCGATTCTCGATGAGGCATTGACCCGGGCGCACCATAAGGTCAGCCACTGCCTGATCCTCCAGCGCCCGCAATGCAAGGCGGCGCTGACACCGGTCCGCGACCTTGATTGGGATGAGGCGATGGCGCGCGCGGAGCCTGTGCCCTGCGTGCCGCTTGCGGCCACCGATCCGCTTTACGTGCTCTACACGTCGGGTACGACGGGCACCGCGAAGGGCATCCTGCGCGACAATGGCGGGCACGCCGTAGCGCTGACCTGGAGCATGAAGAATATCTACGGATTGGACCCCGGCGAAGTCTTCTGGGCGGCGTCCGATATCGGCTGGGTGGTGGGGCACAGCTACATCATCTATGGCCCGCTGATGCATGGCTGCACGAGTATTCTGTTCGAAGGCAAGCCGGTTGGAACGCCCGATGCCGGCACCTATTGGCGCATCGTCCGCGAACACAATGTGCGGGTCCTTTTCACCGCGCCGACCGCGATCCGGGCGATCAAGCGCGAGGATCCGCAGGGCGAGCTGCTGCGTTCGCTCGGGACGGGCGGGCTGCGCGCCCTGTTTCTGGCCGGTGAGCGCGCCGACCCTGACACCGTGCGCTGGTCGCAGCGTATGCTGGGACTGCCGGTGATCGACCATTGGTGGCAGACGGAGCTCGGCTGGCCCGCCATCGCCACGTGCGTGGGACGCGGCGACACCACCGTCAAGGTGGGAAGCGCGGGCAAAGCCGTTCCCGGGTTCGATTTCGTCGTGTTCGACGAGGCGCGCCGCGAGGTCGGTCCCGGTGTGACCGGGGATCTTGCGATCAAGCTTCCGCTGCCTCCCGGCAGCATGCCAACCCTGTGGAACAACGATGCGGGCTTCGAGAAGAGTTATCTGACCGATCACCCCGGCCATTACGCCACCGGCGATGCCGCCTACATCGACGACGAAGGCTTCATTCATGTGATGGGGCGGACGGACGATATCATCAACGTCGCCGGTCACCGTCTGTCGACCGGCGCGATCGAACAGGTCATCGCGTCTCACCCCGACATTGCCGAATGCGCCGTAATCGGCGCGGCGGACGCGATCAAGGGGCAGATCGCGGTGGCACTCATCGTGCTGAAAAATGGCGTGACGCGCGCAGCCTCCGATATCGTGTCCGATCTGGTGCATTCCGTACGCGAAGCCATCGGGCCGGTCGCCGCGTTCCGCCTGGCGGCGGTCGTTCCGGGGCTGCCCAAGACCCGGTCGGGCAAAATCCTGCGCGGCACGATCCGCAAACTTGCCGATGGCGAGAACGTCGCCCCCCCGGCGACCATCGAAGACCCGAAAGTTCTCGATCACATCCTTGAGACGCTCAAGGGACTGGGGCTCGGCAAGAAAATCGAGGGTTTCGACGAAACCTGAGAAGGAGGGCCCACGCGGCCCTCCGTCCCGGGATGACCGCCGGGCCCGCTTTGGCGGCCGGGGCATGCGTGCCACCGCCTCCACGGCGCGACTCCGGCCGGTGAGGTTTTTTTTTCAGCCCGAAGCGGCCGCTCCGACGCCGGTCGCGCCAGCCTCGATCAAGGCACCCATCTGCGCCTCAACCTTGTAGAGCCGCGCAAATGCCGCGTCGTTTCTCAGAAGTTCGGCCGGCGGCCCCTGTTCGGCGACGCGGCCCTGGTCGAGCGCGACAATCCAGTCGGCGTGACGGATGGTGTTCATCCGGTGCGCGACGATCAGGACGGTCTTTGTGCGCGCGATCTCGGCCAGCATGCGCTGGATCGTGCTTTCGGTGAGATTGTCGAGAGCATTCGTAGCCTCATCGAGAATGAGCAGTTCCGGCTCGATCAGGAGTGCGCGCGCGAGCGCGATGCGCTGGCGCTGACCGCCCGACAGGTCGAGCCCCTCGCGCGATATGGGGGTGTCGAGACCGAGCGGAAAGCGTTCCGCAAACTCCATGACGTCGCAGCGCCGCGCGACCTGCTCGATTTCGGCGCGCGAGGCATCCGGCCGTCCATACGCGATGTTTTGTGCGATTGTGCCGGGAAAGAGTTGGGCGTCCTGGCCTGCAAATCCGATCTGACGGCGCAGCGACGCGATGTCGATGTCGCCGATCGAGGTGCCGTCGACGCGAATTTCGCCTTCGGTCGGTGCGTAGAGGCCGAGCAGAAGATTGACCAGTGTGGACTTGCCGGAACCGGATGCACCGACCAGCGCGATTGTGCGGCGGCGCGCGATTGCAAAACTGACGTTCCGCACCGCAAATGTCTCGCGCTCGCCCCGTGCGTATCCAAAGGAGACATTGTCGAACACGATCTCGCGTGAGAACGCCCCCAAGGCCGGTTTTTGAACGGCGGGCGGGGTCTCGATCGCGCGCAGGGTTTCGGTGATCTTGCGAATCGATCCGGCGGTCGCCGCCAGCGCGACACGCTCCTGCTGGACCCCGCGAATATGGGGCATCAGCCGGTACATCAGGATGATGAAGGTCATCAGCGCGGGAAGTTGCAGCCCGAGCATCCCGGAAAAATATATCAGGGAAATCAGGAACGGCAGATAGATCGCTTCAAGGATCGGGTGGACGATCGCGCCAAGTGTCGTGAGCCGCAGGAACGCGCGGCGCAGCTTGGTGGCCTCCGCCAGCAGAAGTGTGCGTTCGTGATCTTCCTGAGAAAAAAACCGCACAGTGCGCATCCCCGACAGGACGCCGAACATGCGTTCGGCCAGCCTGGAGCTCGCGCGTTCCGCCCGTACGCCCTGCGCATCGGCACGCAGCGAGATCATCCGCACGATGAGCGACGCGAATCCAAAGACCGCGCCCGACAACAACACGAGCTTCCAGGACAGGATCAGCAGCAGTACGACGAATACACTCGCCGTCGCTATCTGGCTGATAAGGACAAAGAATGATTTCAGGCCATCCGCCGCGCGCCAGGTGTCCGCTGCAAAGACGTTGTAATAATCGCCGGGACCCCGGCTGGAATACGCCGCGTAGTCGAGGCGCAGCAACCGCTCGAGCAGCGCTTTGCGCAGGCCGTGAACGGTGTGTTCCTTGATCCATTCGCTCAGGACACCGTAGGCGAGCATCAGGGCCGCCTTGGCCAGGACGAACGCAAGAATGACGAGACCGAGGAAGAGGACCCGGTTATCGTTTCCCGCCAGCCCGGCGATCGAGTAGAGCGTGTTCATCAGCATGCCCTGGGGGCTGCCTTGCGGCGCCTGCCCAAGCGCTTCCTGCGCGAACGGAATCAGCAATCCGAAGCTGAAGCTCTCGGCGATCGAAGCCGCAACGCCCAGCAGGACGAGGACGGGCAATGCCCAGCGCTTCGCCTGGATGAGCTTCAATATGTCGAAAAGCGGTTTCAACGCGGTCGGTGTCTCAGATTGCGGCCATGGTCCAGCCCAGCGGAGAGTGCGAGCCCAAGGCCGCACCCGGATCCCGGCCATCTTGCACCCAAAAGGCGAACGCCAGGTAAGCGCCGGCCCGATTTGACAGGCCGGCGCTCGCAGGGGGGAACGGTCGGCGGCACCGTGCGCTAGATCGCGGCCAGCGCCTGGTCGAGATCCGCGATTATGTCGTCGATGTGCTCGATACCGATCGAGAGGCGCACATAGCTTTCCGTGACGCCGGTCTTGATCTGCTCCTCCGGGGTCAGCTGTGAGTGGGTGGTAGAGGCGGGGTGGATCGCCAGGGAACGCGCGTCTCCGATATTGGCCACGTGATAAAACATTTTCAGGGAATCGATGAACTTGCGCCCCGCGTCGCGTCCCCCCTTGAGCTCGAAGCCGAGCAGGCCGCCATATCCCCCCTTGAGGTAGGCATCCGCACGCCGGCGCGCCTCACCCGACTGCACGCCGGGAAAAATCACGTTCGTGACTTTGGGGTGCTTCGACAGGAATTCGGCAACGCCGATGGCATTCGCGCAATGCTGGCGCATCCGCAGCGGCAACGTCTCGAGGCCCTGCAGGAACATGAACGCGTTGAAGGGCGACATTGCCGCGCCGATGTCGCGCAGAAGCGTGACGCGCGCTTTGAGGATGTAGGCGATCGGCCCAAGAGGCTTGGCGGCCTGCGCCCATACCGCGCCATGATAGCTGGGGTCCGGCGTGTTCATCATGGGGAAGCGCTCCGCATGCTTTTCCCAGTCGAACGTCCCGCCATCGACGATGATGCCGCCGATCGACGTTCCATGGCCGCCGATATACTTGGTGGTCGAGTGCATCATGATCGCGGCGCCGTGCGTCAGCGGGCGGCACAACACCGGCGCGGCGGTATTGTCCATGATGAGCGGAACGCCAAGCGCGTTGCCGATCTTTGCGACCTCGGCGATCGGAAACACGGCGAGCTTGGGATTGGGCAGCGTCTCCCCGTAGTAGCACCGCGTCCGCGCGTCGGTCGCCCGCGCAAATGCTTCGGGATCGGACGGATCGACGAAGCGGCACTCGATGCCCATGGTGCTCATCGTGTTCGCGAACAGGTTCCAGGTCCCGCCATAGACGTCGGTCGAGCACACGAAGTTATCGCCGGCGTGACAGATGTTCTGCACCGCGAACAGCGACGCCGATTGACCCGATGAGAGCGCAAGCGCCGCAACGCCGCCCTCCAGCGCTGCGATGCGCTCCTCAAGCACCGCGTTCGTCGGGTTCATCATCCGGGTGTAGATATTCCCCAGTTCCTTCAGCGCGAACAGGTTTGCCGCCTGCTCGCTGGAATCGAACTGATAGGAGGTCGTCTGATAGATCGGGACCGCGACCGAGTGTGTTGTCGGGTCGGAACGATATCCGGTGTGGAGAACGATCGTTTCGGGGTTTGGGCTCTTCGTCGGCATGCTATCCCTTTCGCGCGCACGTTTCTCGTGTGCGTGCAGTTAGAGATAAGACCCCCGCAGGGTCAAGCCATGCCGAGGGGGTCGCCTGTGCCCCTCTAGCGCCCGTCGAGGACGCTCAGCAGCAGACGCGTCACGGTGTCGTCGTCGCGATCGGACATCTTGGCCTTGTCGAGGATGCGTGCGCCCTCGATGACATGCAGAAGGAGCCGGGCGAGGCTGTGTGCGGGAACATCGTTCCGCACCTCTCCCTGCGTTTGGGCGGCGCGCACCATCCGCGTCAGCAGCGCGAGAAAATCTTCAAACGCGGCCTGGACCTCCTTGAGGACCTCGGCGTCACTCTCGGCAAGTTCCATCGCCGAATTCGCCGCGAAGCAGCCTTTGCGTGTATCGCGTGCCCCGGCCGACATCGTTGCGCGTACCACGCGCTCAAGCCCGGCACGGGCGCTGGCGCTGCCTTCAAACAGGGCGGTCAGGTGGCCGATCAGCCACGTGCGGTAATGGCGCAGCGCCGTCAGGAAGAATTGGTGCTTGTTGCCGAAGCTGGCGTAGAGGCTCGGCTTCTCCACCCCGAGCCGATAGGTGAGCATGTCCAGCGAGGTTGCACGGTAGCCGCGATCCCAGAACAGAGTCAGTGCGTGGTCGAGGGCCACCTCTTTCTCAACTTTTCGCCGCATCGCTCCTACGCGTTCTCCCTATCCCGTGACCTGGCGCCCTCCGTGGCCAAGAGGATCCACGTGCAGGGGCCGGCTTGACGGAATATACCATACAGTACAATACTCGCTACCGATTAGTACAGAAAAAGCGTGATGCCGTCCCGGCCACGCCCCGAAACAATCAAAAGCAGGAGACGGAAATCATGCGAACCGCAGTCATTGTCGGCGTCGGTGTCGAAGACGGGGTCGGGGGAGCAGTGTCCAAGCGCTTCGCCGCTGAAGGATTCCATGTTCTGGTGGCGGGACGCACCGCCGCCAAGATCGGGCAGGTTGTCGCCGCCATTCAGGCCGCGGGCGGAAGCGCCGAGGCCAGCGTCACCGATGTGACGAGTGAAGCCGACGTCATCAAGCTCTTCGACCGGGCAATGGCGCCGGGCGAGGGCCGTGAGCCGGCGGAGGTTGTGGTCTTCAACGCGGGCAACAATCAGGTGATCGATTTCCGCACGCTCACGGCGGACCAGTTCGAGAGCTTTTGGCGGGTCGGGTGCTTTGGCGGATTTCTGGTTGGCCGTGAGGCCGCGCGCCGCCTCGCCCCGCTGGGGCGCGGCACCGTGATCTTCACAGGGGCATCGGGAAGCATGCGCGGCAAACCGGGATTTGCTCATTTTGCTTCCGCGAAGGCGGGCCTTCGCATGCTCACCCAGAGCATGGCGCGTGAGTTTGGGCCGCTTGGAATCCATGTCGCCCACGTCGTGGTCGACGGCGGAATCGACGGCAACCGCCTGAAGACGGCATTTCCCAAAATGGTCGCGGAGCGCGGCGAGGAGGGTCTTCTGAACGTCGATGCGATCGCGGATGCCTACTGGTTCCTCTACAGCCAGAAGCGCTCGGCCTGGACCCAGGAGCTCGATGTGCGGCCGCACAAGGAATATTTTTAGGCCGACCTGCCCACCCATTATTCCGGCGGACCAAGCGGAGGCGTTGTGAACTCACTTCGGATTTTTTCCTACCTTCCCAACCCCCGCCTGGCAAAGGCGACGATTACGGCAAGGCTTTGCGGCGTCGCGCTCGATATTCGCGGCGCTGCACCGGAAGAGCTGTCGCGGTGGCTGTGGGACTACGACGCCCACCCGCTCACGGATGACGAGCGCGAGCGGCTCGCGTATCTTGCGCAGCCGGCAAAAACCGGCTTTACCCGCCCGCTCTACAAGACCCTACAATTCTCGCGCGCGCATCCCTTCGGCACGGTTCCCGCCGCATTCGGTCCGGACGGGGAGCCAGGAATTTTTGAATCCAACAGCATCATGCGCGCCGTTGCCAGACTGGGGGACGGGCGGGTAGAGTTGTACGGCGAAGATCCCTACCGGGCATCACGGATCGACAGCTTTCTCGACGCCAGCCTTCTGTTTGCCCGTGATACCCAGATTTATGTTTTGCAATTGCGCGCGGGGCAGATGTCACCTGAAATTCACACCAGCACGCGGCGAGCCTTCGAAACCTACATGGGCGGAATTGATCGCGCACTGGGGTGCGGTGCACGCTTTATCGTCGGCGAGGGACTGACCTTGGCCGACATCTGTTACGTGACGGAATTGGCTCTGTTCCATAGTGAATTTGCGCATGCGGAGCTGCTGAAGACCTGCGGGCTCGCACCGATTCTGGGCGATGACGCGAGGCGCGATTTTCCCCGTGCCTTCGAGCATTACGACTACTTAAGTACGCATGAGGCGGTCGCCCCCGACCTGCAACCCTATTTGCGGCATTTCACATCACACTGAACCTGATGCTGCCGACAAACCCCGCTCATCGGATGAGCCGATGCGCGGATCAAAAATGACGAACAAGGAGGAGACGAGCGTGAAACTATTAAATTCATTTGGACCCAATCCGCGCATGGTCAGAATGTTCATGCTGGAAAAGGGCATCAAGCTTCCGTTTGAGGAAGTGGACCTCTTCGGCGCTGAGAACCGCAAAGAGGCATACCTGTCCAAGAATCCGGCCGGCGGCATCCCCTGCCTGATCCTTGACGATGGCACGCCGATCGCCGAGACCGCGGCAATCTGCGAGTACCTTGAGGAGTTGAACCCGACACCGGCTCTCATCGGCACGAATCCCAAGGAGCGCGCCGAAACGCGCATGATGGTGCGCCGCGTAGAAATGAACGTCACGGAGTTCATCTACAACTCGTTCCGATTCGGTCCCGGCATCGAAATTTTCAAGGATCGCACGCGATGCCTGCCGGAAGCTTCCGATGGCCTCAAGAACAAGGCGCTGGACGGTCTGGTAATGATCGACAAGGGGCTGGCGGGCAAGAAATACCTGTGCGGGAATCGGCTGACGCTTGCCGATCTCATCTTGTACGCATGCGTCGACTTCGCACCGCCGGCGTGGTTCCAGATGGACCCTAAGCTGAAGAATCTGCACGCCTGGTTCGATACGATGTCCAAGCTGCCCAGCGCTGAGAAGTCGCTGACCAGCAATTGGAAAGACCTTGGAATGCGCGGCTAATTCACCGCCAGCCCGTCGAAAGGCCGCGGTCGCCCGCGGCCTTTCGTGTGTCTGAGGGCACGCCGGGGAGACGGCCTCAATAGTAGCTCAAGCGCCAGCAATTTCGCTCCGCCGGCCGGAGCGTTCGTTGCGCGCGGGCTGACCGTACCAGCGCCGAAACGCACGGCTGAACGCGCTGATTTCAGCATAACCGAGAATGGCGGCGATTTCGGTCAGGCTCAAACTCGAGTTACGCAGATATTTCAGCGCGAGATCGGCACGCGCTGCATCCTTCACGGCTTTGAATGTTGTGCCCTGTTTTTGCAGGTGGTCCTGAAGCGTGCGCGGGGCGATGCCGATGGCATCGCTGACCGCCACGATATCGCACGGAGCAAAGGGCAGCATGACGCGCGTGATCGCATCGACCTGGTCGACGAGCCCGAGATCCCATGGCTTGCCTCCATCGCGCAAGATACGTGCAACGAGCGCGCGCCGCCCCGTCCGCGACTGGGTTGCGGGAAGCTTCAGAATTTCATCTTCAAGAAAGAGCGCGTTGAAATCCTGATCAAATACCACTTCGGGTCCGAAGATTCTGTGATGGGCGCTGACATCCTTCGGCTTCGCGTGGCGAAAGCAAACGAGTTTCGGCCTCCAGCCCTCGGGCGCGAACGAACGCAGATGGTTGCACGTGACGGCCAGGGAATACTCGGCGACTTGCGTCTCGTGCCCTCCCGTGTCCGCACCCGGCGTCCATGTCAGAAGCTGACCGCCGGGCGAGGGGAGCAGGGACATGTTGACGCTATGCGTATACAGATCAAAATTGGCAACAAGATCGCGCAGCATCTGCTCCACTGTCTGGGCTTGACGCAACAAGATCCACAGCGGCCCAAGGACCGCGATATTCGCACGCGCCGCCATTTGCAAGCCGAAGTCGCGCGTGCCGCAGGTCGTTGCCGCGTGCCCGAAGAAATCAAACACTCGCCGCACCGGCACCGGAACATCGGGATCGTAGAGCGATTGTTCGTCAAGACCTACCGCACGGGAAATACTGGACGCATCCCCGCCGAGCTCTGAAATGAGCGGGACGGCGCCCGCCAAAATCGCGCTGCGGACATAATGTCCGGTCATGACAGGTGCCTCATGCGTGTAATGTCAACAAATCTGCGTGTAATGTCAAGCAAGCCGGAGAAAATCGAGCGCTAATGCGGTCGGTGGCGACCAAAGACCACCAGACGCCAATGTGGCTCGGAGCATTCGGGCCAACCAGGGAGGCCTTCATGTCTGACTCTTCAAGTCCCGTTGCGCGTGGTGCTGCGCTACCCCATCACGACGCCGTCGTTATCGGCGCCGGCTTTGCTGGCCTCTACGCGGTGCACCGTCTGCGCGATCTGATGGGGTTGCGCGTGCAGGCCTTCGAGGTCGCCGGGGACGTGGGCGGCACGTGGTATTGGAACCGGTATCCGGGCGCGCGCTGCGATATCGAGAGCGTGCACTACTCCTATTCCTTCTCCGACGAGCTTCATCGGGAGTGGACATGGAGCGAAAGGTACGCAGGACAACCCGAAATTCTGCGGTACCTGCAATTTGTCGCCGACAAATTCGATCTGCGCCGCAGCTTCCACTTCGGCGCGCGGGTCATATCGATGCAGTGGGACGATACCAAAAACATTTGGCACATTGAGACGGACGACGGCGCCAAGTGCACCGCGCGATTTGTGATCTCGGGTGCCGGTAACGTCTCGGTGCCTCACATGGCAGATTATCCCGGACGCGAGACGTTCGCTGGCGATATTTATATGACCGGACGATGGCCTCACGAGGGCGTCGATTTCACAGGAAAGCGCGTGGCGGTGATCGGTACTGGCGCGTCTGCGGTCCAGGCCATTCCGCTCATTGCGGAGCAGGCTGCACACCTGACGATATTTCAGCGCACACCCAATTATGTCGGGCCACTGCGAAACCGTCCGCTCGATTCCGCGGAAATGGAAGCGGTGCGCGAGGACTATCGCGCGCTGCGCGACGAGTCCCGACAATACTATATCGGTGTGCCCTACGTTGCCGCGGCAGAGTCTGCGCGGGCGGTTCCTGCGCCCGAGCGCAAGAAGATCTACGATCAGTCCTGGGAGCAGGGCGGCTTTCACATGCTTTTGTCGACCTTTCAGGATCTCCTGATCGATAAGGAGGCGAACGAGACGGTGACGGATTACCTCCGCGACCGTATCAAGGAGGAAGTGTGCGATCCGAAGCTTGCAGAAATGCTCTGCCCGACAGACCACGCCTACGGCACCAAGCGGCCGACCTTCGGGACAGGCTACTATGAAACCTTCAACCGTGCGAATGTTTCGCTCGTCGACCTTCGGCGTACGCCGATCGAGGAAATTTACGAGCAGGGTATCCGTACGTCGGATGGACGGTTGGAATTCGATTGCATCGTTTTTGCAACAGGGTTCGACGCGATTACGGGGCCGCTGTTGAAAATGGGCGTGACCGGGCGCAACGGCCTCACTCTCGCAGAGAAATGGGCGGATGGTCCGCATACGTATCTTGGCATTGCAACGAACGGATTTCCGAATCTTTTCACAATCACCGGCCCTCAGAGTGCACTGGCGCTCTATAACAATCCACTGGCGATCGAGGATCACGTCGAATTTGCGAGCGACATGATTCAACACATGATCGACCGCGGGTATAGCACGATGGAGCCGACGCCGGAGGCAGAAGCCAACTGGGGGGCGCAAGTCATCGATGCTGCGGAACGGACGTTGTTCCCGCAAACCAAGTCGTGGTACATGGGCGACAATATCCCGGGCAAACCGCGCGTATGCATGATCTATGTCGGCGGTGCACCCGAGTACCGGCAAACGTGCGCGGACGTCGTGCAGGACGGTTATCGCGGGTTTATTCTCCGTGAGGCGTCGAGCAGGGCGGCCTGATCCGGTCAGGCCGGATCGACCGTCACCACGATCTTTCCGACCGCCTGGCGCGAGGCGAGCATGGCGATTGCCTCGCCGCCGCGCTCAAGCGGGAAAGTCTTCGACACCAGCGGCTTGATCTGCCCACGCTCGATCATCTTGATGAGGTCGGCAACACATTGTGCGTTGCGGTCGGGATGGCGATTGATGAACTCCCCCCAGAACACGCCAACCGCCGAACAGCCTTTCAGGAGAAGCAGATTGAGTGGAATCTTGGGTATACCGGAAGGGAAACCCACGACGAGGTAGCGTCCCTCCCACGCAATCGCGCGCAAGGCCGGCTCCGCGTAGCTTCCCCCAACCGCGTCATAGATGACATCGGCGCCGCGTTCGCCGGTCGTCAGGGCCTTGATCTCCTGCGTGAATTTTTTGGCTGCCGCGCGATCCAGTTCTCCGGTCGGGTAAATTACGACCTCATCGGCGCCATGCTCGCGAGCGACCTGCGCTTTTTGCTCACTCGACACACCCGCGATGACGCGCGCGCCGAACGCCTTTCCGAGTTCGACGGCCGCGATTCCCACGCCGCCGGCCGCACCCAATACCAGGAGCGTTTCACCCGCTTTCAACTGTGCGCGATCGCGCAGGGCATGCAGTGAGGTGCCGTATGTCAGGTAGAATGCAGCCGCGATTTCGCGCGGCATCGCTTCGGGCACGGGGAAGCATTTGTTCGCATCGAGAACGATCTGCTCGGCCATCCCGCCCCAGATGCTGCCCCCGGTCACCCGTTCCCCGACCTTGTGCTTCGTCACGCCAGGCCCCACAGCGACAATCCGTCCGGCAATCTCGCACCCCGGCGCAAACGGGCGCTCTGCCTTGAACTGATAGAGATCCTGGATGATCAGCACGTCCGGGTAGTTTACGCCGCACGCCTCGACCGCAACGCAGACCTCGCCCGGGCCAGGAACCGGCGATTGGAGCTCAACGATTTCGAGAGTTTCGGGCCCGCCGGTCCGGGTCGATGCGAGTGCGCGAATGGTCATGGGGATGTGTCCTCGATTTGGCGTTTGTAGCGGTATGGAATTGCGAAGAGCGGAGCTTCGCACTTAACCGCGACCAGATACAGGGGGCAACCGATCTGCCCGCGTCTGGCGCAGGGTGCCGGCGGGCGCGCTATCGAACGCTGAGCCAGTAGCCGATCAGGATGGCGCCCGAGAAAAAGATGATCCACCCTTCGATGAGCTGGCGCAGGGGAAACGGCGCATCCTTCAGCTCCATGAAGTAGAGAACAACGAGGCGGATCTTGAACGCGGCGATCAAGATCACGGCGACGGTGCCGATCTCCACGACGTTGATGCCGCCTTCACCGAGCCACCACGTAACGACGGTCGCAAGGCTCAGCACGGCCCATACAAGCGTTGCCGTCCGGTTGTGAGCAATGAGCGTCTTCATGCCTTGAGGAGATACAAAAGAGGGAAGAGCATGATCCACAGGAGGTCGACCATGTGCCAGTAGATGCCGCCGCATTCGAGAAATTTGACATAGCGGGCAGTGCCGACACCCTCGTTCGCACTGGACCGCAGCCACATCAGCACCGCCAGCCCGAGGAGGAGGTGGGCGAGATGCACGCCCGTGAACGCAAAATAGAACATGAAAAAGTCGTTGCTGACGAGCGTATGCCCGGCTGCGATTTCACTGCGGTATTCGAAGAATTTCGAGATGGCAAATCCGACGCCGCTGAAGATCGCCAGAAGCAGGTTCCGGCGAACCGGACCCACCGATCCCTCGCGCGCGCCCTCGAGTGCCCGCACGACAAACAATGAGCCGGCGAGCAAAAGGAGCGTGTTGATCGCCCCCACGGTTGGATTGAGCGCCAGGCGCGAACTTTCGTAAAGCGCGACGTCCTTCAAGCGGTCGTGGACGAACGTCACGAAGAAGACGCCGAACATCATCATGTCGGCGCCGATAAAGACCCACACGCCCTCATCGCCGGGAAGACGTTTTGACGTCGTCGTCACTTCCTCGCGATGAGGGCTGATGGACATGGTGAAACCGGGTCAGGCATCCCTCAGGTGGAGGGTGCCAGCCCCCTCACGCTGCGGGGCGCGGCGACGGGCGTCGCGGCCTGTTTCGTTTCCTCCTGTTCGAGGCGGTTGATCGCCACGAAGGTGTAGTACGACTGCATGGGAATCCACACGAACCAGATTGCGAATTCGATCCAGAAGTTCAGCAAGCCGCTGCGCGAGAAAGGACCGTCCTTGAAGTACGGGATAAAGCACTCGGCAACGAACATGACTGCGACCCAGATGCCGTACCAGGCAACGAATTTCGGCACCAGAGGCCGCTCACGCTTGTCGGAGAGGAAGACGACCGCCATCGCGATCATCTGCATCGAGGTCACGGCGTAGGCCATGTCGATCAGCAGCCACGCCATGTCGAGTAACATGCGCAGGATGTTGGGATCGGTGTCGGGCCGGAAGGCGGCCGTCATCCAGAACGAGCAGGAGACGAGCACCGGAACAACGGTGAGACCTGCCCCCCACAATTGCAGGTGGGACATCACCTGATTGTCGCCTTCCATCTTCTGAAGCACTTTGAAGATTGCGACGCCCCACACGAGATAAAGAACAGCCAGCGACATGCAGATCGCCATGCCCAGACGGATCGACATGTAGTTGTCCCGGAAATGCGCGGCGATCTCGTCGGCTGACAGAGCCGCCGAGGTCGGGGGAATGTTGCCGCCCAGCGCACCCCAGCCGATCATGAACGCAAGAAGGAAGGTGGGACCCGCCCATGCGCAGAGTCGCCAATATTTGAAGTTGTCCGTCATTATCTCTCTCTCCCAGTGTCGGCAGCTCCCGCGCTCGCCGATAGTCAGCGGTCATTCTTCTTTTTTCGGTCAGCCCTTCGCGCGCTGGCCATTCCTGAATTCACCTTTACGGAACACTCGGGGCGCCGCCTTATCGTCAAACCGACGACAATCGCCTTGGATACAGAATATCGTCAACCGAAAGTCGACGCAAGTCGTGCGGATCGGATTTCGGGTGCGGGCAGTGTGCAGGTGCAACAAGCGTTGTTGTTCGCTGCCCGGACGCCCTATCGTTCCCTCCGGGGTCAACGAAGGGCTACGCCGGAGAGGGACGCGACGCGATGAAACGGATCGGGGTCCTCGCTGTGTTCCTCGCTTTGGTCGCCGCTTCCCCCCACACGGGCGCATGAGCAAACGCTGGTGGTGCGCGCGGGTGGGGCGACACAATCCTACTCGGGCGCGGCACTGCGGGTGCACCGCGATGCCACGACGCTCGCAATTCCCGGCGACCCCGCCTATGGCCGCGCGATGCGCTATCAGGCCGTGCCGCTCGTCGCCTTGCTGTCCGAGTTGCCGCCCGACGCCTCGGACACGATTGAGCTGCGCGCGACCGATGGCTACGTGGTGCAACTTCCCCGAGCCCTGACCGCAGGGCGTGCTATCCCCTGGATCGCGATCGAAGATCCGGCCCATCCCTGGCCGAACCTTCCCGGCAGGGAGAGTTCCGCGGGTTCCTTTTACCTGGTATGGCAGTTTCCCGATCAGTCAGAAATCTCGCCGTCTCAGTGGCCTTACGCTCTGGCGTCGCTCGCCCTCGTCGCGTCCCCGGCGCAACGTTGGCCCGCGATCGCAGTTGATGAATCGTTCCCGGCGCGTGCGCCTGCGCGGCGCGGACAAGCGGTTTTCGCCGCCAATTGCATGAGCTGTCATCGCCTGGCCGGGAATGGTGAGGGCACGATGGGCCCCGACCTCCTCACGCCAATGCCTGCGACCGCGTATCTCACACCGGAGGGTCTACGCGCACTGATCCGCGACCCGGCGTCCGTCCGTAGCTGGCCGGAACAGCGGATGCCGGCGTTTGACGCCTCGGTCATCGGGGAGGACGACATCGATGCGATCATCGCATATCTGCAGCATTTAGCCGGACGCCAGAAATAGCGGTGCTTCGGGCAGGGTTGCCGTAAGGCTGACGCGAAACGGGTTATCGTGTTCAAGTCCTCTCCGCGATCAGCGGGATTGGCGCCGGCGGGAAGCGATTGGTCTGCGGTCGATGCGTGGTTTGACGAATCGGCTGCAACGCCGGCGGAACTGCCCGCAGGGGAAATCGCCCCGGGGCCTACCAGCATTTCTGGTCAGCCTCGCCCCCGGTTTCGTGGCGCGCGCCAACGTGAACGGCTAGGCATTGCGCCACCAGAGCGGCTAATGTGGCCCGGCAGGCGGACGCTTGACAACGGACACGAGCGCTTGAGAGGGACATCATGCATCGCAGTCGCCTTGGGGGCTTCATCATCGATTGCCGGACGGAAGATCTGGACGGTGCCGCGGCGTTCTGGGGACAGGCGCTTGGATTGAAACGTAGATTGAGCGAGGCGCCTGAGGATGCAGGTTATGCGTTGTTCGAGCGCGCCGGCGATGCACTTGAAATTGAAGTCCAGAAAGTCACGCACGAGAGCCGCGTGCATCTCGACATCGAGACCGACAACGTCGAGGCAGAGGTCGCGCGTCTCGTCACGCTTGGCGCAAAAGTCGTGACACGCATCCGCGACTGGTGTGTGCTGGAGGCACCGACGGGACAAAAATTCTGTGTCGTCCCGGCAGGGCGACCCGGGTTTGCGGCCCACGCGAATGTCTGGCCCTAGCGACACTATCGGTCGTGCTTGGAACCGTCGTTCCCGGACCGGATCTGGATGACGCGCCATCGCAAAAAGGTTAGTGCCCCAAACGCTTGCGCGATATAAGGTTTGTAGTCCGCACACACGACGAACAATCTTCGGGGGCAGATATGACGATGGCCGGGCGTGGCCGCTGGATCGGGGGGCTGGGCGGCTTCGTCCTGCTGTCAATCGTGTTATGGCTCGCGACGCGGCCACCGGCATTGATTGTTCAGGGTGAAGTCGCTGCGGACCGCGTCGATATCAGCCCGCGCGTTTCCGGCCGGGTCGCAAAGCTTGGCGCCGACGTCGGCGATACGGTCGAACAGGGCGCACTTCTCGCGGAACTGGAAAGTCCTGAACTGATCGCTGCGCTCGCCGCGGCGCAGGCCGCGACCGAGGTTGCCAAGGCCGATCTCGACCGGGTGAGCAGTACACGTCCTGAAACAATTGCGGCCCGGGAGGCTGAACTTGCAGCGGCACAGGCTGACGTCGTCCTTTTCCAGGAAACCTACGGCCGGCAGGCACAACTCGCCAAGGCCGGAAATGCGTCGCAGCAGCACGTCGATGAGGCGTCGCGAAATCTGGAGGCTGCCATCCGAAAGCGCGAGGCAGCGGACGCCGAACTCCAACTGGCGAAGGCAGGGGCGAGTCCGGAAGAACGCGCGCTCGCTGCCGCGCAGGTCAAGCAAGCCGAAGCTGTGCTGAACGAACGTCAGACTGATGTTGCGGAACTCACTATACGGGCGCCGATTGCCGGTCAGGTCACCACCCGTGTCGCAGAACTGGGGGAAAATTTCAGTGCCGGCGCGCCAATGATCTCCCTGATTGACATGAACGATCTGTGGTTCACGTTCAACCTGCGCGAAGACCTCCTCAAGGGGCTCAAGGTAGGTGATGTATTCAACGTGAGGGTGCCGGCCCTCGATGCCGGCAAGCTCGAGGTTCGCGTCACCATGATCAATGTTCAAGGTCAGTATGCGACTTGGCGTGCGACGCGTGCGACGGGCGATTTCGACCTGCGCACATTCGAGGTGCGTGCTGTTCTGACGCATCCTGTCGAGGGGCTTCGCCCCGGAATGAGCGCGATCGCCGCGTGGGCGGCGAGGGGGCACTAAAATGCGCACCCGACGCGGCATGCGCACGGGATTTTGGCTGGTCTTTGCGCGCGAGTGGCGACAGCTCGGTCGTCGGCGGTTTCTGCTGGCGCTCAGCACGATCGTTCCACTCGGGCTGATGGGATTGCTCACGGCGATCTTCAGCGCCGGACTTGCGACAAATCTTGCCGTGGGCGTCGTTGATCTCGATCGATCTGAGCTATCGCGCACTATCGTGCGGATGGCGGATGCAACTTCCGACGTTGCTGTCACGAGGCATTACAGCGATTTGGGGGAGGGACGAGAAGCCATCCTCGCCGGCGAGATTCGCGGACTTCTTATGCTGCCGCGCAATCTGGAGCGGGATGTGCAGGCGGGGCGACGTCCCGAGGTGGTTTTTTTCTACAACACGCAAACCTTGACGTCAGGCAATCTTGTGTTACGGGGCATCAACGCCGCCGTGCCGTCGGCGGCCGCTGGAATTCGTCTGTCGCTGCTTACCGCACACGGGCAGCCCCTGGATGCAGCCCAAGCGTCGCTGCAGCCCACTCCCCTGCAAATCCATGCCCTTTTCAATCCGACGCTCAACTATGTCCATTTCCTGCTTGCTGCATTGTTGCCAAGTGTGCTGCAGGTCGTCGTTGTGGCGACACTGGCTTACAGCGTCGGACTCGATGTCGAGACGCCGCATCGCTTGCGGATATTGCGGCGGCTCGGCGGCGGTCTTTGGCCAGCCGTCGCGGGCAAATTTCTGCCTTACACAATTCTGTTCCTGATGGTGCTCGGTGTAGCAGACGCCCTGCTCTTCGGTGTACTTGAATTGCCCTTGCGCGGGAGCCGTGCCCTGCTGGTGCTGGCAGACCTCCTGTTCATCGTGTCGTGCCAACTTATTGGGGCGATTTTGGCGCTTCTCCTGAAGCCCGTCGGCACGGCGATCAGCATCGCGACGCTGATGACGGCGCCTGCATTTGGCTTTATGGGGGTGGGATTCCCGCGCCTCGACATGAACGCATTTGCGTATGGCTGGGGCGGGCTTCTGCCGGGTACGTGGTACCTCACTGCGCGCATCGACCAGACAATTCGCGGCACACCCTTCGACCTGTCATGGAAACCGCTGCTGGTTCTGACGTCATTCGTCATTGTCCTCGGCGGGCTCCTCGCGTTTTGTCTGGAGAGGTTGCGCAAGCGCAGGGTCCGGATCTCTTCTGCACACCTACCAGCCGGTGCTCCGACATGAGCGATATTTGGTCGGCATGCCTCAACGAGCTGCGCCGGATCTTCGCGCTGAGGCCGGTGTTTTCAATTCTCATTCTGGCGCCGGTCATATATGCGGTGTTTTATCCTCAGCCCTACCTCAATGAGGCCCTGCGAAATGTGCCGCTAGCGCTGGTCGATCGCGATGGCACGGCGAGCAGCCGCGAACTCGCGCGGCGTATCGAGGCGACGCCCGACGTTGCGATCACTATGGCCTTACCAGATTTGCCGAGTGCCGAGCGAGAGGTTTTCGCGCACAAGATCTCGGGCGTACTGCTTATTCCGCGGAACTTCGAGCGGGACCTGCTGCACGGGCGCGCGTCGCCTGTCGCTCTATACGCAGATGCGAGCTATTTCCTGATTTATCAACGCATTTCGAGCGCCGTAGTCGGGGTCACCCGTGCATTCGGCGTCGAGGTCGAGACCACACGGCTGATTGGGGCTGGCGTCGATCCTGCGCTTGCTCGAGCGGCAACCGATCCCATGCCGCTCACTGCCGTGCCGCTGTTCAATCCGCAAGGCGGCTACGCGACCTATCTCTTGCCGGCGGCGTTTGTCTTGATCCTACAGCAGACGTTGCTGATCGGTGTCGCGCTGCTCGCCACACTTCCCACAGCAGGGGCGCGCCCGTCCATTGAAAACGTGCGGGCAGGTGAACGCACCCTGTCTGCAGTGGCCGGAAAGCTGATCGCTTATCTCGCATTAGAGACAGTAATCTTGCCTCTCTATCTGGTCGTCCTCCCATGGTTCTATAATGTTCCTCGACTTGGGTCGTTGGCGATAATCCTGATTTTTGCAATACCGTTCGTGCTTGCGGTCGCAGGATTTGCCCTGGTTCTCGCCGAACTGTTCCGCCGGCCGCTCGCCGTCCAACTTGCATGCGCTGCAATTGGTCTACCGTTTTTCTTCCTCGCGGGCTTCGCCTGGCCAGCTGAGGCGATCCCCACGCCGGTGCAGGTTGTGGCACTTCTTGTGCCAAGCACCTCGGCGATCGACGGTTTCGTCAGAATATCGCAGATGGGGGCAAATCTGTTCGAAGTCCGACTGCAGTTCGCGGTTCTCTGGGGCTTGGCCATCGGTTACAGCGCGATCGCGGTCATGGCTGCCAGGTGGCGATCTCGCGTACTTCGTCCGCAGCTTCCTGCCGGAAATTCCGAGCGAGATTGAATCTCACAATTTAATTTTGTGCGCCGGTGCTCGATCAATTGATGAAACAAGGGTCTCTTGCGGGAACCTGCCGCGCGCCAGCAGCGTGACTTTGCGTTCATGATGCAAGTTGCTTCATCATTGTGCGCGCGCTTGGCCGTGGTGTGTTAGGTGGGAGGGGTGACTGGTTAGACGTCGGTTGACGTGGGGCCTTGTGCCTCGTCGGTCGCCGACGCAGCGTCCTCTTCCGTGATTTCGTCCGGATCGGCATCGAGATCCACATCCTGGGCCGCCAGGACCATTGCCACGATTTGAAGCTTGGGGATCAATTCGGTGACTTCACCGCCGAAGGGGTGGAAGAACCGTCCGCCATGGACGCCAAATGGCATGAACACGATCGGTGTTTGTGCGGAATGCCGCACGACATCCTCCACATGTGCTTCTTCGACAACCACAGGCTCGGCGTTGATCCGCACTTCTTTCAGGAAGTCGGTGAGCGATTTGAGGCGATCCTCGGTGCTTTCGTTCGCTCTGGGCGCTGCGAGCACACGGACCTTGGCCTCCGACCAGTCCTCGTGGCGGGTCATCAGATAGGTCAGCAGGAGCATCAGTTCGCCGGTCTTATTGTCGCGCCACCAAACATCGATCTGGCGATCCTTTGGCGGAATTTGCGAGAGCACGGACCATTCGTTGCTGTCGGCGTCAAGGACAATGACATTGACGCCGAGCCGGAACGCCGTACGCAGATTGCGTCCGTAGCGCCCGATGGCGGCATCGCCGAGCACCGCTGGCACACCCTCTATCCAATTGGCCAGAACGGTATTGGCTTTGATCGGGCCTATCCCGGCTGCCTGAACGATCGTCGCGAGCGCGGTGTCGAGTTCAGGTGCTGTAACCACGAGCGGGAATGCATCGGATTCGGCCGCCGCAATTTCGTCGCGCAGAGTCTTGATCATTTCTTCGCGCCGCTCCAGGACGGCAAGTCCGCTCCCCTCGATCACTTGAACCGTAGCGGCAAGTCCGCTCCCCCCTCCGATCCAGTCCGCGAACCGCAACAGCCGCGCCCGACGTGTCGTATCCGCCGAAAAAACCAGCAGCTGCGGACGCCAGTCGCGGGGATGGGCGGGCTCGCGCGCCGCCGCGAGGAGATGGTCGCGTACCTCGCGCAGGTGATAAGAGCGCCGGCTATCTGCCCAGCGGACGGCGGGGGCCCTGGCGGCCAGAAATTGATAGAGGGCGAACACGACCGCGGATGCGACCAGACCGGCCGCGATGTCGATCGCCAGCATTGTCGCGAGGCACGCGATGCCGCCCACCAAGCTGATGCGCCGATCATAGAATCCAAAGGTGGGACGGAAAGACGGGCTATTCGCCTTTGCCTCGTAGTAGGTCGCGTAGTTCAACAATCCGTACGAGACGAGAAAGAACATCGACACGATCGAGGCGATGAGATTGAGGTTACCCATGGCGACGACGCCAAGCGCGATCGCAGCACTCAACAGGAGCGCGCGGCGCGGATTTTTGCTCGGGCCGACGCCCTCGGCAAAGGGTTTAAGTGGCGCGAATATCTCATCGGCAGCGAGTGACTGCAAAATGCGCGGCGCGCCCATGAACGATGCAAGCGCAGACGAGAGCGTGGCAGCAATGACGCCCGCGTCGATCAGGGGGGCGTATGCCGAAATCGTCTTCATCGCGGCGTTGTCGGTGCCCAGAACATCGAGCGGGACTGCGCCCGATAGCAGGAAGGCGACACCGAAATAGACAAGAATTGACAGGCCCACAGCCCAGAATGTCCCGCGCGGAATGCTGCGGCCGGCATCGGCGAGATCGCCGGACATGCTGACCCCTTGCGTGAAGCCTGTTACGGCCGGAAAGAAGATCGCGAATGCAGCCCAGAAGGGGAGGGCGTTCAGCGGGCGCTCAAGGTTATCCGAGATTTGGTGCATCGAGAATCCGTCGAAGGCGCCGAGTGTAAATGAGCCGAGCGCTGCCACGATGAGTGCCATGACGAGATACTGAAATCGCGTCGCCCAATCCGCGCCCATCCACGCCAGCACGAACAGGCCCAGAACTGCGAGGGTGGCAACGATCTGTGTGGCGTAGCCATGCTCGATCCCGACCAGTCCGGCGACGGCCTCGCCAAAGCCGATGGAATAGAACCCAATGGAGATTGATTGCGCCAAGAAGAGAACGATACCGATGGCGCCGCCGAACCCGAGGCCGAGTGTGCGAGAGATCAGATAGTAATCGCCGCCACCCTTGATCTTGAGGTTGGTCGCGATGGCCGCTACTGAAAAGCTGGTCAGAACAGAAATGGCGTTGGCGAGGAGGATGATCAACAGCGCGGCGTAGAGCCCGGAGCTCCCGATGACATAGCCGAGACGCAAGAATAATATGATGCCGAGAATTGTCAGAATGCTCGGCGTGAAGACACCCGCAAAAGTTCCCAGTTTGCCGTGAGGCGGGCTTTCGGTGTCGGCTTCGATAACGACTTTCGGCATGCCCTTGGTCCACGGCTTGGAGGCAAATGTAGAAGACGTCCCGCTTAAGGCACCCGGTGCGGAGGTGTCGCCAGATGCCGTCCGAGAGTTTACCCGGCGACGCCTGGCCGGGCGCAAAAGTGCATCACGCGACGAGGGAACGCCCTTGCAGTTTGAGCGCTTCGTTCGATCTCAACTCGATTCTATTCCTGATGACAACCGAGCCGGATTGCCGCTGCTGTCGAATATCCGGCCGGAGGCGCTTCGGCCTGCGAAATTCCCCGCTCGCAGCGGGTGCCATGCCCGCAATCTGTACCGTCTGGCGACCGTGTCGTTTATTGGTCACGATAGACGGGATTGCGCTTTTCACGAAACGCCGCGACGGCTTCCATGTGATCCCTCGTTCCAAGAAGGACGACCTGCTGGCGGTCCTCCATGACGAGTTCTGCTTCGAGGCTCGGTGCATCAATTACCTGATTCAGCATCTCCTTCGTCATCCGGAGCCCCATCGGCGATGCACGCAGCATGTCCGATGCCAGCGACAAGCCCGCCTCCACCAATTCGTCGGCGGGTACGATGCGGCTTACGAGGCCCGTCGCCAACGCGCGTTCGGCGTTGATGAAATTGCCGGTCATGAGCAACTCGCTTGCGAGCGAATGGCCGACGAGGCGCGGGAGGAAATAACCTGATCCCATGTCGCATCCTCCCAGACCGACGCGCAGAAATGCACCGTTCATGCGTGCGTCCGGGCTGACAATGCGGACATCGGCGGCGAGCGCCAACGAGAAGCCGCCGCCCGCCGCAGCCCCGTGGATCAGCGTGATAATCGGCTGGGGGCACGCGCGCATGGCGCGAACGATGCCGGAATAGAGACGTTGCAGTGCCATTCGCCGCTGGACCTGCCCTGGCCCTTCCTGATCGAATGCCGCTGAGCCTAGATCAGCACCTGCGCAAAACGCGCGTCCGGCACCGCGTAAGAGGACCACGCGCACATCCAGCCGTCCCGCGAGTTCCTGGAAGTAACTAGAGAGACGCTCAGCCAGCTCGGGAGATATTGCGTTTAGCACTTCCGGGCGATTAAGCGTGACGATTTCAACTGCATCGCGCCGTTCGACGGTCAAAACGGTCATCGGTTTCTCCATTCTTGCGAAATCTCGCACGTGACGCGTCACGATCGCCTCGACGGCGCATGTATAGATGAATGTCCCGTGACGATGACGCTCATGACATCTAATTTGCGGGAGCTTGTCCAGGCGGGGAGGTGAGAGGTTGGCGCCAGAACGAGCGGCTGGGGCACCAAGGGTAGCGCAACCATGTTGCTCTATGATCATATATGATCTATCCTTTTAACGCTCGGCGATGATCATTCAACAATCAAGAAATCGCGTTGAGGAGGGGTTCATATGTCTTCAAGCTTCGGTATGGCGTGTGTCGGAATTTCCCATCCGCACGTTTCAGTCCGCCTCGATGTGGCGCGGCGGCTCGAAGGCGTCAGCGTCGTCGGCGTATCGGATCCAGACCCAGCCAATGAGGAAGCCCTCATCGCCCTCTCAAATTACCTCGATGTGCCGGTCCTCAGTGTCGAACACGTACTGGATGATCCGGCAATCCATGCTGTCATCGTCGAGCCCTGGACCTATGAAATGGTCGACACGAGTATCCGGTGCGCTGAGGCCGGAAAGCATGTGCTGGTTGAAAAGCCGGGCGGGTCGAACCCTCAAGATATTGAGCGGCTGGTGGAAGCGGCAAAGCGAACCGGACGGGTAATCCAGGTCGGTTACAATTTCCGCTTTTCGCCGATCGTGGAGTGGGTGGCGGAATTGCTTGCAACGGGCGCGCTTGGAAAGATCGTCCAGGCGCAAGTACATGCAGCGGGACCCGCCGGCGATTCCCATTATCGGTGGTTCAACTTGCCGGACGATCTTGGCGGCTGCTTCTGGGAAGACGGCTGTCACATCATGGATCTGATTGTGCACCTGTTTGGCCCGCCCAAAAAGGTGACGGCACACATTTCAAAATTTGGATCCGTGTCGGGGGTTGAGTCTCAGGAGGATGCTGTTGTTGCCGCACTGGAGTGGGACTCGATGCTCATGGGCTTCGATTTCACGTCCTGGGAGGCAAACGATTGGTTGGAAACGTGGCAGTTCAATCTCTACGGTACCGAGGGCACACTGAGATTTCAGATGCTGCCCGAGCGCTACGAACTCTATCTAAAAGAACCCAAGAATGGATTCCAGGCCGGCTGGACACGATGGAGCGAGACGAGTTTTCCCACGCCCTGGGCTGGCCAACCCACGCCGTGGGAGAAATGGCACATCGTTGCGAATAAATCATTTTTCATCCGTGAACTGACGGCATTCCAGAGGGCCTGTGAGTCTGGTCTTGCCTCGCCGATTCCGCCGTCGCATGCGCGCACGATCGCGAGCGTCATGCAAGCTTGTTACGATTCTGCCAGGCTCTCCGGCAGGACCATCGAGGTGGCGCCGTGACGCCCTCGGAAATTCATGCCGTTGATGGCGATGCGCTGGATATCCGGCCGATCGTGCGCGACCCGACGGCGCTCGGCATCGGGATTGTCGGTTCGGGAAATATCGTCGAGCACGCGCATATCCCGTCTTACCGTGCTGCAGGCATGCGAGTGGTGGCCGTCGCCAGCCGCACGCTTTCCAATGCAGAAGGGCTGGCATCACGGACAGGTATCGGTCGGGCCTATCCTGGCATTGAGGCTCTCGTGCAGGATCCGGATGTCGCTATCGTCGACATTGCGGTGCCACCGGATCACCAGCCGGCGATTGCGGCGGTCGCGATGGCTGCGGGAAAGCATGTGCTCGCCCAGAAGCCGGTGGCGGAGACATTTGCACAGGCGCGCGCAATGGTGGACTGCGCCGCGCAAAACCGGGTTGTGCTGGCGGTCAACCAGAACGGCCGCTTCGATCCCTCCATCAATGCGGCCCGAACATTAATTCGACAGGGTCTGCTCGGCGAGCGGATTGCCTGCTCCATGCAGATGCACATCAAGATGCCGTGGCAGGAGTTTTATCGCGATCCAAAATACCAGCGTCTGATGCTGCTGAATATGAGCGTTCATCATCTCGACCAGTTCAGATGGCTGTTTGGAACGCCGGGCCTGATCACAGCGACGACGCGACACGTTCCCAACGACGTCTTTCCCGGCGAGAATCTCGCCTCGTACGCCCTGCGTTACGACGACGGATTCGTCGTGACCGGAGTCGACAGTGGGGCCGACTGGTCGACCGACTTCAGCATTACATACCGAATCTTGGGTACACAGGCGGTTCTGATCGGGGAGGTCGGATGGCCACGCAACGCGAAATCGACGCTGCGGTACGAACTCAAAAAGCAACCGGGAGCGTGGCACCAGCTGCAGTTCACGCGCAGTTGGTTCCCCGATGCCTTTTCCGCCACGATGGGCGAACTCATGTCGGCGATCGAACAAAAGCGGGTTCCGACCAATAGCGGGCTTGATACGCTGGATACGATGCGTGCGGTCTTTGCCGCCTATCGTTCCGCCGAACTTGGGCAAACCATCGCTCTGAATGACATCCAATCATGAGCGGGAAAGGCGGACAGCACATGCCATCGGAGTCGTCGGCCTCGGGAAGCAAGGATCGTGCGCGGATTGCTATCATCGGTGCCGGCTGGTGGGCGGTGCATAACCACATTCCGGCCGCGCTGAAGACGGGTCACGCCGATCTGGCGGCGGTCTGCAGAATCGGAGCGAAGGAACTGGCCGAGGTCCAGCGTGCCTTCGGTTTTGAATATGCGAGCGAGGACCTCGACGCCCTCCTGCGCAATGTCGCCCTCGACGGTGCCATTATCTGCTCGCCGCACGGACTCCATTTTGAGCATGCGTCGAAGGCACTGGACGCAGGTCTCCACGTCATGGTCGAAAAGCCGATGACGACAAACAGCACCGATGCGCGCCGTCTCGTCGCCAGAGCTGCGGCCGCCGGCAAGGAAATTCTCGTTCCGCACGGTTGGAATTTCCGCCCGTACACCAGCCGTGCACGCGCGCTCGTGCTCGGGGGAGCGATCGGCCGGATACGCCATGTCGCGTTGTCGATGGCGTCACCGGCGGAGACGCTGTTCAGCGGTCAGCCTTATCCAGGCACCGAAAGCGACATGTTTCGTCCGCCGGCGTCGACGTGGGCGGACCCGGTGAATTTTGGCGGTTACGGGTGGGGGCAGCTGCCGCATATTCTGGGGTGCTTGTTTCGCATCACAGATCTCACACCCGCCGCCGCTTCCGCAATTTCCGGTGCATCGGCTACAGGTGCGGATATTTACAACGCCGCGACGATCAGATTTGTGGACGGGGCCACTGGCAGCCTCTCGGGTGCGGGCACCGTTCCCATGAATTCGCGCTTTCAGGTCGATATCCGTCTATTCGGAACCGAGGGAATGCTGTTGCTCGATCTTGAGCAGGAGCGCCTGGTTTTGAGGCGCAACGACGACAGGAATGAGGACGTCGAGATCGAGCCGGGGACCGGCAACTACGAGTGTGTGGAACCGGTCAACCGGTTCATAGATATCTGTCGCGGCGTACCTTCCACAAACGATGCACCGGGCATCGTCGGAATGAAATCGATTGAGGTCATTGACGCGATGTACCGGTCAATTGCGAGCGGCCGCACGGAATATGTCTAAGGTGGCCAGCGGAGGGAACGGATCATTGCTGCCGATCGCCGCTGCGAGAGTTTTTTTTGACGGTATCTTCGCTGAACCGGTGCGGTTGGCGCATCCCGAGGGCGTTGCAGTCGATCCGCGTGATGGCTCGGTGTGGTGCGGCACTGAGAACGGCGACCTCATCCGTATTGAAGCGGATGGCTCCGCGATGCACGCCGTGGCGTGCACCAAGGGTTGGATTGCGGGCATCGCTTTTGCCGGGGGGCGACTCTTTGCCTGCGATATACGCCATGGTGCCGTCTTCGTTCTCGACACAGCGACCGCGGCCTTGCGCAAGTTCTCACAGGCCGCACTAAATATCCCCAATTACCCAGTTGTTGATCTTCGGCGCGGTCGGCTCTATGTCTCCGACAGCCACAGCTTCGACACACCGGGTCCAGGTGTATGGAGCTTCGATCTGCTGACCGGGGAAGGGGCACTCTGGTATGCGGGCGATCTGAATTTCGCGAATGGTATGGCGCTGGCGGGCGAGGGAAACGCCTTGTTCGTCGTTGAGTCTACCGCACAACGCGTGGCGCGGATTCCCATTCGCGACGACGGCACGGCCGGCGCTGCGGAGATTGTCGTGTCAGGGCTCGCCGAGTTTCCCGATGGTCTCGCTCTGGACCAGTCCGGCGCGCTTTACATCAGCTGCTATGAGCCGTCCCAAATTTATCGACTTGACCCGTCGGGAAAGCTGGATGTCCTGATCCGCGATCGGGTCGCGACCGTGATGTGCCACCCCACCAATCTGGCCTTTCGTGGGACAACGCTGTTCGCGACTAACCTCGGACGCTGGCACATAACCGAAATCACAATGACGGTCGAAGGCTCGCCGGTTCCGGCTTTTCCTTGATAGCGGTTACACGTAGCCGACATAGGCGGTCTTGACGGTCGTATAGAAATCGCGCGCGTATGAGCCCTGCTCGCGCGGGCCGTAGCTGCTGCCTTTTCGGCCGCCAAACGGAACGTGGTAGTCGACGCCGGCCGTTGGCAGATTGACCATGACCATTCCGGCCTGAGATCTGCGCTTGAAATCGGCGGCGATTTTCAGTGACGAAGTGCAAATCCCGGCCGAGAGCCCATACGGTGTGTCGTTGGCCACGGCCAGCGCGGCAGCGTAATCGCGAACGCGGATCAGTCCGGCAACCGGCCCGAAGATCTCCTCCCGATTGGCCGTCATCTCCATTGTGGAATCGAGGAGCACGGCCGGCCGCATGTATAGTCCTGCAGGGTCATGGTCGATCAGTTCGCCGCCGATCACGGTTGCACCTTCCTGGCGTGCAAGCTGAAGGTGGTGCTGGTTGATATTCAGCTGCGCTCTGGTCGCAACCGGACCGACCTCGGTCCCCTCGGCCAACGCGTGCCCGACCCGCACCGCCAGCATCCGTTCCACAAAACTCTTTGAGAATTCCTCCCAGATTCCGTCTGTTACGATGATCCTCGAGGACGCGGTGCAGCGTTGGCCTGCCTGCTGATATGCGCCGGAAATTGCGACCGTGACAGCGGTTTCGAGATCGGCATCATCGACGACGATGAGAGGATTCTTTCCGCCCATTTCCAGCTGAATCCGCTTGCGGGTGCGGGCAGCCGCTTCAAGGAGCTGCTGTCCAACCGCGGCCGAGCCGGTGAAGGAAATCGCGTCGCAGTGCCGGGATTCGGTCATGGCCTTTCCTGTGACGCTGCCCGAGGCTGTGACAAGATTGAAGACGCCTCTCGGAAAGCCGGCATCGTGGAGCACCTGTGCGAGGAGCCACGCACATCCGGGTGCGGTTTCCGACGGTTTGAGAACGACGCAGTTACCGAAGGCAAGCGCTGGCGCCGTCTTCCACGCGGGAATCGCGATCGGAAAATTCCACGGCGTGATCAGGCCGACGACCCCGACCGGCTCTCTCGTCACCTCGACGTCGACGTCCTTTCGCACCGAATTCACCCGTTCGCCTGTAATGCGCAAGGCCTCGCCCGCGAAGAAACGAAAGATCCAGGCGGCGCGCTGCACCTCTGCGAGTGAATCATTTAGGGGCTTGCCGCCTTCCTCCGCGAGCACCCTGGCGATCTCCTGCGCTCGCGCGACGATGGCATGTGCTACCTTATCCAACAGCTCGGCGCGCTGTTGGCCGGTGGTAAAGCTCCATTCGCCGAGCGCGTGGGCTGCGCACTCAAGCGCTTGATCGACATCGGCTGGCGCGGAGCGTGAATAGCGCGCGACGAGCCGGCCGGTATCGGAGGGACTATAGCAGTCGATCGCCGCATCCGAGTGGCGCCACTGGCCGTCAATGTAGAAGGGTTTCGGGTCCATCATCGTCTCCTATCCACGTGCCAGCGCCAAAAATTCGCTTTCCAGCCGATCGGCCACGTCGCCTGGTTCGTTCTCTTTTTGCAAAAAGCCATGGATTAACTCGCCGGCCGACCGGAAATACGGCACGAAGCCGTCGAAGGTAGGCCGCAAATAGGCATGGCTCATCGTTTCGATTGTTCCGCTGAAAAAGCCGTTGGTGGCCGCGTCGCATGCGGGCTCCCGCCATGCGCGCAAACTGGCCGGCTGGCCGCCCGACATCGTGTACTCGCCAGCCTGATGGCTCGCAGCTACCAGGTGCAGGGCATACCGTTTGGCGCGATCGAGGTCACGACATTTGGCGCTGATTGCAATCCCTGCGCCGCCCAGGATTGCTCCCACCGGGCCGTAATTTCCGAATGCCGGGATGTTGACGAAGCGCAGGGCGCGCAGATCCGAGCGGCGGCTGTAGTTGGAATATCCGTAGGCGAACGGAACATAGCAGATGTCGTCATGACTCGTCATATAGTTGAAGCATCCGATCGGATTCCACTGCAACGAATTCGGGTGCGCATGCGCGATGAGTTCGGCCAGGACGTCCAGCGCGATACGCACTGTTTCCCGGCGGGGAAATCCGGTCGGGACACGCGGGACCGGATCGCCAAGGTTGGCGCACAGAGTCAAGAATGAGGAAATGGCGTCAATCGGCACGCTCGGCAGCGCGATCCACAATCCCTCCCGGCGGGCCGCGCGCGCCAGGCGGATGACATCCGCGCCGGAGCGTGGAGGAGGGGCGTCGAGCCGTGCGAGTAAATCGACGCGCATTGCCGAAACCTGTGCGGCCGCGTCAATGGGCAGACCCCAGATGCCGTCGCCTGAGCAATACGATTCAAAGCAGGGGCCCAGCGAATCGCACTCGAACTCCTTGATTTCCGCAGGCGAGAGCAACGGGCGCCAGTTCACAAGCCAACCGCCCGCGGCCGCTGCGCCGACGTAAGGGTGGTCGAAGATCAGCAGATCGTAGCGCTCCGCCAATGCCTCCAGATTTCCGTCGCCAAAATCCTTAAGGCTGCGCGTATCCCACGTGATTGCGACATGCGGGTCGATCGAGCGATATGGCCCAACACTGGCGCGCAAGGGGGCCATGCACCGGTCATGATCCCAGCCGACACCTAGAATGTTCGTGACGGCTGGCTCATTCATCAAGATCGGTCCTTCTACATGCCCATGATTTGTAATCATAGATCAACCGTTGTTTGGCGTCCATAAATCATATATGATATATCACTATGCGGGAGGTGTTCATGTCACAATCCTTGGCCGACCGGCTGCTGGGCTGCTACTCGGGCGCGATTTATGATGTGCTTCGCGAGTTCGGGGTCGCCCATTGCGCGCTTCCCAATACCATCATGTGCGTCAATCCGGCCCTCAAGATCGCCGGGCCCGCGTTCACGATGGCGGGAGCACGAGTCGTGCTCGATGCGCATGAGACGTTGCTTCGCTGGACGGAATTCTTATCCAAGGCGCCTGCGGGGTCGGTCGTTGTGTGTCAGCCGAACGACAATGAGCTGGCACATATGGGCGAGCTGTCCTCTGAAACACTGATGTTGAAGGGCGTGAAGGGCTACGTGGTCGACGGCGGAACGCGGGATACTGAATTCGTTTTGAAGATTGGCTTTCCGGTGTTCTGCAGATATCGCACGCCAGCCGATGTGGTCGGGCGCTGGGTGCCGACCTCGTTTCAGGAGCCGATCGAAATCGGCGGTGTGACAGTGCATCCCGAGGATATTGTCTTTGGCGACATCGACGGCGTAATCGTCATTCCCCATGGAATTGCGGAGAAGGTCGTCGAGCGTGTCGAGGAAGTGATGAACACGGAAAACCTCGTCCGCAAAGCTATTCTAGGGGGCATGGATCCCCAGAAGGCATATCTGAAATTTGGTCTCTTCTAGATCGGCGACAAGGTGCACGCGCGGACATCGGCCATTAAAGTTATCGGGGAATATCAGAATGCCTGATACGGCGCGGACCAAACGGAAAGCGGCGGCATCGCGTCGAGGTGCGAGCAAGAGCACGAGTCTCCCGCTGGAGGGCGTGCGCATCCTTGATTTCACGATCGCGATGTCGGGACCGCTGGCGGCGCAGCGGCTCGGGGATCTTGGTGCCGATGTCATCAAGGTGGAATCCTTCGGCGGCGATCTCACGCGGATATTCAAGCTGATGGGCGTCTCCGTGGATGGTGAAACCACGAGCTACCTTGCCCTCAACCGGAACAAGAGATCGATCGCGATCGACCTGAAAACACAGTCCGGTCTTGACGTCGTCCGCGACCTCGCACGAACAAGTGATGTCGTGCTTCAGAATTTTCGGCCCGGCGTGGCCGAGCGCTTGAAAATCGCATACAGCGATCTTCGGCGGATCAGTCCGAAACTTGTTTACGTTTCGATCAGCGGTTACGGCACATCCGGCCCGCTTGTGGATGCGCCGGGGCAGGATCTTCTCGTTCAATCATTCAGCGGCATGACGTTCAGTGCAGGTGCCCGTAGCGACCCGCCACATCCCGCGCCCTCATATGTCATCGACGCGTGCGCATCGCATCTCGCGACGGAGGCCGTCCTGGCCGGTCTGGTCCACCGCGGTCGGACCGGACGCGGGCAACATGTCGAAACGTCGCTGCTGGCGGCGGCGCTTGAGATCCAGTGCCAGGAGGTGATGACGTATTTCCAAACGGGAGAATGCGCGCCGCGCGGTGATGCGCCATTTGCCAGCGCATGGCTGGAGCCGCCTTATGGCATCTATCGCACTGAGGACGGATGGATGGCATTGAGCCAGAACGACCTGTGTGTGATTGCCGAAGTTGTGGAGTGCGATGTCGTCGCAGAGTTTGCACGCTCGGCTCCGGATCGACACCGTGCAAGCAAGCAGGAAATTGCAGCATGGCGCGACGGGGTTTATCAGGCGATCCAAAATACCCTCCGCACACGGATGACAGAGGAATGGGTGCGCAGATTGTCGGCGCGTAAGGTGTGGTGCGGTCCGGTCAACTCTTACGCTGAGTCGCTGTCCCATGAGCAGACGCGGCCTTTTATATCGTCGGTCAGCTTCGGAAATGTCGAGGCAGTGCGGGGCGTCGGTCACGCGTTCGCGTTTTCCGAAACGCCGGAACTGCCGCTTCGCTCGCCGCCGCGGCTGGGAGAGCACACAGCGGAAATCCTGAGGGAGGTCGGGTACTCCGATGCCCGGATCGAGGAACTCGGCCAAGAAGGAGCAATCCGGTGAGCCATGAGCTGTGCTTGGTTAAAAACGGCGCTGTGGCGGAAATCTGTCTCGATCGCCCGGCAAAGCATAACGCCATGACGCCTGCGATGGCGGAGCGGTTGGAACAGGTATGTGCTGACATCAATCGGGACGACGCCGTGCGGTGCGTCATCATTCACGGCGCGGGAGACAAGGCTTTTTGTGCTGGCAGTGACATTCGTGCGTTAGATGAATACCCCGATGTATTCGCATTTCGAAATCGGGTCGATTATTCAACCGCGCTGCGCTCTGTCCGCAAGCCCGTGATTGCGGCGCTCAAGGGGTGGGTGCTGGGGGGAGGTCTGGAGCTGGCATTGAGCGCCGACATCCGTATTGCGTCAGCGACGGCGCGGTTAGGCGCCCCTGAGGTCGGACTGGGCTGGGTCGGGGCCGGTGGAGCTTCGCAGCTATTGCCTCGTCTAGTTGGATACGGAAAAGCACTGTATCTGCTCCTTGATGGGGAACCGATCGATGCGGAGCAAGCCTATGCGTGGGGCTTGATTGAGAAACTGGTGCCCGCCGGCGACGAGTTGACCGCTGCCCGAACTCTCGCCGCAAAGTGGAGCACGCATAGCGCGGTCGCGTTGGAGACGGTGAAGGCTGCCGTGCGCCACTCGATGTCGGCGGGACTTGAGCCCGGAATTCGATATGAAAACGAGGTGATGTCTCTGGCGTTCGCGCTTGGAAACGACGCCAAGGGACGTGCCGGGTTCCATAATCAGACCGTGCGGGCGGACCAGAAGAAGGAACCGTAAGTGATGCCGGCCAGCTCACCGTACATTGACGAAACGTTGCCGCGCGATGGTGGCGTTCTGGTCGGACGCGTGTGGATGCCACGCGCAAAGGGTGGGGGACATCCCGTCGTCGTAAGTATCTTGGACGGGCACGTCTACGACATCTCCAAACGGTTCGATACGATCGCCAGGCTTCTGAACGGCGCATCGCCTGCTACGGCTGCAAAGCCGGACACCCGTCTCGATCAGGATATGGGAACTCTCGACCGATTTCTGAAGGGGCCCGTCGGCGCGGCTAAAACCGACCACATTCCGCACCTCATGGCTCCGTGCGACCTTCAGCCGGTCAAGGCAAGCGGCGTGACGTTTCTCATCAGCCTCAAAGAGAGGGTAATTGAAGAAGCGGCGAAAGGAGACCCTCGCCGGGCGGCGGAGCTTCGCCATACGATAAGCGATGAATTGGATCGGCGCCTGACCGACGTCAAACCGGGAAGCCCGCAGGCGGCGGCCGCCAAAGTGTGGCTGACAGAAAATAATCTATGGTCGCAATACCTTGAGGTGGCGATCGGTCCTGATGCAGAAATTTTTACGAAGGCTCCGCCGTTGAGCGCGGTGGGAACGGGGAGCAATATCGGCATTCTGCGCAGCTCGCAGTGGAATAATCCCGAGCCTGAAGTTGTTCTGGCGATCAATTCTGCAGGAGACATTGTGGGAGCAACCCTTGGCAATGACGTGAACCTTCGGGACATCGAGGGCCGGAGCGGATTGCTTTTGGGCAAAGCGAAAGACAACAACGCATCGTGCGCGATCGGCCCGTTTATCCGGCTGTTCGAGGGTGACTTTGGAATCGACGATATCCGTCACGCCGAAATTTCGTTGGACATCCTCGGCGCGGACGGATTTACGCTCGCCGGCGTCAGTCGTATGGAGCAGATCAGTCGCGATCCGCAGGAACTTGTGCGACAGGCAATCGGCCCGCATCATCAGTATCCGGACGGGTTGATGCTGTTTCTGGGAACGATGTTCTCACCCTCGAAGGATCGAGGAGAAGCGGGGCGCGGCTTCACACACCATGCAGGGGATATTGTGGCGATCCGCTCGCCCCGACTGGGATCCCTGGTGAACCGCGTCGATTATTGCGACGCGATCGAGCCGTGGACGTTTGGAATTTCCCAGCTCATCGATACGCTGCTCGAGCAAGCCGGTTAGGCTGTCTCGCGTGGCGCTACGCGGCCGAGATCCAGAAGGAACCGTTCCATCCCCGCCTTGATGTGCTGTTCGGCCGCGATTGCAGCGGCCTGCGTTTCTCCAGCCGCCAGTGCGTCAATAATCGCGCGATGTTCCCGGACGTTTTCCGCCAGGTCGGGCACGCCACGTCCTTGCAGATCGCGGGCGATCCGCGAGCCGTAAGCAAGAGTGCTGTAAAGATCCGTCAGTGTCTTGCTCGATGCAATCGCGACAAGCTTCATGTGAAACTCGTCATTGAGTTCGATGAACCGCTTGAAGGTGCGGAATGTTTTGCCGGGCTTGAGCTTTGCGATTTTCTCGTTGATGGATATGAGCTCCTGCAGGGCATCCGCCGAAATTGTTCCCTGGAAATTTCGGATCGCGCCCGACTCGACGACGAGCCGCGCGAGGAACAGGTCCTTGTAGTCGGTCGTCTCGGGTGCCGCGGTCACCCGATATCCTCGGTGCAACTGATGTTCGACCAGCCCCTCCGCATTGAGCCGCGCCAGGGCCTCCCGCACAGGAATAAGGCTCACGCCGAGTTCCTCGGCGACCTGGTCGATGACAATTCGGTCTCCTGCGGATGCCTTGCCCGTCGCAATGCGCTCCAGGAGCGCTTCGTAGATAAATGTGGAGAGACTTGTCGGGCGCGGAATTTTCTGGTCCATGGGCGGCATCGTCGGCCTAATCTGCTTCAACGTTCAAGGTGGATTATGTATGCACGATTCATCGGCCCACGGGAGGGATGTCGCTGGGCGTGAACCCTGTAATCCGGGGCTGGCGAGATCCGCAGCAAAGGCAGACGCGGGCGTGCGGAGCGGGCGCTGCGATGGCCTTGCGGCGCCGCGAAAATGAGCGCTACACCGCGCTCATGCGGCGGCGTGATAAAGGCGCTCGTGAGCGAGCCCGGCGCTGGACCGTGTGCCAAGCGCTTTGGCCGCCGCCAGTACGGCGAGATCGACAAGCGGCTCAAGAATCACGACGGTCATGTAGGCCGCGCCGAACGATGCCACATGCGTGAGATTAGCGGCGGTAAACCCTTGACCATAGAGCGCCCAGAAAGTCACCCACGCGACCGTTCCCCCCTGAAAGCACGTCGAGAGGGCGAGCGCCTGAGAATATTTTATGTCCTTGTACGCAGTCTTCTGCGGAATGATGCGTCTGGCTAGCGCCGACATCGCGACAAGGGGTACGAGCAATGTTGTGACGTTCATTCCATATTGCGGTAAATCGAGCGGGGAAAAAAATAGGCCCTGGAGCAGAAGCCCAAGCGCCAGCCCAATCGCGGCGGGGCCTGCGCCAAAAATCAGAAACAAGGTCGAGCCCAGGATCAAGTGGACTTCCGAAACCCCGACCGGGTGGTGGGGAAGAAGTTGAAAGAAGCTCAGGACGAGGCTGGTGGTGGCGACTGACCGGGCGGCCAAAGAGGCAATGCCTCCCTCGGTGCGTATGGTGTCGAAGGTCAATTTGCCGGCTATGCCGATGGCTCCGGCGGCGGTGGCGTAACTGAGGATTATCTTGGCGCCGCTCACGACGCCGGGTTCGATATGCATTGTCCGTTCCCCTTTTATGCTTTTCGTGTGTCGCCACCCCTGCGGAGCGTTCCGTGTTGGGCCGAGAAGCCTTTTTGATAGACCGGAGCTTCCCCAAAAGCCCGGGCGTGATCAGCCGCGCGCCAGTCGTCAAGCGCCATCTTCAGCGCCTGCGCGCTCGACACGTGATTGGCGACAATCAGTTTTTCGAGGGCGCCGAGCCAATGATCGTAATAAGTATCGCCCAGGTCAGGGTCGCCGGCGGCTTGGGCATGTTTGATTTCATCCGAGAGTGCCTTGCACCACTCGCCCCAGGTAAACACCTTCTGTTCCGCCAGCTTGAGCGTCATCGCAAATGCGCGCGCCTGCCACGGCTCGCGAAACACGGGCCCCTCGTCGTCTCGCGGTAGCAGCGGCGTCTCGCCGATTTCTTCGGGCGTGATGGCAGCCATCTCGGTCAGACCTTGTCCATGTAGCTTTCGAACAAGTCGATATGGAGATACGTGTGGGGATCGTAGGCCTCGCCCCATAATTCGCGGAACGAGAACCTGACCGAATACACGTTTTGAACTTCCTCACGCCCGTGCGCGACCGCATCATTGAAATGGAATGTTCCGTGCGCGCGCTGGATGACACCGGTCTTGCCACGGACATAGCGTGGAAGACGTGTATGAGTCACCGGATTGATGTTCTGAGTACGGATCGTCTCGCCCACCTTGAACTTTGCCGGAACAGTTACGCTTGCGCGCGAGGAGGCTCCAGTGGAAAGCAGTCCGGGGACAATTTCAGGGGTGAGTGTCGGCATTAATTTACCTCCCGGGCCAATTGTGCAATCCGTTGTTCAAGTTCGGCACGGGTCACGATGCCATCCTCGTCCAGCAGGATCTCGTAGGCGCGCAGCCAATGTTCGTAATATGAGCTGTCCAGATATTGCTGATTGCCCATCCGCTCGATCGCGTGGCGAAGCCGGTCGACGTTGAGAAGGCCGCCCGCAAATAGGCAAAAGAACAGGCCGAAGACCCGCTTTTCCCAGGGGTGGTGAAAATTGGCCTCGTTCTCTTCACGCTCGATCGGCCCAAACCCGTCCATGCCGCCCATATCGTGAATCGAATTCATGGTCGTTCTCCGCGAAAGCGTTATCTCAGGACGGCGTCTTGGCCAACGCGACACCGATCATGGAATCGCGGGTGACCAGCTTTTCCAACTCGTCGGCAGACATTCCCTGCGTTCCCGCCGGCCGCTCAGGCAGGACCAGATAGCGAAGCTCCGCATTGCTATCCCACACGTGAATTTCCTTGTCCCTCGGAATCGTGGTGCCGAACTCTTCAAGCACGCCGCGCGGATCTTTCACGACACGTGAGCGGTAGGGCGCCGATTTGTACCAGATGGGCGGAAGACCAAGGGTGGGCCAGGGATAACAGGAGCAAAGCGTGCACACGACCATGTTGTGGACTTTGTCGGTGTTCTCCACCACGACCATGTCCTCGCCCTGGACGCCGGAAAAACCAAGTTCAGCGATGGCTTCGGTCGGCGTCTCAAGCAGGCGCCTCTTGTACTCTGGATCGCTCCAGGCCTTGGCAACGACCTTGGCGCCGTTTCGTGGGCCGATTTTGGTTTCGTAGGTTTCGACCAGCGTATCGATCGTGCTCGGGTCAATCAGCGTCTTTTCGATCAGGATCGATTCGAGCGCCCGCACCCTCAGCTCAGTCTCCGCCAAAGGCTTGTTGTGGTCGTGATTGTGGTCATGGTCGTGGGACATATTGAGGATCATCCCCCCTCGCATCTCGAAAAGAATAACTCATCTTAGCTGATTTTCTCGCGCTTGCGTGGCGCAATTCCTTGTGGCGCGGGAACGGCGCGCCGTCGCGGCCCGGCAGCGTTTTCGGCGTCGGAGCGGGCGAAGACGCCCTGCGCCGCGGTATGAAACGCACAGAAAGCGCAAATTGTGCGCCACGGCATCCGCCGTGCCGTTTCGCGACCGAAGGTCAGCGACCCTAATGCCGGCGATCGCATACCGAAGTCCGCGAGAGTCGCGGGCGGCCTGCGCAACTGTGATGACGCGCCCGATCGCGATATGCTGTCAAAATAAGGCGAGACCTGAACTCGTCATCGATAGCGGCGGCGTTGGCCGCCCGCCCGGTACAACAACAAACAGGGAGGAGACCGCATGAAATCGCGTCTCGTGCATTTCTACAGCGAAGGTTCAAAGCTGGCGGGAGATTTTTACCTGCCCGACGATCTCACGCCCGGCGAGAAGCGGCCCGGTATTGTGCTCTGCCACGGCTATAGCGGAATCCGCGGCCTGATATTGCCGGATTACGCTAAGCATTTCACTGATGCCGGTTACGTTGTGCTGGGCTTCGACTACCGTGGCTTCGGCGGCAGCGAAGGGCCGAAGTGGCGTGTCATGGCGCTTGAACAGATCGACGATATCCGCAACGCCATCACGTTTTTCGAATCGCAAACCGAGGTCGATCCGGACCGGATCGGCATTTGGGGTACCAGCAATGGTGGCGCGCATGTTGCCTACGCGGCGGCGGTCGACAAGCGCGTCAAGGCCGCGGTCGGACAAGTCGGCTATGGCGACGGCAAGCGTCTGCTCTACGACATCAGGTCGCCGGAAGAGCGCAAGGAACTGGAGCAAAAGATCGCCGAGGATCGCCGTCAGCGGGTGCTGACGGGCAAGGGCGGCGCCGTCGATACCGCGACGTTGCTGGCGAGCAAGCAGACGCGCGAGTTTTTTGCCGAGACCCTCAAAGTCATGCCCGAGCTGTATTGCGAGCTTTCATGGGAATCGGCCGAGGCGACGATCGAATACCGGCCCATTGACATGGTGGACCGCATCTCGCCGCGCGCGCTGATGTTGATTGGGGCGGAGAAGGACGATCTGTGCCGGATCGAGGGGTACAAGGCGCTCTTCGATCGCGCCAAGGAGCCCAAGCGCTTCGTTTCTTATCCCATCGGTCACTACGAAATATATCAACCGAAATGGGTGGGTGAATCCGCGAAGGTCGCTTTGGAATGGTATGACCAGCATCTGAAGAAATAAGCGGGTTCAAGCGCACGGCGTGGACGAGGCTGCCCGTATCTGGACTGGCGTGGGAGAGATTCCGAACCCCGGATGCTGGCAGCCTCCATCGCCCGAAAGGTGCCTCGTCGTACCGAGTCGGCCATGGTGCCGGTCCTGTAATCGGCGCGGCATTTTACTTCACGAGAAAGGAACTGGAGCGGGCGAAGGGATTCGAACCCTCGACCCCAACCTTGGCAAGGATCGGGAATAGCCTTTCCGTGCTTATTTTAAAGTTTCCTAGCTTAGCATTTATCGTTGCACGACAGGCATAAGTACCATATGACCTAATCCCAAAGTATCCGGCAGTAGCGATGGATTTCCCAAAGCGTGCTTGCCCGGTGCTTATTCGGGGGGCGGGTTTCGGATGACAGGCAAGCGGCTCACCAAAGGAAGCGTGGACGCGCTCGAACCGAGGGAACGGGCCTATATCGAGTGGTGCGCGTCGCTGCCGGGCTTCGGGTGCAAGGTCCAGCCGACCGGCCATAAGTCCTTCTTGGCGCAGTATCGCGTCGGTGGCCGTACCAGCCGGACGCAGCGTGTCACGATTGGGTCGCACGGCAAGCTGACCGTCGAGCAGGCCCGCGTCGAGGCGAGTAGGGTGCTGGCTCGGGCGGAGCTGGGGCAGGACGTTGCCGCCGAGCGCGCTGCCCGGCGCGCGCAGATGACCGTCGCGGAGCTTTGCCGCGAATATCTCAAAGAAGGCTGCGGCGCGAAGAAGGCCTCGACACTCGCGCTCGACGTGCGCCGTATCGAAAACCACATCGTTCCCCTCCTCGGGTCCAAGCGGATCAACGAGGTGTCCGGCTCCGACATCGAGCGCGCCATGCGCGATATCGCCAAGGGGAAGACGGCGCACGACCCGCTCCCCACGGGCAAGAAGCGTGGGGTCTCGAAGGTTGTGGGCGGCGAGGCTCAGGCAACCCGCACGGTGCGCTTGCTGGGCGGTCTGTTCACCTACGCGGTGCGCCAGGGCTACCTCAAGGAAAACCCCCGCACCGGCGTTGCGACCCTCAAGGAGCGCAAGAGCGAGCGGTTTCTGTCGGGCGACGAGCTGCAACGACTGGCAACGGCGCTCGATGAGGCGGAAACCCTCGGGTTGCCGTGGACCATCAGGCAGGACGGCAAGGCGAAGCATCTGCCGAAGAACGCGGCGAACGAGCGCGAAGTGATCTCCGCATCCGCCGTCGCGGCGATCCGGCTGCTCATGCTGACGGGGTGTCGGGTTCGCGAGATATTGTCGCTGCGGTGGGTCGAGGTTGACCTAGGGACGGGCACTCTCAATCTGCCGGACTCAAAGACCGGCGCGAAGCGCGTCATGCTCTCTGGGGCGGCTGTGGCGATCCTAGAGGCATTGCCGCGCACGGGCCTCTACGTCTTCCCCGGTGCGGACACGGAGCACCCTCGGACCGATCTCAAGCGGCCGTGGTCGCGCATCCGCACGGCGGCGGGATTGGGGGACGTGCGACTGCACGACCTCCGGCACAGTTTCGCAAGTCATGCCGCCATGAGCGGCATGGGGCTTGTGGTGGTCGGGAAACTTCTAGGGCACAAGTCACCGGCGACGACCGCGCGCTACGCGCATTTTGCCGATGATCCCCTGCGCCGTGCGGCCAACGAAGCGGCCGGGCGCATCACCGCTGCGATGAAGGGGCAGAGCAATGGTTAAATTCTGGGCGTCGTGGGGCGATTTGATTGCCGAGTGCGAAGGGCGGGCGTCCACCATAAAGTCCGTCAGAATCGTTGATGGAAGGCCTTGCTTTTGGATCAAGGCGGCAGCGCCCGACGAGGTCCTTGACGATCCAAAGCCAAACCTCGCGCCGCTTGTCGAGCTACTGCGCAGCGGTGAGGCGCTTCCCGACGAGATTCGAGAGTGGCTCGCGGGTGCTCTCGATCCTAACGGCAAGAGCGGGGTTCGCTTAGAGCCGGTGTACCGTAAGAATTCGCGCCCAAAGGGAAGAAAAATCAATGTGAGCGATGCTGCCGCACGGTTCGTCCACGGGCAAATGTTGGACAACGTGCCTCGGAAAAATGCCATCGCAGACGCAATTGATAGATACGGCATTAAGCCAAGAGCGATTGAAAGCGCGCTCAAGAGACTGAACGAGGCAATCGACGCGCACGACGCAGCGACGAGGGAGAACAAATAGCGTGGTGTCACTGCAAATAAGTCAGTGACTTATTTGCAGTATAATCTATTCGACACCCAAAGAACCGTGTGAATAATTCAAAGCCATCCGGCGCGACCGAGCGCCAATTGAGGATGGCGAAATGCAAAACTGCACGGACCTTCGGCGCGCGAAAGCCGCTGAATATTTGAAAGAGCGGCATAATATCACCGTGTCGGCCGCGCACCTCGCGAAGCTTGCGGTCTATGGCGGCGGCCCTCCGTTCTGCAAGGATGGTAGGTTTCCGCTCTACTCGACGGATGACTTGGACGCGTGGGCGTTTAAACGCAAGGGGCCGCGCACTTGTACGACTGCTGAGCGGGCCAGAATTTACCCATCGCGGGATAGTTCGCGGTCAAATCGCGGTGTGGCGCCGAGCGATGACGAGCGCTGAGGTCGGCACAATGGCCTTCCTCCCCCGCCCATTCAACGCGGCTGATTATCCGCTCCGCCCCGCCCTCACGGCGCCGAGCCTTGCCGACGCAACCAGCTCGCTCGCGAACGAGCTACACCGCGCCGGACTCACGCTCAAAGGCGCGCCCATATGCGATGGCAAGATTCACCGCGTCCCGACCGTCGAGAAACCTCGCAGTGACAACGGCTGGTATTCCGCACACATCACGGACACCGGACTTGTGTTTTCGAGCTTTGGCGATTGGGCAATGGGTGGCACGCATTCATGGTCGAGCGTTTCCGAAAGCCAATTCACAGCCGAGGACCGTGCAGCCGTCGAACGCGCCAGAGCCGCAGCCGAGGCCGAGCGCGAACGCCTCGCGCGAGACGCCG
>LADL02002013.1_pt1 | contig 45021 bp, 42 predicted proteins | sample 619721 | NCBI WGS metagenome assembly LADL02 (sample SAMN03397408, study PRJNA257561) | rock porewater metagenome | biome: terrestrial; feature: Opalinus Clay rock; material: porewater; isolation source: Opalinus Clay rock porewater BRC-3 borehole | place: Switzerland: Mt Terri URL, St-Ursanne ...
TACCCCAGTACCTGACCCTGCTGAAAAGGCGTGTCGTCAGGGTGTGTTTTGAGGCCTACCGCCAGGGTGGACTGCTCACCCTGATGGACCTGCAGTGGATCTTCCAGCTGAGCTCATCCCGCATTTCCCAGCTAATTCGTAGTTTTCAAAAGGAGCATAACATCATTGTCCCTACGCCTGGTACAGTACTTGATGCCGGCAAAAGCATGACCCACAAGGACATCATCGTAAACCTCCACCTTCAAGGGTTTACGGTTAAGGAGATCAGTCGCATTACCCACCATTCACCGCGGGCTGTAGACAATTACGTGGGTACCTTCGAAGCCATTCTCATTCTTCATCTCTTCGGTATGCCGCCACCACTAATGGCCAGGATACTCAAAAGGGGGATGGCGCTCGTTAGAGAGTACCTGCAGCTAATTAAGGAGATCTATCCGGAGGAAGAAAAGCTTAAAGAGCATTTGCGAGCAGAGGGGGTGAAACTTTAATCCATTATATCTTGACAATCAATAACTTCGAACGCAGGTGCCTCCCAATCGCCCCACGGGTCAGCGCCAGTTGGCGAAATGCTTGAAAGAATAAGCTCAGCCTGACCCAAACATACAGCCCATTCTGGGTGTCTTCCTCGTGTAACCTCAGCTGCCGTAGCATCTTCACAAATTGCGCCCAATAATGACTGACTGATTTTCGAGAGATTACTTCTAGCTACCTTGTATAACTCTCCACGATGTTCGGCCTCCACTTCCTGCACGGCTCGTTCGCGTTCTTCCTTTGCGCGCTCCCTGATCTGATGTAGATTTGCATTGATCAGTCGACCCCTACCTTCGGAACGGTCCTTCTTGATTGTGTTGGTTAGACGAGCAATCAGATTTGATGGGGACGGTCGTGCCTGGGAAGGCTTGTAGAGGCATTCCTCGATGGTGGCTGTAACACCTGTCGGCAAACCTTTAATCGAGCGAGGTTGGGCATATAAATGCTGCTCACGAAAATCTTCATAGCTAGGTCCTTCAAAGGGTAAATGACCGGCAAGAATCTCGTAGGCCACTACTCCTACGGCATACACATCTGTAGCAGAAGTAGCTCTCTTAAAGAGCCAACGTTCAGGGGCAGCGTAAGGAGCGGTCATTGCGTGCTTCCTTGTTTCTGGCTCTGTGGTGGCTTCAGCATATCGAGCTATGCCGAAATCAGCAAGACACCAGTTTCCCTCTAACAATAAGATATTCTCTGGTTTGATATCGCGGTGTACTATATTGCTGGATATGGATTCTAATCCGGCACAGATGTCCAGCAATACTCCAATAGCCTCGTCTAAATCAAAGGGGATTCCTTCATCCACTATCTTATCTCGCAATGAGCACTCAGCTAGTGGCATGATCATTGCCCACGCCTCTTTGGTCTCACCAAACTCAATAATCGGAACAACATTAACCGCGTCATTCAGGTCCACAAAGAGAAGCTCTCTTTCCGCACCAGGTACCTTTGGTACGAGTTTCAACGCGCATTCTTCGGTGCCGGACACTACCTTAAACACATTCCCGAAACCGCCGCCACCTATCTGGTTAACGATTTGCCACTTACGTTCAATCTCTACGATGGTCAAGTGTGTCCCTCCTTGAACACTTCTAATACTAGGGGCCTCCGGCTTGCCCTTTCCCAATTACATTAGCGTTTCTGCCGTGCTTGTGGCCCCCGGCAAGGGCCTTGACTAGATACTTTGCCAGCTTGAGCAGGGACGGGAGACTGATAAGACTTGCTGCGGGTCGGTCACTTTGCCCTCCAGGTGGTAGAAAACACCCCACCTTGTTACCCAATACCAGCCACTCCTGTGTCACCTAATTCCTTCACAGCCATCTGCGCTACTTCAGTCATCACGGCCTCAGCTTCTCCGGGCCGCCTTGACCCACGGCAAACTCGCTGTCAAAGTCGCTTTCTCCCACAACCCGTTCAGAGAAGGCCCGTGGTAAATGGCAATACGGGTGGTATCCCTCTTCCAGAGCTCAAACTTGACGGCGTAGAGTAGTACTTTTCATTGCCAAGACATCTGTCCTCTAACAAATGGGGATAGCTGTGATGTACTGTATCCTTTGTTTCCACTAAGATACGGAGGCCTTCGCATTCCTTTTCGTGCATCAACAATGACCCCAAACGTGCGCTTCACAGCAAGCTGGGAGGCTACCTCGACATCGCGCCAAATCTAATTCAGCTTGTCCACAGTGTGTGTCACTTCTGGCGTCGGAATGGCTCGCTGTTGTTTCCTAACGAATCCTGCGCAAATAGCTTCACCGGTGAGATCGGTATGAGCTTTGGTCTAGATGACGACATATTCTGAGCCGTCATTTGGCAGCAATCGAGCCGCTTTGAGGACAATGGTGGAGGGTTGTTATGGAGAATTACAACAAAGCGTTGTCTTCTTGGACATAATCCCCGACCCCCCCATGGATTCACCACGAGCATTAAGCAAATGTCTGTGGTCAACCATCAATTTCCAGGTGGCCGTGGTGTCTCGACCAACCGCAGCCGGCGAGCTCATCTTGATAGCTCTTTCGCAACCGTCGGTAGATGAATGGCAATTCCTTAGAGTCGGGTCCCAGTTGGCGAAGTAACGGAGACTGTTGACTATCAGAACAAGCTTGTCGCCTCCATCTGCCCCCCATTAGGAATCGCTTATGACTCGGGCCCTTATCCACTTCATTGCTTCCCGATGAGTCCATTGCCCATTCGCGATGCCCACCGCTGCCTGCACAAGGTCATCGTCATCCCCGACGAACTCATAACCATTGAACGCTAGCAGACCTAGTAACACTCCTGTTGCCGTTCTCTTGTTTCCATCATAGAACGGGTGGTTGAGAATTAGCTTCTCGTAGGTGAGGCAAATACGCTCAAGCGTGCCCGGAACCAGGAGTTGGCCGCTTAGTGTTTGGTGAGGACTCTTTAGCGCGCTATCCAAGAGATCAGCGTGAACTAAAACATGCCCAGCGCCGCCGGTTCTCTTAAGCTCATCCTTGTTTATTTCCACAACAGCATCAGCGGTCACTCCCACAAATGCGTCTTCGTTCATAGTTTAGCCAAGCCCTCAAAAGCGCTGCGATATATGTCCCGTAAGTCTCGAGTAAACTTGACAACACTGTCTGCGGGAATGGTGCGTATTAGATTACCCATATCAACTTCTTCATCATTGGTGTAGCTACATGGAATAACGTCGCTAGGTTCCAGTGTACTGGGATCGAACTTAGACCAGCGCATGCAACGTTCCTCAGCGGTCCTGAGTAACTCCGCTAAGAACACTGCGAACACTTCGTTAGTGATCTTCAAGTGCCTGACTATTTCAATGTCCTTCCCTTCACCCACCGATTGCTTCCTTTGAGTTTCATCTATAGCACTGTCCACTAGGTCCTCCCGGTAGTAAAGCGAGAAAAGGTGCTTGATGTCTGGCCAGTGCAAAGACATGTTAGGGCTCTTCTCCCAGTCATTAACCAACTTCCTATGCGCTTTCACAAACCATTTGTAATTGGACCAAGATCTCTTAGCACCAATGTATTCTGCCATCCGCTTATCTAGCTTGTCAAAGTTGAACTGCAATCTCAGCACCTCCTCTTTCTCTTCAGTATACTATAGAGATTCCAGTCTGTCTGCTTCATACCGTGTCGAATTGCCCAAGTAGTCTGGGATCCTTGCTCGACCAACCATCTTCATATCGACAGCTTGGCCACGAAATTCGCAGAACCCGCGTTGACGTATCTAGATGCCCTGCTCTTCCCAGGGTATCTAGATGCGGCTGGGGAACATTCCTGGGGCAGTCAATGCCGAATGGGCATATTGTTAGGGCGACGCAAGAAATGTCTTAGTCCTCTACCGTTGGTGAAGCACGGAGAACCGTGATGGGTGAGTGCAGTAACAACACCAATTTACCTGCACTTAAACGTGGTTCGCCTAGCGTACCGAACTGCTGGGCATCTCGCCCACCGTCAACCTCTGCTTGGACCAACCCTTCCTTAGCCGAAACGACAATCCTGCAACGAAGAGGCTGGGCCGCTGCCTCCGGTCTTCCACACTAAGCCGATTTGAGGGATGAAGCAGAGGGGTTTCCGGTTCACCAGGCCCATAACCAGCAACGGGCCCAGCCGTCACCTCTTCAGCCAACTCATTCACGTACGGCGAGGGAAGATCTATCTGCGCGGTAGATGATGCGACACAACAGACTCAACTGATCAAGCCATTCATGGTGTCCTTGGTCTTTCGCGTACCCAACAGCATGAGCTCGTTCTCTCGCTCTGAGATGAAGGACAGCTCGAGCCAGGACGCCTGTATCCATGGACTCGGCACTTCAGAACCATTACTTCTAGGTAGTTCCTGCTGAAAAAGTCGCTTTTGCCGAAAACAGACTAGTGACAGTTTGAACCTTGACAAGTGATCGTGTTTCAATTAGTGATTGATTGCGTGGAGATCAGGCGAGCTTGGCGATCCTGTTCAGATTGTATCCCCAGATGGCTCCGCCAACCCAATGGCGTGCTCCATCGAGCCACCGGTATAAGGTGCGATCCATACCGTAGCGGCGTTTCAACACGCTGATTATTGCCTCTCCACCGGCACGCCACCGCTGCAGTTTACGGAACCAGGACTGACCTTCATGTTCTCGTCGCTTGCCACTACATTTGCCCCTGAATAGAACACTCGCTTTATCTACACCCAGCTCTGTGAGGGCGTCTTCATTTCTCTTGGCCCAAACCCCGCGGTCGGTAGCAGCTCGCTTGGGCACTTTACCCACCCGATCGCTGTGCCCGGTAACCGCCGAAACAAGCAGCTGAGTACCCGGTGGATTTCCCTCAAAGACCCCGTAGTCGGTAATCAACCGCTCTTCACTTTCAGTCAGGCAGACTTTGTAGCCAAACTCCAGTGTCCTTATGGAATTTGCCACGGCGGATGGGCCTTGCATCTGCATCAAAGATGCTAACCAATCGTTCGGGGAGCTGTCGCTGGCCCGCATTCACCTGACGGGCCTGCCCAATTACTTTGGCCGTCCTTTCGTACGCCGTCTTGAGCTGGTCTGCAAGACGCCTGACTGTGGCATCGCCGCTGGTGTCTAATTCCCTTAAAACTGCTTTTGTCGCCATAAGGGCTTTCTCGCCTATGTCCGCCATTTCTCCGGTGATCTTGCGTACCTCCGCAAAGGCCTCACCAGTTCTACGCCGCAGCACCTTGGTGATGCTTAAGATCCGCTTCTTCAGACTCCTGGTGCGGTCCCGGAAATGCTGACCAGTACTGATCCCTAGCTTGTGAACTTGTTTAACCAAACGCGTGACGGTGCGTACGCCGTCCTGAATGAGGTTGGCATCAGTCGGATAATGAATGTTGGCCTCCACCGCCGTTGTATCTACCCGGACTTTGCGAGCCTTAACCAACCTTTCTTCACTAGCCTTACGCACCAGGTAGTCATTTAAAGCCGCCATGTGATCCCCTCCGCTCGCGTCCAGCCGCTGGCGGATCTTCGTCAGGCTGCTGGGGTGGGGTACCTTTTCAGTCCAGGGAATGCGGCAAAACTTCCTCCAGCTGATGCGATCGTCAACCAGGGCGCAGACCAGTCGGTCACTGAGATCATACTGGTGCTTAAGAGCAGTTATCCGCAGGTAAGTCTCTGCCGGTATTGACGGGCGTCCCAGTCGCTGGTGGTAACCTTCAAGAAAGGGTTCAAAGAAACCGTCGTCATCAAGATAGGCGTCAAGTGCGGACAGATCTTTGGGCAGCTTTTGAAGCTCCGTTGGCAGGAACCCATCGAGGAAAGTCAACTGCTTGGCTTTCTCCTGACGAAGGCGCAGCATTAAGCCTCACCTCCGCAGGAAATCGTTCTCTTTTGACGAAGCATGGTTATCATAGGGATTCCCTCCTCGATGGTCTGTATTTTGGATACTTATAGATTCGCCGGGGAATGCGGGAGTCCCTTGTATTTGGCGGGTTTTCAAGGTCCATTGGGGTCGACTTTTTCAGCAGGAACTAGCTAGGTGCAATAGGGAGCTTTATTAATCGAGGGATGGCTTAACAGCCCTAATACCACTGTTGGATTCGTTACACTACTTTAATCAACGTGGAATCTCGATGAAACCTCCACACGACCATCTGTCAACATGGCAGTATGATGCACAGACTAGGGAGGGGGAGGTAGACATAGCGGTTTTCTCGCGAAGGCTCAAACTGAGACATCATTTAAGGGAAGACCCGATTAAAGAGACCGCGCCCGAACCAGTCAGACGGCGTTTTTGGGAGCTTCTCAAGCAGTATCTACATGTTGATCATGATTCGCGATATAACAATCCAGATGCTAAGCCCATTGGGGCAAAGAGCCTCTATCAAGAGCTAACAAGTCTGGCAGGGATAGAACCCGAGCCTGACGGCTTTGATAGCTGGTACTGTTACGATGTACTGGAGCAACACATCATAAAGTGCGAGTGGGAGGATTTCTACGACGGGGTTGACGTGGTGGCGAAAAGGCTGTTTGAGACTACTTTGTGGCGAGAGTTTCATGATGAAACAAACAAGATCTTGGCTGAAGAGAACGTTTGGTGGCGTCTGGACGAGAAAGGGCAACTCGGCCCTCCTTTACCGAAGTACTTCTCACACAAGATCGCATCTCTACTCGATGAGCAACTTGGCCAAGACGAGTTTGCCCCTGCCAGGAGACAGTTTATGAAGGCGCGACGTTTTCTCGAGGTCGCACCTGTCGATCCTGAAAACTCCATTAAGGAAGCAGTCAGTTCATTGGAGAGTGCCGCAAAGATCCTTTGCCCCAAGAGTAAGTCCACTCTGGGAGAAGTGCTTAAAGAGTGGAAGCGTAAGAAACGTGTTCCGAAGCTGCTAGTTGAAATGCTGGAAAAGTACTGGGGATTCGCTACATCAGCTCCCTTGGTACGGCATGGGTCAAGTCAGGATTCGAACATGACGAACGCCGAAGCCGAGTTCTGTATTGTGATATCAGCAGCAGCCATCAAATACTTAATAGATACTCTAGGCCAGAAAGAGTAGACTAGACCCGTGTAGTCCAAGTGGTGGAGCTTGTCATTTGTCACGTGAAGTCATTTTAGGTTCCAGGCTATACAGTTCTGAATCCTCTCTAAGTGCTGATGGCTTGGCCACTTGTGATGCTGAGGGTTTAGCGATTAAATTGAAAAGCCTTTTCAGAACGAAACTAACTGGATCCCTTCCCGCGTGGAAGGCTTTACTAATGGTTATCAACTCCTCAAATCTCTCATGTCTATCACGAAGCCCTTGCTCTTGAAGCAGATGCCACGCAACCGAATCGATAAGTTCCGAAACGACAGAGTGTGGGGCTCCAAATCCATTTTCGTCCATAGCCATCGTGTATTCGATGTGCTCAGCCAGATCTTGGAGCCCATAAACATTCGGGAGTTCGCCCTTCTTGGGGAACAGAGGGAGACAACCCCCTTCAGTCGCTGGCGCGAATTCCTCAGACTCATATTCCCTTGAAGTCCGTGTTTGCCTAGCCTCGTTGACCGCTGAGTCCATCTCAGGTAGTCCCAACCGAACCTGGGCGTACTTAATGAACTGATCAGTCGAGTACATATAGAAATCTGCTTGGGTTTCATCGTGAAATTCCTGCCGTAGTAAGGGGTGGGGACCCAATGTCTTGCCTGCTTTGTCCGTCCACCACCAATCCTCTTTTGTATCATCACATACTAGAATTACTGACTGCCCTGCGCGAGACGCTGTTTCTAGCAGCTCAAACCATATTATAAGGTCACCAATCGCTTTGTCCCCCGATTTGTCTTTGAGGTCCTCAAACCCTGGGGGAATTCTCCTAGAATACCTCTCTTCATATTCTGACTCAGCTTTCTCCTTACACTCTTTCCAGGCTGAGAATGAGCCAATCTTTCCTGAAAACAGACTGGTTATCCTTTCAAGTATCCAGTCTTCTACGTAAAGATCATCTTCCTCGTCCTGATGCTTAGCCAGCCTTTCCTGAAGAGATGCTATCTGCTCATGTACCTCCTCAACAAACGGGTGATTGTTCTTGATGAGCTGTTTCACGTCGGACATCAGGCGATCCAAAGCGCTTTTAGCTCTGTCGTAATTGTGAGACTGCTCTTTAATGACTCCAACCCTATTTCTGTGAAACTCAACGCCCACCTGATATGGGATCCAAATCCGATCCTGTAACTCATCGAGTACAGTAAAGAAGCTATCTACTGACCGTTTTGAGTATCGATATAGATTCAGCAGTGCATTAGTATCAAAGGAGAAGATAGCCTCATCCCAAAGGTCATCAAACTGTGCTTTTGTAGGTCGATAGTATCCTCGAAACGTCTCTCTCATGGATGTTCTACCTCCTGAAGCAGACACGCCCTTGACCTATCGGGTTGGGCCCAGGCGAGTTTGATTCCAGCATATGTCCGTTCGACCCAATTACCGCGGTTGGTAGATCAGGTTTTACCCTTGGGTATTTCCGTCAAAACTCGGCAAAGTCTCTCATATGCCTCATACTTAAACACTCAAGGCTCTATCCCTGCATGAAACAAGACCTCTGTCTAAAGTCGGTCACTGGCTTATTGCACCAGGGGCATACCTTCAGACACTCCCCCCTTAGCAGTCACAGAACAGTCACATCAGCTACAGACAATGAGTTCACTACAGGTCATCAGGTGACACTAGGGGACACCTGCATTCCTCCTGACCTCCCATATATGGGCACTCCAGGATACTCAATGCCACTACAAGAGAAAGCAAGTGGTTAAGAGTATGTTAAGCAGGCGGCCTTCACAAGCTTCAGGCAGGACCTGAGCATACTAGAGGGTGGCAATGACCATATGTAACGGCGGTACGCTAGATTAAGCATCGCTTGAAACCACGAATGATAATTGGGGGGATAGAAGAGTGCCTGGAGTCTGGGATGTACTAGTGATAGGGGGAGGGCCGGCCGGTAGCAGCTGCGCAGGCCATGCCTCCCGAAACGGCCTATCGACCCTTATCATAGACAAGGCAAGGTTCCCCAGGGACAAGCCCTGCGGCGGAGGGTTGAGCCTGCCTGCGGCAAGGTTGGTAGAGGAGATGATTGGAACAGCCACCTTCCTCACCGGTTCACGTAAGCTCCGGGCCAGGGGGGGAGGCAGAGAGCTTGAGGCCGCTTTTGGCAAGCCCTTTGTCTACCAAACCACCCGCCAACAGCTTGACAACGGGCTAATGGAGTGGGCGACAGGCGGCGGCGCCGAGGTCATGGAGGGGGTGTATGTAGGCCCCACCGCCATATCCAGAAGCCCTGGTGGGTTCAGGGTTGCCGTCGCAAGGCCCAATGGCAGGCGGGAAACGGTGAGGGCGCGGTTCCTGGTTGGCGCTGATGGGGTCTTCAGTATTGTCCGGCGTTGTCTGTCACAGCCCTTCAGCCGGAAGCAGCTCTATTTCTGCACCGTCGGCCAGGCGGTACCAAAAGGGGATAGCAGCGATCTATCTTTAGACGAAGTCCTCATTGATTACGGAGTTGTGCCTCGTGGTTACGCATGGGCTTTTCCAAAAGGGGATTACTACAACGTGGGCACCTTTGGTCCGATGGCCAGCAGCAGGGCGCTGATAGGGGGTCTTGACCGGTTCTGTTCAGGGCGGGGTTTGGCAATGAGGGCGCCAAAGAGAGGAGCCTTTATAGCTGCCCCTGGTTTCGTATCACCAGCAATCAGCGGTGATGCCTTGCTGGTAGGGGATGCCGCAGGCTTTGCTGATCCCTTGACCGGAGAGGGGCTGCGCTACGCCATCATGTCAGGGAAACTGGCAGCCGAGGCCTTGATTCCTTCAGCAGCTGACGGGTCCTTGTCCAATAGAAAACGAGCCCGAGGCCAGGGCCCTGTTGAAGGCTATGCCCGGGAGGCCAGGGCCCTCTTTGGCCAAGAGTTTGTCTACGCGCGTCTACTGGCCTGGCTCTATGCCAGGCTGCCGCGGGTGATGTTTTCAGCAGGTTTCAGAGAGGAGAAGGCTGCCAGTCAGGCCTTCAGACTGCTAACAGGGGAGGTATCCTACAGGAGGCTAGTGGGGGCACTGATCAAGGCGGTGCCCAGCGCCCTACTGTGCCAGATCATACCGGTGTCAAAAACAGGATTTGAGCCCCATTAGGGGAATTCATACTCAGGGGGTACATGGCCGAGTTGATCTGCGGCGGTAGGCCGCCGTGGTACGATGGTGAAACGGGCTGGTTACATGATTAGTGACATTGCCATAGCAGGACTGATAGCCTTCTCAGCCTATAAGCTCTTGCAGCAGGTTGTCACTCCACTGGAGTCCTGGCTTGCTTGGTTGGCGTTGTTGTTTGTGTTGGTTTCCGTCTTCCCACCTGAGGACCTTGCCAGTTCCTTCACCCGGCAGCAGTTAGCCCTCCGAGTCTTGACAGGGCTTAAGCTTGGGGCTCTTCTGGCACTAATGCCGCGGGGCTGGGCAAGGGACCCTGACGACGGGAGTCAGGAGCAGTAGGTTGTGCCGGACCATTGACAAGTGTCACTGTCACTAAACGCTTTCGCGAAGGAGTAGCAGATAGATGAAGCAGTCTACACATCCGTTCATGTTGCATCTACCAAACCCCACGAGACCAAGACGAGCCAGGGTTTTCCTTGTAGTTCTGGTGATCGCGGTTCTGACCTCAATAACCGGGTGCCGCATCACCCCACAGCAGGCTGGCGGGGGCGAGATTGTCATTGGCCACCAGGGGCCCATTGACACCTTTGATCCATTGCGGTTTCCCCTGGACGCTGATTCAGAGTTCCTTCGATTGACCTATGACACCCTGGTTGCTCGCGGGCCCGATGGTCATATTTACCCTTTGCTGGCGGCTGGCTGGCGGATCAGTGACAACGGGATGGCCATTGAGTTCGAACTGAGAGACGGAGTTGCCTTCCATGACGGCACACCTGTTGTTGCCGCCGATGTCAAAGCCACCCTTGACCGATGGTTGGCAGAGCCAGAACATCCATTGAGATGGAAGCTGGGTAGTCTGGAATCAGTTGCAGCCGACGGTGACTTTAGGGTTACCCTGAACTTTATAAGGCCTTTTCCGGCGATTTGGGAGGCCTTGGCCAATCCCCGCTTCGGGGTTGTCAACTCAATCAAGCTGGAAGAACTCGGAGAGGGATTTGGGCAGCAGCCAGATGGGTCAGGGCCCTTTGCGTTCAAGGAGAGGTCCTCGCATCAATGGACCTTTCAGCGACACTCAGCCTACAAGTGGTCTCCCGGCTTCTACGAGAGTCCCGGACCGGCCTTGCTTGGGGAGGTTCGGCTCATGGCCATAGAGGGTGGCACCCAGGAACTGGTGGACGCCCTCCGCCTTGGCAGGATTGACATCGCCAGGTTTGAGCCGCCTGCCGTGGATCAATTGACCGAGGAAGAGCCAGCTGTGGGAGTGTCTCTTACGGAGATAAGAGATGTGGTGGCGGATGTAGAAGCGCATCTGCATACCTTTACGGGCACAGGGCTTGTATATTTGGGGATGCAGACGATGAGTGAGCAGACGGAAGTCATCGCTGTCCGGCGCGCTGTCTCTGCGGCCTTGGACCGGGTTGAGCTGGCGAAGGTCTACCCAGGTAATTGGGGCCTGCCGGCCGCATCTGTGTTGCCAGCAAGTTTCTTCCCTCAAGTGCCCAGGCATGACGCGGAGGGGAATATAACTGCCCCTGTCCAAGGCGGTACTGGACAGCAAGAACTGTCCCGGCAGATACTGAGGGACGCTGGTTTTGTTGATACTGACGGGGATGGGATCCGGGATAGAGGGGGATTACCCCTTGTGGTTCAGCTATATGTCTCAGATAGGGGTGTATGGCCCGAGCTGGCTAGAGGGGTGTCTTCCCAGTTGGCCCAGGTGGGGATCGGTGTGGAGCTAAAGGTTGTTGAGCCCAGGATCCTCTTCGGCTCAACGGCAGACGGTGTTGCTGAGGCCTTCCTGTTGGGGTACCAGTGGCCGACACCTGAGGTTGTCTTTCCACTGTTTCATTCCACCAGGACCGGGTCAACCAACCGAACCCACCTCTCAAGTGACTCCATTGACCGGCTTCTGGAATCAGCCCTTGTCACTGTGGAGCCGGGGGACAGATTGGCCCTGTATCGCGCCCTTGAGGAGGAACTGGCAGACATCGCGCCCATTGTGCCGTTGTTCCATCCCGCGGGAGTGGTGGTGTCCAGCGGCAGGTTGACTGGTGTTCTTGTGGGACCGGGCGGCGAGATATACCCATTGGAGGCATCAACATCGGGATCTCGGGAGAAGTAGCTGGAAGTAGTAGTGGAAGAAGGGAGTTGGGGAATGAAGGTTGTTGTCTGTCTGAAGCAGGTGCCTGAGACAACGGAGATTGAAATCGACAGGACAACCGGTGAGCTTAAGACTGATGGTATCAGAGGGATTATTAATCCCTATGATACCTATGCCCTGGAAGAAGCCATCCGCATCAAGGAAGGCGAGGGTGCCCATGTGGTGGCGCTATCGGTTGGAGATCAGTCATCATCTGAAGCCCTGAGGGAGGCCCTAGCCCTGGGCGCCGATGAGGCAGTACTGGTGGACGCAGGTGAAGCAGGACCTCTGGATGGCCCGGGTATAGCATTCCTGCTGGCCAAGGCCGTGGAGAGGATAGGAGATGCTGACCTGGTCCTGTGTGGCAAGGAGGCGGTTGACGGATGGGGCGGTGTTGTTGGCCCAGCTTTGGCCGCCTACCTCCAGTATCCACAGGTGACAATGGTACGCGGGTTCAGATCACTGGCGGCAGACCACTGCACGGTTGAGAGGCTCTTTGAAGATGGGTTCCAAGTGGTGAGATGCGGGTTGCCGGCGGTAGTATCTGTTGTGAAAGAGATTAACGAGCCGCGAATGGCGTCTCTCAGGGGTATGATGCAGGCCAGACGCCGGGAGATTCCGGTTCTCAGCGTGTCAGACCTCGTGGGGGAGACGACAGATCTCTCCTCCATAAGAATACTAACCCGCCGCAAGCCCGAAGTGGCGACAGGTGGAGAGCTTCTTGATGGAACCCCTGCTGAGCAGGTGGCCACCCTGGTCAGTCGACTCAGGGCAGATAAAGTACTCTAGGAGGTGACCCGGATGACGATAGAGCGAGCGCAGTCCTATACAAAGGAAGAGGCTCAGGGTCTCTGGGTTCTGGTTGAGGCCCACGGTGAACCTGTCCCGGCAGTTACCTATGAAGCCTTTGGAGCGGCCCAGTCTGTAGCGTCAGGGCTTGGCCAGCGGGTGTGCGCGTTGGTATTAGGAAGAGATGCAGACAGGGTCACCAGCCTTGTTGAACCCTTTGTCGATTGTGTCTACACGGTGAACCTGCCATCAGATGACAGTAGTTCAGAGGTGTGGGCGGCCAAAGCGGCGGAATGGGCAATTGTTCAGCATAAGCCCAGTGTTGTGCTGGCGGGGGCAACCGTTGCCGGCAAGGCGCTGTTGGCTACACTGGCGCCTCTATTGGGAACTGGCCTTGTTAACGACTGTGTTGACCTGAGTTTTGACGTTGAGAGAGGGGCATTGGTGTTCTCACGGACCGTCTTTGCTGGTAACGTCATTCAGGACATTGACTTTCCCGCGGCGGTCAGGCCGCAGTTGGCGACGGTGCGCCCGAAGGCCTTTGAGCCAGCGAAGGAGACAGGTGGCTCAGCTGAGGTTATAGAAGTCGATATCGCCCTTGCCGACCAGGTCAAGGCAGGAAGCATGATCGAGGAGACTGTGCGAGAGGCGTCAGGCATGATGAAGTTGGAGGAAGCGGATATCATAGTCTCTGGAGGTAGGGGCCTCGGTGATCCTGACAGCTTCGAGGTCTTGAAGAAACTTGCAGAGGCCCTTGGCGGAGCCTTGGGTGCCAGTCGCGCTGCTGTTGATGCTGGCTGGATTCCCTACAAGCATCAGGTTGGCCAGACCGGGAAGACTGTTGCCCCCAGGGTCTATGTGGCCTGCGGTATATCTGGGGCCATTCAGCACCTGGCCGGGATGAAGTCCGCTGACATAATCGTGGCCATCAACAAGAACCCTGAGGCACCCATCTTCAAGGTGGCAACCTATGGGATAGTGGGCGACCTCTTCGAGGTAGCCCCACTGCTTACCGAGGAGCTGAATAAACTAACGAGCTAGGGGGGCCGAAACTCGGAGGGGTGGTTCTATTTGAAAGTCAACGTTAAGACGGTTACCCGGGTGGGTATCCTACTTGCCCTGGCCCTAGTCTTTCAGTCAATCAGGCTTGGTCAGTTCTTTACGGGCCCTGCTATCAATGCCGTACTCTTTATAGCGGCAGCTACTGTCGGTGTTGCGGGCGGAGTGATCATTGGCGCGGTGACCCCTTGGGTCGCCCTTGCACTGGGCATTCTCAATCCTGTCCTGGCGCCGGCGGTCCCCTTCATTATGCTTGGCAATGGGCTGCTCGTGATATCCTTCCATTACCTGTCCAGGTGGAATAGGTATGTAGCGGTGGTGGGGGCAGCGATTGTCAAATTCCTTGTCCTATCTGGCGCCGTCAGGTTAATATTGGTGCTAAACCCAAAGCTAAGCGCGGCCCTGCAGGTACCCCAGTTGATTACTGCCTTGATCGGAGGAGCCTTAGCCCTGGTGGTGGTTGGAACACTGAAGCGGACAGGGATTGTTAGCGACGGGTAGTCAGCACACTCTTGTATCAGTGAGACTGGGCCCTACCCGCAATAGAAAACCGCCCAAGTGGGCGGTTTTCGCCTTCACAATTTTTGCTGTTGGTCGTTATCTCTGTCGCGAATTCACGAGACAGTGCCGTAGCTAGTGTCAGGTCCTGCGAAACTTTTCCTGGGGAAGCTCGTAGTTCAGAGGTGTTAGATAGGGTAGCTAAAACCACCAAGATGTAGCATAGGGGGGACCAGGTATGGCTGAGTCGAGGCCAACAAGGTATCTTGCAACCGACGTTGGTAGCACAACCACCAAGGCGGTTTTAATTGAACTGGTTGACGGTGAGTACAGGCTCACGGGGAGGGCCAATTCACCTACAACAGTTGAGGCGCCAGTAGAGGATGTTATGGTCGGGGTTTGGAACTCGATTCGTCGTCTCGAGAATGAGGTAGGGCAGCAGTTGCTGTCTGAGGATGATGGGTCGCCAATGGAGTCCACTGTTGATGCCTTTGTCTCTACAAGCAGCGCTGGTGGGGGACTTCAGATGACCGTCGGCGGACTGATGAAGAGCCTGACCGCTGAAAGCGCGCAGAGAGCTGCTTTGGGGGCTGGGGCTGTAGTGCTGGACGTTGTCTCCATTGATGATGCCCGGGCTATCCTTGAACGTATCCGCCGCATTAAGCAGCTGCGGCCCGACATCATTCTTCTATCTGGTGGCACAAACACGGGGAACATATCCCACAATGTAGCCCTGGCTGAGTACATGGCCGCGGCCAGACCTGAGCCGAGGTTCGGGTCTGGGTACCGGGTACCCATGATCTACGCCGGTAACGAGTTGGCCCGAAGTGAGGTCCGGAATGTACTTGATGACATCGTTGACCTCTATTTTGTGGAGAACCTTCGTCCCACGCTAGAGATGGAGGTCCTTGAGCCAACAAGGAATGAGATTCACCGCCTTTTCCTGGAGCATGTCATGCAGCATGCCCCGGGGTATGCTGGGCTGATGGAGTGGACCGGAAGTAGAGTGGCACCGACTCCTGTGGCCTTTGGCGAGATGATCAGGGCTGTTGCGGAGACAAGGAACGCCAACATCCTGGCCGTTGACATCGGTGGTGCCACTACAGATATCTTCTCTGTTGTCGATGAGGACCTGAACCGCACCGTCAGCGCTAACATGGGTATGAGTTACTCAATCTCTAACGTTCTGGTCGAGTCTGGCGTGGATGCTGTGGCAAGATGGCTTCCTTTTGAGGTTACTGAAAGAGACTTGCGCAACTGGAATGGCAACAAGATGATCAGGCCCACGACCCTTCCTCAAACCTTCGAGGACCTGATGCTGGAACAAGCTGTGGCTCGCGAGGCTCTACGCCTGTCAATGGAGCATCACCGCGAGCTGGCGGTCACCCTCAAGGGTGTTCAGGCCGCTCCTGGTTTCAAGGATGTGTTCAGGAGCGAGGTTCATACCGGACGCCAGTTGGTGAGACTCCTTGACACCGATATAATCATCGGTAGCGGCGGGGTTCTATCACACGCCCCGAGACGCTCTCAAGCCCTGATGATGCTCGTTGACTCCCTTCAGCCTGAGGGTGTAACGGAGATCTATGTTGACAGTATCTTTATCCTGCCGCACCTGGGCATCCTCGCAGAGATTGATAGAGACGCGGCCATGAGTGTCCTGGAGAAGGACGGTCTTGTACCCCTTGGTGCCTGTGTTGCTCCTGTCAGCGCCAGAAAGTATCGGGACAATGACCTGCTTGCAACGGTAGAGGTTAGGGGCAACGGTTCGCCCTCTCACTGGGAGCTTCTGGCGGGAGGACTCAGGTGTGTACCCCTCTCCGATGAGCCCAATGACGAGGTGGAGATAAGGGTAACACCGCAACGGTATGTGGACGTTGGCGCTGGACCTGGTGGGCCCGTGCGGAAGCGGGTAAAGGCGGGTCATGTTGGCCTCTTACTAGATGGTAGAGGCAGGCCGGTAGGTTTCCCTGATGGCGACCACTCCAGGAGGATGCGGGTGCTGGACTGGATGCGACGCCTTGAGGCCTATCCAGACGACCTCCTGGCGGGATACGAACAGTCCAACAGTACGACCAGTAAAACCAAGAGGGGGCTGCTATAGTGGTACACAAGAGCGATAGTCAGGCCATTGATCTTGCTCTCATTAAGAAGGACAGGGTCCTTCCGGTTGCCGGCGACGTACTGGTTGCCCCTGGGCAGGCCGTCAGTGCCGACACCGTAATCGTGAAAGCGGAAGAATTGCCGGGAGATCCGTATGTTATTGACCTTAAGACCGTCTTCAAATCACGAAGCCTTACCCCCCAGGACATCCAGAAGTCAGTTCTAAAGAGGGTTGGGGACCGCGTGCAGATCAACGAGGTCATCGCCCGTTTCTCGAGGGGCCTTTTTGGAGAGGTCCAGGAGGTTAAGTCGCCTGTTGATGGGGTAGTCGAATTTATCAGCCGGGCGTGGGGCAGGATACTGATTCGCGAGGACGCTCGGTCTGCTAACCCGACCCTGGTGGTCAACGCCGCTAAAGACCTTGACATCTGGCCGGCCACCCTAAAGGCCTATACCCGGGTGCGGGAAGGCGATGAAGTGCGGCAGGGCCAGATACTGGCTGCTGCGCCCGGCCACATGCAGCGGTTGGATTATTCCTACGCTCCAGCTCCAGGTTTCGTTGAGAAGATCTGCACGAGAACCGGCACCATCACCATTACCAGGCCCATCAGGGAGAATATTGTTGATGCCTATGTTGATGGTGAGGTGTCAGAGCTGGTCTATGACCGGGGAGCCACGGTTCAGACCATCGGGGCTTACATACAGGGCGTGTATGGTATTGGGTCAGAGACCTATGGCGAACTCCACCTTGGAGTCGGTGACCCTCAACAGTCCCTTTCCGCCGAAGACATCACCGATGACCTGGAAGGGAGGGTCATTGTTGCAGGCGCTTATCTCAGTCTTGACGTAATGAAACGGGGGCTGCAGGTTGGGGTAACGGGTTTTATCGCCGGTGGGGCTGACCAGATTGACTTTGTCTCATTACTTGGTAAAGACCTTGGGGTGGGTATAACAGGACAGGAAGAGATACCAATCACCGTTGTGCTAACTGAGGGTTTTGGCAAGATGGCCATTTCACAGCGGGTATTTGACATCCTGAGTAAGCACAATAATCGCAGGGTATCAATTAACGGCGCGACCCAGGTTAGGGCAGGGGCGATCCGGCCAGAAATAATCATTCCCTTGAGGGTAGCGCCTGGTCAGGAGCCGCAGTCAATCGAAGAGTTCCGGAGGACAGCATCGATCGAAGCCGGGGCCAGGGTTCGAGTTGTGGCCCAGCCCTATCTAGGGCTATGGGGAGATCTCATTGAGGCCAACGCAGGCAGCAAGAAGATTGAGAGTGAAGCAGTGGTTCCTGTTGCCAGCATAAGGCTTGATGACGGCCGCGTGGTAGACGTGCCGGAAGAGAACCTGGAGATCTACTAGGTCATCTGCTCACCTGGAGGTGGAGGCTGTTCCAGGGGGTCTTGTCGCCTTGACGCCCCCCAGGTGAAGTGATAAAATATCGTTGTTGTCTTGACGGCTTAGCATAGCGAGCACAGCATTGCTATTCAGGTATAGTTATTGAGGGGGACAAAGTATGAGCAAGGTCTGCGAGATATGCGGTAAGGGCGACATGGGAGTCAACAGGGTAAATAGGCGTGGGGCTCCTAAACGCACAGGCGGCGCCGGCCGTAAGATTACTGGTAAGTCTAAACGGCGTCAGAAGCCCAACCTTCAAAAGGTTAGGATTATTGTCGAAGGTACTCCCACGCGGATTGATGTATGTACTGGCTGCTTAAAGGCAGGAAAAGTAGATAAGCTTGTTACCGAGGCCTAAGGCCTTTACCCTTGGCTAGCACAACCTAGCCTGGTTTTCATGACCGGAGGTTCTACACAGTGAATGTGTGGCGCTTTCGGTTTTTTGTTATTCTACGAATGTTTCAGGAGGAAAGCCGCTAACTCTCCCAGAAGTAATGGAAGAAATTAACATGCAGTGCTCGTAGGGAGTGGTATTGAATTCGTAGACCCCTGGTTGTGGTCAAAACCAGCGATTGGGAGGGTTGAAGCTTGGAGGTTCTCTGGGTTGCCCTGACTCTGATCAAGGGCCTTGGCCCAAAGCTGACCCATAGGCTTTTGAGGGCTTTCGCGACACCGGCAGATGTTTTCAAGGCCAGCCCAGGCCTGTTGCGGCAAGCCTTGGGCGGCTACCCCGTGATTGTGAGCCGGATTGAGGCTGGCCCCGACATCAACGGGGCAAGATCCATTCTGGCACGGGTTGACGATCTGGGTGGTCGCCTAGTCACGATTGCCGACGGTGAGTATCCCCTGGCATTGAAGCAGATCAGTGATGCGCCCACTGTCCTCTATGTAAAAGGGCGCCCCCTGGATTCATGGGGGGAAGCAGTGGCCATTGTTGGTACCAGGATGGCGACGGGATACGGGTTGAAGATGGCGCGGAGGATCGCGGAGCAGTTGGCCCGCGCCGGAGTAGTGGTTATCAGTGGAATGGCAAGGGGCATTGATACGGCGGCTCACAAAGGCGCTCTCGCGGCAGGGGGGGCGACGATAGCTGTATGGGGTTCAGGCTTGGATGTGGTGTATCCCAACGAGAATCAGTGGCTCGCCCAGGAGATTGCAGGCAACGGAGCGATCCTCACAGAATACCCACCGGGAACCGACCCTGAGCCCTTCCGCTTTCCCGAGCGAAACCGGATCATCAGTGGGCTGTCCGCTGGTGTGGTGGTGGTTGAGTGCCGTCACAAGAGTGGCGCCCTGCGGACGGTAGAGTTTGGTTGTGACCAGGGCAGAGAGATAATGGCGGTACCTGGACCTGTTACCCGCCCAGAATCTGCAGGACCTAATCAGTTGCTCTACGACGGGGCATCACTTGTCAGATGCGGTGACGATGTTATACACTGCTTGGGGGGTATGGGGCAGTATTGCAGGCTTGACGGCTGTGACGAGATGATTGGGCCCATAGGTTCAGTCAACACCGACCATATCCCGGCAATGGCTGGGATTGACCCCAGTGACCTTGAGGCGGTAGTTGAGGCCTTGACAGGCTTCGGGGGGGAGCCTGCGACAGCCGGCGATGTGGCTGAAGCTACCCAAATGCCTGCAGCTAAAGTGCAGGTTCTGTTGTCGGTTCTTGAAATGTGCGACACCGTTCGGAGCTGCGGTCTGGGAAAGTTTGTCGCAGAAGGCTTTTGACATTACAGCAATTTGGTATAATAATTAAGCCGAAAAACTATATTCGAGTTATGCCACTTGCGTGGAAAGGAAGTTGATAGTTTGGCTAAAGCGTTGGTAATAGTCGAATCCCCAGCCAAGGCCAAGACCATTAAGAAGTTCTTGGGACGCAATTACAAGGTTGAGGCATCAATGGGGCATGTCCGCGATCTCCCCAAGAGCCAGCTGGGCGTTGACGTCGAAGAGGGGTTTAGCCCCAAGTACATAACGATTCGGGGAAAGGGACCTGTTTTAAGGAAGCTGAGGGATGCCGCCAAGAAGGTCGACAAGGTGTATCTGGCCACTGACCCCGATCGCGAAGGCGAGGCCATCTCCTGGCACCTGAGCCACGCCTTGAATCTGAATGACGAGGCTCCGCACCGTGTTGTCTTCCATGAGATCACCAAGGATGCGGTTAAGTCCGCTATTGGGCAGCCGCGCCATATAGATGAGACCCTTGTCAACGCCCAGCAGGCGCGAAGGATCCTCGATCGGCTTGTAGGATATAAACTCAGTCCACTGCTGTGGCGGAAGATACGCAAGGGGTTGAGCGCCGGCAGGGTTCAGTCAGTGGCCGTCAGGATGATCTGTGACCGAGAAGAAGAGCGAGAGGCCTTCGAGCCAGAGGAATACTGGAGCCTTGAGGCGGCCTTTTCCAAGCATGACGATGCTGAGGGCCGGGCAAGGGATGTTAACGGGGCGCTATTTTCAGCGGGTTTTTACGGAACAGATGATGAGAAGGTTGAGCTGAACAGTGAAGAGCAGGTTAAGGCGATCATGGCTGATCTTGAGGGTGCAGATTTTACTGTTGACTCCGTAAAGAAGAGACAGCGGCGCCGTCGTCCCCCAACCCCCTTTACGACCAGCACCCTTCAGCAGACAGCAGCCTCGCGGTTAGGGTATAGCGTGCGTAAGACAATGCAGGTTGCTCAGCAGCTCTATGAGGGTCTGCAACTGAAGAGTGGCGAGTCCGTTGGCCTCATCACATACATTCGAACCGACTCAACGCGCACAGCCGAGAGCGCGCAAAGCCAGGCGAGGGCCTACATAGAAGACACCTTTGGTAGCCAGTACCGTCCCGCCCAGCCGCGGAAGGCAAAGAGTGGGAAGGCCAGCCAGGATGCTCATGAGGCAGTCAGGCCAACCTCTGTCTTGCGCTCGCCCCAGGAACTCAAGGACAGTCTTAAGAGGGATCAGTACAGGCTCTACAAGCTGATTTGGGAGAGGTTCGTGGCCAGTCAGATGAGCTCTGCTGTCTATGATCAGGTTACCGTAAGGATCAAGGGCGGCCGGCATCTCTTCTCGGTTACAGGCTCAACCCTTAAGTTCCCGGGATTTCTCAAGGTCTATACCGCTGGTACTGGCAATGAGAGTGAAGACGTGTTGCTTCCAGACCTGTCTGAAGGCGAGATGCTTCTCCTGCGAGATCTCCGCCCCAAGCAGCACTTTACCCAGCCTCCCCCGAGGTACAATGAGGCCTCCCTTGTCAAGGCCCTGGAGGAATTGGGTATTGGGAGACCAAGCACCTATGCTCCTACCATTGAGACTATCAGAAGGCGTCGGTATGTCCAGATGGAAGATCGCAGGCTTAAGCCCACGGAACTGGGGACATTAGTTGTCGATCTGCTTAAGGAGCATTTTCATGACATCATTAACCTTGAGTTCACAGCCAACATGGAAGAGCAGTTGGATAACATTGAAGAGGGCTCAGCTGACTGGGTAGAGCTTCTTAGTGGTTTCTATGGACCCTTTGAGGAGGTCTTGGAGAAGGCCGATCAGGCCATTGAGAAGGTCGAGCTTCCTGTTGAGGAAACCGACGTTGTCTGTGAGAAGTGTGGCCGCAACATGGTTATTAAGTACGGGCGCTACGGGAAGTTCCTTGCGTGTCCGGGCTTTCCAGATTGCCGTAACACAAAGCCCTACGTGGAGAAGACTGGAGCCAAGTGTCCTGAGTGCAATGGCGACATTGTTGAACGGCGTACAAAGAAAGGCCGCAAGTTCTACGGTTGTGCAAACTATCCAGAGTGCGAGTTTACTACATGGAATAAACCGCTGGATGAATCATGCCCCAACTGCGGGTCCTTCCTTGTTCAGCGTCGGTCAAAGGGAGCAGGAGATTACTATCAGTGTGTCAAGGACGGCTGTCAGTACACAAGGCCTGCCAAGGAAAGCTGAGTGTAGGCCGGAAGCAAGGCTTGGGCAGGGAATCAGATGAAAAATGCCAGATTGAGTGTTATCGGTGCTGGCCTTGCTGGCAGCGAGGCAGCGTGGCAGGCGGCACAGAGGGGAGTTAACGTAGATCTCTTCGAGATGAGGCCTGCTATAATGACCCCAGCCCACTCCAGCGGGTTGATGGGCGAGCTAGTGTGCTCAAATTCTCTCAGGGGGGTAAGCCTTGCCAACGCCGTTGGTCTCCTCAAGGAGGAATTACGGGTACAGGGCTCTCTGATTATGGCAGCTGCCGAAGAGAACAGGGTTCCAGCCGGGGGGGCCCTCGCCGTTGATAGGGAGGGTTTTGCCACCTTCATAACAGAGCGGATCTCGTCACACCCACGCATTCAGGTTCACCGCCACCAGGTCTCAAAGGTTCCTGAAGGCCCAGTAGTAGTCGCTACAGGTCCCTTGACCAGTGAGGGTTTGAGTCAAGAGATAGCCAGACTCTGCGGTAATGATCACTTCTTCTTCTATGATGCCGCTGCCCCAATTGTGGCCACCGATTCGATCAATATGGCGGCGGTCTACAGGGCGTCGCGCTATGACAAGGGAGGCGATGCTGCCTACCTGAACTGCCCCATGACTGAAGCCCAGTATCAAGACTTCTGGCAGGCGCTGATATCTGCAGAAACCGTGACCAGAAGAGACTTTGAAGAAGAGCGTTTCTTTGAGGGGTGTCTTCCCGTTGAGGAATTGGCCAGGCGAGGTCGAGACACCTTGCGCTTTGGCCCCCTCAAACCCGTAGGGCTGGAGGACCCTCGGACTGGACAGATGTATCACGCCGTGGTCCAGTTGAGGCAGGACAACCTTGAGGGTACCCTTTACAACCTTGTTGGGTTCCAGACCAATCTCACCTGGCCCGAACAGCGCCGGGTATTCAGGATGATCCCGGGCTTGGAGAAGGCGGAGTTCGTCAGGTTAGGGGTTATGCACCGGAATACATTCATCGATTCACCAAGGCACCTTCGGGAGACGCAGCAGTTTCGGGGACGGGATGACCTGTTCTTTGCAGGGCAGTTGACTGGGGTTGAGGGCTATGTCGAATCCTCTGCATCGGGTTTGATGGCAGGGGTTAACGCTTCCCGGTATGTCAGGAATATCCCCCTGCTAACCTGGCCCCGGGACACCGCTCATGGTTCGCTCATTCATTACATTACCACTCGCCCTGGCGAGGGGTTTCAGCCAATGAATGTTACCTTTGGCCTGTTGCCGCCCCTTGATGTCAGGGTTCGTGGTCGAAGGGACCGGCGCCTGGCAGTGAGTCATCGCGCCTTGGACTCACTAAAGGAGTGGCTGGATGCCGTCTCTTCACAGGAGGAGCACTGATGTCCGCGCTGTTACGGCAGTGGGAGACGGCCTTTGATGACTTCCTGTTGACACAACGGGTTGAGAGGGGGGCCTCACCCCACACCCTGTCTGCCTACAGCAACGACCTACTGCAGTTCCTCCGCTTTCTGGATGATGCCCATGACGGGGATTTCCCTCATTACACTGAAGTCACGCACCTTACTGTCCGTGGATACCTGGCAGGACTGAGCCGCGGAAGATATCAGAGGTCTTCTATAGCCCGGAAGCTATCGGCCTTGCGATCCTTCTACAGGTTCCTCTATACCCATGGGCTTGTTGAGGCCAACCCGATGCGCCTGGTGATTACCCCGAAGCAGGAAAAGCGCCTCCCGGAGTTTCTGTACCGTGAGGAGGTTGAGCGACTTCTCAACATGCCTGATGGTGGTACGCCGCTGGGCCTCCGCGACCGGGCGGCCCTTGAGATGCTCTATTCAAGTGGTCTGCGCAACTCCGAGATTGTCGGGCTCCAGGTGAGTAGCATCGATTTTGAGCTGGGATACGTTCGGGTTATGGGCAAGGGCCGCAAGGAGCGAATTGTTCCTGTGGGCGGTCCAGCCCTTGATGCGGTTTCGGAGTACCTGCGCAGTGGCTACCCTGAGCTAAAAGCGCGGGGCCAAGCCTGTCCGGCCGGCACCCTCTTTCTGACCAAGGGAGGAAACCCCCTCAGTGCCAGGAGCCTACGTCGAATTGTTAAGGGCTATGCCAGGAAGGCCGGCATAGGTAGAGCGGTTACACCCCACACCCTGAGGCACACCTTTGCGACTCACCTGTTGGAAGGCGGTGCTGACCTCCGGGCGGTACAGGAACTCCTGGGCCACGCCAACGTATCTACGACACAGATATACACTCATGTAACCCGCAGGCACCTGAAGAGGGTGTACGATAAGGCCCACCCCCGCTCATAGACGGGCAGAGGGCAATAAAGGGAGGTACGGCCATGCTTAAGGGAACTACTATAGTTGCAGTAAGAAGGAAGGGTCAGGGGGCCATTGCCGGCGATGGCCAGGTAACAATGAATGATACCGTCTTCAAACACAATGCCCGCAAGGTGCGTCGGCTCTACGAGAACAGCGTGTTAGCGGGCTTTGCTGGCTCTGTGGCCGATGCCATGACCCTATTTGACAAGTTTGAGGCGAAGCTCCAGGAGCACCACGGGAATCTTGTGAGAGCCGCGGTGGAACTGGCAAAGGAGTGGCGTACCGACCGGGTGCTTCGGCGTCTGGAGGCGATGTTAGTAGCGATGGACGGTTCCAAGCTCCTGGTCATCTCGGGAACAGGCGAGGTCATAGAACCCGATGATAATGTGATCGCCATTGGTTCCGGTGGACCCTACGCCCTTGCAGCAGCCAAGGCCCTGGTAACGGCCACCGATCTTGGGGCAGCAGATATTGCCAGGAAGTCATTGGAGATAGCGGCGTCAATCTGCATCTACACCAACAGCAACATCGCAGTTGAGGAGCTCTAGTGACTTTCCACAATTGGGTAAATATTAAGAACACAGCTTGCAGGACTTGATATATTAACAGGAGAAGTACTTTTGTTGCTAAGAGGGGGTACCACTTTGGAGAACCTGACGCCCAGGCAGATAGTGGAGGAACTAGATCGGTACATAGTGGGGCAGATGGCTGCAAAGCGGTCTGTGGCGATCGCTCTTCGCAATCGTTTCAGGCGCCGCATGCTTGATGAAGAGTTTCAGGAAGACATTCTCCCCAAGAATATCCTCATGATGGGGCCAACGGGAGTCGGTAAGACCGAGATTGCAAGGCGCCTCGCCAGACTGGTTAAGGCACCTTTTATGAAGGTTGAGGCCACAAAATTTACGGAGGTTGGCTATGTAGGGCGTGACGTGGAGTCCATCATACGGGACCTGCTGGAGACTGCCATCCACATGCTCAAGATAGAGAAGATGGCGGAGGTTGAGATCAAGGCAGCAGAAGCCGCTGAGAAACGCCTTGTGAACATACTGGCTCCAATGCCCTCCAAAAAGGGCGGCAGCAATCCCTTTGAAATGCTCTTTGGATCGATGTCTGATCAAGAAGATGAAGGTGACCGGGAGGATGTTGAGAGAGAGGCCATTCTCGAGCGCCGGAATCAGGTTCGTGAGAATTTGAGAGAAGGGCTTCTAGAGGACGCTATTGTCGAGATAGAGGTTGAGGACCGCACCCCCTCAATGCTTGAGGTGTTTTCGGGCGCAGGGGTTGAGGAGATGGGGATAAACCTGCAGGATGTGCTAGGCGGCATGCTGCCAGCAAAGAAAAAGAAACGCAAACTGACTGTGGCAGAAGCCCGGAAGGCACTGGTCCAAGAAGAGGCCTACAAACTAATAGACCATGATGCCGTTGTCGGTGAGGCTATTGAACGGACGGAGCAGACGGGTATCGTATTCCTCGATGAGATTGACAAGGTAGCTGGTAGGGAAGGGGGCCACGGTCCGGACGTATCCAGGGAGGGCGTTCAACGCGACATTCTGCCAATTGTTGAGGGCTCAACGGTAATGACAAAACACGGACCAGTGAAGTCTGACCACATCCTGTTCATTGGCGCTGGGGCCTTTCATGTGAGCAAACCCTCAGACCTCATTCCCGAGCTGCAGGGGAGATTTCCCATCAGGGTAGAGCTTGACACCCTCTCGCAGTCGGACTTTGAGCGAATCCTCACTGAGCCTGAGAACGCCCTCACTAAGCAGTACTGCCAGCTGCTTGAGACCGATGGGGTTAATCTGACATTCACTGACGACGGGGTAAACAAGATAGCGGAAATGGCCTATCTAGTCAATGAGCAGACAGAGAACATTGGGGCCAGGAGACTACATACGGTTCTGGAACGCCTTCTCGAAGAGGTTCTCTTTGAGGCCCCAGATGTTGTCTATGATAGCTTGGTGATTGATGCTGGTTATGTAGAGGAGAGGCTCAAGGACATTATCGAGGACCAGGACCTGAGCCGCTACATCCTATAATCGGCTGTGATATAGAGGGGGAGAGACGCGATGGCAAGCCTGTTGGACAAGACAAGACAGATAAGCAAGCTAGTGCAAACGCCAAAGGATCATCCAGTAGACTTCGAGGAGATGGCCGATGTTCTAAGCCAGCTGATATCGGCTAATGTCTACCTTGTTAGCCGGGAAGGCAAGATCTGGGGTTACTCCCTGTGCGGAGACTTCGAGTGCGCGGTCTTGAGGGCTTCAGTTCTGGAGGACCGCCGGTTTCCCGAGGGTTACAGCCGGGGCCTACTCAAGGTAAACGGTACCCTGCCCAATATTACCCAGGACGATGGGTTGTGCGTCTTTGCCAGCTCAGAGGAATGCATTGCGGCTGATAAGGTAACAACCGTTGTTCCGATCAATGGAGCGGGCGAAAGGTTGGGCACTCTTCTGCTGGCCAGGTTTGGGAAAGACTTTGAGGAGGAAGACCTGGTACTGACAGAGTTTGGGGCTACCGTTGCAGCTATGGAAATCCTTCGCTACAAGGGAGAAAAAGTTGAGGAGGAGGCCCGGAAGAAGGCAGCGGTTCAGATAGCCATTGGCACTCTTTCCTTCTCAGAGCTGGAAGCAGTACAGCACATCTTTGAAGAGCTTGACGGGGATGAGGGGCTTCTGGTTGCCAGCAAGATAGCGGATCGGGTTGGAATAACCCGTTCAGTAATCGTCAACGCGCTGCGCAAGTTTGAGAGCGCCGGGGTGATAGAATCTCGCTCTCTGGGCATGAAGGGCACCTACATTCGCATCCTTAATGACCGGCTGCTGGAGGAACTGGGGCGAGTCCGGGCGCGGTAAATAGGCGGCAGTAGCAGGGCAAGGCCCTCGGTCCAGGCCTGCCAACATTTTGCATTGAGGGGTGAACACGCGCTGTTCGCCTCTTTGTTGTGGTTGTACCCAAATTGTGTTATACTAAGTTGGCTTTTCTATGCAACCCTTGCAGTGCCTTCGGGCCCAAACGCAAGGAGGCTAAAACACACGGCTGCTGAGCCTCAGGCAGGTGCCTCATGAGGTCGCCAAGGGCTAGGACGCAGTCGGAGGAATAACCAGTAAGGAGGTGAAAGAGAATGTCTGTAGTTACGATGAAGCAGCTCCTCGAAGCTGGCGTCCACTTCGGGCATCAGACCAGGCGTTGGAACCCCAAGATGAAGCCCTATATCTTCACCGAGCGTAATGGGATCTACATCATAGACCTTCAGACCACTGTTCGCAAGGTGGATCAGGCCTACAAGTTCGTGAGGGATATTGCTGCTAAAGGCGAGAAGATTCTCTTTGTGGGCACAAAGAAGCAGGCTCAGGAGACAGTAGAGGAAGAGGCCAAGCGCTGTGGCATGTACTATGTCAATAAGCGTTGGCTCGGCGGTATGCTGACAAACTTCCAGACTATCAAAAAGAGGATCGATCGTCTCCATGAACTGGAGCGCCAAGAGGAAGAGGGGCTCTTTGATCGGCTTCCTAAGAAGGAAGTCAGCATGTTGCTGACAGAGAAGGAGAAGCTGGCTAAGTTTCTCACCGGCATCAAAGACATGCGACGCCCCCCCAGCGCGATCTGGGTCATTGACCCGCGTAAGGAGCAGATCGCTGTGCTGGAGGCTCGCAAGCTTAACATACCTATCATCGCTATCGTTGACACTAACTGTGATCCCGATGAGGTCGACCTTGTCATCCCAGGCAACGATGACGCTATCCGCGCCGTCAGGCTTCTAACAAGCCGCATGGCTGATGCTGTCATTGAGGGCCTTGAGGGGCTATCAACCGCCAAGGCCAAGAGAGATGCCGAAAAGGCGGCGGCTGAGGCCGGTGACAATGTTGATAACGACAACGGTGACAGTGACGGTGGTGAGTAGACCCTGGAAAGGGGGATATGGTATTGGTTACAGCAGCCGAAGTTAAGAAGCTAAGAGAGCAGACAGGCGCGGGCATGATGGACTGCAAGCGCGCTCTTCAAGACACCAATGGTGATTTTGAGAAGGCAGTTGAGATCTTGAGACAGAAGGGCTTGTCTGCTGCAGCCAAACGCGCAGACCGGGTGGCCGCGGAAGGCGTTATTGCTGCCTTTGTTTCTGACAATGAACGGGTTGGCGCCCTGATAGAGCTCAACTGCGAGACTGACTTCGTCGCTAAGAACGAGGATTTCCAGAAGTTCGCCAACACCGCTGCTCGTCAAGTAGTGGAGTGCAACCCCCTGCATCTGTCTAAGGAAGCAGCGCAGGCAGAAGGTATTACCGCTACAGACGACCAGTGCCTGTTCACCCAGGCCTTTGTTGGTAACCCTGAGTACACAGTAGAGGAAGAGGTATTGAACCTGAACGCCACCATTGGCGAAAAGATCAGGCTCCGCCGCTTCGCTCGCTATGAGGTTCCAGAGGGGGAACACGGCCTGGTCCATTCCTATATTCACGGGATCGGTCGTATCGGTACCCTGGTAAGGGTCAAGCTAGACTCTCCAGACAGAGTCGGGGAACAGGTTGTGGCTGAGGTGGTTCATGACCTCGCTATGCAGGTTGCCGCGGCCCGTCCAGATTTCGTTACTCGAGACCAGGTTCCATCGGAACTCGTGGAAAAGGAGAAGAATATCCTGAGGGCTCAACCCGATGCCCAAGGCAAGCCTGATAACATTGTTGAGCGTATTGTTGAGGGCCGGATGAGTAAGTTCTACGAGCAGACATGCCTGGTTGACCAGGTCTTCATCAAGGATCAGGATATATCCGTCTCAGACTATGTCCAGGAGGCAATGTCTCGGGTCGGTGGCAAGCTTGAGATAGTTGAGTTTGTGAGATTTGAGGTTGGTGAGGGGCTGGGTGCTGAACACGAAGAAGAGGAAGAATAAACCTCCGATAACGAGGGGAACACCGTCTGGTGTTCCCCTTTTTTCTAGTTGGTGGGTACCGCGGGCGGCAGGATGGCCAGGACGAAACTGCTGGTCTCCACCTTTTGACGAAGGAAAATAGCACCAAGTGTCGAAAGACACTCGGAGGGAGGTCAAGGCAGTTATCATGACCCAATCCAAGTACAGACGGGTAATCGTCAAGATGAGTGGCGAAGCCCTTGCCGGGCGTCAGGGATTTGGGATTTCGCCAGAAGTCGTGGGATCCATTGCGCAAGAGTTGAAGGAAGTACAAGCCCTGGGTGTCGAGGTGGCTGTAGTTATCGGTGGGGGTAACATCTGGCGCGGGGCTGTTGGCAGCAACAAGGGTATGGACAGGGCAACTGCGGATTATATGGGCATGCTGGCTACTGCCATCAACGCCCTCGCTCTCCAGGATGCCCTCGAGAAACTAGAGGTTGAGACAAGGGTACAGACGGCTATTGAGATGAAAGAGGTAGCTGAGCCTTACATAAGGAGACGGGCAGTTCGTCACCTGGAGAAGGGCCGGGTTGTTATCTTTGGCGCAGGCACAGGGAACCCCTACTTCTCGACGGACACGGCTGCAGCGCTCCGCGCTGCCGAGATTGAGGCGGATGTTGTCTTAAAAGCGACAAAAGAAGATGGTGTCTTTGATGCCGACCCACGGAAGGTGTCTGATGCCAAGATGTTCAGTGAGGTCACCTATCTAGAGATGCTTAACAAGGACCTCAGGGTGATGGACGCCACGGCTGCATCCCTTTGCATGGACAACAATATTCCAATTGTTGTCTTTAATATTCTTAAGCGGGGCAACATTATCAGGGTCATTCAAGGTGAGAAGATTGGCACAGTAATAAAGGGGGAGACAAATGCTTGAAACGGTCTTTAGCGAGACGGAAGTGAAGATGAAGAAGACAGTAGAGCATTTCCAGTCTGAGCTTGGCAGCATGCGGGCTGGGCGGGCGACACCGGCGTTACTGGAGAAGATCACGGTGGACTATTACGGACAACCTACCCCGGTTAATCAGACAGCCACAATCTCTGTCCCCGAACCCCGGCTGCTGGTCATTCAGCCCTGGGATAAATCGCAGATTGAGGCAATTGAGAAGGCTATCCTGAAGTCGGATCTCGGCATCAACCCAACCAATGACGGCAATGTCATTCGCCTCGCGGTTCCCCAGCTCACCGAGGAAAGGCGCCAGCAGTTGGTCAAGAACCTTCGAAGGCTGGCGGAAGAAGAGAAGGTGGCCATCAGGAACATCAGGCGAGATGGCAACGATCTGCTTAAGGATCTAGAAAAAGAGGGCGAGATCTCCGAGGACGATCTCCGGAGGAACCTCGAGGAGATTCAGGAGATGACCAATACTTACATTAAAGAGATCGACCAGCTCTTGAGTCAGAAAGAGGAAGAGATCCTGGAGGTTTAGCTAGCCCTGGGGGTGTCGACATTAGCAGCCGACCAATTGCACCGGTGGATGTTGTTGGATGTCTCGCGGAAGAGGCATGCGAGCAACTGCGCGAGGCCGGCTATCATGTGCGAGTGGTGACGACAGGTCCGCCCTGGGATTGCCAGGGGTCAGGTCGGGTAATGGTGATCAGGCAGCGAGAACTTGACGCTAAAGAGGTCGAACTTCTTGTTGCTCATGAGCGGTACCTCCGCAAAACCCCCGATTAGGGGGTTGTTTGATGGGGATACCTGTGGGAGGTGTATTCATGAGCGAGCGCCAGCTTAGAATCATGCAGCTAAGGGATTCTGGCCCAATTCCCGCGCATGTTGGTATTATAATGGACGGAAACGGCCGTTGGGCACAGCAGAAGGGCCTGACGAGGTCCGCTGGGCATCAAGCCGGGTCAGAGGCGGTCAGAGATGTTGTAGATACTAGCTCTCGCTTGGGGGTTGAGCTCCTTACCCTCTTTGCATTTTCCACAGAGAACTGGAAGAGACCCAGGGAAGAGGTAGAGTTTCTTTGGTCGCTGCTGGTGCAGTACCTGCAGAGTGAAATGAAACAACTGGTTGACAATGATATTCAGCTCAGGGTCATCGGCAACCAGGAGGATCTCCCAGCCAAGGCAAGAGGCGAAGTGGCCAGAGCGCTGGCCCTTACCCGGTCCAACCAGGGCCTGAAGTTGGTCTTCGCGTTGAACTACGGTGGCCGCCAGGAGATTATCGATGCTGCAAAGGGGGTTGCCCGTGACATTATTGGGGGTAAGCTCAGGATTGAGTCCCTTGATGAAGATACCTTTGAAGGCTACCTCTATACAGCTGGACTGCCCGATCCAGACCTAGTTATAAGGGCCAGTGGGGAGCTGCGGCTAAGCAATTTCTTATTGTGGCAAGCCGCCTACGCTGAATTCTGGTTTAGCAACGTGCTGTGGCCCGACTTCAAGCCAGAGCATCTCATTGAGGCAATCGCAGACTTTCAGACTAGACAGAGGCGGTTTGGTGGACTTGACCGAGATCTCGGGCCAGGGGGTGGGGAAGGTTGTTCCTGACCAGGTTACTGACGGCGTTGGTGGGAGCTCCGGTTTTTCTCTACGCCCTTTATGTAGGTGGTATCCCTCTACTGGTGGTAACGGGGATCTTAATCTCTGTAGGATTGACTGAGTTTGCAGGTCTCGCCAATAGAGGGTCAGCAGGTTTTAGCTACCTGGGGCCGGTGATTGGATCGGTGCTCTTTGCCACTGGGGCCCACCTCAACAGCCTGCCAGTGCTGCATTTGGGACTGGCTGCAGTGCTGTTGCTGTCCTTGGGGGAGCAAGTCTTTCGCCCAACATCATATAATCTAGAAACAGCGCTGTGGTCTCTGTTGGGTGGACTGTACGTCGGTTTCCTTTTTAGCATAATATTGCTACTCAGACACTTTGGGCCCTGGCCAGCATTGGTGGTTGTAGCGGCGGTGTGGGCCACCGACACCGGCGCCTATTTGTTTGGAGTCAGGTACGGGCGGCATAAGATTGGACCAATCAGCCCCAATAAATCCTGGGAGGGCGCTATCGGTGGCCTGGCAGGGGCGTTAATCATAGTTACCGTTGGGGCTGTGGCCCTGGGTTGGCCTCTCATACCGGCAATGACGGTTGGGGTGCTTCTGTCTGCCGCTTCCCAGGTGGGCGATTTGTTCGAGTCCGGCCTCAAGCGTACCGTGGGAGCCAAGGACTCGGGAACGGTACTACCCGGCCATGGGGGGGTATTGGACCGCTTTGACGGCCTGCTCTTTGCGGTGTTGGTGGCCAGCCTTGCAGGACAGTACTTACCGTGGTTTGCTTCTGGGATCTAGACGCCTGGCGGTTGAAAACCGCCTCTTGGAGGTAGGAAACGTGAATAGAATTCTCTCCTACATATGGCCGCTCTTACTAGTCTTCGCCGCTTTTATACTGTTAAAGTACTCTCTCCTTTATCTGCTGCCCTTCATCGTTGCCCTGGTTTTGTCGGCCATTATCAATCCCTTGGTTGACGGGATTGAAAGAGGTCTTCGCCTACCAAGGGGTCTGGTGGTTGCGGTGGTTCTAGTCTTTGTGCTTGGAGTCACCAGCCTTCTGGTGGTTGCTAGCCTATCCAAGCTGACTCTGGAGATAGCCTCGCTGGCCCGGCGTTTGCCCGCTCAGACCGATGAGTTAGTAAACCTGATTGATGATGCCTTGATAAAGGCCAATGTGTTTCTTGAGAATACTAGCATGCCACTAAGTCCGGATGATCTCAAGCGTTTCATCGGGGATCAACTGGGCAGTTTCTACAAGGGGCTACAGGCTGGTGTTAATGGTCTGTTGGGTGTCTTTGCCCAACTGCCAACTTTCCTGCTCACCCTGGCGGTAACCTGTATAGCGACCTTTTTTATCAGCAGGGACAGGAGGCAAATCAGGGCCTTTGTGAGGAGCCTGGTGCCTGGCGATATGTCAAGCCAGTACGATGCCATCGAGAAACGAGTTGTTCACGGGTCCCTGGGGTTCATTAAGGCCCAGTTCACGATGGTGATGATCACAGCTGTTATCAGTGTTTCGGGGTTAATTGTTTTGGGCTCCCCCTATGCCTTGCTGCTGGGTCTTATAGCGGGCATCCTTGACATCTTTCCTATGCTTGGGCCCACTGTGGTCTTCTTGCCGTGGATACTCTATTCCATTGCTACCGGCGAGACTGGATTTGCCATGGGGCTCTTTGCCCTCTTTGCTGTGCAAACTGTTATCAGGCAGGTGATGGAGCCCCGCATTGTTGGAGACAGGATTGGAGTACACCCCCTGGCAACCCTTGTGTCAATCTATATTGGGATAAAGCTCTTTGGCGCATGGGGTTTTGCCTTCGGTCCATTGGTAGCAGTGATGGTCAAGGCGGTAGCAGAGTCCTTTATGACCCCTCCTGGTGATGGGAAGGCAGCTGATGGTTGAGTGTCGGGGACAAGTGGGGTGACATGGAAACAATGAATGTTGTTATTCTTGGTTCAACTGGTTCCGTGGGCAGACAGGCCCTTGATGTCATAAGGCGTTTAGATGGCCTGAATGTACTTGGTCTGGCAGTGGATACTAGTGTGGAGGAACTGGTGGCCCAGGTGAAAGAGTTTCAGCCCAAGGCTGTCGGTGTCAGTGATACTGATGCTGCAGAAAGGGCCGCCGCTGCCTTAAAGGGTAGGGACGTTCAAGTCTTTGGCCCCCCGGAGGGCATGTGCGAGTTGCTTGACGTGGAGGGAGTAGACCTGGTCCTGGTAGCGGTTGTAGGATTTGCGGGGCTGAAGCCAACGATCAAGGCATTGGAGCTTGGCCACCAGGTGGCCCTGGCCAATAAGGAGACCCTTGTGGCGGGCGGCCATCTTGTGATGCCGCTGGCAGAAGCGATGTCCGTCGAGATACGGCCTGTTGATAGCGAACACAGCGCCCTCTGGCAGTGCCTTGAAGGGGTCTGCGCAACTGAGGTCAAGCAGTTGATTCTGACGGCTTCTGGTGGCCCTTTCAGAGGATGGCCCTCCGATAGACTACTGAGCGTTACACCTGAGCAGGCCTTAAGACACCCATCATGGGATATGGGCGCGAAGATAACCATCGACTCCGCAACCCTGATGAATAAGGGTCTCGAGGTGATAGAGGCCCACTGGCTCTACGATATTGGTTACGATAGGATATCGGTGGTGGTTCATCCGGAAAGCACGGTTCACTCCCTTGTTGAAACCGTTGATGGCAACCTCTTGGCCCATGTGGGACCTACTGATATGCGGTATCCAATTCAGTACGCCTTTACCTGGCCCGAACGCAAGGCCGTAAGATGGCAGGAGTTTGATTTGACAGAGATGGGAACCCTCACGTTCTTCAAGCCTGACTATGGGGCCTTCCCGTGCTTGAGCCTGGCCTATCAGGCTGGTCGGGCCGGTGGTTCGGTCCCAGCTGTGCTTAACGCCGCCAATGAGGTGGCTGTTGAGCGTTTCCTCCATGGTAAGCTAAGCTTTGACGGCATACCCAGGTTGGTTGAGGGAGTCCTGGAGAGGCACACCTCGGTAGAGAATCCCTCTTTGGAGCGACTTGTTGAGATAGACGGATGGGCTCGGTTAGCCGCCGCTGATTTCTAGGTTGGGGGCATTGGCTGGGCCAGAGATAATCATAGGTAGGTGACTTAATGCTCACTTTTGCTGCAGCAGTAGTAGTTTTTGGTCTGCTAATCTTCATCCATGAGCTGGGCCACTTTACCCTCGCCAAGCTTGAGGGGATAGAGGTCCGGGAGTTTGCCATTGGTTTTGGGCCTAAATTTGCGGCAATCAGGGGAGGGGAGACCCTGTACAGCTTCAGGATCTTGCCCCTGGGAGGATTTGTCCTGATGGCAGGCACGGAGCCTGATGACCTCGACAACCCCCGGGGCTTCGCGACAAAGAGCCTCCTGGCTCGAACCCGGGTGATCGCCGCAGGGCCTTTAATGAACTTCATCCTGGCAGCGGTTCTCTTTGCTGCCATTTTCGCCTTCTACGGTGTAGCCGTCCCGAAACCCGATTCTGCGGTCATTGGTGAGGTGTTTCCGGGGTTCCCGGCTGCAGAGGCGGGGCTTCAAGCAGGGGACAGGGTCTTGCGGGTCGCTGGCGAGGCTGTCAACGACTGGCACGACCTTGTTGCCATTGTTGAGCAGAACCCTGGTACTGAGATCCCTGTCGAGATTAAGAGGGACGGCCAGATTATGACGGTTCTGGTTACTCCCGCTGACAACCCACAGAAGGAGGGCAGGGGTTTCATTGGTGTGGGCCCTACAGTTGATATTCAGAAGATTGGGCCTCTGGCCTCTTTGGTGGAAGGGATAAGGCAGACGGGGAGAATCATGTTTCTTCTCGTGCAGAGCCTCGGAATGGTTATCACCGGCCGCGGCGCCGCTGAACTGGCTGGTCCTGTAGGTATTACAGGAATGATTGGGCAGGCCGCCAAGACAGGCCTGGTGAATCTGACCAGGTTAGCAGCGATCCTCAGCGCCAACCTGGGACTGATTAATCTGCTGCCAATTCCACCTGTTGACGGCAGCAGGCTAGTGTTTTTGGGCATTGAGGCCATCAGAGGAAGGCCTGTTGACCCTGAGCGGGAGAACCTCATACACTTTGTCGGGTTTGCGGTTCTGATTGCCCTGGTAATCTTTGTGACCTATCAAGACATTGTTAGGCTAAGCCCCGGTATGTAGAGGGGGAGATAAGAATGAGTACCCGCGGGCGCACCAGGACGGTCCGGGTTGGGGCCGTGACAATTGGCGGAGGGGCTCCCGTCATAGTTCAGTCCATGACCAATACAAAGACTGAGGATGTGGCGGCCACCACAGCGCAGATAAGGCGTCTGGTTGAGGCCGGTTGTGAAATAGTACGCCTTGCAGTTCCTCATGAAGCGGCAGCCAGGGCCCTGAAACAGATCCGTCAGGAGACCGATGCGCCGCTGGTGGCGGATATTCATTTTGACTACCGGTTGGCGTTCGCGGCTATTGAGGCCGGTGTGGACAAGCTGAGGATCAACCCTGGGAATATAGGGTCCCCAGAGAGGGTAAGGGCTGTTGCAGATGCTGCTGGGTCCATGGGCATTCCAATCCGGATCGGGGTCAATGCAGGGTCCCTTGAGCGGGATCTCTGGGAGAGCCACGGTGGGCCTACCCCTCGCGCCATGTTAGAGAGTGCCAAAAGGCAGATCTCAGTGCTGGAGGGCATGGGATTTAAGGACACGGTGATATCTCTTAAGTCATCGGATGTTGTCACCACCGTTACCGCCTGCCAACTGGCGGCAGAAGAGCTGGATTACCCCCTTCACCTGGGGGTCACTGAGGCCGGAACACCGACCCACGGCGCGGTCCGCTCCGCGGTTGGCATCGGAGCACTGCTTCTTCAGGGCATCGGTGATACTATCAGGGTGTCCCTTACAGGAGACCCTGTTAGGGAAGTAGAGGTTGGCCATTCAATTCTTGAGGCGACGGGCCTCAGAAGAAGAGGGGCGCGAGTGATATCGTGTCCCACCTGCGGGCGAACCAATATTGATGTGGAAACACTGGCCAGGGCTGTAGAGGAGCGGCTGCAGGGTGTTTCAAGGCCCCTCACCGTGGCGGTCATGGGCTGTGCAGTTAATGGCCCCGGAGAGGCCAGAGAGGCTGACCTTGGTATTGCTGGTGGAATGGGAGAAGGTCTGCTCTTTAAGGAAGGTAAGGTGCTCCGGAAGGTCCCCGAGGGAGATCTCCTCGATGCCCTCATGAGTGAGCTTCAAGACCTCGGTTACCTGGGATGAAACGGCTGCAAACCGGTGGGAGTGCCCTAAAAGGGGGGTGTGGGGAAGATGGAACTTGACACAGCTTCACTGGAGCTTGTTCTAAGGCTCTTTATCTCAGCCCTGTTTGGTGGGCTCATTGGACTTGAGCGGGAAACCCTGAAGCGTCCGGCGGGGCTGAGAACGCACATCCTTGTCTCGGTGGGGTCGGCCCTGCTCATGTTGGTATCCATAGGCCTGGTGGCACCCTTTGCAGGAACACCTAACACCAACCTCGATCCCGGGAGGATCGCCGCCCAAGTGGTTAGTGGGATTGGATTTCTTGGGGCTGGTACCATTCTGCGCCATGGCGCTAGCATCAAGGGGCTCACAACAGCAGCCAGTCTGTGGGTAAGCGCAGCCATCGGCTTGGCCGTTGGGGGCGGATTCTACCTGGTGGCTGTTGTCACCACGGTGATCGTCATGATTACCTTGGTGGTTCTGCGCAGCCTGGAGCATCACATCCTTCCGGGCAGGGCCTTTGAGGAGATCAATGTTGTTGTTGAGGATGTTCCAGGGGTTATCGGCCGGGTTACCTCCCTGATGGGCCGGCGCGGCGTGGACATTCGCAGCATCGAGGTTGAGGAAAGGGTCGATTCGGCCACAATGGTGCTTCACCTTGTTGTTGACCTGCCGGACACCTTGTCTATGAGGGCTTTGGCAGGTGAGGTAGCGGTGTTGGACCATGTTAAGAAGGTGGAGTAGTACAGGGTTGTAGGCGACGGTACTTGCAGGCAAATCCCAGTTGTGCTATACTTTTTCTGGCAGGCTTGCCATGTGAACTGCTGACTGGCAGGCGCGCCTCTACCAGCTTCTGTTGAGTTGCCGAGAGTGGGTGAACGCCCACTCTTTCGTTAATTGAGACCAACCGCTGACTGGATTATCTGCGGTTAGCAGGGAAAGATAGCTAGTAGAGGTGCCGGCGCTGCCCAAGATGATTGCCGGCACTCACTGTTTACTCGCAACAGGACTGGGACTTAGTGTGACAGGAGGCCAGCGCATGAGCAAGGTTATAAGCAGAGTCAGCGAGCTCGTCCACCCCGTTGCAGTGGACCTGGGGCTCGAACTGGTTGACGTGAGTTTCCGAAAGGTCAGGGGTCGTTGGCACCTACAGGTTCTCATCGATAAGCCTGGCGGGGTTACAATGGATGACTGTGAGGCCGTTAACAAGCATCTATCCGCGGCCATGGATTCTGAAGACCTTGTCGGTGAATCGTATACCCTTGAGGTTAGTTCGCCGGGCCTTGACAGACCACTGAACAAGATTGACGATTTCAGGAGATTCCAGGGGAGGAAAGCCAGGGTTAAGACCTTTGCCCCTGTGGAGGACCAGAAGAACTTTACTGGGGTTATTAAAGGGGTGAATGAGGACCAGATCCAGATTGAGCTTGACGACGGGAAGGCGGTTGCAGTGCCGTTTGAGAAGATTGCTAAAGCCAATTTAGAGATAGAGATTTAGGTTAAAGTCGGTTGTGCGCAATACGCTGAAGGGAGGTGCAGGGGTGAATGCGGAGTTCATAGCTGCCCTAAACCAACTTGAGAAGGAGAAGGGCATTGAGAAGGAAGTGCTGATAGAGGCGATTGAATCGGCGCTGATATCGGCCTATAAGAAACACTTTGACGAAGAAAATGTAAAGGTGACGGTTTCTCGCGACAGTGGTGAGGCTTCAGTCTATTCCCTGCGAACAGTGGTGGAAGAGGTCGAGGACGGTACCCACGAGATCAGCCCAGAGGAGGCCAGCAAGATTAGCCCTGCCTTTGAACTGGGTGACATTGTAGAGGTGGAGGTTACCCCAAAGACCTTTGGTCGGATTGCCGCCCAAACCGCGAAGCAGGTGGTTGTTCAGCGTATCCGTGAAGCTGAGCGCGGGGTCATCTATGATGAGTACGCCAACAGAGAGGGTGACATCGTTAACGGTGTTGTCCGGCGCCGCGAGGGGCGCGACATTATGCTGGATCTGGGTAGGGCAGAAGCCGTACTTCGTGGCTCTGAGCAGGTTCACTCTGAAAACTATAAACAGGGGGACCGCCTCAAAGCCTATATCGTGGAGGTCAACAAGACCACTAAGGGGCCTGAGATCATTGTATCAAGGACCCATCCCGGCCTCCTTCGCCGCCTCTTTGAGCTCGAAGTGCCTGAGATCCATGATGGAATTGTCGAGATTAAGGCATTGGCGCGAGAGGCAGGTTCAAGAGCAAAGGTTGCCGTTTTCTCCAATGACGACAAAGTCGACCCCGTGGGGGCCTGCGTTGGTACAAAGGGAGTTAGGGTTCAGACCATAGTCCGGGAGTTACGTGGCGAGAAGATTGATGTTGTTCGTTGGTCCGAAGACGAGGCCGAGTTTGTGGGCTACGCTCTCAGTCCCGCCAAGGTGGTCCGGGTTAACCTGAATGAGGAAGATCATGTTGCCACTGTTATAGTGCCCGACTATCAGCTCTCACTGGCAATAGGCAAAGAGGGCCAGAACGCCCGGTTGGCAGCCAAGTTGACGACCTGGAAGATTGACATCAAGAGTGAGACTGAGATTGCAGAGACGGCGGCCCGCAGGGAAGCAGAGAAACTGTTTGCCGTTGACGAGGATACCGACGATGAGAACGAAGAGTCCCCTCACGCCGAAGAGTCTCTTCACGATGATGGGGGTCTTGAAGAACCTGACGACGATCCGATTGAGGATGAGTCACAGGGCCTGGCAGCAGGAAAAGAGGATATTGAGACAGATTTGGCCAGCGATGAGACGGACCAGGGGACTGAAGAGGACGATAGGGTTGAGGATGGAGAAGGAGATCTGTAAGGCGTTCCAGGAGGTATTTCTATGGTAAAGAGCCGTAGGAGAGTTCCGATGCGCCGGTGCCTGGGCTGCCGAGAGCAGAAGGCCAAGAATGAATTGGTCAGGGTTGTCAGGAGGCCCAGTGGCGAGGTCGCCCTGGATACAACTGGTAAGATGGCAGGGCGTGGGGCCTATGTTTGCCCTGCAAAGTCTTGTCTTGAACTGGCTCAAAAGGGAAAACAACTGGAACGTTCTTTGGGAGTGTCCATACCTGCAGAGGTCTTTGATGGCATTGTAGATGCCACTGTCAATGCTCCTCGTAGTTGAGGGTAGTTTGATGCAAGGTCACTCTTAAAGCGAATTAAGCGGGGGTGATGGCTATAAGTACTATCAGAGTATACGAACTCGCTCGCGAGTTAAAAACAACTAGCAAAGAACTGATAAAGGTCCTTGGAGGGCTTGGGGTTGAGGTCAGTTCACACATGAACACGGTGACTGACGAGACAGCCCTGGCTGTCCGCGAATTACTGATGCAAGGAGACAGCAAGAAGGCTGATGGCACCAAGCCAAAGGCGAAGGCAGCAAAGAAGCCTGAGGCAAAGAAGCCTGAGGCAAAGAAGCCTGAGGCAAAGAAGCCTGAGGCAAAGAAGCCTGAGGCAAAAGCAAAGCAGAAGGTCGATAGTGCTGATGTCAAGGGGGCGAAGAAGCCAGCCAAGGCCAAGGGGCCTGCAAAGGTCCGGGGGGAAGAGCCTGAGGATGGCCATGGTAAAAAGGCCCCTCGCCGCCGCGATGAACACCCAAGTCGCGGTAGACAGGATGACACCAGCGAAGACGCCGAGGACGCCGGCGCCAGTCGCCGGGGTAGGAGACCGGGACGGCGACCCGGTCAAGACCCTGAAGGAAGAGGTCCCGACCACAGGGAGCAGCCATCGCAGCCAAGAGAATTGGTCTTGGGAGAAACAGTTGCGGTAAAGGATCTGGCTGTAGGTCTGAACCGGCCTGTAACTGCAGTTATAAAACGACTCCTATTGATGGGTGTCATAGCCAATGTCAATCAGGCAGTGGACTACGAGACTGCCGCCAGGGTGGCTTCGGAATTCGGCTTCAACGTCAGGCGGGACACCGGTGACCAGAACCGGGTTGGACTGCGCGATACTCTGGCCGAGGAGCTCAACCCTGAGATGGCCAAGGGTAGGTCCCCTGTGGTTACGGTCATGGGTCACGTTGATCACGGGAAGACCTCCGTATTGGACAAGATCCGGGAGGAGAAGGTCACCGAAACCGAGGCCGGTGGAATAACACAGCACATTGGCGCCTACGAGGTCGATTGGAAAGGGAAGAATATTGTATTCCTTGATACCCCGGGCCACGAAGCCTTTACGGCAATGCGCGCCAGGGGCGCGCAGGTAACAGACATCGTGGTGCTTGTGGTTGCTGCCGATGACGGCGTTATGCCGCAGACAATTGAGGCCATCAACCATGTTAAGGCCGCTGGGGTTCCAATGATTGTTGCCATCAATAAGATGGATGTTGCTGGTGCTAATCCAGACAAGGTTATGCGCCAGCTAACCGAGTACAACCTGGTGCCTGAGGCCTGGGGTGGTGATACCGTCTGTGTTTCCGTGTCAGCAATAACCGGTGAAGGCATTGAGGATCTTCTTGAATACATTACGCTGATGGCGGAGATGGAGGAACTGAAGGCCAATCCAGATGAGCCTGCTCGCGGCACTATTGTGGAAGCCGAGTTAGATAAGGGTAGAGGTCCTGTGGCTACGGTAATCGTACAGACCGGTACCCTGAGGGTGGGAGATGCCATTACGGCTGGTTTCACCCACGGCAAGGTAAGGGCACTGATTGATGATAAGGGTGACCGACTGGATGAGGCAGGACCCGCTACTCCCGTTGAGGTGCTTGGGCTCGGGGATGTTCCCAGAGCAGGTGATATCCTGGAGGTCCATCCTGACGATAAGACCGCTAGAGATTCAGCTGAGACCAGAGTCAATGCCGCTAATGAACAGGCCCATAAGCGTCGCCAGGTAACCCTCGATGGTGTGTATCAGCAGATCAAAGAGGGTGACATTAAGGAGCTCAAGGTTGTTCTTAAGGCTGATGTCCACGGTTCTGTTGAAGCGGTGCAGCAGTCCTTGGAGAAGCTTAAGCTGGAGGATGTCACCGTTAAGGTCATTCATGGCGGGGTCGGCGCTATTAGTGAGAGCGACGTCCTGCTGGCTGCTGCCTCTGGAGCTATTATCATTGGCTTCAACGTGCGTCCCGACAGGAATGCATCAGATGTGGCAGAGACAGAGGGCGTAGACATCAGGACCTATCGAGTCATCTACAATCTGCTTCAGGACATTGAGGCGGCCCTCGTTGGTCTGCTGGATCCAGAGTTCAAGGAAGTCGTCCTTGGGCAGGCTGAGGTACGGGCAGTGTTTAAGGTCCCCAGGGCAGGCAATGTTGCTGGCTGCTATATTAGAGACGGCAGAGTTATCAGTCGCTGCAGCATCAGGGTAATCAGGGACGGGATCGTCGTTCATGAAGGGCCGATTGATTCCCTCAGACGCTTCAAGGATGATGTTCGCGAAGTGACCGCAGGCTACGAGTGCGGCATCGGGATTGAGCGTTTTAATGACATCAAGGAAGGCGACGTTCTCGAGGCCTTTCACATGGAAGAGGTTGAGAGAGGTTAAGAGGTAGGTTCAGGTGCGTGTTGGGAGTTGCCGTCTAGATATTATCCTACCGCCCAATCGGTCGCTGAAAGATAAGCGGCGGGTGCTTAAGAGCCTCAGCCAGCGGTGCCGCAACAAGTTTAATGTAGCGGTGGCTGAGGTAGACTACCATGATGTCCTGAATAGAATTGGACTGGGGATAGTCACAGTGGCCGCTGACGAGGACCACTGTAACCGCAGTCTAATGGCGGTTTTGCGCTGGCTCGAAGCAAATGTTGAGGTGATTGACTTCTCATATGAGCTTGAGTCCTTTTGACATAAATGCAACCGTAGCAAGGGGGGGTAACACATGTCTACCCGCAGAATCAGGCGGCTCGAAGGTGCCCTTCAGGAGGAGATAAGTGACATTCTCCGCAAAGAGGTCAGGGATCCCCGGGTTGGCTTTGCCAGTATAACCAGGGTTGAGGTGGCGGCTGATATGAGCCAGGCCAAGGTCTTTGTCAGTATCTACGGTTCTGATGAGGAGAAGAAGGAGTGCCTGAAGGCGCTGGATAGCGCCGCTGGCTTTATCCGTCTACAGATTGGGGAACGCATTCGCGCCAGGCAGACCCCGGAGATCCTGTTCAGGCTTGACGAATCCATCGAACAGGGGGCACGGGTCTTTGAGCTCCTAAGGCAGGTTCAGGAGGAATTGGGCGGGGATAAGGATGGCGACCAGGTTCTCCCGGGGGATGGAGAAGCTGAGGATGGGGCTTCCAAGGAATAGACAGGCACAGGCGGCGTAATACTCGCTGATCTAGAGGGAGTCGATGGTGTGGCAAGTTCTAGCAAATCGAAGGGGCCGTTAAACAGTGTACCGAGGGAGCTAGTGGCGGCAGTTAAGGAAGCCAAGGCCTTTATTGTAGTGACTCACGAGCACCCTGATGGAGATAGTATGGGCAGTTGTCTTGCGGCCCACAGAGCCCTCCAGCAGCTGGGCAAGGATAGTATTGTCTATCTTTCCGCCGATGAGGTGCCAAGGAACTTCAGGTTTCTGCCCGGATCCTCCGAGTTTCAGCCCACCGTTGAGCTTGAGGGGTGGAAGGGGACGGCCCTATTCATCGACTGCGCTGAGCCCAGTCGAGCCATAGGCGGCGAGCAGATTGCCGCTGCCTCAGCATCGGTTATCAACATCGATCACCATATTAGTAATACACTCTTTGGTGACACCAATTGGGTTCTGCCCAGCCTGGGGTCTGCTAGCGAGATGATATACGATCTCATACTGGAATTGGGTGTGGAGATTGATGTCGCTATGGCTACTAATCTCTATGCAGCTGTACTTACGGACACTGGGTCCTTTGTGTATGGCTCCACTCGTCCGGAGACTCACCTCATGGCCGCAGATCTATTGGCCAGGGGGGTCCGCCATAGTCTGGTCTATCAGGAGATCTATGAGAACCGGTCTCTTGAGAGCATGCAGTTGCTAATGCGGTGCCTCAAGACCTTGACGGTAAAGAGAGGGGTTGCCTGGCAGTACCTGTCCCTGGCCGATTTCCGGGAGACGGGGGCAGGCCCTGACGAGGCCGCTGGGCTGGTGAACTACGGAAGGCGCATTGCTGGTGTTGAGGTCAGCATCCTCTTTACAGAGGAAGAGGAAGACGTGGTCAGGATTAGCTTTCGTTCTCAGGCGGATCTGAATGTCAGTGCAGTTGCTGGCGAGTTTGGGGGCGGGGGACACCCTCGCGCTGCTGGCTGCGAGGTAAGAGGCGCCCTGTCGGAGATTATCCCACGGGTAGTGGGCCGTACCCTTGAGGCTCTTGAGCAAGCTCAATAGGTTTCTGGTGGGGTGTGAGGATGATGACGCGGCCAATCGGAGGAGTGGCAAGCCTTGTCAAACCGCCGGGAATGTCTTCCCATGATGTTGTCAGTTTTGCTCGCAGGGTTCTGGGGATCCGCAAAGTAGGCCATTCTGGCACACTAGACCCAGGAGCCGCCGGTGTGCTGGTAGTAGGGGTTGGGCAAGGCACACGGATCCTGGAGTACCTCCTGGATCTTCCCAAGGCGTACCGCGCGGAGATGACATTGGGGGTAGCGACAGAAACGGGCGACGCCTTTGGCAGTGTTGTGTCGGAGTGTGAAGCCGGTAGTATCGGGGTTGAGGATGTACGGGCGGTGGCTGGCGAGTTCTTGGGTCCGCTTAGTCAAGTACCACCGATGACGTCGGCGCTGAAGCACAAGGGGAAGCCCCTATATAGGTTGGCTCGCCAGGGCAAGTCTGTCGAGCGAAAGCCGCGGCCTGTAACAATATACGACTTGAAGGTTGTCAGTTTTGAGCCCGATGGCCAACATCCTAGGGCGATCCTGGACATCAGGTGTTCCAAGGGCACCTATATACGGACCCTTATCCAGGACATTGGCAAGGAGTTGGGTTGCGGAGCGCACATGAGTTTCCTGATTCGACAGGCGGTGGGCTGTTTTAGATTGACGGATGCCCTTTCGCTTCGCGAATTTGAGCTGGGGGTTACCTCCGGCGGCGGTCCTGGGCAGGTCCTGATTGGGGCGGCTGAAGCACTTCAGTTCCTGCCAGCATATGTTCTCAGGCCCGGTGAGGTGGAGAGGGTTACTCACGGCATCCC
>LADL02001272.1_pt1 | contig 44255 bp, 35 predicted proteins | sample 619721 | NCBI WGS metagenome assembly LADL02 (sample SAMN03397408, study PRJNA257561) | rock porewater metagenome | biome: terrestrial; feature: Opalinus Clay rock; material: porewater; isolation source: Opalinus Clay rock porewater BRC-3 borehole | place: Switzerland: Mt Terri URL, St-Ursanne ...
AAAGAAAAAAATAACAGCGCTGCAGACCCTCCCTTTGAGGATTGGCCGGTAATACCCCCCTGGGGCCGGGAGCCGGTCCTGTCTTCACACAAAAACGGCCTGATTATCGGCACCCCGGAAGGTAGATTGGATCCCCACAGATACCTGACCAGAGCAGAGGCGGCTGCCCTTATATCCCGTCTGGAAGAGACCGTCACATCCCAGGACAGTAAAACCCACCCTTAACCGGGTGGGTTCGTTTTCTTACCAAAACAATGTTTTTATAATTTAACTACTATTGTGGATGTCTTTAACTTAAGCTCCAGGCCCTCAAGTTTTTTGTTAAGTGAGTTTTCCTTTTTTTCCAGGAGGCTTATTTGCTCGGCCTGCCCTGCTTCCAACTGGTCCCTGGATTTTATAACCTGTTCCAGTTCGATCAATGTCTCCCTGTACGCGCTGTTCAGGTCCTCTTCAGTGGACCCGCTGTTTATCAGCTGCCCTTTTCCTCTGAAATAGGCTTCCATTTCCCCAAAGAGCGCCTGGTAATTGGAGGTGGGAACATCAATACGGATAATCCCGGTATCTGAACCGCTTACAGTGCCGCTGTATTTTACTGCCAGGGTGCTTACCGAGGACAACTGGTTACTGGCAGCGCTCTTGCTCACCTGTAAAAAACCCGAATAGCAAACCTTACTAAGGCTCAGGAACATGGCGCTGGACGGTAGCCGGTTGTTTGCCTGGGCTATGGCCCTGGGCTTTTCTGAAATCGGATTCTCCTGGGCCTGATTACTTTCCGGAGGAGTGACCGGGGAATTGTTAATAAGCTCCCCGCCCGCATTTCCCCCGGATGAACCCTGGACCAGGGGATCGGGGGCTATGGCAGTGCCAGAGCCATTAGTCGCAGTAATGATTGGACTATATTTTTCCGACACGGCGGGAGGGGTATCACTATTTGCCACGCTGGGTACCTGCCTCACCAGATTTCCTGTAAATCCGGCCCAAGTGGCCCCACCCACAAGCAATGCGCCCACCGCGGCGGCGATCCCCCTGTTTATTGTGCTGCCCCACATGCTTCCGGAAACCATACTGGAAATCCGCCCACCTTTGGCGGCCTTTTCCCCAAAGGCTCCCTCCAGCCGCAGCGAGGCCATTATACTATCCTTCAGATCAGCGGGAGCCTCAAATTCCTCCCGTCCGGCCCTGAACAACATATCACGCATGCACCTAAGTTCCTTCATAACAGCCGAGCAGTCCGGGCAATGGCCCACATGGGCAGCCAGTTCACGGCTGTAATCCGGCGGAAGCTCACCGTCAAAATATGCTGTTAAATCATCGTACGAGTAATTGCAGATCATTTCTGCCGAACCTTCCTTCTGCTTTCTCCGGCTCTCAAGGGCCGGTAGCTATACGCTGCCGGAAACCAGTTTCGTCAAATGCTCCTTCAGATGAATTCTGGCCCTGTTCAGGCGGGATTTCACCGTTCCCGGAGCCCATCCAAGGTTCTGGGCAATCTCATCATAGGAGTACCCCTGCATTTCCCTCATTACCAGAACAGTCCTTTGCTCCTGGCTTAAAGAGTCCATTGCCTTCCATAGAAGCTTTCTTTCTTCCATTGCATCCAGTACCAGCTCGGGGTTGTTGGTTTCATCCACAGGCATCCGGTAAATTTCTCCCTCATCGGTTTGAATAGGTGCGTCCAGTGAAATGGTCAGAGTTTTTTTTCTCTTCCTCAGCTCGTTGGACCATAGGTTGAAAATTATCCTGTACAGCCAAGTGGTAAAGGATGACTGCCCCCTGAAATCAGGTATGGCCCTGTAAGCCCTGATAAAAGCTTCCTGGGCCAGGTCCTTGGCGTCCTCCGGATTCCCGGCCATGTTCATGCACATGGTATAAACCTTATTCTGATACCGTGTCACCAACTCGCTGAAAGCCTCTTCACTTCCCTGCTTGCAGCGCTCTATCAGCAACTCTGTTTTGATTTCCCCCATAGGCACTCTCCTATGGTACCCAGCCATGTTTTATACTGCAAGGTACCTTTATGACACCGGATTCCATTAAAAAGTTCCGGGGTGTTTATAGATTTTATTCCTTATTTCTACCCGATTATCCTGCAGGAAATCGGTGGGAACCAGCATTAATGACAGGAATAAGCATTTTCAGCCCTGGAAATCTATTAAATGAGCCATAAGCAATCAGCCGTCAGCCCTCGGCCACTTCACAGGGAGGGATGCTGCTGCAACCAAAAATTATATTAAAATACACCAGGCTATTTATATAGAAGATGATTTTTATAACAGCGCTAGTTTGGCCAAAAGCTTACAGCTTACCGCTTATAGCTTACAGCTTTTAATGGAAGATCCTCGGAGAGATTCCATGAAAATGTTTTTTCGGATGCATACGGAACCTGTGGAGCCTTTTAGGGGTCTAATAATCATGATTCCCGGAGGACAAGCCAATAATTGAGTGGCCCCGCCGCCTGACAAACGGTATTCCTGATTTAAAAAAGTTTTATTTGCCCGGAACTTTACCCGAAACTAATGTGTCTAACCCAATGTAAGCCAAAAGCGCACATGTTTTCACCCCAAGAAAATTTCTAGTTAATCAGCAGGAATATTCCATTATTCGTAGAAAAGGTTTAAATGCTTGCCATTTGGGCTGTTGTACCTGAGGTAAGTATTTTTTAGAAAGATCCTATGAAGGAGGTGACTTGCGGGAAGAGAAATCTAACCGCCACGCCCACCGGAGCTAATTAGTCAGCCAGGGTGGGAGAAAAGGCTGAGCATCAGCGAACCAAGAACCAAAAATAAAAGGAGGAAAGTATTTAGTGAAAATCAAAAGAAGTAGAAAACTAGTATCCATCCTGCTGACCCTGGCAATGCTGGCAACACTGCTGGTACCCATGGCTGGCCCGGCAGCAGCCGCAGGCCTGTCGGTGAACTACGTAGATGTTGAGAAGAGTCTGTCAGACACAGCTACCAGTGGAGCCTTCGGTAGCCTGTACATCAATGAGACCAGCGATTTCAAAAATATTTTCGGAGCTGCCGCAAGTGCGGTGACAATTACACTGAGTCTTACCGGAGCTGAATTCCCGACGGTCCCCACCTATAGCACAACAGGCAGCACCGCCACCGCTACCCAAGTTGGAGCAAACACCACAACTTCGGTTACCTTTAGCGTATATGGCACTGCTGCAGGGCAGGAGAATTTCCAGTTTAACTTCGGCACCCTGAATATCAAGAATAACTACACCGGTGACATCAAGGTTGATGTAACCTCCCTGGACAGCCAGGTCACCAATGGCTCGTATGTTATCGGTCGTATTGCAGGCGTCAACAACACTGTTGCCGCACTGAATACCGTTGATACCTCCATCGGCGCCAGCAACGTATCTCTTGGCAGCATCCGTGTAACTGAAACTGCAATAGACAATATGCAAGCTGGCACCATCACAGTTGAGCTTCCCAGCGGAATGGATTTCGCGGGCACAGGCACAACCCTTGCTGCCATGACAAACACTGCTTTTACTCTCAGCGGCACATGTGCTGCCCAGGTAACTGCTGCTTCACTTAGTTCCAACAGGACTGAGCTGACCCTTACCTTAAGCGCTATCAATGACGGCACCAGGGGCTTCCTGGATATCACCCCCATAATCGACGTTGATTACGACGGCGCTGTAGGGGACATCAAGGCTGTAGTAAAAGGCAGCGGAAACACCAGAGTTTCCAGCACCAGCGTGCTGGTAGGTACAGTGAAAGAACAGGGCGTAACCGTAAGCGTTAATACCGTCAGGGACCAACTCGCCGGGACATGGGGCGAGGACATTGACGATATTAAGCTGGATGCCACCACCTCGGACAGCGTCAACGCAAACAAATATGTAGTCATGGAAATCGTCGGAGGCAAGTTTACCAACTTACCCACCAACACAGCCAGCATTCCGACTCCAGGAGCAGGCTGGGTAGTGCAAGATGCTAACATGACCCTGTATGACTCGACCAACGCTTTAAATTATAGCGACAAGATTGTCTACAGAACCCCCAACCCTGTAACAGGAACCAAGTTCACCATCAGCGGCCTGAGGATAGGCACACCCATCAGCGGCAGCGGCGAAGTGAAGATTAAGTTCTCCGGTACAGCCGGTGTAGCCGGTGAAGTGGTAGTAGCCAAGGCCACCAGCCCCATTACTGCCAAAGCCGAGAATGTAAGCCAGGTTAAAGTAGGTCTGCAGGCCCAGCCTGTTGGTGATATAATCATCACCGAAAATGCAGCCGGCAACATAGATGACCAATATACCGGCGCCACCCTCCCGACAGAGATTTATCTTGAGTGCCTGGATGGCTATAGCTTTGCCGCCAGACCCACTGTCGAGGTAGTTTCAGGCGACCTGAAACTGAAGGAAAATGGCCTGGTATACCTTGGTGACAATGCAGAAGCTCCAGATGGCATGTATGACAGATCAACCGTCAAAATCGACACCAAGAGTAGAACCGCCACAACCCTGAAATTCAGCAACATCAAGATCAGCTCCAACAGGACTGTTGCAGAAGGTCCTCTCTATATCAGGGTAAAGGGTAGTTCAATGGTTAACAGCGCTGGCGCGGCTGCCTTCAACTCCAGCACCATCGCCACTGTAAAGGTTGCCGATGTTGTGACCCCGGCCCCGCAGGAAACCAAGGGCTCCGGTATGTTCATAATCGGCAGTGGATTCTTCAGCATGAACGGCCAAATGAAGCTTATGGACGCCGCTCCGTACATCAAGGACGGCAGGACCTATGTCCCTGTTCGCTACCTGGCCAACATCTGCGGAGTACCCGACACCGGAATCAAATGGGATGATGCAACCCAAACCGTGACCCTGACCAAGGGCGCCACAGTTGTCAAAATGGTTGTAGGCAGCAAGACACTCACAGTTGGTGACAAGACTGTGGAAATGGATGTAGCTGCTGAAATCTCCAACGGACGCACCATGCTTCCCGCCAGGTATGTTGCCGAGGCCTTCGGCGCCAAGGTAACCTGGAGTGAATCAACCCAAGCAGTAGGTATTGAGTTCTAGGATTATCATCAATAGAACAAAAGCCCAGCTCCAATCTGGACTGGGCTTTTGTTTCATTTAGTACGGGGTGGTTTTAGATGTATAAAAGAATAATTATACTGCTGACCCTGATACTGGCCATTGTTTTCACGGCTCCGGCCTACGCCGCTGAAAACCTGGAAATATCATTGCAGGACGCCGTTAAAATGGCACTGGACAACAGCAAAAAAATAAAATCGTCAGAAAAAAGTGTGGAGACCCAGAAGGAAAATTTCAGTGAGGCCCAGACCGGCTACAAGTACACGCCTGTTACTGAGGGCTTAAGAAGTGCTGACAAGCCGGCTTTTCTGAGCTATTTCAACAACGCATACATGCTGGAGCTGTATAAAAAGCAGTTGGAAAACGAAAAAAAGCAATTGGTCATAGATGCCAAAACTGCTTATTTTAACTGCCTGAATTTTGGGCTAAGGAAGATTATCCAGGAAAAAACCGTTGCCATGAACGAACTTAAGCTCTCCCAGGAAAAGTCCCGCTATGCGGTGGGAATGGCCACCAAAAGCAGTGTAGGCGCGGCTGAGTCCCTGGTGGCCACAGACAAGGCAGCCCTTGAGGATGCTGTAGCCAAGCTGGATAAAGCATATAATACGCTTTCTACAATGCTGGGACTGGATCAACAAAATACCATCCCGGTATTAACCAGTCCTGTGGAGGCCGAATTTGCAAAGCTTGACGACGTTGATTTGGAGACAAAACGGGCCGTTGACAATTCCATGGAGGTGTGGACGGGCCAGGAGTCGGCCAGGCTTAGCACACAGTTAAGAATATTTGAGAGAGATCCCGAAGTGGGGCAGTATAAGGAAGAAAAAGCCTACCTGGATGCCGCAGTAACAAAGGACAACGTCAAACTGCAGTTGAGGGACCTCTGCAACTCCATAAACTATGTGGTGGAAAAAAATAACCAGTTGGTAGCCCAGAAGGAGGAGGCGGAGGAGAACTACAGGGTAGTGAAAGCACAGTACGACCTGGGCATGATTACCAAAGACATTCTCCTAAGGGTGGAACTGCTTAAACTGGGTATAGACAGCGGCCTATCCGAACTGTCGGCGCAGTATGTAATAAACAGGGACGCACTGGCCAAATACCAGAATATGTTTACATACTGATATGCATCTGGATAAAAAATAATATAAGGGGTTCTCCAAAGGAGAGTTTGGGGCACCCCTTATTTTTATTTTGCAATCTGATAACATCATAACACCTGCAGCATGCTTAAAAAAGCTAATAAAAAAAGACTACCCCTTAATTCACGGGGTAGCCCCTCAGTAGTTGCCCATGCCGCAAGTAGCACCAGCATAGGATGAAAACAGAGTATTCCTCTCATGTCCTCTGTGTTTTAGTAGCTTATAGCTTACAGCTAATCAATACATACCTTGCACGGTGTAAATCCATCCTTCATCGCATCTGAGCTGTATTCGTAGCGTATGGCCTTAGATTGGTCTAACTCCTGTAAAATAGGGCAGTCGTGCTTGTGGTAAACATTTTTTTCAAGATCCGCGAAGTATAAATATTTAGTAGTTGCCGGTACCGGTACAGACGGGCTACTCTTGTTTTCTGTTATAGTCTCGTACACCTTCCCGTCGGTGTTTATAATTATGGTGCCAAAATCGTCGGTGCGGTAGACTTTTACTTTGCTTATTAATAAATCGCCTAACACATCCTTATCAGGGTTGCCAAAGGGATTGTTTCCAGCGAAAATAACCGCCGTCTCTGGGTTCACCTTGCTCAAAAATTCCTTTGAAACGGAATCCTTGCTTCCATGGTCAGCAACTTTTAAAATTTTAGCCGACAGGTTTCCCTGGATATTATTCAGTGCTTTGGTGCTGGCGGCCCCTGTGAAGAGGAAGGATACATCACCATAGGTCAGCTTGGTTACTACTGAATAATCTCTGGCATTTTCCCAATAAACAGGGGAGGTTAGCACGTCAAAACTTACATTTTCAAAATCAAAGTGCTGCCTGTTGGCTGTTTCAATAGATTGCGATTTACGAGAATAACTCTTGAAATCCGAGTACTCCCTGATAGGGTTGCCAAATCCGGCTTCAATAACTTTTCCTATTGTGAAATTATTAAATACGCTTTCCAGGTAGCCCAAATAGTCTTTTAGAGGAGCGCTGGAAACCAGCACGTCAATGCTCTCGACGCCCTGATCCTTAAGGTAGGTTACAACCTTTAGAGGCACGTCCCGGTACAAATCGTCCCGACCGGAATCTATAAGTATGTTTTTACGGTTTGGCAGGCTTATGTAGATAGCCTCTGCATTTCCGACGTTAATAAAGTGAACCTTTACCAGATTGCCGGTGGGAGTTTTTTGTTCGATTGTTTTTGCTTTGGTTGTCTTAATTATGGCAATTTCCTGGCGACCGTCCCAGTCCACATCAGCCCCCAGTGCTTCGCTGATAAATCTCAGGGGAACCAGAGTTCTACCATTAACTACCTGAGGGGCGACCGCAAGCATTATGTTTTTTTCATTTACCCCGGCTTCCCTCTGGCCTACCGTCAGTGTTATTTCCACCGAACCCTTCCTGGCATTTATCCTTGAAGTCGTCGCATCCCAGGAAACCGTAGCCCCCAGAGCCTCAAATATTGCCCTCAGGGGAACCAGGGTGGTGCCGTTCTGAATTATCGGCTGTGTATCAAACTCCATTATTTTTTTGTCCAGAACAACCCTCGGCGAAGCGTAAGCCGGCAGGGCCACCAACATTGTCATAATTAGTACCAAAACTGAATAAATAACTCGTCTCATTAAAAAACCTCCTCATTTTTATTCTATGTAATCAAGATTACTAATTCATCTTGTTTTTCCTCCTTACTAAAAGCCTTCTCCGAACTAGTTAAATTATCTCATAACATACCAATTGCAGTCAATTAGTAAGAAGCTCCCAAAAATAATAGCTTTTAAAAGCAAGTGCATTTATGTAAAATAATTCTAGTAGTCTATTGAAAAGGGGGAAATAGTAGTAGGCACAGAAAGAAGAGGAGGAGAAAAAGTGAAAAAGAATATTTTAACATTCCTATCAGGCATTATTATTGGAGCGCTGATGTTTGGAACCACCCTGGTATTTGCCTCGGACGAGGCAAGAGACCTTCTTGTTCAGTACAGCAACATTAAAATAGTGGTAAATGGCAAACTGGTCCAGTCCCAACTGGAACCTTTCACCTACCAGGACAGAGTGTTCGTCCCCCTCAGAGCGGTGGCCGAAGCTCTACAGCAACAGGTGGGCTGGGAAGACAACACGGTAATAATCACCGGCGGCAACTCCCCAAAAAACCTGAGCCTTCAGGATATGTTCATACCCGTGAAGTCTGGCCTGGAATACAACGCCAATACAAGCATGACCATTAACGAAAATGAATACAAAAGAGGCTTCCGCCTCACTCCAACCGACAAAACCTGTAATTTAAAATATGTCACCATAAACAGTGGTCTCAAACAGGTATCCGGATCAGTGGCCCTGGACGACGCAAACAAGAATAACGACACCGCCACATTAACCATACTGGTGGACAACAAAAAAGCAGAAAAACTGGAGCTCAAAAAAGGCGACCAACCCAAACCCTTCCAACTCGATGTAGCCGACGCCAATGAAATTATTTTCCGGGTGGAGGAAGGCCTGGGTAAAAAAATAGACTTTTTGGATATGAACCTGAAATATTAAACAAAAGAAAATAGCAGGAAGCTTTTAAATCTCAGAGGTCACTAGTGGAGCATCTAATTTCCTTCTTGGCGACGATGATTAAAGGCATGTCACACATATTAAGAAAAACACAGCCTATTCCGCTCGGTCACTCAGTACCGGGCATTTCTTTGTCATCTAAGAATTCACATGTCGTTATCTATTGCACATGCAAATAAACTAGTAAAAATTACCATATATATGCAAAAATTCACTTATTACATCAAGAAAAGATGTTTTTACACAGGAATCGTACAAATTGTTGTCGAACTTTACTTTGAACATAATACTTTTTTACCTTAAGCTTTTGCTTGTTTATCATTGGATTTTTATGGTGATCCTTTTGAGAAAGTATTTTTATTTCGGGTGGCTGTTATCAGATAATGGCGAACTTGGTATATCGATTTATTAAATAAGGGATGTGTGATTTATAGCATGAGTATTCCAGTGATCTGGCGGAAAAGGAATTTCATGTTTTTGGCCTTCCTGCTTTTGACGGTAATCACCGTTTTATTTGCATTGTCTGTGGCGACGGAAAAAAAACAAAGTTTACTGCAGGATTATTTCTTGTACAGAGAGGCCGATAAATTAGTCAGTCAGAAAAAAATGGGTCAGGCAGAGGTTATTTTGCAAGGATTGGTTCAGAAATATCCAGAGAGCGACAAGGTGAACTGGCAATACGGTATTTGCTTGGCCGTAACCGGAAAACTGCAGCAAGGATCTGAACACATGAAAAGGGCTTTGGAATTAAGCCCAGGATTGGCGAAAAACCCGGCTAATCTTTTAGGTTACGGTCAAGTGCTCTTTAGTCTGGGCGATTATAAAAACGCCGAGAGGTATTTGCTAAAAAGCAAAGAGGCTAATCTAAGAGCCGAGGATTTAGTAATAGCCGACAAGTACCTGGAAAAAATACAAGAGGAAATAAAGTAGTGTTCGACAATTATAAAAGAAGAGAGTCAAGCGTCTTAAGGGGGGGGTACAACTGAAAGGAAAGAAAACACACCGTTCAAAAGAATTTATAAAGGAAACCTCGGATTCGAAAACCATTGAAAAAATAGATAATATGATTTTCTGGATGATATTGTCTTCTATTGGAATACTGCCCCTTATTATCAGGGCAAAGGCAGAGCAATTTATATCACCTAAAATGATTAACGATATTTTAGACACAGGGGTCTACGGGGATATATTTACTTATTACAAGCAGATTTTTCTACTGATGATTTCCGTTGTGGCGGTGTTGCTGCTGGTGGTAAAAATCACTTTCTACCGTTACGAAATTAAGAGCAGCTATATCAATGTGCCTTTGTTAATACTGGCTGCGTTCACGCTACTGGCAGGCGCAAGCGCAGAATATGTGAACGTTTCTCTGTTTGGCTTTTATGGCCGGCACGAGGGGACAGTAACCTATCTTTGTTACTTTGCACTTTTTTTTGTGGCGGCCAACACTGATTTAAGGGAGAATTCCGTCCGAAACACTTATATTGCTCTGGGCATCCTTGTTACCATAAACTTTATTATTATAATGTTTGATTTTTACGGAAAGGACCTATTCCATTTCCAAGTATTTAAATCCCTTATCATTCCGAGTGATCTTTACCCTGGTGTAGAGTTCCAAGGTTCCCTTAATTCCACCTTGCACAATCCTAACTATGTCAGCGGACTTTTCGGAGCCCTAACGGCGCTGTTTTTTTCCTCTGCTCTGATGGATGGGCGGAGGTGGCTGAGTCATGCTGTGTTAACCGCGATTTCCTTTGCTGTTCTCATAGCCTCTCTTTCCACCAGTGGCTTTATTTCACTGGTGGTTGTTCTGCCGTTTATTATCATATTTGGAGTTCTATTTGCTAAAAGAAGACAGACGCTTATTACCGCAGGGGCGATCCTGGTAGCCTGTTATCTGATATATATTGCATTGTACTCCCATAACCCTAGGGTTTGGGAGGAAACAGTAGGCTTTATCTCAAATAAGGCAGATCAGAAGGTTGAAGTGGTTGGTCCTATGCTAGACCCTTCTGATACTAGTGGTCAGCGTACTTATATTTGGCGGGAAACGGCAAAATTGGTAAAAGAACGGCCACTTTTGGGTCACGGTCATGATGTTCTGGCTTATTATTTCCCGCATAGTGCGTCTCGCATAGGACCTGGCGCGATAGTATGCAAGCCTCACAATATGTACCTGGACGTGGCTTTCGGGTCTGGAATTATTGCACTGGGGGCCTTAATGGCGCTATTTCTTTTGCACTTCCTCAACACGACTATAATAATATTTGGAAAACGGAATATATGCTCTATTGCTCCACTATTTGTTTTCTGGTGCGCCTTTCTAATTCAGTGGATGTTCAACGACTCCATGATTACCACAACTCCCGTGTACTGGGGGCTTTTCGGGATTGCAGTTTCGTTGAATAATAGCTTCTTAAAGGAAATATCGTCCCAGATACCAAGTGTTAAAAATGTTGTTGGTTTTCTTCATATCGATAAAAAGAAATCTAAGAAGGGTTTTATAGATATATAAAGATATCGTGGCAAACTGAATTTCGGCAACAAAAGTAGTCAACTCAAGTTTATAGATATGGAGGTCTTGCGAACTCGGGAGCAAAAAATTATTATTCCAGAGAGACAGCTTTTATTATGGTCTTACCATGTAAGCGATTTTTTTAGAGTTGAGCTTTTTGACAATCTTATTTCTTCTCTTGGACATCTATCTCAAAGTAGATTCGTTAAGGGAGTGTTAATACAGATTATCATAGAAGATTAAAACATATTAACTGGGAATAGTCGAACGAGCGCAATAATGGACAAGATGCTTTATTTATAATTGAAGTGGTCGACCAGTATTTATAACAAAGGCAAGCGGGTTGCGACATGTCGGACATATAATAGAGAAGAAAACCTTTTTTGCCCGGTCAGTCAGCTACCGGGTATTTCACTGTCAACACAAAGTACCCAAACCTGCCCACAAAACTAAAAAACAAATAAACCAACAATAGCCAAATATCCCTATGTTAAATAAAAATTACAAAAAATGTACCATACCCCAGCAAATTAAATAGTTTTTTTACAGGAATCGAAGAAATAGTTGTCGAAATAATCATAACTTCAGAATCATATTTCCAACAGATTCAGTTTGTAGGTTAGGAGATCGCAACTTATTATGTCAAAAAGAAAAGTCAGACCATCTAAAAAGACACTTGCGAAAGTTCAGGATATTGATCTCCTTGGGATTTACATAAATAGGGTAGCCCTTTGGGGTATCTGTTTTTTACTATTTCTAGCGCCTTATTTTAGGGGATTATTTTTCCCCCAAGATCAGCAAAAAGCATTTTTTTTCGCACTTTTAATGTTTGGTCTGGTAGTTATTTGGATTTGGCTAAAAAAAGATTATTCATTTTTATCACACCCCCTAGACTATTTTGTTCTAGCATTTTTCTTTATCTACGTAATATCAACCTTAAACGCAGCAAATTTGAGTTTTGCAATAGATAAAGTTATAGAAGTTGCTTTGTGCTTCATAATATACTGGTGCGTATCCAGGTTAGTCCGTAATACAAAGGATATCGAGGCTATGCTTTGTGTAATCTATACAAGCGCCCTGGGGTTGGCCCTGGCGGGACTGGCCACTGCGACATCTATTATACATATAAAAGACGGTTTCCTGGGTGGTCGTATATATTCAACATTACAATATCCAAATGCGTTAGCAAGTATTTTATTGGCAGTATTTATTATAGGTTTCTATTTATGGTGGAAAAGGACACGCTTTAAATCGGAAGATTGTAATGCAATAATAAATATTAGGTTATCCTATTTATTTGCGATAGGGAACTATCTTATTTTAGCTGTAGCATTTGGTGCTAAATCTAGTGGTGGATACATAGTGTTTATACTGGTTGCACTAGCGCTCTTTTTAATTCTACCAGGTTGGAATCGTATATTCTTTTTCATTCACCTGATAAAAGTCGGTGTGCTATCGGCTGCAGGTATATTCCTTTTTTTGAAAAACGCTGAAAGCCAACTTTACAGTCAAGCTTGGTTGTGGTTGCTAGGAGGAATTGTTATGGTAGTAGCGTTGCAGTGGCTGTACCTGCGGCTAATGTCCATAACTGATGACTGGCAAAGGCTCTTTAAGTGGCTGGCTAAGGCAATGGTTGCATGTACTGCGGTACTTACAATAATAATTTTGTATTTATACTTCGGCAATATAAACGATATAATGGAAAGCGCTAAGAAAGTAAGCCTTTTTCACAGGTTTTACTTTGTTGAGGATGCTTTCGGAATGATAAAGGAACGGCTACTCCTGGGTTGGGGAGGTGGCGGATGGAAGGATGCATATAGATCTTTCCAGAGTTACAGCTATACTTCAAGTCAAGTACATAGCTATTATATACAAGTGGCGGTCGAAACCGGTCTGGCCGGGTTAGCCGCTTTGACTGGAATATGGGCTGTATTTGTACAAACAGGATTGAGGGCTTACAGGAAAAATAGAAGTATAAACGACAGAATGCTAGTAATTACAATTGTTGGCCTTGCAATGACCCTTGGAGTGCATGCAAGTGTTGATTTTAATCTCTCGCTGGTCGCAATAACCATGATTATGTATGCCGCTATGGCAATAATCAGGAATATGGATGCTGGATTTTTAGAGATAGGAATGACTAAATCAGAAAAAACATTGGGAATAGTAAAAGTTCCGATAATCTTGGCCGCCAGTGGTGGAATAATAATGCTTTTATTGGTAACTTCTTTTATAACAGCCAGTGGTTATGCTAAGAACGCTATAATTTATGCAAATAATAGGAACATAAAACAGGCTATCTTGTTAATGGAGAAGGCGTTAGTTTATAACCCATTAATGGCAGATTACCACGGGACACTATCTGAGCTTTATTCACACAATGGTCAAAAGGACAAGGCCATGGAAGAGGCCAGCAAGGCTGTTGCTCTTAATAGATATAATGAATGGCGGTATCTATATTTAAGCAGCCTGACTTTAAGTAGCGGGGATGTTAAAGCAGCCATAAAGTATTCAGAGGACGCAATAGCTAAGTCTCCGTGGGGAATAGGTGCATATGAATATGCCAGTCTGATTTATAGGACGAGTGGTTTAGTTGAACAGAAAAAAGGGCAGTTGAATGAAGCAAGAATGTATTTTGCTGAAACTACAGAGATGGTAAGGAGAATTAATGAAAGACTAGAAAAATTGGATCCTGATAAAAAGAGACTTAGTGACGGGTTTTATATTACGCCAAGAATTGGACTAAACGTAGGTATTAGTTATTTATTTTTGAATGATTTAAATAATGCAAGGGAGTTTTTAGCTTTTGCAGCTACTGATGTAAAAATGAAAGGTGAGGCTATGGTTTGGCTAAGTATAATTTTTGACAAGCAAAATGATCCGGTAAATGCTACTAATGCCTTGAATCAGGCTAAGGAGTTACTGCCCGGGTATGAAGAAATATATAATGAATATAAGTCTTTGGTGAGGTGATTGGATTGTGGGCTAAACTGCGGGTGTTATTACTTGTAGTAATTGACGCTATCCTGATTAATTTTGGGTTTGTTATTGCATTTTTTTTGCGATTTTTGGAAGAAGGTTTTCCACTAGAGTATTATATTACGTTTAAGGATTTGTTTCTAGCGGGCACATTTATATATCTCTGTTCCTTTTTTTTATTCAAACTTTACAATAGAGTCTGGTCATATGCCAGTACAGGGGAACTGTTAGCCATTATAAATGCTGTAACAGTTGGCGCCCTAGGTATAATAACCATGTCATTCCTATATCAGTATACCAAATTTTTTACAACTCCCCTGCCTAGAAGTGTTTTCATACTATCCTGGGCCTTTACAATAATACTCATCGGGGGTACACGCTTTTCATGGAGGATGTATATTGATAAAAAGAGAGACTTAGGGTCGATAGTAGGACGGAGAGCTCTAATTATAGGGGCGGGAGACGCAGGCGCAATGGTTGCAAGAGAGTTGTCCCATAACCGCAATACCGATTTACGTGCTGTTGCCTTCATAGATGATGATCCGGCCAAAAAAAATCAGTCATTGCTTGGGATACCTGTACTGGGTGACCGTGATGAAATACTGAAAGCCGTAAAGAATTATAGTATTGATGAAATAATTATAGCCATGCCTTCAGTTGGAGGACAAGCCATAAGAGAAATTATGGAAATCTGCCATTTAGCATCGGTGAAAGCAAAGATACTTCCAGGTGTATACGAAATAATTGATGGTAAAGTTACCATTGACAGGCTGAGGCCGGTTCAATTAGAGGATCTGCTGCATCGAGAGTCGATAAATGTAGACCTGGAAGGTATAGCAGACTATGTAAAGAACAGGGTTGTTCTTGTCACCGGTGCAGGGGGTTCCATAGGATCTGAACTGTGCTGGCAGATTGCTCCTTTTACTCCGAAGAGATTGATTATTCTGGGGCATGGTGAGAACAGCATACATAAAATATGGCATGAATTACAGCAGTCCTTTCCTGAGCTTGAAATTGCGGTTGAAATTGCAGACGTTAGGGATTGTTCCCGGATAGAGTATATATTTAAAAAGCATCGGCCGGCAGTGGTATTTCATGCTGCGGCTCACAAGCATGTGCCGTTGATGGAGATGCATCCCTTGGAGGCGGTGAAAACGAATGTTTTAGGAACCAGAAATGTTGCCAAAGCTGCTCACCATTCTGGAACAAAGATATTTATTTTTATCTCCACCGACAAAGCTGTGAACCCCTCCAGTGTTATGGGGGCCAGCAAACTTTTGGGGGAATTGCTAATTCGTCAGATGAACAACCAGAGTGAGACTATTTTTGCCGCTGTCCGCTTTGGGAATGTGCTGGGAAGCAAGGGAAGCGTTGTGCCTATTTTTCGGGAGCAAATTAGGAGAGGGGGACCGGTTATGGTTACCCACCCGGAGATGACCCGCTATTTTATGACCATACCAGAGGCGGTTACCCTTGTAATTCAGGCTGGTACAATGGCCAATGATGGGGAAGTTTTTGTCTTGGACATAGGGGAACCGGTCAAAATAATCAACTTGGCTAAGGACATGATCAAGCTGTCTGGTTATGAACCTGGGGTTGATATTGAGATTATATATACGGGCATAAGGCCAGGGGAGAAATTGTACGAGGAGCTGCTGACATCTGAAGAGGTAGCCTCCGCAACATGTCATGAGAAGATATTTGTTGCCAGACCCTACCTGGTTGATGCCATGGCATTGGAAAAGGAACTTGCTAATCTTGAGGTGCAAACGCAATACATTGATGGAGAACGATTATTTCAGTCACTTCGAAGGATAGTTCCTGGTTTCAAAGACTGCCGTGGACAATACGATGTCCTGGAGATCGATACGGATAAAAGAACTGCTACTCAAAAAAGTGTTTTTCAGATATAGTACCATAGAATAGTCTTTTGATTGGTTATTCTGCAATCGTGACTTGTTAGTCTTGGAATAGTAAGTATAAATCACGCATTGGAGAAGGTATTATTAGCTCATTTTACCGCAGGTGGAGGATCTAAAGCAATAATATTGTGGGGCCAGGAGGATGAAGTTCTAGAAATACTAAAAACTGCTGCGAACAACATGAACAGGCATTTTCTTGTGTTTTATGAAGCTGAGCAGTTGAATAATTATTTGAATACCTTCGATTGTTCCAGTATACCTTTGGTTGTTATCTGGGGAGCAGAGGAAATAGAAGTATTGCAAAAAAACATTAAAGTTGTTAATATTTTAAAATTGCTCTAGCGCAGGCGGTTGGATTTACTTCGATATGAGTCTAACGGAAGGAAGAGTGTATTGTGCATGTAACTATTATTGGCTGCGGTTATGTTGGCCTTACCACATCTGCGGCACTGGCTTATATAGGTCACAGAGTTCATTGTATTGACCAGGACAAGAAAAGAATAATCACCTTGCAGAATGGAATTGTTCCAATTCACGAAAATGGCCTTGCAGAGCTTATGGCCGGGCTCGGAGGCCGACTTTCCTTTGGGGATTGGGATTCCTTTAATAACTTAAGTGATGTTGTAATTATTGCAGTGGGAACACCCTGCAAGTATAATGGAGATGCGGATTTAACCTACGTGGAAGCCGTTTCCAGAGAACTAGGCTTACGCCTGGAAGGTGAAAAACTGCCGGTCATTGTAAATAAGTCCACCGTCCCTATAGGTTCAGCTAGGCGTGTTGAATCACTGGTAAGCCAATACTTACTTGAACGTGGAATACATTCAAAGGTGATTGTGGCCTCCAATCCTGAGTTTTTGAGGGAAGGGGTGGCGCTTTTTGACACCTTTTATCCTGACCGCATCGTGGTTGGGGTACATCAAAGCTCTGCCATCAGCATTATGAGGGAGTTATACAGTCCCATACTGGAACAGACCTTTAATCAGCCCGAGTATTTACCAAGACCTGATGAATATATGCTTCCGGCCTTTATAACCACTACCCCCACCAGTGCTGAATTGATAAAATATGCTGCCAATACCTTTTTGGCGACAAAAATATCATTTATAAACGAAATAGGCGGGCTAGCGGAGAAAGTTGGCGCCGATATCTTGGAGGTGGCCCGCGGGATAGGGATGGACAGGCGGATTGGTTATCAATACCTTAATGCTGGCATTGGTTGGGGGGGTAGCTGTTTCGGCAAGGATGTTAAGGCCATAATCCATATTGCCAGTCAGTATGATTACGAAATGGATATAAGTAGTGCTGCGTTGATGGTTAATTTGCGCCAGAGAGAGGAAGTTATCAAAAAGCTCCAGTTTGCCCTTAAGGTAATCAGAGGAAGCACAATTGGGCTTCTGGGACTTTCTTTCAAGCCTGGAACCGATGACCTCCGCGATGCTCCTTCTATTACAATTGCTGCCAGACTGCTTGAAATGGGTGCCCATGTAAAAGTTTTTGACCCGGTGGCGATGGAGAATTGCCAAAGGATTTTTCCTGAGTTGAACGTCAGATACGTGGCCAACCCCGAGGAACTGGCCAGTGGGGTCGACGCCATTGCTCTGGTTACCGAGTGGAAAGAGTTTCAAAGTATATCATTTGCCAGACTGGGAGAGCTGATGAGACAGAAAATAATCATTGACGGTCGTAATGCTCTTGATGACCAGGAACTGATTCGTTTGGGATTCAAATACATTGGAACAGGGCGATAATTAGCTTAGCAGGAGGATGTATGTTTTCAGTTTTTAATGACTTCATTACGGGAAAAGAAAAGATTGCTGTGGTGGGTCTGGGATATGTGGGGTTACCATTGGCAGTAATGTTGGGTAAGCAGTACAACGTGGTGGGTTTTGATGTTAGCACAGAAAGAATCACCGAGCTAAACAGAATTTTTGATAAAACCGGTGAGATTGCGGCCGAAGAACTGGCAGATTCAAAAGTGGATTATACTAATAGCCCCGGGAGTCTGGGGAAATGCCGATTAATTATAGTTACTGTTCCGACACCCATAAACAGTCATAAACTTCCTGATTTAAATCCTTTACTCAGGGCAACAGAAATTGTCGGAGGGAATTTGACAAAAGGGGCTGTGGTTGTTTACGAGTCCACTGTATATCCCGGGGTAACCGAAGAAATATGCGTTCCCACACTGGAGAAAACATCGGGCCTTAGTTGCGGTTTTGATTTTAAAGTGGGATATTCTCCGGAGAGGATTAATCCCGGTGATAAAGAGCATTCACTGACAAGGATTACAAAGATTGTATCGGGTCAAGACGAAGAAACGGTTGCCCTTCTGAGTAGTATTTATGGGTCTGTTATTGGGGCTGGAGTACATGTAGCGCCGGACATCCGGACTGCTGAGGCGGCTAAAGTGATAGAAAACATACAGCGTGATCTTAATATAGCCTTAATGAATGAACTGGCGTTGATTTTTAACAAGCTTAATATAGATACATGGGAAGTGCTTAAGGCTGCTGGGACCAAATGGAATTTTCACAGGTTTGAGCCGGGCCTGGTCGGAGGACATTGTATAGGCGTAGACCCGTATTATCTAACATATAAAGCCGAGGAAATAGGGCACTATCCTACTGTCATACTGGCCGGCCGGAGGATTAACGACCAGATGGGAAAGTATGTTGCCGAGCAAACAGTGAAGCGTCTAATCTCGGCGTGTAAACCCGTAAAGGGAAGCAGAGTTTTAATAATGGGGATAACTTTCAAGGAGAATGTCAAGGACATTCGCAATACCAAGGTGGTGGATATTTATAAGGAATTAAAAGAGTACGGCGTGGATCCATATATTTTCGATCCCATGGCGGCCAAGGAAGAAGTAAGGCATGAGTACCGTATTGATTTGATTTCTGCGATAGAGGAACATAGCCCCTACGACGCTATAATTCACGCAGTTAAACACCGGGTCTTTTTTAAATATGATCTTAACTATTTAAGTTCCGTTACTTCTGTAAATCCTGTACTTATTGATGTAAAAGCAGTATATACTAAGGAATCGACCGAGGAAGCCGGTTTCATATATTGGAGGTTATAAATGAAAACTATATTAGTAGCTGGATCATCTGGATTCATTGGCTCAAGGGTGTCTATGTTGCTCATCGAACAGGGCTATAGTGTTGTAGGGGTAGATAATATAAATGATTACTACGATGTAAGGATTAAACATAAGCGGCTTGGAAATCTTCAAAAGAATAGTAATTTTAAGTTCTATGAGGTTGATATTGAAAGCTTTAAAGATTTAAAGGAAATATTCCAACTTCACCGACCATACGCAGTTATTAATGAGGCCGCTCGGGCTGGTGTCAGGTACAGTCTGGAAAATCCTTTTATTTACCTTTCTACAAACGCTGGGGGAAATCTGAATCTGTTGGAATTGGGTAGGGAGTATGGAATAGAAAAATATGTCCTTGCCTCAACCTCTTCACTGTATGCCGGGCAGGAGATGCCTTTCAGGGAGGACCTGCCGGTGAATACCCCCATATCACCTTATGCAGCTTCCAAGAAATCAGCCGAAGCAATGGCGTACTCGTATCATTATCTTTACGGCACCGATGTAACCGTTTTGCGTTATTTTACGGTATATGGGCCGGCGGGCAGACCAGACATGAGTATATTCAGGTTCATCAAATGGATTAAAGAAGGTACTCCGCTAGAGATTTTCGGAGATGGACACCAGAGCAGGGACTTCACATATGTTGACGATATTGCTCGAGGTACCGTGGCAGCATTAAAACCTCTGGGATATGAGGTTATTAATCTTGGGAACAACAACCCTGACCGGCTATCGGAAGCGATAGCACTGATTGAAAAGTTCATGGGTAAAAAAGCTAGCTTTATATACAAGGAATTCCACAAGGCAGATATGAAGGCCACCAGGGCTAATATTGACAAGGCTAAAACTCTTTTAGGATGGGAGCCGGAAATTGGCCTGGCAGAGGGGATCAGGAGAACAGTGGAATGGTTTGAAGATAACTGGGACTGGGTCAAAGATGTTTCATTATAGAATAATGCGTAGACATTCAAGGCGGTAGTACGATGTGCGGTATAGGTGCTGTATTTGCCAGGGAACCGTTGCAAAATATAAAAAAAATAATTGCGTTAATGGCTGAAAAACTACGGCACCGTGGACCTGATTACCAAGGTATTTTTGTGGATCAGGATTTACGCGTGGGGCTTAGCCATGCACGGCTTAGTATAGTGGATCTTTCCCCTCAAGGAAACCAGCCAATTCCCAACGAAACAGAGGATTTTTGGCTGGTGTGCAACGGAGAAATATACAATCACGGGGAAATACGTAAAAAACTCCAAGCCAGGGGGCACAGTTTTCGTTCACGTTCAGACTCAGAGGTTATTCTACACCTATATGAGGAGTACGGGACCGATCTTTTACAATATCTGCATGGTATGTACGCCTTTGTGCTTTATGACTCAGTCAAGAAGGTTTTGTTTTGCGCTAGGGACCGACTGGGTAAAAAACCCTTTGTTTATTCTCAAAACCGTGAGGGAGTGGCTATTGCATCGGAAATTCCGGCAGTGCGCTGTTTTCCGGACGTTGATACCTCTGTGGACCCCGTTGCCCTGGGGCTTTATCTCCTCAGGAATGTTCGCCATATACCTGACCCCTGGACCTTTTTCAAGGGTATTCACCGCTTGATGCCGGGCCATGCCATGATTGTGGAAAATGGAGCTGTAAAAAAAATATGGCGGTACTGGCACCCTGATTTTGAGCAGCAGGAGACAACTCCTGAAAAATTGCGCGAGGCCTTTGACCGTGCTGTGTCCACTAGGATGGTAGCAGATGTTGATGTAGGGGCTCTGTTGTCGGGAGGAGTTGATTCTTCAGGTATTGTACAGGCTATGGTGTCACAGGGTGCAAAAAGGATTAAAACCTATGCCATGGGGCTGAACAAGGATGACGAGGAACTGTCCCGGGCCAGACAAATGGCAGGGCTCTTGGGCACAGATCATAAGGAATATTATTTTGAACCAGACCGCCAATTTAATCAACTGGAAACAATTCTAAAAATATATGGCGAGCCTATCATGCTGATGCCCCTTCTCTATACCCTGGAACTCTGTGAACACATCAGGGATGATGGAATAAAGGTGGTGCTATCGGGGCACGGGGCTGATGAGCTTTATTACGGGTACAGCGGGCATAATCCTCTTGCACTGGTTTCAACTTTATTACCATTTGTGCCGGGCATTTTGAAACCATATATCGGAGGTCTGGCTGGCAGATTAACTCCCGGATCCAGAGTCAAGGAAGCTTTCTTAATTGCTTCATCCCCGGTGGGGGAAAGAAAGGCTGCTCTATATAAAAGCGAGGCAAAAACTCTTTGGGCTGAACTATTAAATATTTCCGATATGGATCAGAAGATAGAGGATACAGTAAGTAAGTGGCTTGGAGTATGGTTTGAGGAAGACAAGCCCTATAAGTATATAGACGAGGCCAATGTTATCGGACTAATGCATGAAAATACTCATTCCGTAACCATTGCCGGGGACCTGCCTGCCATGGCAGCCAGCGTTGAAATGCGCGCTCCTTTCCTGGACCAGGATATTGTACAGCTTGCATGGAGGACACCGTACCGCTATAAAATAAAGAGCATATTTGACAAAAGCCAAAACAAATGGATTCTAAAAAAGGCTCTGGAGGGACGCGTGCCGCAGGAATTATTATATGCAGCAAAGCGTGGCTTTGGTTATTATATTCGGGAGGAGGATGTTTTAAGGGGACCTTGGAAAGCAAGGTTGGATGAAGCCTTTAACAGCTTGGACGATCTCGGGGGAGTTCTAAAACTGGCAGCCTTTAGGAAATTGAAAGATCGTTTTGATAAAAACCACGGCGTACCGGCAATGTTAATAGCTAAGTTATTTGCAATCCATTTATTAGAAATAAAATGAGGATAATTATGAATAACAATAATTACCTGAGAGAGTACAAGAAGACAAGTGAAAAAGACCTATACAGAGGTATTGGCGGTAAGTTCAGAAAAGCGCTAGACAATAAAGCAGAAAGAATGGGCCAGCCAAACAGACACGCGCTGTTCTTAAAAAGGATACTAGATATTATAGGAATTGGACCGGAAGAAAAAATTAATATTTTGGATGTAGGCTGTGGGAATGGTTGGGCTATATCATATCAGTCCCCAAACATCCGCTATTATGCCATTGATAAAGGCAATGTTTATCAAGAAAAATTGGCTTCACAAGGTATTAAATTTTCAGATTTAAACGTTACTCAGGATATTCTCCCATTTCATAATGATTTTTTTGATATTATACTTTTGAATCACATTATTGAGCATTTGTACGACTATGATTTTTTTATATCTGAATTATATAGAGTAGTGAAAAAGGATAGGTTTGTATATATTCGAACTCCGGATATTAAAAAAGTTAAATTTTCTTTTTTTGATGATTATACTCATGTTAAGCCCTATTCCGAAAGCTCATTAAACCATATGATGCAGGCCTATGGTTTTAAAATATTAAAGCTGTTTCATTCTAATCATGGCCTTATTAATGTAGATTTATTAACTGAAGGCCTGATAAGGGATCTGCTTTTTAACAAAGTTACAGGTGGCGCAGAGATAGAGGCTATATATTTAAAGATATTATAAAAGCTTTGCAGAGGTGAGTTTGGTGAGAACAAAAAAAATATTAAGAAAAAAAGTTATTGAACTGTCAAATAAAATATTTGGAAGTTCATTTACGCACCGTTCTAAGCTGGCCAAATCGCTAAATGAACTTTTTCATATAAGTAGCGAAATATTAAGCCCAACTCGGCGAAGGCAGGCCAGATTCGAACGTTTAAATCCTGAAGCTCCGTGGTTTGTACCTGATAGCCTTCCTTATATTGAAAGCATTTTAAAACCCACATTCGTGGGTTTAGAATGGGGAACAGGCAGGTCGAGTATATGGTTTGGGAAAAGGGTGGCTCATATTACATGTGTCGAAGGCCGTAGAACATGGTGGAATGAAATGGTTAGCAGGGTTGGTCAGGAGAGACTAGAGACCCGAATAGATTTACGACTAGTAGAAATAACCTCGGAATTTAATTTCAATAACAATGAGATTGATCGATATACTGGTGTAATTGAGGAGTTCCCCGATGAAAGCCTCGATTTTGTTATAATAGACGGGCATTTTAGAGAGGCCTGTTTAGATCGTTGTTCAAAAAAAATCAAGGGTGGTGGTGTTTTGATTTTAGATAACTCAGATTTACACGTCTTTGATTCATATCACAGAGCACTCAAGAATGTGGAATATTATAATTTCACCAATGGTATTTGGGAAACAACAATTTTTCATGCTCCTAATAATGGGGGGTTTAAAGGGTTATTTTAGGTTTAATATAACCATGCTATGAGGATATAATTTAAAATGTAACACAAAACTAAAAAGGGTGTATTGATATGGATTATTGGCGGAAAAAGTACTTGCTTCCCGCAATTAAAGAGAATAAGAAAATTGCACTGGTTGGAATTGGAGACGCCGATGCATACCTGAAAATGAGTAATCTTGATGTGTGGGATCCTTTTTTAATAAGCAATAATTGTACCAACTATAGAATTTATGATATAGACGAAAGGCTTGTGCAGATAGCAGAAAGCAAAGGGATTAATGCGTGTTGTTGTGATGTGACTGAAGCTAGTCTCGGGGAATTATTTGATTATATATTTGCTTGCGACGTTATTGAACACGTGGGTAACCCTATCGCTTTTATGGTTAACTTAAAATTATCTTTGAATATGGGGGGAAAAATAGTAATAACCACACCTAATTGTATTTATTGGAGAAATTTTATTACTGATTTATATAACGAATATGAAGATCATAATTTTGCTTTTAACAAAAAACATCTGGTAAATATTGCAAATAAGGTTGGCTTAGAGGTGGTCGAGGTTTCATCTTTTCAGACAACAGGAGGATTAAATTCGTTTTCCAAGAGAGTTCTCCAATATTTTCATTACTTAATGGCTAAACTTGGTCGTGGCAATTCATTGATAATGGTAACAACAAAAGACATTTAAAGGAGTATGCTTTTGACTAGAGTTATGCAATTAGAAAAAATACAAATTAAAAACTTGTATGAACAAGCCAAGCGATTATACGAAAGCCCGCCAAATCCAGGTCATGCGAAGAGAACTATTGATAAAGAGGAATTATTGCAAGATATTAAGCATTGCATAGAAAGTGGTTGCAAAACAGCAAGTATGTCTCTGAGGTTAATTTCTAATGACAGTATAGCTGTGTTGGACGTTGGTTGCTCTTGGGGTCCTTTAGTATTTGGAGCCGCGTTTTCACAGGCAGTGTCTGAGGCATACGGAATAGATATTGAACAGGATGCCGTGGCTTTGGGTAAAGCGGTAAGGGAGAGCGGTCTTGTATGCGATTATGTCGCAAAGAAGGTTGAATTAAACGCATCACCAGCTGAATGTATTCCATATTCTGATGGAAAATTTGATTTGGTTATATGTCACACTGTATTAGAACATGTTATTGATATTGAGACAACGGTAAGGGAGATGTACCGTGTATTGAAGCCCGGTGGTTTACTTCATATTATTGCGCCTAACTATTTATGGCCTTATGAGCCACATTTAAGGCTTTATATGTTTCCTCTTGGACCTAAGTGGCTAGTAAAACTGTTTGCAAAGGCATTAAGAAAAGAGGCACTATCATATGTTGATGATCTGAATTTTATACATCCGTTTATGATGGAACGGGTTTTTAGGAAATATAACATGGATTATAAAAATAACTATTTAAATAAATTAAATGATATACTAATTGAGGGTAATTATCAAGTAATTATAGGTTTAAAGAAGTTTATATTTATACTGAGGGTTTTAAAAAAACTAAAATTGTCGAAGTTACTGTTTTGGGTTGTTAAAAGGATTCCAATATATCCTTCATTAGAATACATAATCCGTAAGTAAAGGGTGTTAATATGAATATACTATCATTGCAACTTGGGCACAATGCAACGGTATTACTGATGGCGGATGGGTATATAAAAAGTGCTATAAGTCAGGAAAAGTTTGACAATAACAAAAATTCTTTTGCTTTTCCGCATGAAGCAATAGAATGGGTTCTTTCGCAAAACAAACTGACTTCTGATGGAATAGATCATGTTGCTATATGCGGTTTAGGTGCTTTGCCTCAGCAGTTGGATGCATTTGCTATTGAAGAGAAAAGAAATAACCATGAAAAAAGTGTTCTTAAAAAGTTATATGCAAAGGCCGAATTAAATTATGGTTTTAACAGTGCCTTTAGTGTTGTCAGTGGAATAAAAAAACGGTTGGATAAGAGAAGAATGATTGAAGGAAGAGAACAGCTTCTTTTTCTGTTAAAAGATAGATATGGCATTGGCAGCAGTAAAGTTGAGTTTGTTGAGCATCATGTGTGCCATACCTACTCTCCAGCGTACTTTTTTGGAGACGAAGATAGGGAATGGATAATACTTACAATGGATGGGGCTGGAGACAGGTACTTCTGCTCGGTTAACACTTTTAAGAATGGTGTTATAAGCCGTATATCCAATACTCCCTGGGCTCATTCGCTTGGTTACGTATATAGTATGACCACCAAGTTTCTGGGGATGAAGCCATTGGAACACGAATATAAAGTTATGGGTCTGGCCGCCTATGCTAAGAAAGGCTATTTTGAAGGGACCTACAATAGGGTATTTAAGGGTGTGGCCTGGCTAAAAAAGGACGGGTCGATAGAGTTTTCTTCAAAATTTCCTTTAAACCGATTTGAAGAATACTTGAGAAATGTTTGTATTGGTGAGCGTTTTGATAATGTTGCAGGTGCATTACAGCAATTTCTTGAGGATTTGGTGCTGGACTGGGTGAGGTTGGCCATTAAAAAGATAGGTATAAGGAATGTAATGACAAGCGGTGGGGTTTTCATGAATGTGAAATTGAATAAATTGATACAAGAGTTGCCGGAGGTTGAGAGAGTGAGGTTTATGCCATCCTGCGGAGATGAAAGCAATCCTTTTGGCGCGGCCTATGCTGTTATGGAAAGGACGGGGAAAGCACATTCAATTCCAATTCCTCCTCTGGGACATGTGTATCTTGGTCATGAGTTCTCAAATGACGATATCAGGATATTTATCAAATCTCATGATATCGAAAGGAGATACGACGTTCAATACCATGAAAACATTGAAGATGTGATCGCCAAAATGATTGCGGATTTTAATGTGGTTGCAAGAGTTGCCGGAAAGGCAGAATTTGGCGCTCGAAGTTTGGGCAACCGTGCAATTCTTGCTAATCCTTCTGATATGAAATCTTTCTATACTGTCAATGACTTGATAAAGGCAAGGGACTTTTGGATGCCATTTGCTCCCTCCATACTGGATACGGATGTAAGACGCTACCTGCTTAATCCAAAAGATGTTGAATCACCATACATGATTACGGCTTTTGATACAACGCCCCTTGCTCACGATCATTTGAGGGCCGCTATGCATCAAGGTGATAAAACAGTTCGTCCGCAGATTGTTACAGAAAAAGCCAATTTAAAATATTATAGGTTAATAATGAAATTCAAAGAACATACCAATATAGGCGGTATCCTCAACACCAGTTATAATCTCCATGGTTTTCCTTTGGCCTCGACTTTAGAACAGGCGCTTTTTACTTTCGAAAACTCGGGATTGAAAAACCTTGCATTAGAGAATTATTTGCTTAGTAAATCATGATAGCCAAAACTATTTCCCTAATTAAAAGTAAACCGGATTTCTTTGGTGCTGTTCTAACTGGATATGCCCTTATAGGACTAAATATTTTAATTCAGATCTTTCTTGTTCCTCTTTATTTAAATACACTAGGTAAGTATCAGTTTGGTGTATTAATGATGTTATTATCGTTTATAAACTATGCTGTTATTGGAATCGGATGGATGTCTGGCGGTGTACTTAGAGTGATGGGTGAATATTCTGCAAATAATGACAGAGAGGGTTTTTACAGGGCTTATGCTGTTTCTAAACTAATATACGTAGGTTATGCTATATTAGTCTCCATCATTATGGTTGGATTATGTTTATATTTAGGCGATGAATTTTTAGGGAATATACCAGATGAATATAGCAAATCAGTAAGATTAAGTATTATAACGGGAGCAGTCTATTTTATTGTACTTTTCGACTTCAGCGTCGAGCGTTTGGCCCTGACTGCTATGCGCCGTCAGGTAGCCGCCGGCCTGCTTCAAATTATTAGTTTGTTGGTATTTGTAGTATCTGTGATACCATGGTTATTAACGGGCGGGAACTTGGAAGGTGTTCTGGTCTGCTTGATGGTCGGTATTATTTTGGCCCGTGCAATATCCTGGTATTATTGGAGGAGAACAGAGGTTAGTGTTGGCTGGAAATGGATTGACAGTGGAACTTGGCCGTTAATTAAGCGTCTTACCTTATCAATGGGGATTGGTTACTTTTTGTACGGTATAATATTCCTCACAATGCAAGCGGATGTCATGATTATAGGCTGGCTTGGAGGTGCCGAAATAGCTGCAGAATTTGTGTTGGTATGGAAAATAGCTGAAATTATCATCCAGATATTATGGAAAATACCTGAGTATCTCTCGCCGTATCTAATTAAAATGGATACACTTGGAGAAAATGAATGGTTACAGAGAACTTATAGTAAAAGCATGCGTTGGATGACAGTTTTATCTCTTTTAGCGGGAGTTATATATGCTCTATTTGGTTCCTGGATTGTTCAATTGTGGGTAGGACCAGCAAGTACTCCACAAAACAATTTGGCCTATATCTTAGCTGGATCAGCAATTTTTTGGCTAGGCATAGCACGCATACCCGGTGTTTTTGCACATACTATGGTTAGACTAAAAAGCCTTAATACTATAGCTGGGTTGGAATTAATAGGTAAACTAGTTCTAACTCTGGTCTTGTTTCCAAGGGTAGGTTATCTGGCACCTCTCATAGCGATAAGCGCAATCCATGTTGGAGGAATAGCATTTGCTTATAGATTAATGATAAAAAAGATTTTAACTACAAACGTAAGAGGTAAAGTTAGTTAACTGGTTAATAATGAATTTAGAACTTGTTGTTCTGTGAAAGGACTAAAAATATGAAAATAAATAGAATTAGAGAAATATTGTCGGTTTTAAAGTTTCCATGCGCTACTTGGATAGTAGGTAGTTTTGTTGTTTTTCCATTTATTAACACAACTACGGGGATGAATATATTTATATTTGGAACACGCATATGGAAGTTGATGGCAGTTGCTTGGTTTCTATATATTTTACTATCAGTCGTACTGTATAAGTCCAAGCTGCTTCAGCGAGTTACTAAATGGGAAGTTTTGGTTTGGGTTTTTTTAGCGGTGATGATAGTTCTAAGACCTGTGGATAATTTCATTATTGATCCACACAAAAGTGCTTTTTTTTCCATAACTGTCGCTGTTTATATTAGGGCAATGTTGATTATGACAAGTGAACAAATAAAAAGCACTTTACTTATCACCATGTCAATATGGGCATCATTCGTATCTATTTTTTTGGGATATGTGTTATACAATGGAGGTTACCCCGGTAGCAACCAACATCAGTTTTTTATTAGTGGAACACTTGGATTTTTCTTTATGTTACACATTATTGTTTGGGTAAAGGATGGCGATTATGCTGATAGATTGTGGAGAAGGGACTTTAGTAGTGTTTTCTTGTTAATATTAGCTATAACTAATTTTCTTGTAAATACATTCATAACAAGATCTAGGTCAGTATTTTTATTTGGAATTATACTTATTTGTTTTGGGCTTGTAATGGTATTTTATGCCAATACAACGCGAAAAAAGCCTAAGTGGGTTGTTATGGTTGTGTTAAGTTTGACTATTTCATTTTTGCCGATAATTCACCTTTCAGGGTATATGGGAAACATATTATATGATCTTACCGATCCTATTTTTAAAAAGAAAAGGTACGTTCATGCTGAAACAGGGAGGGAGGTCGCCTTCCAGAAATGGATTGGCTACCTGGAGGAAGAGTGGACGTGGATTGTGTTTAAACCAGATAAAGTTTCTGAGATAAGCAGCAATCATGAAACAAAAGCAGAGCGGCAGGCAAATAAATCTGATAACCCAGAACAGTCAAATAAGCCAGATAGCATTAAAGGTGATAACCCACAACAGTCAAATAAGCCAGATAGCATTAAAGGTGATGACCAACAACAGTTAACTGTCGTCGAGAATGACAATAACCAGCAAAAGCATGATAATTCGACAATAAACATAGATAAACCAGAGATTAAGCAAATTTCTTCTGATATACTTCCTTTAAGCGATAAAGACCAAATGGAACTGAACAACGTACAGCGTTATGCCAATAGAAAAATGTGGTCAATATTTGGGGACGCTCCGAAAAGCAACCCTATTTCACAGGACCTTGCAATAACATCATCCCACAACCTATGGCTTGATGCTGCTTACAGAGCTGGATTATTATATGCATTAATAACATTGGGATGTCTTATAACTATTCTTATTTTAGTATGCAAAATACTGCCAAGAGTTTTGCCCTGGTCTTTTATAATTAACTTATGGCTTCTTCTAGTTTCATGGGGTATTGCATCACAACTTGATGATGAACACTGGTTATATCACATTCCATTTCTAACTTTTTTCTTTATTGGAATTATTAGCTTGGCAATTATTACCAGCGATAGCTTCAAGGATAGAAGTGATAGTAATTTAAAAAATTATTAGGTAGGATTAGAAGATGAAGTTAAGTGTGGTAATTCCGGCTTTTAATGTTTCTGATAAAATATCAACTGCTTTAGACTCTATTTTTTTTGCTGATTTAGAATCGTATCCTGGTTGGGAATTGGAAGTAATCGTAGTAGATGATGGAAGTAAGGACAGTGATTTATTGATAGATTTACTGAAGGAATACCCTGACGTGAGTTATACTAGACATGATAAAAATCGTGGTATGTGCGGGGCAAGGAATACAGGTATTAAAATAAGTAATGGGGATTATGTGACACTTTTGGATGCAGATGATGAATATGTTCCCGGGTGGTTTGTTGATTTTGTAAAAATTGTTAATGAGTGGCCGCAAGATATAAGAGTATGCCTTTCTCCATGTATTAATGATAATGGGGAGCTTACCTGCAAGATAAAAGGTTATAGAGGCTATATAACTCCTGAGGATATGGTGATGGAAAGATATTCGGGAGAATACAACCCAATTTTTCTGGGCCAGTACATACGTGATATCATGTATGTAGATATTGGCACAAGAAAATCATGCGGACTACTTTCTTACTTAAGGATGATCAGGCACGGTCCTTTTTGGATTACAGACCGAGTTCAGCGTATATACCATACCGGCGTCAGCGGATCTGTTACTAAAGGGTGGACTAGGCCAGAAAAAACAAGGGAAACATATATTTGTTACAAAATGGTATTAGAAGAACACGGAGATTTCATTAAAAGAATTTCCGAGGGCCATTACCGATACATGAGGTACAAGCTATATATTTATGGTATGCTTTCCGGTAACAAAGGGGTACTTTGGGATTGTATAAAAGATTTCTCATGGGGTTCATTTAGGTATTGGCTGGTAACGTGTTTTTTAATCATTGCAGGTCCCCGGTTTTCCTCCTGGATTTTGCAGACTGCAAAGCGATACCGGCTGCTTAGGCAGTATGGTTAATCCAATTAATTAGAGGTATGGAAAAATAATATGGATAATAAGGAACATACTATTTTGTGGGAGGTCTTTACCGGTCGCCAACGACCACGGCATCTTCGTTTCAGCAAGTCTTTAGCAAAAATGCTTGGTCAAAATAAAGTACTTGTTTATGGGCATAAGCCCGGGAAGCTGAACAGGCTGAAAATGGTGGTCGGATCAAAATTGCGTGGTTTTCGCGGATTTACCTTGAATAATAAGGCAGTGCCATGTATACTCCACCAAGCCATTAACCTTGACGAAACACCTTATATAACTGAATTTGATGTGCCACTTGGAGTTCATAGTTACAATATCAAACACCACCGGCGATCATCCAATGAGGCGAGGAGATTAATGGAGAAGGATTCCCTGAGGGCCATTCTGGTTTTTTCCCAATGGGCTAAGCGTTCCTTTGAGCTGCATTATGGTCAGTTGGTGGGATCAAAATGCCATGTAGTATACCCTCTGGCTTCCGATTATGCCATGGATCTTCCTTATAATAGCCGTTACTATGACTTCTGTTTTATTTCAACACAATTTCGGATTAAGTGTGGACCGGAACTGGTAAATGCTTTCGAAAAACTACAATCACACTTCGATCATGAAATAAAGCTCTGTATAGTAACGGATCTGGAGGAAGCCAGGAATTTGCTCGGAAATCTTGACACTTATAAGGGGATAGAGTGGCGGAACGCTAAGTTATCAGAGATAGAGGTTGCCCAGTTGCTGGCGTCATCCCGTTGTTTGGTGCACCCTTCCCTGGCGGAGAGTTTTGGAGTGGTAGTGTTGGAGGCTTTGGCTTCGGGGTGTGCCATCATTGCCTCAAACATTGCTTCGTTTCCTGAAATGGTCAGGGATAATGATAATGGATTTCTTATTGCGGCTCCTATCAGTACCGTGGTCGGTGACGCGTTTATCACTGAGTACGGCAATGCCTCGTATTTTGCAGACTACATGAATACCCTAAGCCTGCACCTCATTGTTGACGAACTTGTAAGGGTAATGTCATTAATAGTTATGGATACGGAAAAGACAAAGGAAATGATGAGGCAGTCAGCTGATTTGTTTAGGGACCGATTTTCTGAAACAACTTGGATGAAATGTATGAGAGATATTTTAATTTGTTCTTTTCCAGATTTTAAATGCTCTAGAGTAGTATCGGAGCTTCTTTTTGATAATGGCATTTAAATTAAAAGACGGGCTATTGTCCTTTAGAGTTTTAAAGAAGGGGTTATATACAACATGTGTGGGATTATAGGCTGGATTGGCAAACCTGATTCCCAACTGGCTTCTAAGATGAGGGATATAATATCCCACCGCGGCCCCGATGATGCAGGTGAATGGTGGGATCCGGACCGTGGCGCCTGGTTGGGCCACCGGCGCCTGTCCATTCTTGATTTGACACCTGAAGGCCATCAGCCGATGTTGTCACCGAGCCATCGCTATGTTATTTCATATAACGGCGAGGTTTTTAATTTCTTGTCCCTAAGAGAAGAACTGGAGGGACAGGGTTTCAGGTTTAGAGGTCACTCTGACACAGAAGTGATTTTGGCGGCTTTTGATGCCTGGGGTGTGGAGAAGGCTGTTAAAAAGTTTGTCGGGATGTTTGCTTTGGGTCTGTATGATCTCCATGAAAATGCTCTGTGGCTTATCAGGGATAGGTTGGGAATTAAACCATTGTATTACGCATGCCGCCCTGGTGAGATTGCCTTTGCTTCTGAACTTAATGCTCTTAAACTCCTTCCGTGGTTGAACAGGGAGATTGACAGTGATGCATTGCACGCATACTTCCGTTACTTATGTGTTCCTGCTCCGGCCAGTATAATCAAAGGCGCGAGAAAGGTGCTTCCCGGCACCATTATTCGGTGGCAGGGCAATGATATAAAAACGACCTGTTATTGGGACTTGCAGGAGATTGCCCGGGCTGGCCTGGAAAATCCAATCAAATGTTCCTTTGGGGATGCTGCTGATGAACTTGAAAATATGCTCAAGGAATCAATCCGACTACGAATGTTATCGGATGTTCCATTGGGGGCTTTTTTATCGGGAGGTGTTGACTCTTCAATGGTCGCAGCCCTTATGCAGTCGTTGAGCAGCCGCCCGGTTAAGACCTTTACCATTGGCTTCAGCGAAAAATCTCACGATGAATCGGCCCACGCCAAGGCGGTGGCCAGTCACATTGGTACAGACCACCACGAAAAGATTCTAACTCCCATGGATGTACTGGGCCTTATTCCGGAAATAGTGTCCTTATATGACGAGCCCTTTGCCGACGGGAGCAATGTGCCGACATTTCTTTTATCACGTTTTGCCCGTGAAATGGTTACAGTTGCTCTGTCGGGTGACGGCGGTGATGAGCTTTTCGGTGGTTATCCCAGGTATTTTTGGGCATCCCGGATTGAATCCTGGCAGCGGAGGCTGACCCGTACCGGGGCAATGTTTATGGGAAAAGCTCTGGCTGCTGTGCCTTCTGTTTTTTGGGACGGTCCGGTGACCCTTCTTGATGGACATAGGTTGGCGGGAAGCGAAGGTCTTTCCGCCAGGGTATCCCGATTAGGGGGCTATCTTTCTTGCCCTCCGGAACGTGTGTATGTGGATATGATTTCAGCCTGGCCAAATCCCGGGGTCTTGATAAATTGTAACCTGCTTAACAAATACGGGCCCGAACCTGGCCGTTTCTCGGGAATGGGCTGGGCTGAACAGATGATGGCTACTGATCAAACCAATTATCTTGTTGATGATATATTAACCAAAGTGGACAGGGCCTCCATGGCGGTTTCACTGGAAGCCCGCGTGCCGCTGCTGGATTACCGCATTGTAGAGTGGAGCTGGCGGGTAAAACCAGAGTTTAAAATGGCGAAGCACGGGGATAGGGGTAAATTATTACTCAGGGAAGTTTTATACCGGTATGTTCCTAAAGAAATTATTGAGCGCCCCAAAATGGGTTTTGGCATGCCTATGGGTAAATGGCTACGCAATGAACTTCGCCCGTGGGCGGAGGAACTCCTGAATCCAAAATCTATAAAAAACTGTGGGCTCCTTAATCCTGATTCTGTACAAAAAATATGGCGGGAACATCTGGCTGGTTTCGACCGTTTGCCTCAGTTATGGACTGTAATGATGTTTGTTCAGTGGTATGACCGATGGTTGAAAAATGACTGTTACCCCACCGGTAGATAGACTGTGGAGGATATTAAGATGAGCGATTTTGCAAAAGAAATAGAATCAGGAAACAGATTTGAGTTTGGCAAAAACTGGAGTATGTTTTTGAAACAAATTAATGACCAAAGGGTAGAGGATGCGGAAAATTCCCTTAGAAATATGCTTGAAGTTGATAATCTTGCTGGTATAAGATTTTTGGATGCCGGATCAGGAAGTGGGCTGTTTAGCCTTGCGGCCCGCCGTCTGGGAGCATATGTTCACTCCTTTGACTATGACCCGGAGTCAGTGGCCTGCACTATGGAGCTCAAACGCCGCTACTTTCCGGATGACGTCAATTGGGTTATTGAAAAAGGCTCTGTCCTGGAACCGGATTATTTAATGTCTTTGGGGAAATTTGATGTTATATACTCCTGGGGCGTACTTCACCACACAGGGGCAATGTGGAAAGCTCTTGAAAATGTTACATTACCGGTAGAGCCAGGGGGAAGTGTTTTCATCTCCATATATAATAACCAGGGGGCGGTAAGTAAATATTGGACGACAATCAAAAGGCTTTATAATAAAAACGTTTTTTTACGATTAGGTATCATCTTAATCCATTTTCCCTACCTGTTTGGAGTGCGCTTCTTATCCCGGATATTGACAGGAAGATTAAGAATAGACCGTGGCATGTCTCTCTGGTATGATATGATAGATTGGCTTGGGGGGTATCCCTTTGAAACTGCGAAACCGGAGGAAATACTTGATTATTACCGTAAAAAAAGTTTTGACCTTGTTAAAATGAAAACATGTTCTGGTAAACACGGTTGTAATGAGTTTGTTTTTAGAAAATATTTATAAGGAGAGTTGAAAATGACGGGTAGATTTTAACCTCCATTCTCGGTTAATAGTAAATTTGGAATCTTTTTTTGATATAGCCTTGAATTGAACTATTCCAAAAGGCGAGGGGGCTTGGGATTTAGTAGTACCTGATCCTGATAAAGATTATCAGCAAAAATGGCCCTTGATGCTTAGTAGATGATTATGTTTTAAAAGGTGAACCCTATCCTCTGGAAACTCTTGCAGGATTAAAGAAAAATCAGGGGAAAAGGTGACATTTGATATTACTGGTAACGGACAGGGTATTGATATTTATAATGCCGAGTAGGAGTGCTATGGTAAAAGTATTACATTTAATCAGTGACCTTGATACCGGTGGCGCTGAAATGATGTTGTATAAGCTTGTGAAAAACATGGACAGGACCCGCTTTGCCAATGTTGTTATATCGATGAAGGATATGGGTTCCTTGGGGGAAAGAATAGAGGACGCTGGCGCCACTGTTTATACCTTGGGGATGTCTCGTGGTTTACCAAACCCGCTTTCCCTTTGGAGATTATATTGTTTACTGCGTCGAGAACAACCCTTGATATTGCAGACCTGGCTTTACCACGCTGATTTAGTGGGCTTAATTACAGGTAAACTGGCGGCTACCCCATATATTTTATGGAACTTACGCTGCTCGTACGTTGATATGAAGAATTATTCCATAATTTCATTAATTGTATTGAAAATGCTGGCCAGATTATCCCATTTCCCATGGGGGGTTATTACAAACTCAAAAAATGGGCAAAAATTTCATCAGGAATACGGTTATAGTTGTCGCAAATGGATATTCATGCCGAATGGGTTTGAGTTGGACAGCTTTTTTCCTCAACCGGAGGCCAGGCATTTATTCAGGAAAGATTTGGGCTTGTCGGACGAAGCTATTTTAATTGGTATAATAGCCCGTTTTGATCCCATGAAGGGCCATTATAATTTTTTAAAGGCAGCGGATATTATTATTAAAAAGTTTTATGGCAAAAAAGATATTCACTTTGTTTTGGTCGGTCGTGAAATTGATGAAAATAACCAATCGCTAACCAGTTGCATTGAGAGTTTGGCTATTGAGAAGCACGTTCACATGCTAGGCGAGAGAAACGATATACCATATATTAATTCCGCTTTGGATATTGTGTCCTCGGCCTCATTATATGGTGAGGGATTTCCCAACGCCATTGGTGAGGCTATGGCGTGTGAAGTGCCCTGCGTGGTCACAGATATAGGAGATTCTGCCTATGTTGTGGGGAATGCGGGGATTGTTGTACCTCCACATAATCATTATGCAATGGCTAATGCCTGGGCTAAAATATTGTTGATGGACTATGATGACCGACGACTGTTGGGTAGAACTGCCAGGGAAAGGATAGTATCTTTGTTTTCAATAGAAAATGTAGCAAAACAATATGAAAATCTTTATAGTGAGATATCAAAAATTCATTTTTCGAGGTAGTAACTTATGTATTACTATGACAAACTGCGGATCCTCAAAGACATTTTTGGCTCGGAAGAAGTATATCTTGAAGAAAAGAGGATAACTGTAAACGGAAAAAGTTATCCTATAATCAACGATGTGATAATTCTACTTGACTACTGGCAGTACCCCCCTTCACTGAAAATGCTTTTAAACGGGGATTCTGAATTTATGTCAAATAAAAATGATTTTGCTGAGGATATACAGTTTACTTTTGGAGAGGAATGGCAGCGTTTCCCCAATATTTTACCGGAACATGAAAGAGAGTTTCTTAACTACTTTGATTTAATTGCTTTGGATAAATTTAAAAATATGAGAGTATGTGATTTGGGATGCGGTATTGGCCGGTGGAGCTATTTTTTAAAGGATAATTGTCGTGAACTTGTTCTGGTTGATTTTTCCGAGGCAATTTTTGTAGCCCGTAGAAATTTAAGTGAAGCAAAAAATGCGTTATTTTTCATGGGTGACTTAAAGAGGTTGCCGTTTAGGGATAATTTTGTCGATTTTCTGTTCTGCCTTGGGGTTCTACACCATTTACCCACCAACGCTTTGGATGAGGTTCGTGGCTTGAGTAAATATGCCCCCTCGCTTTCAATATATTTGTATTACTCCTTGGACAACAGGGTGGCGTATTTCCGTTTTTTGCTTGGTTTAGTTACGGTTTTAAGAAAGATTGTTTCAAAGGCAAGGAATCCTGTTTTTAGATCATACTTTACATGGGTAGCAGCCAGTATGTTTTACCTGCCTTTTATATATCTTGGGAAGATGTTTAAACCCTTTGGTATATCAAAGTATGTACCTCTTTATGAAGGATATAACGAAAAAAGCTTTGAAAGGATTCGCCAGGACGTTTATGATCGCTTTTTTACCAGAATTGAACAAAGGTTCAGCAAAAAACAAATAATGGGTTTAAGGGATACTTTTAATAAAATAGAGATATCTCATAATTTGCCATACTGGCATTTTATTTGTCATAGATAGTTAATAGAGTAGGATAGGTAGAATTAAAGCAGGAGAAGAGATAAATGTGCGGTATAACTGGTTTTTTTGACATATCCCCACACAGAAACAGAGAGAGTCTTCACAGTATTGCCGCGGACATGACCGGCACTCTTTGGCACCGGGGCCCGGATGACGGTGGGGTCTGGGTTGATGCCGAAACAGGAATAGCTTTGGGGCACCGCCGACTGTCCATCGTTGATCTTTCTTCGGAAGGACACCAGCCGATGATGTCGGCCAGCGGCAGATATGTTATAGTTTTTAACGGTGAGATATACAATTTTATATCTTTGCTTCAGCTTTTAGAAACCCAAGGTCACAGATTTCGGGGTAATTCTGACACCGAGGTTATGCTGGCCGCTTTTGAACAGTGGGGGCTTGTAGAGGCGACAAAAAAATTCATCGGTATGTTTGCTTTTGCTCTTTGGGACCAGCAGGACAAAGCTCTATATCTTGTACGGGATCGACTAGGGATAAAGCCTCTATATTATGGCTGGATGGGCAACATCTTTTTATTTGGGTCGGAGTTAAAGTCCCTAAAAGCTCACCCCATGTTTGAGAGTCGTATAAACAGGGATGCTTTGGCACTTTATCTACGCCATAACTACATCCCCTCTCCATATAGTATCTACCATGGCATTAATAAACTTTTGCCGGGTACTATTCTGAGTATAGTAAATTGTACTACCGCTGAACCTAAGCCTTACTGGTGTGCAAGAGATGTAGTCCGCAAGGGTCTCGCCAATCCGTTCAAAGGGACTGAGGGCGATGCTGTTGAACAGTTGGACGCTTTGTTAAGGGATGCAGTTAAGCTGCGCATGGTGGCCGACGTTCCGCTGGGAGCCTTCCTTTCAGGGGGTGTTGATTCCTCTACAGTAGTGGCTTTGATGCAGGCACAGAACGGGAAACCGGTGGATACATTTACCATCGGCTTTTACGAGGGTGGCTACAATGAGGCTAAAGATGCAAATGCTGTAGCCCAGTATCTAGGTACTCATCATACCGAACTATATGTTACTCCCGAGGAAACTATGGGAGTAATACCTCGTTTACCGGCCCTTTATGATGAGCCCTTTGCCGATTCTTCCCAGATTCCCACTTTTCTGGTGTCGGAGTTGGCCCGGCGGCATGTTACGGTTAGTCTCTCGGGTGACGGGGGAGATGAGCTTTTTGCTGGCTACAATCGGTATTTTTGGGGACGTAGCATCTGGAATAAAACCAGTTGGATGCCCGGGGGCCTGAAAAATATAACGGCCAAAGGAATGATGGCCTTATCACCAACGAAATGGGATTGGTTATTTCAAAAATTTGGTCCAGTACTTCCGCATAGTATTAAACATAGAAATACTGGGGATAAGTTGCACAAACTGGCGGAGATTCTAGTAGCTGATAGCCCGGAAAATATGTATCTTAATTTGGTTTCTCACTGGAAACATCCGACCAGCCTGATTCCGCAGTCTCATGAGCCACCCACGGTCCTCAATGACCGAAGTCAGTGGGAAGACTTGCCTGACTTTACCCAGTGTATGATGTACCTGGATCTGGTTACCTATTTACCTGACGATATACTTACCAAAGTAGACAGGGCCAGCATGGGTGTCAGCCTGGAGGCGCGCGTGCCTCTTTTGGACCACCGCTTGGTGGAGTTTACATGGGGTTTGCCCCTTTCAATGAAGATAAAGAGCGGGCAGGGAAAGTGGTTATTACGGCAGTTATTATACAGGTATGTACCAGCAGAGCTTATAGAGCGACCCAAAATGGGTTTCGGGGTTCCCATTGACAGGTGGTTGAGGGGGCCTTTGAGGGAGTGGGCCGCTAATCTCCTGGATGTTGGACGTATAAAGAGAGAAGGCTTTTTCAGGGCTGAACCCATAAATAAAATGTGGCGGGAGCACTTAAGCGGAGAAAGGAACTGGCAGTATCATATCTGGGATGTTCTAATGTTTCAGGCATGGTTGGACAGCCAGAAAACAATTTAGGTAACCAACAATCAGGGAGAGCATTTTAGGGGGTTTTTATGGGGAAAATTAAAGTTTTACAATTGTGTGCAGTTGATTTTACGGTTAAAAACTTGCTCCTTCCCTTGGTGCATAGACTTCAAAAAGAAGGTTTTGAGGTACACATTTTATGTTCCAACGGTACGGAGGTAGAAAGGTTAAAAGAAAAAAATTACCGAATTAAGACTGTACAGATCTTGCGTCGGATTTCGCCTCTCAGTAACGCCATTTCTATCATTAAAATATATCTTTATATTAAAAGGGAAAAATTCCATGTTGTTCATGTTCATACACCTGTGGCGGGAATACTTGGGCGTATAGCCGCATGGCTAGCAGGTGTTCCACTGATAATCTATACTGCGCACGGATTTTATTTTCATGACAATATGTCCTTATGCAAGAGGGAAATTCTAATTGCCATAGAAAAAGTTGTTGGAAGGTTATTTACAAATTTGATTTTCACACAGAGCAGGGAGGACAAAGAATTAGCCATTAACAGAGGGATTATTGCTGAAGATAAGATTTATCATATAGGTAACGGTGTCGATATTTACAAATTTAACAGTAAGAACTATGTTAATAAAAGGAGCGAAATAAGGAATCAACTGGGCATCGATGAAGATTCCAAAGTTATTGGTTTTATTGGCAGAATTGTAAGGGAAAAAGGAATTATTGAATTAATAAACGCTTTTCAAAATGTGTTGAAGGAGGTCAAAAAAACCCATCTAATAATAATAGGAGATAGCCTTGAAAGTGACAGAGATTTAAATGCAAAGGGTGAAGTCCAGGATTTAATTGATAATTTTAATCTTAGAGAGAATATACGCTTTACCGGTTACAGGAACAATATTAATGAGTTATTGGAAGCAGTAGATGTTTTTGCGTTGCCATCGTATCGTGAAGGGATGCCCAGATCAATTATTGAAGCTATGGCTATGGGAAAGCCGGTTGTTGCAACAAATATTCGCGGATGTCGTGAAGAAGTGGTGGATGGCAAAACAGGTTATCTTGTCCCTGTGAAAAATGTGGAAAAACTGGCGCTGGCTATATTGAACATATTGCAAGACGAACAAGTTGCACATAAAATGGGCCGGGAAGGCAGGATACGGGTAGAAAAGTTGTTTGACGAGGAAAAGGTTTTGGAAAAACAGGTCAATATTATAAAGACCTTGTTGAAGTAATTATATCTTGATAGTTACATTGTATAATATATGGAGGACTAATAATGCTTCTCGTAACCGGTATTACTGGTTTAACTGGGAGATTTTTGTTCGATATAATAAAAAAGAATGATGGTTTAAAAAGCGTAAGGTTTTTAATTAGAAAAACCAGTGATATATCATGGGTTTCCCATCAAAAGCCAGATTTTTTTTGTGGTGATGTAATTTCTGTTGACGAACTTGTTAAATGCATGGAGGGAGTTGAATCCGTTATTCATCTGGTAAATATAAGGTATTCACCTCAAGTGATAGAAGCATGTATAGAAAAAGGCGTAAAAAGAGTAATTTTTGTAAATACCACTGGGATGTACAGTAAATACCAGGAGTATTCCAACTTATACAAGCAATTGGAGAATAAAATATTAAATTCCCAACTTGATTACACCATAATTAGACCGACTATGATTTATGGCAACCATCTAGATAAGAATATCCATAAACTTATTAAGCTGCTTGCCAAACTCCCTGTGTTTCCCGTTGTTGGTGATGGCAGTTCTCTTATGCAACCTGTGTATGCCGGGGATTTAGCTAGGGTAATATATTTGGCCTATAAAAACAAAGTGGCCATAGGGAAGGATTATAATGTGGCCGGTAAAAAACCGTTGAGCTACAAGATTTTGTTGAAAGAAATAGCTGGAGCGTTGAACAAGAGGGTTTATTTTATTAATATACCATATTCATTGGCTATTTTTGGAGGAAAAATAGGTAATTTATTTCCCAACTCGCTGGTGAACCTAGAAAAGATACAAAGATTGTCTGAAGACAAGGTTTTTGATTATTCTAAGGCAAGGGACGAGTTAGGATTTAACCCGATTTCTTTTCAGCAAGGGATTAGGTTGGAGGTAATGGAACTGAAAAGGGCAGGAATTTTATCTTAGAGCTCAGGGGGGATTAAACATCTTGCTTAATAGGATTTGTGCAATAATATTGCTTATAATATTTTCTCCATTACTGTTAATTATTGGTTTTATGATAAGAATTGATTCTCCCGGGACTGTGATTTTCAGGCAAAAGAGGGTGGGGCGGCATGGAAAATTTTTTATTATGTATAAGTTCAGAACAATGGTTGTTGGGATGCCGGATTTGCCTTCTGCATTAGTAAAAGAGGATGATTATCGGTTTACACGATTAGGCAAAAAGCTTCGCCGCTTTTCCTTAGATGAGCTGCCACAGTTCTTAAATATTATAAAGGGTGATATGAATTTCGTAGGGCCCAGGCCGGCCCTTTATAACCAGGACGATTTAATATCATTACGGGAAAAAGCTGGTATTCATGTACTAAAGCCCGGGGTAACAGGCTGGGCACAGATAAATGGTAGGGAAACAGTCCTGGTTGAAGAAAAGGTCAAACTGGACGAATATTACCTTAGGAATCGTTCCTTGGTTCTTGATTTAAAAATAATTCTATTAACATTGTTCAACTCATCACGGGGGAAGGATCTTTATTCTTTTAACAGCAAGGACCTAGAAGCTTAATTTTATATCTGGTTGTTGCAGCCAAGCTGAAAAGTCCAAAAGCTGACGGAATTGCCTGACCGGTAAATTCTGTATATAATGACCATATCATGTTAGAAAGGAAAAGACGCCCCTGTTTGAATGTGCTACTGAGCCACATAAGCACCAGAGGCGTCCCACCATTAAACAATATGGTCATTGTAACAAAATATGAGCTGATTGAGAACCCCGAGAAAGGGGTTTTTTCGTAAGGAGCGTAAGCGACAAACTCTACGTCACATAGATTCACCCATACAAAGCTGATACACTGACTACGGAAAACTTGAAAAACCACAAGTGGGAAATCAAGACAAACAGGAGTATCAGCAGCATGAATACAAGAGAAATTGCGGCGGAGTGTCGGCTGGCACATTGGACGCAGATAATACGCAGAAGAAGCGAGAGCGGCCTCAGCATTAAAGCGTTCTGCGCAAGCGAGGGATTCCACGAGAACATTTACTACACTGGCAGCGGAAACTGCGGGAAGCGGTCTGTGAGCAGATGACGGAAATTCGAACCGAGCATACACAGACAGGCTTGATCCCACCGGGCTTTGCTGAATTGAAAATTGCAGAAGCACATGAGCGGCTACCGCTTCAGGAAAATGGCGGACAAGGCGAAATCCGCATTGATCTTGCAGGAATGCGGATCGCTGCGGACAGCGGGTATCCGGCAGAGAAAATTGCCGTACTGCTTGCGGCGCTTAAACGGTCATGTTGAGCTTCTCCGGTAAGCGCGTGTTTCTCGCTTGCGGTCAGACAGATATGCGGAAGAATATCAACGGACTCGCTGCCATTGTAGAAGGCAGCTTCAAACTTGACCTGTTTGACGGGGCGGTGTTTGTGTTCTGCAACAGGAGTCGGGATCGCGTTAAGATACTGGAATTGTTAATGTCATAATAAAAATACCCATCAATGGCGGAGAAAATTCCCCACCCCAGTAGATAAAAGAACTCACCCATGGTGTAATGGAGCGGACATGCACTCCATTGGCCAGGGAGGTGAGAATAATACTGGAGGTGGCTATGCATACAACAATCAGAACTCTATTCAAGAGAGGAGTCAGCAAGTCCGAGAGAATCTGTGGGGTCAGCCCTTGACATTGGACAAATATGTGGATATAAATACCAATTATATTGAATAATGGGAGACATTAAATGGCCAGACCCCTTCGGTTGGAATATGACGGAGCAGTGTATCACGTAACGGCACGCGGAAACGAAAGAAGGAAAATATTCTTCACTACTGCTGATTATAAAAAGTTTAGAGAATACCTTAACAATGCAAAGCAGAAACATGGCGTAATCATCCACAGTTACGTTCTAATGAGCAACCATTACCATTTGATAGTGGAAACGCCAGTTGGTAATCTGAGTAAGGTAATGCACCACATTAACAGTTCATATACAACATATTTGAACATTAAGCGAAAGCGGACCGGCCATTTGTTTCAGGGCCGATATAAAGCTATCCTCGTCGATAAAGACAACTATTTAATAGAATTGAGTAGATATATTCACTTGAATCCAGTAAGGGCAGGAATAGTGGGAAAACCTGAAGATTATGAATACAGCAGTTATAGAACATTTACGTCTGGTAAAGAGGATAGAATTGTTGAACAGAGTACTATACTGAATATGATAACAAGGCAGATGGACGAAGCCAGAACACGCTATTGTGAATTTGTCAAAAGCGGAATAGGAGAAGAAAAAAAGAATCCCTTCGAGGGGGTCTATGGTGGATTTATACTGGGAGGAGAAAAATTCATAGAAGACACCCTAAAGCAACTTGAAGAAGGTTGTCTGCAGAGAGATGAGGTTTCTTGCAAAAAGGAATTGAAATCTTCATACAAAATAGAGGAGATAGCTGAAAAGGTGGCTGAGCTCTTTAAAATTTCGATTGAAGATATAAAGGTGAATACAGCGCCCCAAGCCAGAAAAATTGCAATATATTTAGCCAAGAAAATTACAGGAGCGACAAACAAAGAAATAGGGGAATACTTCAGTGGGTTAAGCTATTCGGGAGTAGCAAAGGTAAATGAACGATTTTTGAAGGAAATGGATGGAGATAAGAGGATCGGGGATCTATTATCGGTGTTAGAACGCAATCTGTTCAAAGTCAAGGGCTGACCCC
>LADL02003322.1_pt1 | contig 43966 bp, 43 predicted proteins | sample 619721 | NCBI WGS metagenome assembly LADL02 (sample SAMN03397408, study PRJNA257561) | rock porewater metagenome | biome: terrestrial; feature: Opalinus Clay rock; material: porewater; isolation source: Opalinus Clay rock porewater BRC-3 borehole | place: Switzerland: Mt Terri URL, St-Ursanne ...
AATGACCTTGACTTCGCCAAAGTCAACCTGCGCCTCACCGGGCAGGTGCTCCAGCCTCGCAAAGCGCTCCGCCTCCCTGGTCTGCAGTCTTTTCTTGGCCTCCCGAACGTAAGCTCGCACAGTGCGGGCTGACCCCAAGTAGCCCTGTTTCAGCAGCTCATCGAAGATCTTCCTGGCGGTGCGCCGCTGTTTAGCTGGCATCCTCGTATCCTCTTCCAACCAGGCATCGATAAGATGGGTAAACTCGCCCAGGACCGGTCTTCTCCGCCTCTGCCTCGGTAGTTCCCCGTCTACCAGAACATCCCCGTCCGCGTACTTCTTGGCGGTACGCCAATCAACTCCCATGACTTTCGCGATCTCAGAAATGCTCTTGTGTTTCGCCTGCCTCAACGTTCTGATACAATTGACTTGAGCCATCTGCAACATCCTTTCTCCCCCTAACATTCGGCTGTTAAGGGTTTTCAGGATGCTTGCGGGTGGCTCCTTCTATCTGGCTGCCACCTCTGGATTTTTGGCTGCCATTGTCTGTACTTCTAGGTTACCAAACACAGCTTCTATCCAGAAATCTCTCTTTCTGTTCTCCTGTTAGAGGATTTCCTGTCAAAAGCCTTTGCCACCAGGCGAGCCAAAAGCCGCCAAGACTGCTCTAGCTCATTGGTTTTGAGAAGCCACGCGACGGCAAAGTAAACACTAGCACCAACTACTGCTAGGGCTAACACCTCAGCTGTTAAGGGCAAAAAACCTATATCAAAGTAGGTCCTTTCCCCGCCTTCGCCGAATGCCTTCAGAAGAATATGGCTCCTTCGCAGTAGCTCCACGACTAATCCCATGGCCACAGCGGCGCAACCACTCTTCAATATGGATGCGAGAAGCTTCCTTCCTCCAAGGTGTCCAACCTTCTTTCTCAAGAGCGAACTGGCTCCATAGACGCAGCAAAGACGGTTTCCCGTGCAAATCCAAAGATCTTAGCAACCACGGTCAGCACGAAGAGAAGACCGGCCGCTGATGCTATTCTGCTCTTATCAAGGAGTGGGGTACCGCGGAATGAAGAACTGTTTGCAGTTGGAACGACAGTCCTGCCATCGTAGTGATCCTGTTGTTGAGGATCTCGTGGCTCCAATAGGGGCTCTCCTTCTTCGGAACTGCTATCCAAAAGCATCATTTCCTCAAGTACTCTACTGATCCAAGTCGCCTATTCTCCAGTTGAATCATTGGGTACTGGACCGGAATCCTCAGCTACTGGCTACTTCTTGCGATGCCTCTCGGCCATAGTCATCCTCCAGGCGTACTACATCATCAACCTCAGGTGTTGACACCTCAAAGATCACAGTGTCTATTTCAGCCACAATCCTATGAACCGTACCGGGCTCAATATGAATGACCATTCCAGGCTCAAAGCAGATTACCTCATCATTCAAATGAAGAACACCTTTTCCGGTTTGAAAGAACATTGTCTCTGTCTTTGCCTCATGACACTGCAGACTTAAACTGGTTCCCGCTTGTACCTCCAAGATCTTACCAACATACTTGTCATCAAGGGCCCACCATATCTCACGCCCCCATGGTTTGTCCACGATCTTCGGCGCTCCCTTTACGTCACCACCGTACTTCCAAAGCTCGACCCCTGCATGACGTTCATCGCTGGTTGGCGCACCCTCCTCGGCAACGAGTCTTACCTCGTCTGCTCTGTCTTTTGGGGCAACAAAGAGATTACCTTCATGTTCTACGATCAACATGCCCTTGAGTCCGACGGCGGAAACCTGGATACTGTCAGACACCACAATTGTGTCATCAGTGTCAATCATAGTTGCTAGGCAAGCCTGAACAACGTTTCCTCTTTCGTCCTTGGTTAGGTGCCGGTCAAGAGCCGTCCAGCTTCCAACGTCATCCCAATCAAACTTGGCCGGTATTACTGACACATTGGTTGCTCTCTCCATGATGGCGTGGTCCACTGATATATGATCTAGGCTTGGATAGACCGCCTTCAACTGAGCCGTAAATTCGGAACTCAAGTAGCTCGCGGTTAGTCGGGTGATACCAGCAAATATGGAGGGTGAGTGCTGTGAAAACGCCTGGCGAATGACTTTTGTTGGCCAAACGAACATTCCACTGTTCCAATAGTAATTACCGCTGTCCAGGTATTTCTTGGCAAGTTCTAACGACGGTTTTTCAATAAACTGCGTAACCTTGTAGCCTCCACACCCCAAGGGTTGTCCCTTTTCTATGTAGCCATAGCCTGTCGCTGGCCTCGTAGGCGTAACACCAATTGTTATAAGCTCATTGCGCAACGCACATAGATTGGTTGCTAGCGTGAGGGTCTCCTGAAAGCCCTGAGTGTTGATTATAAAGTGATCTGCCGGGACTAGAATCATTAATGAGCTTGGATCACGCTGATGTGCAATTTGAGATGCTACGGCAACACAGGGAGCAGTGTTTCGACTTACAGGCTCACCGATTATATTATTCTCTGGTACCTGTGGCGCATGGTTCTTAGTCTGCTGGACATATTGCTCATTTGTTACCACAAAGATGTTGTTGGAAGGAATCCACCCAATGAAGCGCTCTACAGTGGCTCCTAATAGGCTCTTATCCCCGAAGAAGGAAAGGAACTGTTTTGGTCTCTCTGAAGTACTGTGTGGCCAAAACCGCTTCCCCTGCCCACCTGCCAAAATAAACACATAAATCTCAGAACAGTCTCTCTTCCCCATGTACCCATCCCCCAAACACAGACGGTTAATCTAGTCCCAAAAACTCCGATTTTCGTTGATGTCACTATGTCCTATAATTCGGCCAGAATGCTGCATCTAATGAGCACCGTTCCCCCGGATTGCTGCTGGAATTGTTAAGGCCAGTATCTTGAGATCTAGGAGCAGACACCACCCTTTCACATAGCGCTTGTCAAAGTCCACACGTTGGGGATAGTCAACATCACTGCGCCCGCACACTTGCCACAGTCCGGTTAGGCCGGGCTTAACTGCCAAATAATACGACATGCTATCCCCGTAGCGTTCTAGTTCCTCTGGCACAACTGGTCTAGGGCCTACCATACTCATATCCCCGACCAATACGTTAAACAGTTGTGGAAGCTCGTCTAGACTGGTTCTCCGAAGCCACCTACCAACGGGGGTTATACGAGGGTCTTGACCTTCAGGCAGTTTGAAATCATTATCGAGATATTGCTGATAAAGAGCCTCGTCGTTTCGAAGCACCTCTTCTGCATCCCTGTGCATGGTCCGGAACTTCAATATCGTGAATTGGCGACGGTCTCTTCCCACCCGTGCTTGGCGAAAGAAGACAGGCCCCGGACTTGAGACCTTAATTAGCAGCGATAAGCCCGCTAGCATAACACTGCAGATTATCAACCCGGCAAACGCACAGGACAGATCCATAGAGCGCTTCATAAGGGATGGATATTTGTCGGTGAGAGGACTCATGCTCACTTGTTTTCTAGTCGTGGGCAACCCGTGATAGCCTATCATTGCTTCCTCCCCTGAAACTGCCTGTACTTAGTACCAATGAAGTGAGTAATCTGCTCAGCAAATCGCTGTGCGCCGAACTGCTCCGCGTGTCTTCGAAGGGCTTCTGGTTTAAACTGACCTTCGTGTTCACAAAAAGTCCGGATAGCGCCCTCCAACGACTGCACGGTTTGTTCTTCAAAGAGGATGCCCGTGGGACTGTCACTGGCTCCGAGATCCTTTACTGTTTCAGTGACTCCCCCTTTGTTAAAAGCTATTACTGAAGTTCCAGCAGACTGGGCTTCGACTGGCACAATGCCAAAGTCCTCATAGGCAGGATAAACCAGCGCTCGGGCTCGTTCCATATAGTGTGTAACAGTATCGTCCGGCTGCCAACCTAGAAACGTGATGTTCTGTTTGGCGATCTTCTGCAAAGCTTTGAGTTCTGGCCCATCCCCTATCACCACAAGCGGAAGCCCACTTTGATTGAAGGTCTCTACCACAAGCCTTGGCTTCTTGTACTTGACCAATCGTGATACAAAGAGAAAGAATTCTTCCTTCTTCACTCCAATCGAGAAGCGATCCACGTCTACCGGTGGATATATCACTTCAGCCTCCCTCCGATAGGTCGCCCAGATCCGCCGCGCAACTACCTCTGAAATCGCGATGAAGTAATCCACCCTACTCGAGGAGAATTGATCCCACTGCCGGAGATTGTGCATGTTCAGCTGCACTAGGGTCCTAAGTAGCCGATTACTTGGAAGATAGTCAAAAAAGAGATCCCACGCGTAACGCATTGGGGTGTAGCAATAGCATACATGTAGCTGCCCTTGAGTAGTAAGGACCCCTTTTGCCACTGCATGACTTGAAGACAGAACAACATCATATTCCCGCAGATCCCATGCCTCAACGGCATGCGGAAACATGGGAAGATACATGGTATACCACTGTAGTGCTCGTGGCAGTTTGGCTACGAAAGATTGCTGAACCATCGCTTCTTTGATCCCTAAGTGCTTCAGTGATTCCGGGTCTGCCAAAAGGGTAAATATCGTGCGTGGTTTAAGGAGATTAACGAAGCTCTCTAGACATCGTTCAGCTCCTCCCAACTTAACAACCCAGTCGTGTACTATAGCTACGTTACTGGTCGTCTTCATCTTTTGCACTACCCTTCCCCAGTAATCAGGAATATCTCTCAAAGTATCACTCAAGGCGATTGTCGGTTGCCAGCCGGCAATACGATTTAACTCTTGATTGTCTCCGACAACGATATGGGTTGCCACGGGCCTATACTTATCGGACCCACCAATATATCTATTCGTGAGTCCGACAAGTCAAGAAGCCCCCTAAGCAGAGTCCGCTCACCCTCCCATACTGATGCTCTCAGTTTCGTGATGAGCGAATGAGAACTCTCCGTTAGACTCCTGTCAAGCTCCCTCTGGGGTCATTATAAAATGATACTGGAGGTTCTTCCTGGCGCCCAGTTATGGACATTAGGGCCATCTGGTACCATACCTTTCTAAGTCAGATCGTACCATCAGCTCAACGAGTGCCTCGAATGACACTTCTGGCTGCCAACCTAGACTAAGCCTGGCCTTTGTAGCATCCCCCTGCAACAGATTCACCTCAGCAGGCCTCAGAAAACGTGGGTCTTGAGTAACGTGGTCTTGCCAATCCAGTCCGACCACAGCAAAGGCAGCCTCAACAAACTCCTTGACCGTATGGGTCTCTCCGGTGGCAATTACATAATCGCTTGCCTCATCCTGCTGCAGCATCAACCACATTGCCTTTACGTAATCACCTGCATAGCCCCAATCCCGCTTAGGCTTTAGGTCTCCCAGCGCGATGTTTGTATCAAGGCCGGCCTTGATACGGGCGACACCATCTGTTACTTTTCGCGTCACGAATTCTAATCCCCGGATTGGTGACTCGTGATTAAACAATATCCCCGAACAAGCGAAAATACTGTGAGCCTCTCTGTAGTTTGTGGTCATCCAGTGGGCATATAGCTTGGCCACAGCGTACGGGCTGCGAGGATAGAATGGGGTGCTTTCATTTTGGGGAGTTCTCTGAGTTTCGCCAAACATTTCGCTTGTTGATGCTTGATAAAACCTGACTGCAGGGTTAACAATCCTAATGGATTCCAGCATCCTGGCTGCGCCCAATCCAGTTATGTCGGCCGTAACTATGGGCTGGTCAAAGGATGCTCCAACAAAGCTCTGGGCAGCAAGATTGTACACTTCCTGCGGTTCAGCGATCTCTAATGCCCTGATGATGCTACCCAGGTCTAGCAGGTCTAGCTCTATCAAGACTACATCGTTCCTTACTCCTAAGAAGTCAAGTCCACTTAAGTTGAGTGTGCTCGCCCTTCTGTAGCCACCGTAAACTTTGTAGCCTTTTGATACCAGTAGATGAGCCAGGTAAGCACCATCTTGACCCGTAATACCAGTTACAAGCGCTGTTTTCACCGATATACCTCCAATAGAACTGTTTCTTAGTTGCAAAGTCTTTGAGTATCGTCTTTACAGATAATATCTGTATTTAACTGTTCGCGCAACACGCCACGATTATGGACCATGTCTCTTAAACATATCGAGAAGACAACTAATAGCATACTAGTCCATAGAGATCCAGGTGTGCAGCTCCGATTGAATCCCATCTACGACCTAAAAGCTCCCTCTTCACTGGCACCAAAAACTGTCTTTGCCGTTTCTGCAACACCTTTTCCGCAATATCCGCTGGGCATGCAGATCTGGGCACCACATCAACGAGTGGCGAGGCAATCTGTTCAGCAGTCTCCAAGAGATTGCGTGGTTCGGTCGTTACTATCGGAACACCAAGTTCATAAAGCCACCAGAAACTGCTCCGTCGTGCAGAAAGACCATCTGAGAACAATAACAAGGCGACATCACAAGCCGCCATTGTCAGCGCTACCTCCAACGTATCTGCCACGTATCCTAAAGGTACCACATAATTCTGAAGATCAAGTAATTCAATAACTCTTAGGAACTCACACTTGTCCCTCTGGTGATCCCTCGGGAAGTCACCTGCTAATACTAGGCGCGCATTGATGCCGTTGTCATGTAATGCCTTAACTGCTCGTAACATATGCTCAGGCTGTTTGGAATCATAGAGAAACCCGAAGTACCCTATGAGCATATCGGCATTACAGTCATTCCAGTGAAACAGCGATTGCCGCTTGCGTATCACGGCCTCTGCTCGAACATACGGAACCTCAACGCCTGTGCTGATAGGAATGGTTAGCAGTAAGGGGTCATTTCCAAATCGCATCGCTCGCAACATGAATCGACTGAACGCAGCGAGCTCTGTTAGATTCGAGAAAGTAATGGCCGTTGAAGAAGTCAAAAGCGGGAGGACAGATGCTTTGCGCAACGCATGCATGGAAGCCCATTCGTGTAAGGTCGTTATAAGCCTTACGTCCTCTTGGAACCTGAAGAGTTTAACGAGCCCTGGCACTAGTCCAGGAAGTGGGCTGGTACCCCAACCCTCCATTGGATACTGAATATGCACAATGTTATAATCTCTCCAAACCCCATTGAGAGTAGTAAACCACTCCAAGATACTGTCGGGTTTCAGGACCACCATATCTATCGAAAAATCACTCTGTGTCTCAGATAAAGCTCTGTAAAGCTTGGTTGTGTAGTCACCTACCCCGTCTTGATCGTAAGCGCTGTCATGACCGCTTAAGATAGCAACTCGCTTAGATGCGATGTCTTTTACCTCCTAGTTGTTACGTAGTACTAGTTGTTTGAAGTAGCCGTTCGGCGCTCGATAACCTGACTACGACTACATTTGTCCGTTGTTGTAATGATGGCTCAATTCCTCAATCATCTTTCTCAGCTACCCTGAAGGATTCAGCTGTTTGAATGACACTGCTGTGGAGAACCATGCTTATCAGTGACTCCCTTTCCAGATGAAACCATACCCCAAGGGGGTATGTCGAGGCAATTCAATTGTAGCACCCGGCGGGGTATGTGTGTCAAGGCTCCGTAAATCACCGGGGGGATTGGCTGAAGTTGGGGGGAGTCGCTCCAGCGGGTCAGCAGTTCCGGGGGCTGCTGGTGGAGGGTACCGGTTATGAAGATTCCTGCTGGGTGCGGGTGATTACTGCAAAGGTCACAGGGAACGACCCGATTCCGCGACATGTGGGGTAAGTCCGCCATAGGAGGGACTATGGATATCGCTCCTTCTAAAACCGGAGGTACTGAACTGAGGGAGAGAGCAGGATCTGGTTGGGGTTAGGGAGCAATGATTATCTCCCCCGTAACCAGAGGTCGGCGGTCTAGAGGCCAAGCCCTTCTCATTAATACCCCTTTACCAGGCCCACTCGAAGTCATCGCGCCCGCCAATGCCGACCATGGCCTCTTTCATCTCCTGGCAGATGCGCTCCAGGGCGGCCTCGGTCTTTCCTTCGCAGCGGGCTACCAGCTTGGGGCTTGTGTTGGAAGCCCTCACCAATCCCCAGCCGTCGGGGAAGAGAACGCGGGCGCCATCAATGGTTATTACCTTATGGTGCTGGATAAAGTGCTCTCTCAACCTGTCCACGGTCTGCTTCTTCTGTTGGTCGGCGCAGGGGATCCTGGTCTCGGCGGTGGAGTAGTACTTGGGAACGGTGGCCATCATCTCGGATAGGGCTTCATCTGAGTTTGAGAGGATTCGAGCTAAGCGGGCGGTGGCGTAGAGGGCATCGTCGAACCCGTAGTACTCATCGGCAAAGAACATGTGTCCAGACATCTCTCCAGTAAAGACGGCGCCAATCTCTCGCATCTTGGCCTTGATGAGGGAGTGGCCAGTCTTATAGAACTGGGGCTTGCCCCCTAGCCTGACCAACTCATCAACAAGGGCCTGGGAGCACTTGACCTCAACAATGCAGTCAGCCCCTGGATAACTCTCTAGTATCTCGCGCCAGTAGAGCACCATCAGCCCGTCACCCCAGATGATGTTGCCCCTGTCATCTACAACCCCGATCCTGTCGGCATCGCCGTCGTAGGCTACACCGAAGTCTGCCTGACGCTCAAGAACCAGTTCCTTCAGGTCTTTCAGGTTCTCTGACTTGACGGGGTCTGGGTGATGGTTGGGGAAGTCGGGGTCAGAATCACAGTAGAGTTCAACAACTTCTACACCAAGCCGCCTAAGAAGGTCGGGGGCGGCCACTGCAGCGGTACCGTTGCCGCAGTCAACAACGACCTTGAGCTCCCTGGGTCCCAACTGAATCTTTTTCTCAACCATTTCAAGGTAGTCTGGGATTGGGTTTGCCTGCCTTGCCTGACCCTCACCTGAGGCAAACTTTTCCTCTTCAATTCGCTGACGCAGTTCCTGGATCTCATCTCCATAGATCGTGCCTGAACCAAGAGCGATCTTGAAGCCATTGTATTCCTTGGGGTTATGGCTTCCGGTAATCATGATCCCTGGGTCTATGTCATAGAGCTCCCGGGCGTAATAGAAGACGGGGGTGACAACAAGGCCAATGTCACAGACATTGCAGCCGGCGCTAAGGATTCCTTCAGTGAGATACCCCTTGAGCTCCGGTGAATGGCTGCGGTTGTCATGACCAATAATGACCTGATCGTGTCCGACCTCAAGAGCCTTTGTGGCAAAGGCCCTGCCTAAGGCTTTGACAAAGCTGAGTGACAGGTCTTGCTCTACTATCCCTCTGATGTCGTACTCTCTAAAGATGTGCTGGTTAACTATCATCACTGTTCCCCTCCTCGATTGCCGCGGCCACTTCTTCCCAGATTGAACGATGCTCACTAAAGAGTTCTGCAAGGATAGTGAGACAACCCTGGCGCCACTGATCATCTCTGAGGCCAAGGGCGAGGGAGGCCTTCAGATGCCCCAGGGGGTTACCCGCATCGTGCCTCTCACCCTGGATTGTCTGCCCCCAGACTTGACCTTCCCTGGCAAGAACAGCGATTGCGTCGGTCAGCTGGATCTCGTCGCCGTGACCAGGGGGGAGGTCCTCCAGGATATCGAATATCTCGGGCTGGAGTATATATCTGCCTACAACCGCCATGTTTGAGGGCGCCTTGTCTGGTGCCGGCTTCTCGACGAAGGACGGTGTCCTCCAGAGTCCTTGCATCTGGCTTTCCAAATCAGGTCCTTCCCTCGACTAGTGATAATCACGATCCTCATCAATGCCAGCAGCAACGGCCTCTTCCACCACAAGTGTGTCGATAGTCTGGCAGGTACTGGCACCATTTACTTGGGAATGCATTTGGAGACGGGGAGGAACCTTGTCCCAAGACCAGCTGCCGGGATAAGTGCTTTTTGACTTATGTTCTGGTATCAACTTAGCGAGGTGATTTCACTACCTTATGTATTCTATGCCCTGCCACTTTTGTTCGCTAACATAAAGGTTGACCGGGTAAGCGGGTTTCGCTAACCAAAAAGTTGACCACCCTGAGAGCCCAATCCTGTATACTGGTTGCGACCAAAGCATCCAGGAACAGGAGGAAAGGACGTGCTCAAGATGGTCGATAAAGAGTATATCCGAAAATTGCACTTTGTTAAAGGGTGGTCAGTTAGAAAGATTAGTCGGCAGCTGGGTCACGCTCGTCAGACAGTCCGTAAAATGCTAGCAGATTCTGAGGTTCCCCGCTACAAACTCGCAGCTCACCGCCCCAGTCCAGTGATGGATCCCTACCGTATGGTGATAGAGCAGTGGCTTCAAGATGACACGAAGGCCCCTGATAAGCAGCGACACACAGCAAGGCGCATGTATTATCGGCTGGTAGAGGAGCACGGATTTACCGGTGCTGAGTCCACGGTGCGAAGGTTTGTCGCCAGACTGAGGGCAGAGCCCAAGGAGGCCTTCATCCCCCTGAGCGCCGACTGGGGCGAACAAGCCCAGGTGGATTGGGGTAGGGCCAAGATCCGGATAAATGGAGTTTTGACCGAAGTATCACTGTTTTGCTTGAGGATGAAGGCAAGTAAGGTTCCATTTACGCAGGCTTTTCCCACCGAGAAGATTGAAGCGCTCCTGGCCGGACACCGCGCCGCCTTTGAATGGCTTGGTGGGGTTCCAGGCCAACTGGTCTTCGATAACCCCAAGACCGCGGTGGTCAAGATCCTGGCAGGCCCAGAACGAGAAGAGCACGTGTTCTATTCAAGCCTCCGTGGTCACTGCTTGTTTGATGGCCACTTCTGTAACCCTGGTGAAGGGCACGAGAAGGGTTCGGTTGAGAACCTGGTGGGTTATGTGCGCAGAAACGCCATGGTACCGGTGCCTGATGTGCCTGACCTTGAGGCCCTGAACCGACAGCTTTTGGCATGATGTGAGAGGCAGCGAGAAAGAGATCTTAAGGACGGCCCCGTTTCATCTTACTAAGGCAGCAGTTGCCTGACCATCAGCATTTATCCTCTTAAAGAAACATATGGCTTTACCGTGGCGAACCTCATAGACCTCGGATTAGGTTGGGCCTCCGTCTCCAAAATAGGGGGATTATAATGGCCCAATGTTATTGGGGGTGTTACCGTGACATCATACCTCAGCCCTTGTTCAACCAGAAGGTCTCGATCTTCCGGAAGATCAGTATCCTGGTACATGTAAAAGAAACACTCTGGACCACTCGCATCTGAATCATAGAACACTTGCGTCAAGCTGTCGGCTGTTTTAGCATCAGGCTCGAACTTTTCACCTGACAGTGTGGTTCCATGTCTCGACTGACTTCTTTGTCCTGCGGCTTTCTACGCGGGGAAATCTCTTTCTGGTTTTACGGGAGAAGTCTTGCTAAGAGCCTTCACTGCCAACTGGCGAACAAGTCTCCAAGACTGATCTAGTTCCTTGACCCTTAGAAGATGAGCGATAGCGAAGTAAATGGTGGCACCAATAACCGCCAGCGCTATTACTTCAGCAGCTGTTGGTAGAAGCCCAAGGTCGAAGTAAGAGGTCTGTTCGGACAGGACACCAAACGCTCTAATCAGAACATGATTTCTTCGCATTACCTCAACAACAACACCCATTACCACAGCTGCGAGACCGCTCTTTGCTGTACTTATCAAAAGACCTTGTCCACCAAGGTACCCAAGCTTCTTTCTTAGGAGCAAGAGAAGGGTGCCTGTGGCAACAAAAGCGGCAACCGAAGCCCCGAGAGCCAGTACACCATGGCCTAGATAACGTAAGAGCAGTAGGTTAGCAGCGATATTGACTGCAACCGATGCTACAGCGATATAGGTGGGTGTCCAGGTATCCTGAAGGGCGAAGAAGGCTCTATTTAGAAGCTCTCGCCAGGCGAAGAATAGAAGGCCAAGACCATAAAACCCAACGGCATAGGCTGTAAGGTAAGTGTCTGCTGTATCAAAGGCGCCTCGCTGAAATAGAGTGCGGGTTATCTCTGTACGTAGTACCACCAGGCCTACAAGCATTGGTATGGTCAAAAAAGCTAATAGCCGCAGCCCATCAGTTGTGACAGATCTAAATTCCGATAGACGGTTCTCCGCTCCCAAAGAAGCTAAGGTCGGATACAAGACCAGTGATGGCTGATAATAGAAGGAGCCCGTGGGGCATCATAGTAAGCTTCAAGGCATAGTTCAGCGCCGCGATACTGCCTTCTGGAAGGTGAGAGGCCATTAGTCTCTCAATAACGACATTTGCTTGAGCTGCAGCGGTACTGAAGAGCACGGGAATAACAAGAATTCCAATCTTGCGAAGGCCGGGGTGAGATAAAATGATCTAGCCCCTATATCTAAAGCCTCCTCTGATTATCGGGACAAGTTGCAGTAAGGCCTGGCTCAAGACCGCAAACAGAGTGGCATAGGCGACGACAAGAATACCGTAACGAGTACCTAAGAAGATAGCTGCAAGAATAATGATGGCATTGAAGGGAAGTGAGATCAGCGCAGGAACAGTAAAGTGATGTCGAGAATTCAGGACAGCTGTAGCCCAACTAGAGAGTGCCATCATCACAATTGTAAAAACAAGAACCCTGGTTAGAGCAACAGTTAACTCTCTTTGAGTACCGACAAAACCAGGAGCGATAATCTTCACGAGGATGGACGCCTCGGCAAACCCAACTAGAGCCAGCGCAAGCGTTAATACCACAAAGGTTAACGGATGTATTGGCAACGGAGAGAAATTGCCCTCTGCTGCGACGGGTTCGGTACTCAGTAAAAACCGGGATGAAGACAGTTATTAGAGCGGCTCCAATAGCTGCAAAGACCAGGCCTGGAACAACATAGGCAACAAGGTAGGAATCCATTTGCCAGCTGGCCCCAAAGACTGCAGCAAAGACTGTTTCGCGGGTAAACCCAAACAGCTTAGCAACCACCGTCAGCATGAAGAGAAAGCTAGCGGTAGATGCCAGTCGGCCTTTATCAAGAAGCATGACGTTTCCTGGCAAAGACTTGCTGGAAGGATCATCACTGGCCGAAGATACGCTTACCTGAGCACCTGCCTAGACTGCTTGGTTATCGGTTAATGTAATGGGTTCCGCTCTTTGGTTTTCGTTCATATGCTTTGGACGGCTCCAATTTCAGACTTTCCTCATTAACGATCCACTGCTTTCTTGAAGACCTCGAATACGGGATTCCGCAAACCATTCCGTGGTCAACTTAAGCCCTTCGTGTAGCGCAATCTGAGGCTGCCATTGAAAGCTTTCGGCTGCCTTATCGATAAGAAGAAGACTCTTACGGAGATCGCCAGGTCTCGGAGGGCCGTAGTGTGGTTCCACGGTAGAACCAAGGACTCGGCCAATTCCACCGTATATCTCGTTCACGTCAGTGCCGATTGAGGTACCGATATTATAGGCCCCGGAATCAACTTCGCTCTCGGCAGCCATGATATTGGCCCGCACGACATCTGATACGTACACATAATCTCGTATATATCTACCATCTCCGTTGATCGTTGGGCGTCGGCTGGCCAAGAGCAGGTTGGTGAAAATGGCCACCACCCCGGCTTCCCCATGAGGGTCCTGCCTGGGACCGTACACATTCCCGTAACGCAACGAAACGTAAGGCAGACCATACTCGTGGTAGAAGAAATCCAAATAACGCTCACCGGCGAGCTTGGCAATGCCGTAAGGGGACTTAGGTTTCAGCGGTGCGTCTTCTCCAACAGGTCGATCAACTTCTCCGTAGAGTGTTCCACCACTGGAGGCGAAGACGACTTTGCTCACTCCTATCTCAACTGAAAGTGCTAACACGTTGAGGAGACCGATGATATTGCTCTTGGCGTCGAAGACAGGTTCTCGAACTGAACGAGAGACCGAGATCTGGGCAGCTTCATGGAAAGCTACCTGGGGCCTGAAGGTCCGAAACACCTCAGATAGCTTTACTTTGTCTCGAATATCTGTCTGGTAAAAACGCGCTGTGCCCGGGGGGATGTTTTCCGGCCTGCCGGTGGATAAGTTATCTACAATAACAACCTCTGCGCCCCTGGCCAGAAGCTCTTCAGTGAGATGGCTACCGACAAATCCGGCTCCCCCCGTAACTAGCGCCCTTGCGCCCTCAATTCTCAACCGCACCAACTCCTTGTCGTATTCTGACTGATCGCCTGTTGCCTAAACATGAAGTAGTTACTGATATACTCGCCTCGCTCATAGCGCAAACCGCGCCCTCTAAAGATCGAAGCCAGCCCAACGTCCTCCGGTTGAGAGTAAGGATCAGCAGATACCAAAGACAAGTTCGACATTGCGGAGCATCATGAATCCTTCTCTTAATTTGCGCCTCTTGACGATCCATTGCGGTAGTTCTTCTCCCGCTACCGGTGACTTCATTAATTGCAGCCACTTCGCTGTTGAATGGAGACACCAATAAGTATCCTCCGGACAACCACATAAACCAAACCCAACATCTGGAATGGATACTTCAAAACTACCAGAGTCCTAGCCGTTATGCGGTTGCTTGGGCCTGGTCTAATATGAACAGCTTTGCCAGGACCCCAGCAATTTGATCATCATCAAGCTGACAGACGCCTGTTCCTTTGCAGGAAGAACATTGTCTCCGCTTCTTTTAATTAATACTACAAGCCTGAGTTGTCCTTCAGGGATCTTACAACATATTTATCGTTTACGGCCCATGATATCTCTCATTCCAGGGCTTTCCACCATATAGGGACTCCAAATATCGTCAACAGAGTACCACGCCCCAGTATCTGACGGTTATTGCAGGTTGCAGCCACTCCACTTGGCAGGGGTTCTACCTCTTGCACCATTAAGCGCAACAAGGATAGTTCCCTCAGATTAGACTACCAGCATATTCAGGCTTACCGTTCGCCAGATCCTGACGACTTCTCTCATATCTCTTGTGTTCCATGAGCATCGCGGTTCCAGTGTGGTCATTTACTGCCCGAGTATTTCCTGGTCCAGTCAGACGAGGGCTTCTCAACAAATGTATCTGCCCGGTACGCCCACATACTGTAGTGGGGTCACTCTTCGTACATATCCATATATTAGTAGGCCTGCGGGCTCAACACCTATGTTCGTTGGGGCCCTTTCTGCCCGACCAACCTAGGCGCGAGTTAAACGCGACATGGACGCATTAACACCCGCCATGTGATGGTCCGCGAGGACCGCAATCATAGCAAACTGGAGCTTACCTCTGGGCCTGCAAAGGCCTGACCTCTTTGTTTTTACAATGGCCCGAATAGGGTAATTATTGAACGCAGCTGCGGCCTCCACCTTGTTCCCAACCTTCCCCAACTGATCCCGATTAAGCTTAGAACGCAACATCTCTCGGCATAAGAATCCCGAGGACACTGCGCACGAGTATAAGGATGTCTGTAACAATCGTGCGAGAGTCAAAATACTGCCTCTCCAGGTTGACCTTCTCTCTTAAGGAAATCTTATCTCTACCGTTAACCTGGGCCCACCCTGTTAGGCCGGGCTTAAGATACGTGAGATCGGCCTCTCTCCTAAGGCTTATGAGTTCCTCTTGATTATATAGAGCAGGTCTGGGTCCAATGAATGTCATATCTCCTTTCAATATGTTTATTAGTTGTGGGAGCTCATCCAGGCTTGTTCGTCGTAGCCACTTCCCTACAGTAGTTACATGTTGATTAGCCGTTGTTAGTCTGTGTGTAGGCACATCGCTGGGAGCAGTTACCCTCATAGTGCGGAATTTTAGGATCGTGAATATTACTTCATTCTTCCCCACCCTTCTCTGCCTGAAGAAGACTGGGCCGGGCGAAGTGGCTTTTATACTCACTGCTATTACCATCATTGGTATCAATGAAGCCATGAGCAATATGGTTGTAACCAGTATCTCTAGACATCTTGAAGCTAGCGTCATTAGCATAAGCCGCCCTCGGTATTTCGTGTTAGAACTTAACTTGCCCACGGATACATGGACATTGTCATCGGTAATTTTCGTCTTCATTTTCCTCCACCCTGTGTGGTCATTAACGCGGTCAGCTCCGTTTCTAGTTTGGCAGCCATCTCCCCCAGGTCATAGTGCTGCTCAACATGCTTTCTACCTCGTAACCCCATCTGCCACAAATCATCCGCAGGCGTCTGCGCAATCTCCCCTAGCGCATCTGCAAGCTGCTGGGCGTTCTCAGGAGGAACGGTGATTCCTGCTCTTGCTTCTTCTACTGGGTTCGTTTCTGCCTCCGTCGCTATGATAACTGGTCTAGCCACAGCCATATAATCGTATAGCTTATTTGGGCTAATTCCCCCCTGACGGTACAGTGCGCTTCTGCGGGTCATTATAACGAAGGCGTCTGCTACTCCCAAAGCTTCGTAGACCTGCGATCGTGGCACCAAGTCTATGAAAGTAATGTTTCTTAGTTGCTGGGTATTGACGCGCCGTTGGAGACGACCCTTCTCCGGCCCATCTCCCAGAACGACCAACTCTACGAGGTCCTCCCAGCCAGCACTCTTTAGGAGCTCAAAGGCATCGATTAGTGTATCCAAAGCGTTTGCAACACTGATTGCCCCCGCGTACATGATTTTAAAGGGGCGAGTAAAATCTTTGCGTTTAGGCTCTGGAACATCTCGGAGGTCAATCCCGTTTGGAATCCAGAGGATCTTCTTTGACCCAGCCCCGTGGGTAGAGATATAATCGGAGCCCTTTGGCAGAGGTGTCAGTATGAGATTAGAAGACCGATAGAGGTACCCCTCAATAAGCTTCAGGACAAGCACCATTGGATGATACGGGCTTACCTTTCCAAGATCAATTAGACTCTGTGGCCAAAGGTCACGGACCTCAAGAACAAAGGGTAGTCGATACCTTAACGCAAGCATTTTGGCTGCTAGTGCACCGAATAAGTGTGGACTTGACCCTATTATAATGTCCGGCACATTGTCGGTACTCTGTCCTGCCATCCATGCCCCTATGCCGAAGGAAAGCATATTCCAGACCCGCGCATTGTCATTCCCTCTATACTCAGGAGTACGCACCCACAGAAACTCGACACCTTCGTGGTTCTCAAGCCTGCTGTTCTCACCTGGCTGGAGAAGTGTCTCCCGCTTAGTCCGGTGGTCAAAGCTTGACGCCAAGATTCGAACCTTGTGTCCTCTTTCAACCAGGCTTCGGGCCAAGCTATAATGCCGGGGACTACCTGGTTGGGAAGAGGTCGTAGCATACTGGTTTACTATCCATACACGCATACCAAACTGCCTCCGGTCTTTCCAACTGACATTTTTACTTATTGCCTGCTTAACGTACTATTTCATGCTCATTATCTTCCGCTGTCCAGAGTGAGAGCGGTATCCCTGTACACTTCGCAGTTCTTCTGCAATGAGTTTTGCAGTGCTTTCATCGTTCGGTCAAGCCACATATTTAAGGAGTCGCGAGCCTGAGTCGGGGTGGTGTTCCACCACACTGGGTGGGTTAGGATATGTAGCGGGTCGTTGCGCCTGAAAGCCTCCGATCTGAGTGGATGCCCAAACCTCCAGCAACCTCGAGAATCTGAGAGATAGGTTATCTTCTGCGTGTAAATCGGCTGGTATGTGTCGCAGATATCATTACCGAGGCCTACAGTTCCTTCAAGAACGGCCTTGCTAGGTCTGTGGTGACTAACTACCTCCACTGACCTCCCTAACCACGTCTCGAGTATCGTCCTTTCCCGAACGAAGTCCTCCCGCAGCTCACTGGGAGTCCTATCTGGGTAACACGCACAGTCGAAGTGGAGACCAATCGCATGCCCCAAGCTCAAGATCTCAAAGATAATACTCCTCCCCAGGTCCGAGAAGATGCTGTAGTGCTCGGTACGAAGAAGCACGAAATAGGTGGCAAGAAAACCAACATCGGCCTCGATTTGGGCTAACTCGAGAGCACCTGGGAGGTCCATGTCAATATCATGACGAAGAAGCACAAAGGGCACATCTCTCTTTAAGTTTTCCTCCGCTTCCGGAAACCTGCACGCTTTGTAGTGCTTCCTAAGGGTCCTTAAGATCACTCGATATTCCTCCAAGGTGAACTCCCCTAGACGACCTATATCGTTCACAAAGGCTCCTCTCTTCTCTTCTAGATATACACTACCGCCCATGCGCTGGCTCATTTTGGGTTGGAGCTTGCTTAGGAATGTAAATCGTGGCGGCTCCCTCTAAGACTGACTTTCCCTCCTGATTAGTGCATGTGGTCTTCAGCACCACAATTCGCTTTTCCTCATCTATGCTCACAGTGGTGGCAGAAGCGGTTATGGTATCGCCGATGAATACGGGCCTCTTAAAGAAAAGATCTTGACTAACATAGATGACTACGGAGACGGGTAGTTTGGTACCCAAGACTGTGGAAATGAGGCCGGCAGTCAACAACCCGTGAGCCACTCGCCGACCGAAATAGCCTTCTGCAGCTCTTTTGGGGTCTGTATGTAAAGGATTTACATCACCAGTCACCTCTGCAAATTTGCGTATGTCCTCTTCCATTATGGTCTTAATGTATTTCACACAATACCCTATTGGCAGGGAATTAACTATTTGCATTTGTAAGTCTCCTCCAATAGTTCCCGCCGCCACTTTCTCCAGCGTTTGAGGTCCTCCACCGGTTCAGCAGGGTTCCCAGCAATGACCATTGCGTCACCAAAATTCTTAGTAACCACCGCCCCTACTCCCACCAGGCACTCTTGGCCCAGACTAACCCCGTTCGTAATGCTAGCGTTTGGCCCTATCCAGCAGCCAGAGCCCAAGCTGACTGTTCCGCTTAGTTCTGCACTGGCTGTTATGATAGATCCTTTTCCAATCCTGCAGTTATGGGCAATATGCACATGGTCATCTGTCTTGACATAGTCCTCGACGACTGTGCTATCCATTGTGCCCGATGCTACTGTGTTCAGGGCGCCGATCTCAACTTGCTTGCCTACCATCACCCCGCCAAGATGGGGTATCTTGATGGTAGACCCGTCTTCCCCGCGCTCGACACCAAACCCCTGACCCCCTATGACGCTGTTTTCTCGTATTACACTGTTGTCGCCAATTACCACTCGTGGGCCGATTCGTACACCAGGCTCAATGCATACATGGTCACCTATTGTGGTATCATGGCCAATAGAGACAAAAGGAGCGATCTTCACTCTGCTCCCCAAACGAACATTTTCACTGACTATTACCTTCACGAAACCATCAAGATGTTTATAGGTCCTTCTTTCATGTCCCTGCTGCAGTATGAATGTGAGAGCCAGCGCATAGTCTCGTCGAGGATTATTTGACACAAGGAAATCATGCTTTACATGAAGGGCCTGTGACTCAGGTTTCTCGGAGACAACAATGAGACAGTCATTGACTTGATGCAGGATGTCTTCTAATTGGCTTGACCAATGGTTGACAAACATGAGACTTTGATCTCTAGGGTTCTCTACGGCGGCAACCCCAGTTATGGTCTTACCCGAAAGGCACTGATCGAGTCCAAGAGAGGAGTTTCGTAAAGCATTTGTGTCAAATCTGAACAGCTCCCGCTTCATCGTCATCCACCTCCGCATTCCTGTCTCCTAAAATCGTAGGACTTTGTCCATTCAGCAGTCTCTGAGGAAACTTCGCAACTACTCCAGCTTCGCTATTTGGGCCCCGACGCGGGACCATAAACACTGCCGTAGCGCAGTGAGACGCTATTTATTTCGTAAACTCGTTTCAGAGGGCTGGGCAGGTCTTGCGTCTTCTTGAGAACGCATTGTCAGCTATTGAAACTCTAGCTGTAAGCCTGAGCAGCCTTTCAACAACGTAGCTGCCAATGAATCCGTCCCCCGTCACCAAGGCTTCTTTCCTACTAAACTCCCTCGTGCCCCCCTGTCACCAACTTCATGCCTCGCAAGGTCGACCGTCCGATTCTTAGGTTGGCGGAGATGAGGTCATGCGTGACACGAGTTCTGCCGCGACTTTGTTTATGTTGAAGTCACGAGATACTCTTTCCCTACCAACGTAAGATAGCTGCTTCCGCAGCGAGAAGTCCTCAATGAGTAACTCAATGGCACGTGCAAGCGATTCGCTATCTGCTGGGGGGACGATAAGGCCCGCCCCAGCTACTAGCTCCGGTATCCCCCCTGTATCGGTGGAGATGACTGGCACATCATGAGCCATAGCCTCCATTAAGGCTACGGGAATTCCCTCGTGTTGACCACTTCCAAGATCGACGCTGGGAAGGACTACACACGAGATGACCCCACTGGAATACCATTGTATCAACTGGCTCCTAGCGCAGTATCCTCTGAAGCGAACTCGATCGGCTAATCGCTCTCTCACAACTAGGCCCTCTAGGCAGACGCGAAGCTCGCCGTCACCGGCTACCCATAACTCAACATCAAAGCCGCAATCGCGCAACAACGCGACCGCTCTAATGAGATGCTCGTGTCCTTTAATGGGAGTCAGCCTGGCCGGACACATAATGACAAACGGTGCATTGCTCCGGGGTTTCTGTGTCTTTCCAATCTCAACACCCATGTGAATGACATGAACCGGAGTTGAGTCATCGACGTCAGTTTGGAGGACCGATGAGAGTAGGCTCAGACTGCTTTTAGAAATAACGCGGGCAAACAGGACAGATCTGAGTTTCTCTGCAAGTAAATCGTTTTCGACTATGTCCCATCTATGACACGTCAAGCTCCAAGGAACACCACTTACATGAGACGCAACCATAGCCATAGTTGCGCTTGCAGTTCCCCAGTGAGCATGAATGTGGTCCACAGCTGACTCACGCACCAACTTTGATAACCAAAGTCCTTTGATAAAGGCAATTAGCCTCCTGGGAATCTGAGCGGGTCTCGAGAAATGAGAAAGGACCTTGATGAACAGGAGAGAAACTGTAATTGGTTGCAGGAAAAACACTACCAGCCCGCAAACGAGAATCTCTAGACTTATGGGTGGCCTCGCTACCGTTTTAGAGGTGATGGTCTCTTCGTGCTCACTATTTACCCGTCCTCTCGGGAATATAGGAACAATCTTAATGCTATGCCCTTGAGAAACCAACTCCGTGACTTCAGCCGCTAGAAAGGACTCCCCTTTTCCATGGGGGAAGCTTGATGTGGTGTAGAGAATGTCCAACTAAGTCACCCGCTCTTCCTTAGATCGAAATCTCATTTAACTACCTTCCACGAGTTCTAAAATACACTACCCGCCCCGTTGAAATGCCAGCGAGTGCAAGCAAGCTGTAGTAGGGAATCAGATAACCAAAGAACAATGTTTTCACCACAGGGGCAACATCGATCCTCATCCCCGTTAGCACTACATAGCCAAACACAAAAATGTGAGGTAGGATTGCGGAGGAACTGGGTATGCTCTTTTGACCAAGACGTGCACTGCGGTACAGTGTGTTTAGAGACCAACCCATAATTAGCATATGGGCCACAACTCCGACATATCCGAAGTTGAGAAACCCCTCCGCAGCCGTAACCATTCCCGTCCCTCCGCCTGATGCAAAGAGTCTCGCATTCACTTCAGAATTGTACCAACCAGCAGGGGTGGGCGGTCTACCTCCTATGACGAAGTTAGGGATAAATTGGAGGGGCAGCCTGAGATAACTCAAGCCAAGCCATGGTTCAAAACTCCCTCCTGCATTAACTAGGTAAAATAAGGATCTCGCCGGGTTAGCAAACTCTCCGTAGTGTATAGGTAGCAGAAGGCTCGGGTGCTCAACTGCAAGCCTTGCGGCATTCTGTACCGTGCGGAGGACCCCGTAAACGGCAAAGTCTCCCCGCACATGACCCCACAATGCGGTTGGAACATATAGCAGCATTAAGGCCACTAGCAGATTACCCCAAGTGAAACGGCGTACCGTATAGTGATAGACCAGCAGGAGCATTAGTGCTAACCGGACTAAGGCACTTCGTTCCCCTGAAAGTAAAGACATAAATACCCACACAACCCCGGTGCTGACAGCCACAGGGACTGCCACTCGATAGAAGCAGTTCAGGCGACCATATTTTCCTGATGCAATAACGTAAGCAAGTAGTACAAGACCAAATATCATCCAGTCACGGGAAAGGTGCAGAAATCCCAGATCCCTATAGAAGAGATATCGTTCAGATCCATACTTGAGCATAGCCAGGAAAGCGCCCCAACCCTGAATGACAATCTGCAAGATAGTCAGCAGCCACGACAACCCAATCCAAAGCAAGGCTGTGGCTGCCAACAGCCTCTCTGTAGAATGCATAACCTTTCCCTCAATAGATTTTCCAAATCGGGCAATCACCCAACCGAGTGCCAACCCGGTGGTTCCAGCAACTTGAGCAAGCATGTACCGAGAGCTTTCCAAAGTTGAAACAGGCGTGCTGTTATGGATGAAGCTGATCGGCAGCATAAGTGTGTATATAGCATAACTCGCCGGCAATAGAACGCTGGGACTCATGGGGTCTCGGTCCGTCACAGCACTCGCGGCAATCAAAAAGGCTATTGGCAATATCATAAGGGTAAGGTGTTGTATTGTCATGGTCTGTTTCCCTAAGTTCCTTTCCTCTAAGTGTGCCCCTCCAAACGGTCACCCCATCTACAAGAGCAAAGCTTCAGCGACTAGCCGCTGCACATTACTATCAATCTCTGGCCAGATTGGGAGGCTTATTACCTTTGAGCTGGTCGCCTCAGCCACCCTATACGAACCAGATACCCTACTGTATACTGGCAGATGATGCAGTGGTGTAGGATAGTACACCATGCCAGTAATACAGCCCTTCGATAGGCGCTGAAGGACTGCCTCTCGTTTGGTTCGCTCAACCCTAACCGTGTACTGATGAAACACATGTTTGCAGCCAGGTTTTTCCGAGGGTATTGCCAAGATACGTGCGTCAGCCAGTAGTTGGCTGTATTCCTCTGCAGCCTGTCTTCTCTTCGCGTTCCAAGCATCCACCCGTCGGAGCTTCACCCTGAGGATGGCAGCCTGAATCTCGTCAAGACGAGAATTGTGCCCAATGGCGGTATTGTAATACTTATCCTTGCCACCATGGGCCCGCAGTTCTCTTGCTCTTTCAGCAATGGAATCCTGGTTGGTGGTTATCATCCCACCGTCACCAAAGGCCCCGAGGTTCTTGGTCGGGAAGAAAGAAAAACAACCCGCATCGCCAATTGAGCCAACCTTTTTCCCCTTGTACTCCGCACCAAAAGCTTGGGCCGTATCTTCAAGCACGCTAAGTCGATACTCCTCCGCAATTGACATAATCTCATCCATCTCCGCAGGGTGGCCGTACAGATGTACCGGGAGAATTGCCTTGGTCCGAGGAGTGACAGCATCCGCAATGAGTGCTGGATCAAGATTGAAGGTATCCGGCTCAATATCCACAAACACAGGTGTGGCCCCGACTTGGCTAATGGCTTCCGCCGTTGCAAAAAAAGTGAAGGGCGTGGTTATTACCTCGTCGCCCGGGCCTACGCCCGCTGCCTCCAGGCCAATGACCAGTGCGTCGGTGCCAGAGTTCACTCCCACAGCATGCTTTACACCCAAATACTCTGCGATCTCTTCCTCAAAAGCCTTCACATTAGGCCCCATAATAAAGTGACCCGAGCGTAAGACTCCCTGAATGGCCTCGTTGAGTTCATCCCAGAGATCTTCAATATGCGGCTTCAGGTCAATTATCGGAATGTTATTCCCCATCTACCTGACTCACCTCGCTAATCTGCTCTATTGCTGCACCGTCTCTCAACATGCTGTAGGCCTTAGCACACTCCGTGCATCGTGTGATAGGCTGATCCACAAAACTAATGCGTGCACCACACTCACAAGCCCAACCGACAAGCCGTGCCGGAACCCCTGCTACTACGGCAAAGGCAGGAAGATCTTTGGTAACCACCGCTCCTGCTCCAACAAAGGCCCATTCGCCAATTGTTGTACCGCAAAGAATTGTGGCGTTGGCCCCTATGGAAGCACCCCTCTTGACAACAGTGGCTTGATAGTCATCGCTAGTGTTGCGCGGATTGGCAGAACGGGGCGTCTTCACATTTGTAAAGACCATGCTCGGGCCACAAAAGACCCAGTCCTCAAGTGTTACACCCTCGTAGACAGATACATTGTTCTGAATTTTGACCCCATTGCCTATGGTCACGTTGTTGGCAACAAACACATTCTGACCCAAAGAGCAGTTTTGGCCGATTGTTGCCCTGGGCATCACGTGCGAAAAGTGCCAAATCTTAGTTCCTTCTCCGACTTTAGCGCCTTCATCAACACAGGCTGAAGGATGGACAAAGTACTGGTTGCCACTCACGGCCTATCACCCTTTAGTTGTGCTTGAGCTTCTTCAAGGACCCTAACTACTTCTACCGCGCTCTCTCCATCAGAGATCGGTCGTTCACGTCGGGCAACACATTCCAGGAAATGTTGACACTCAAGCTTCAGAGGTTCTCCAGCTCCCTCGAAAACCACCTCTGACCCTCCGTCCATGTTCTGAAGTTGGTGGTCGATGGACTTATGGTGGAGATGAACCCGCTGCAAAGTTTCATCATAAACTAGCATCCCTTTGGACCCTACAACTGTCAGTCGCCTGCGCCGCTCGGGCCAGAGCCAGGACACATGAAGATGAGCAGAAACATTGCCTGGATAGAGCAGATCAAGGTGCACATCGTCCTCTATGCCTGGCTGTAGTGCGCAGTGGCCCTTAGCGGTAACCAACTGAGGGCGAGCACCAATCAGGTATGCCAGAACAGCTACGTCATGGACTCCGAAGCTCCAGAGAACATTCTCTACGGAGCGAACCCGACCTAATTTCATGCGCTCTTGATGCATAAACCTGAGTTCTCCGATCTCTCCCGCATCCACTAGTTCTTTAATGAAGCAGATGGCTGGCTGATACAATAGCAAATGGCCCACCATTAAAATACGGTTATATTTGGCGGCCAAGATGACTAGTTCCTCCGCTTCATCAGCGGTCATCGCTAGAGGTTTCTCCACGAATACATCCTTGCCGGCCCTTAAGGCCCTCTGAGCGAGGTTATAGTGAGTAGGGGCTGGAGTAGCCACTACCAATCCATCAACTTGGTCACTCAGCGCATCATTGAAATCATGATAGGCCTTGACCTCGCGATAGTCAGCCACAATGTTCGCCAGTATTTGTGGGTCAGTATCTACTACCGCCTCTAACGCTCCCAATTGGCTGTATGTCCGCACCAAGTTTTTTCCCCAGTTGCCTGCACCAATCACTGCTACCTTCACTGACCGCAAAACCTCCGTTAAAGTATTCCTGAACTAACGCCCTGTGCCAAGCCGGTATAAGTGCTCGCCGGAATGCCCAGCTGTTCTGTTGCGGGTGTCATAGACTAGCTTAGCGTTATCCACAATAGATTCATAATCGATAGCGTTGTGGCCGGTAAGTATGACCACAATGTCGGCCTCTGATAGACTCTGCTTTAGGTCCTCAGTTGGCACAGAGGTCAGTAGCTCCCCCTTAATCTTGACCTGACTCACCAGGGGGTCATGAAAGCGAAGCAAAGCTCCCTTACGCAGTAGGTGACCTGCGACCTTCAAAGCAGGGGACTCTCGAGTGTCGTCAACATCGGCCTTATAGGCTACACCCATTAAGAGGATGTTGGATCCCTTGAGGCACAACCCATGCTCGTTCAGGATCTCCGCTATTCGCTGCACAACATAGCCTGGCATGTCATTGTTAATCGCCCCCGCAAGCTCAATGAACTGCGTCGTGAAGTCGTATTCCTTTGCCTTCCAACTCAGATAGAAGGGGTCGATGGGAATACAGTGGCCACCGAGACCAGGGCCAGGGTAGAAGGGCATGTAGCCAAAGGGCTTTGTTGAGGCGGCTGCAACTACCTCCCAGATGTCAATCCCCATCCGGTCTGAGAGCTTGGCCAATTCGTTCATAAGCGAGATGTTTACAACCCGGAAAATGTTCTCAAGCAGTTTTTCCATCTCAGCAACTTGAGGCGAAGAGACAGTAAACACCTCACCCTCGAGGATCTGCTCATACATTGTGGCTGCCAAACGTGTACAGGTAGGGGTTACCCCTCCTACCACCTTGGGAGTGTTCGCGGTCTTGTAGTGCTTGTTCCCAGGATCAACTCGCTCGGGGGAAAAAGCTAAAAAGACGTCAGTCCCTACTTTAAACCCGGCCTGCTCGATACGAGTCTGAATAATCTCTTCGGTTGTTCCAGGATAGGTGGTGCTCTCCAGGACAACTAGTTGGCCCGAGCGCATGAAGGGAACGCTGCTGTCAACGACCGACTCAATGTAACGTGTGTCTGGTTGCTTATAGGCATCAAGAGGTGTAGGAACGCAGATGGTAATCACATCTACCTGAGATACAACCTCGAAGTCCGAAGAAGCCTTCAGGGTTCCCTGTTCCCAAACACAGCGCATATCTGTCGTCAGCACATCGGGGATATAACTCTTTCCGGCGTTGACCTGATTCACCCGGTCCGAATTCCGTTCTATGCCGTAGACAGCAAATCCTGCCTTAGCCTTCTCTACAGCCAGCGGCAGCCCTACATAGCCGAGGCCAATTACAGCAATCTTGGCCTGACGGGTTACCAGCAACCTCTCCAGTTGCTTGGCCGGCAGTTCCTTGGCCACTTGTCGTTCCATGGACAACTTCCCCCTTGGCTAGTCCGCTGTGCCTGCTGCCACTTCCCTGTCGGTTAGACTAGAAAACGCGCTCTGGACCAATTCTAAGCTGAGCTCGAAGATCCGGTTAATAGGTAACTCGTTGGTCGGCTGCGTCGACGACCAAAGATTGATTACCTGCTCCACTATAGGTTCAAGGTCAGGCGATAATCTCCCGTCAACCCGCATTATGCGGTCATGTTTGGTAACAGAGAGGCTTTCCTCTTCGTTGAAAATATCCTCAGATAGACGCTCTCCTGGTCTCAGGCCAATGAACTGAACGTCTATGTCCTTGTAGGGCCTATAGCCACTGAGGCGGATCAAGTTTTCGGCGAGGTGGAGGATTTGGATGGGTTCACCCATGTCCAGAGCAAAGAGGTCTCCTCCAGACCCTAGTGCCCCCGCCTGAACCACCAGTTGTGACGCCTCCGGTATAGTCATAAAGTAGCGTGTCATTTCTTTGTGAGTCACAGTTACAGGACCACCTCGACGGATCTGCTCCTTAAAGAGGGGAACAACAGAACCCCTGCTTCCGAGAACATTGCCAAAGCGAACAGCCATAAACTTGGTTGATGTCGCCCCATTCTGTAACTGCAAGACGATGGACTCGGCGACTCGTTTAGTAACCCCCATCGTGTTCACAGGGTTGACGGCCTTGTCGGTGGAGATGAGGACAAAACGATCGACCTTGGTCTCCTTGGCTGCCGCGGCAACATTAAGGGTACCGAAGACATTGGTCTTGATAGCCTCAATAGGGTTCTCCTCCATGAGGGGAACATGTTTGTGAGCTGCGGCGTGGAAGACCACCTGCGGGCTAAAAGTGGCAAACACCTCGTTGATCCGGCTCAGGTCTCTGACATCGGCAATCACGGATTTGTAGTGTAGTTGAGGGTGGAGGTATGACAATTCCTGGCTACACTCATAAATACTGTTCTCACCGTGGCCCAGCAGTACAAGGAGTTCTGGATCCAGACGGGCGATCTGGCGGCAGAGCTCGCTACCGATAGACCCACCGGCACCGGTTACCAGGACTGTTTTGCCGGTTAGGTAGCCCGCAACCTCAAGGAGATCAATCTTCACGGGTTCCCGAGCTAGAAGATCCTCAATGGCCACGTCGCGTATATGGCTGAGGGTTAACTGCTCATCGACAATTTCATAGAGCCCAGGCAGAGTCTTCACTCTGACTTCAGTTTGGGCCAAGCTATTCACAACTATTTTTGTCACTGAAGCGGGGGCTGACGGCATACTAATGATGACCTCGTCGATGCTCTGTCTCTCAACCAAGTCCACAATGTTTGAAGTCGTTCCCAGGACCCGATAACCAAGCAGACAGTGCCCCACTTTATATTGGTTGTCATCTATGAACCCAATCAGATTATAGTCAAGGTCAGGGTGCTTCCGTATCTCTTTAGCAACCATCAGTCCTGCCTCACCTGCACCGACTATTAGCAACCGTTTCTCACCGTTGACGGGGGGAGACAGAATCTCTCGCCTTATCCTGAGAAGAAGGCGTAGGGCTCCCGCACCCATGAGGTTCAAGATCCAAGCGATAATGATGACACTTCGGGGATGGCCACTATGAATTCGGGCGGCCAGCAGGGCGGTGGTACCTAAGGATCCAACCGTAACCGCCTGAACTATCAATAGAAGCTCTTTGATGCTGGCATGAGCCCAGATCCTACTGTAGAGACCAAAGAAGTAGTAAACGATTATCCGCAGGGCAATGAACAGAGGGAGCAGAGATCTAACTGGGTCCCAATACTCTGGGGGCAGCCTTCCGTCAAATCGAATCAGGTATGAGCCCATGGTAGCGGCGGTAATGATAAGGCCATCCACCAGGGCCAAGAGGAACCGTTGTTGTAGATATTTCATTCTGCCACTCTTGACCCTCATTAACTGCCTGCCTCCCTCGAATCGATGCCAATCGCTATGCCAAGTACAGCTCTCACTTTAGCCTAATCAGCCTATGCTGGCCTATGATGCTTACTGTCGGGCTCGATCTTGGGGATGACCCCCAGCACCGGCAGCTGCAGGTGCCTGGTGATGTCCTCTTCACTGGTGATCCGGGTGTCCAGGAACTCTAGCAGGAAGATTATGAAGATCCCGAGCATAACACCCAGAACGCCGGCAACAGCCATGTTCAGCATCTTCCTTGGCTTCACCGGCTCTTCTGGCAGCTGGGCCTGGTCAATGACATCGACATTCTGGACCTGCATGATCTTCTGGATCTCTTCGCTGAAGACCGCGGCCACTGTGTCGGCAAGCTCTACCGCGGTTTCTGGGTCACTGTGCTGCGCTACAATCTCCAGGAGCTCGGTGTCGGGTATTGGTCTGACTGAAATCAGGTCTTCCATTATCTCAGTCACTTCAACCCCTTTGACCTCCTCGGCAACAAGCCGCGCCACCCTGTGGCTCTTGGCGATCTCGCTGTAGGTCTTCGCCAGGCGCTGGGCCAACAGGAGCTCGTTGTAGTCCATAGCCCCCGTCTCTCTCTGCTTCATCACAATCAGGATTGTGGAGGCCTCATAGACCGGAGACAGCACAAAGAAACTCAGTATACCGCTGGCAAGCACCGTCACAACGGTAATGAGCACCAGAACCGAGGCCCGGCGGCGGAGGATCTCGAAATACTCCCGCAGGTCTATCTCTTGAAAGTCCATCTCTTGGTTCATCTCTTCACCCCTTGAACCCTAAACCTTGTCTCCCTGGATGACTTTTAGTGGGTTGTCATGAAACAGACGCTTTGCGGCGTCCTCTCCAAAGCGGCCCTCCACACCCCTGTATGCCTTACTTAGAACCATGGGCCGCCAATCGGGGTGGTGGGCATCAGTGGCAATGCAGTGCCCCCACCCTTTCTCAATAATACTGAGGGCAGCCCTCTGCACAACGCTGCCGAAAAGCCCTGTAACGCTTCCCGCCGTAATTATTGTCAGGGCTCCATTGTCCACCAGGGAGCCCAGGGCCGTTATGCTTTTCTGAAAGACCGTATTCCGCTCGGGATGGTTAATCACTGCCTGGTATCCCTGTAAGCGCATGCGGAAGAAGATATCGTCCACAAAGGGTGGCACCTGGGTACTGGGGAGCTCAATTAAAACATAGGGCCCCTGGTTGATGGGGAGTGCCCGCCCCGCCTTGATCTCCTCAACAGGATTACTTACTAGATAGAGCTCTGTAGCAGGATAGAGGTCAATGGGGGGTAACCCCTCTTCACCCATCCGCTCCCGGAGTTCCTGAAGCTTACCCCTAACCTCTTTATCGGTTGTGATGTAAGCTCCATTCAGGGTATGGGGGGATACAACAGCGGCCTTAATCCCATCCTCTATTCCCTGTTTGATTAGGGCGATGGCCTCATCCCAGTCGCGAGGGCCGTCGTCAACCCCCGGCAAGAGATGGGTATGAATGTCAATCAATTTTCAGGCCTCCATTAGAGCAGAGTGTCAAGTCAAAAAATATGGTGGGTCATCATAAAACTACCAGGACAACAAAGTTCAACACGCCAAAACAGAACTCCTGCCTGTAAGGAGTTGAAAACCTAACAATTGGTTACACGGGTAATTACTGGCCCCTCTGCCCTGGCCGGCAAGCAGTGATGGGGCGTAAGTGAGGGAAATCGGCGGCCCCTAACAGCTGTGCCCGGAGTGATAATTATAATAGGAAGCTGTGGGCTGGCGCGGAACACCGTTGTATACCGCCCCGATGACCCGGGCGTTGACGCGGGTAAGGGTCTCCTGGACCTTTCGGACTGCTGGGTGCCGGCACATGCTGGATACCACCAATAACACACCGTCGACCATGGGGGCGACAGCGGTTGCATCGGCGGCAACTAGGACCGGGGGAGTATCGATAACCACAAAATCAAACTGCTCAGAGAGGCCAGCAAAGTATTCCCTGGCCCTGTGGCTTGAGAGCAGCTCTGAAGGGTTGGGGGGGATAGGGCCGCTGGCGAAGACAGACAGTTCCTCTATGTCTTCGAGGGGCTGCTTGTAGGCGGGTGAGGGGTGCAGTCCCACCAGGAAGTGAGTAAGCCCTCCATCCTGCAGACTGTAGCCGTTAGAGAGGCTGAAGAGCTCGTGCTGAACCGGGCGGCGGAGGTCAGAATCGACAAGAAGGGTTCTCTTACCTGTCTGGGCGACGGCAATGGCCAGGTTCGCGGCGGTAACCGACTTCCCTACCGATGGACTGGCACTTGTGATCAGAACGGTTTTCAGAGGACGCTCAGAGGATAGGAACTGGAGGTTGGTGCGGAGGGCCCGGTAAGACTCAACGGTTGCATCCTGGGCGGGTAGCGAAAGGATGAGCTTGCTTGGATCCACCTGGGGGCGCGCCCTCTTCCTCCTCTTTCTCTTTCTCCGCAAAGTACCAAGGATGTTGACCCTCTTCATCACGCCATCTCCTTACCTGGATGATGTATTCCCAGGTAGGTTCGGATCGGGTGAGGGTTTCCCCTGTGACGGCTTTGGATAGTCGTGCGACAAAAAGTGCTAGATTGTGGGAGCGCCCTGGTCGAGAAGGGACGAACAATGAGACACCATCATATGTTCTGGAGGCCCATCAATTATATTGGTGATAATCGCCATACGATTCTCCCTGGTGTCTCGCGCCATTGTAGACGGCGCCGAGGACCTGGGCATTGACCCTCTCAAGGGCCCGCTTGGCCCTGGCCACTGCTGGCAGATCTGATCTGTTCGAGATTACCAGGAGGGCACCGTCAACCAGGGACGCCAGCGCCAGGGTGTCCGCCGCCGCCAGCGCCGGAGGTGTATCAAGGATGACCATCTCAAAATCCGCGCGCAGCCTCTCAAGGAGCCCTGTCATCCGGGCGCCGCAGACCAGCTCGCCGGGGTTGGGTGGGACAGGGCCGCAGGGCAGCAGGTACAGTTGATCGAGGGCAGGCTCGGGCTGCTCAATGCTGGGGTCAGAGGTCAACCCCGCCAGCACGTGGACCAGCCCACCAGAGGCAGCCGGATCATCTTGAGGTTCAAGGTTGAATAACAGGTGAAGGGTTGGACGCCGCAGGTCGGCGTCAACTAAAAGGGTCTTCCTACCCATCTGGGCCATTGCTATGGCCAGGTTAGCAGCGGTGAGAGACTTCCCCGCAGAGGGATTGGCGCTGGTAATGGCCAGAGTCTTGATGTCCCGCTGTGACGATAGGAACTGAAGGTTGGTTCTCAGGGCCCTGTAGGCCTCTGCAGCGGTACTCATCTGCGGTAATTTCGTCATCAGCTTCCCGGGGTCCGCCTGGTTGGTTCTTTCATCCACTGTTCTGCGCGCCATTAAGGCCTCGCCTCCCCACTCCTGGTTCCAATCGACACCGGCACTGATATATTCTGCAAGCTAGTGCCAGATACCTCCGCCGGTGCCAACTGTATCTAGAAATGGGTTAGTAGCCGTAGTTGTAGTAAGAGGATCCATCCAGTTTTGCGCCGTTAAAGACCGCTCCCAGCACCCGGGCGTTAACCCGCTGTAGCGCCTGCCGGGCCTTGTCAACCACTGGATACTGACACTTGTCCGACACAACCAACAGGGCGCCATCGGCCATGGAAGCGACCGCTACAGCATCGGCCGCCGCAAAAATCGGCGGGGTGTCTAGAATAATAAAGTCAAACTCCTGACGGGCCTCTTCCAGGAATTTGTGCATACCGCCACCCGATAGAAGCTCTGCCGGGTTGGGCGGGACAGGACCACTTGTAAGCAGGTAGAGGTCGTCTAGCCCTTCAATTGATCGCTCATAGCTATCTACTGAAGGCACTAAACCCGCCAGCAGATGGGTAAGCCCCAGGTCTTGCTGGTCTCCCCTTAACCCGTTACTTGAGACGCCAAAGAGCGTGTCAAGCTTGGGGCGTCTGAGGTCGGCATCAACAAGCAGCGTAGACTTCCCCGTCTGGGCCAGGGCAATGGCCAGGTTCGCTGCTGTCAGCGACTTGCCCACGGAGGGGCTTGCCCCGGTTACGGCAATGCTCTTTAACTCCTGACTGGATGATAGAAACAGTAGGTTGGTCCTCAGGGCCCTGTAGGCCTCAGCAGCTGGACTCTTGGCTGGAAGGTTATGAATGAGCTTATCCCAATCTCCAGATTCGTTTGCACTCATTGAACTGTCACCCGCCTGTTAAAGGTTTTTTGTTTGAATGACTTTTCCCCACTGGCCGGGGCCACCGCCAAGCGGCCTCCGTAGCCTGCCTCTGCCAGATGCCTGCCCACGGTCTTCAGTGCCAGACTGGGCTCGTTGCAGTCAAGGCTCAGGTGGCTCAGGACAACGGTCCGCGTATTCCCGCGCACCATCTTCCTGAGGGCCCTCCCGGCTTGCTCATTGGAGAGATGGCCGTAGTTGCCCATCACCCTGTCGACGAGCTGGCGGGGCCGGTTCGACCTCAGCTCCAATTCGTCATCGTGGTTGCTCTCAAAGATCAGGTGATCCAGGCCGGTGAAGGCATCTGCCACCTCCGGCGGGACATGTCCCAGGTCTGTGGCTATCCCCAGGGTTTCCCCTCCCCTGCCGCCATCGGGCTGTTCAGCGATGAGGTAACCCAGTGAGCCCTCGGTATCATGGGGCTTGCCGACCCCGGTAACGAGAAGATCCCCAACAGCGACCACGGAGCCGCTCCCGATTGTCGTTAGCTCCTGATAGGTCAGACCCTCCCTGCTGTTAACCTCAAGGTGCCGGACAACGGCCTCAGGCCCGTAGGTTGGCACACTGTGCTTAATTGAGAAGGGGTTGGCCAGCATCAGGGCGCGAAGGTGATCCCGGTGCTCGTGGCTGATGAAGAGGGCATCTACGGAGGAAGGGGGTACCCCTACCCCCTCAAGCTGCCTCTCCAGACGGCGGATCCCCACGCCGCAGTCCACCAGGACAACGGCGCCCCGCGACCTGACCAGGTAGGCGTTGCCGTGGACGCTGGAGCTTGACAGCGACCAGAACTCCAGCCCCTCTCGGCCTCCACCGGTTTTCCTCACCGTGTATCCCCTCTCCGTCTGTTCTCTGTCGGTTTACTGTCTGTGCGACTGTCGGTTTCCCGAATCATTCGACACAATCCGCTCTATTTCTTCCCTCTGTCTTCTATTCCTGCCTCCACTGATGGTCTCCTTCCTGTCGGCAGCATTTCGGGAGACCCTAACCACTGCTGGCTCTGGGTAGTATAGATATTATCCTTCAATATGGGATAGATTCATTGACAAAGCGTTGTAGATTTTCTAAAATGGGTAACGGAAGTAAAGTTTGACCTTATCTGACCAATAGTGCTACAGTAGGGGTGATGGCTTTGCGTCTTCACGGTCCAAGAGAACCCGTCTATACCATTGGTGTTGCCTCAAGGCTACTTGAGGTCTCTCCTCAGACCCTGAGGCAACTGGAGAAGGAAGGGCTGCTGGAACCAGCCCGAACTGAGAACAACACCCGCCTCTACTGCCAGGAGGACCTGGTAATGCTAAAGCGGATCCTCTACCTGATGCGCGAGGAGGGTATCAACGCCGCCGGCGTCAAGGCCTTGCTGGCCATGGAGGCCGAGATGACCAGGGGAAGGCAACAGCCCTCCCGAGAAGAGGAAGAAGACAGCGCGCTGTCATTTATTAGTTACCCAACAACATAGGAGGTGTCCAGGAATGGGCAAGGTAGTAGGTATTGACCTAGGTACAACAAACTCTGTTATCGCTGTTATGGAGGGTGGGCAGCCCACGGTTATCTCCAGCGCCGAGGGCGGCCGGACCATCCCTTCAGTAGTAGGTTTCACCAAGGACGGGGAGCGTCTGGTGGGGCAGCTTGGCCGGCGCCAGGCCGTCCTGAACTCAGAGAATACCGTCTTTTCGATTAAGCGCTTTATGGGCCGCCGTTTCGACGAGGTCGTTGACGAGCGGCGCCAGGTCCCCTACGCCGTCAAGGGTGGGGCCAGCAACGAGGTGCAGGTCCACATCCCTGCCGTAGACAAGGACTTTACCCCGGAAGAGATCTCCGCCATGATCCTTCAGAAACTGAAGGCGGACGCCGATAAATACCTGGGTGAAGAGGTGACCCAGGCGGTAATCACCGTACCCGCCTACTTCAACGACGCCCAGCGCAAGGCAACAAGGGACGCCGGGCGCATCGCTGGCCTCGAGGTCCTCCGGATCATCAACGAGCCCACCGCCGCCTCGCTGGCCTACGGCCTCGACAAGAAGGACAATGAGACAATCCTCATCTGGGACCTTGGCGGTGGAACCTTTGACGTCTCCATCCTGGAGGTGGGGGACGGCGTCTTTGAGGTCAAGTCAACCTCTGGAGACACCCACCTTGGTGGCGACGACTATGACGAGCGGGTTGTCCAGTACATCGCCGACGAGTTCAAGAGGGACCAGGGGATTGACCTGCGCAATGACAAGCAGGCCCTGCAGCGCCTCTGGGAGGCCGCGGAGAAGACCAAGGTTGAGCTCTCTTCTGTATCAGAGACAACCATTAGCCTCCCCTTCATCACCGCCGGCCAGTCTGGGCCAAAGCACCTGGAGATGAAGCTGACCAGGGCCAAGTTTGAGGAGCTCACCGACGATTTGACTGAGCGCACAATTAAGCCCTTCCGGCAGGCCCTGAAGGACGCTGACCTCAGCGTCAACGACCTTGACGAGGTCATCCTTGTGGGCGGCTCCACCCGGATGCCTGTAATCCAGGAACTAGTCAAGAAGCTGACGGGCAAGGAGCCCAACCGCGGCGTCAACCCTGACGAGGTTGTGGCCATGGGCGCCGCCATTCAAGCCGGGGTTCTGGCCGGCGAGGTCGACGATGTCGTCCTCCTGGACGTTACCCCATTGACCCTGGGTATTGAGACCCTGGGCGGGGTCATGACCAAGCTCATCCCCCGCAACACAACGATCCCGACCAGGAAGAGCGAGACCTTTAGCACCGCCGCTGACAATCAGACAAGCGTGGAGATTCACGTCCTCCAGGGGGAGCGCGAGTTCGCCAAGGACAACCGCACCCTGGGCCGCTTCCGCCTTGACGGCATCCCACCGGCGCCCCGCGGTGTGCCCCAGGTCGAGGTCACATTTGACCTTGACGCCAACGGCATCCTGAAGGTGGCGGCCAAGGACAAGGGCACCGGCAAGGAGCAGAACATCACCATCACCGCCTCAACCCAGCTCTCCGATGACCAGATCGACGACATGGTCAAGAACGCGGAGAAGTTCGCCTCCGAAGACAAGGAGCGGCGCGAGCTGGTGGATGCCAAGAACAAAGCCGACAGCATCATCTACTCCACTGAGAAGACCCTCAAGGACGTCAAGGATAAGATATCCGAGGATGACCTGAAGCGGATTGAGGAGGCCATTGACCGCCTGAAGCAGGCCAAGGATGGCGAGAGCGTCTCCGAGATCAATGAGGCCATTGAGGCGCTGCAAGAGGCATCTCACAAGATGGCTGAGGCCATGTATCAGCAGGCAGCAGATCAGGGCGCTCCTGGAGGGGCCGACCCCACGGGCGGCGCCGCTGAAGGCGATGACGACGATGTGATTGACGCCGACTTCGAGCCTAAGGACGAGCCTGATGACGCCTAGCCCTACAGGGGCAGGCGCGCCAGGCCAATTAGAGACAACAGGTGAGTCCGATGATGTATATAGATGAAAAAGAAGATATAGAGAACAGCCCTGGGACCGCCAAGGCCGATGACAAGGCTGCTGCCGAGGGAACCCCGGGCGGCGAAGAGGGCAGCGCTGATGCTGAACTTGACGCTGTTGCCGCCGCCCAGGCAGAGGCCGCTGCCAACTGGGAGAAGTACCTACGGTCCCGGGCGGAACTGGAGAACTATCGCAAGCGGGTCCAGCGGGACCTGCGCCGTTCCATCCGCCAGGGCAAGCGCGACCTGCTGCTGAACCTCCTGGAGGTCATCGATAACCTTGAGCGCGCCCTGGGCTCTTATGAGCCCGCCCCCGGTAACGAGGAGCCCGGTGACGGGTTCTATGGTGGGGTTGAGATGATCCACCGGCAGCTCCTGGGTCTTTTAACCAAGGAGGGGATAGCCGAGGTGGAGGCGGAGGGCCAGCCCTTTGACCCCAACAGCCACGAGGCCATCGCCGTCTTTGTCAGCGACGAGGTTGACGTTGACACCGTTGTCGATGTGATCCAGCGGGGCTACGCCTATGAGGATGAACTGCTGCGGCCAGCGCGGGTCCGGGTGGCCAAGCCGGGCTCCCCGGACGAAGCTGGGCAAGACAATAGCGACTGAGGCTTACTGTCCTTTGGACGATTTGAGGGAGAGTCCCCTCAGGTAACCCGGGGGGCTCTCCCTTACTACTGGGAGGGTACGGATGGAATTTCAGGACTACTACAAGATCCTTGGGGTTGACAAGAAGGCCTCCCAGGACGAGATTAAAAAGGCCTACAGGCAGCTTGCCCGCAAGTATCACCCTGATGTCAACAAGAACGACCCAAAGGCGGAGGACAAGTTCAAGGAGGTTGGTGAGGCCTACCAGGTTTTGAAGGATCCCCAGAAGCGGGCCCAGTATGATGCCCTGGGCAGCAACTGGCAGGGCCGGGCAACCCAGGGATTCCAGGGCAGGCCCGGTGGCCGAGGTTTTCAGCGGGTTCACTTCTCTGGGGGAGAGGGGTTTGACGGCTTCAGCGACTTCTTCAGGACCTTCTTTGGGGGCGGAGTTGGGGGAGACTTTGGCGGCGCCTCCGGCGTTGAGCAGGGCCAGTTTGCTGGTTTCGGCCATGCCCCAAGGGGTGGCGGCCGCCCTGGCCAGGCCCGCCCCAGGGCACCTGTGCAGGATATGACCATCAGCCTGGTTGAGGCCCTTGAGGGCGCGCGGAAGGATATCTCAATCAACGGCAAGTCCTATGGCCTTAAGATCCCAGCAGGGATCCGGCCCGGTACCAAGCTGCGCCTCAGCGGTGTGGAGTTCCCGGCTGGCCCCGGCGGCCAGGCCGTTAGCGGAGATGTCCACATCAGGGTGACCATCGCTCCCCAGGATGGCTACGAAATCAAGGGAAATGACCTGGTGAAGGAGATTACCGTCTCTATGGGCGAAGCGGTGCTGGGGTCCAAGGTGGCCCTGGCGGTGCCTGGTAAGGGCACAATTGATCTCAAGATCCCTGAGGGGACACAGCCCGGCCAGGTGCTGCGCTTGCGGGGCCTGGGGCTTCCCAAGTTTCAGAAGAGCCCCCAGGGCGACCTGCGGGTGAAGGTTTCCGTGCGCCTACCCAAAGCCGACGAACTCCCCGGCGAAGTGGTGGCCTACCTGAGAAGTCAAATTGACAGCGAGGAGTGATCCCTAAAAGAACGACAGAACAGCGGAACGGTACGTTAATCCTTTTATTGCTTACCTTCCACTGAGCCTTGTGCGATGTTCTGAAGCATGTCTACCTCTCGCCGTTCAAATAGCCTTTCGCCGCATTCTTCACACTCCCATGCCTCCACCCCTTCTACCTCTACCTGGCGATCCCCCCACTTTGAATTGACACTTGTTACGACTCTGCTCATGTTACCGCCGCACTCATGACACTTCACAGCGCCACCTCCTCAGAATTACCTTGTGATAATACTACTACGGTATTCCCGGCTCATCAAGAGACCGGACATTAGCCTCCGGGGTCAGGAGGATACGGGTGAGGGTGAAGCGGCTTCTGACGTTGAAGACTCGGATGGTATCGGCGGCCACCAACTCCAGGGCCTCGGTGGCCTCGTTTCTCTGGATGTGAAGGAGGATGAGGCTAAAGGGGAGGTCCCCGGCGCTCTCAAGGCTTCTGAGCCCGGCGGCCCCGGTTGTGCCGGGGTTGATAACAGAGGTGTTGTCTTCATGGGTTACCTGGAGGTTATGGGTGTGCCCGTTGAGAATGACATCGGCCTGGCCGATGAAGCGGTCATTCAGGGCGGGCATGTGGATCACCAGGAACAGGGGCCCCGAGGCGGCGGGCTCCTTCACTGATGGTGTGGGCCCAGGGGCGGCGCTTCGTTGCAGGGCCTTGAGGCCCTCAAGGGCCGCCTGGATCTGGTCGCCGTGTCTCTGAATTTCGTCCCATTCCGCCACCTTCGGGGAGTTTGACGCCGACGACGGATCGGGCAGCCCTGTAATCCAGATGCCATTCATCTCTAGCGGCTGTCCCTCGAGGACGATGACATTATCCAGGGTCCTCATCTTGGCCATCACCGCCGGCGAATCGTGGTTACCGGCCGCAAACACGTAGGGGAGCGATAGGTCTGCTATCCGGTCTAGCAGAGGGGTCTCGAGAGGGGTGCCCCAGTCGGTAAGGTCCCCGCAGTCAATGGCGAAGTCGGGCTTGAAGGACGCCACTACTTCCTCAACAAAGTCCAAGGCCGCCGGGTTATTGTGGATGTCCGAGACGACCAACACCAGCACCTCGCCCTGGACCGCGCCCAGGGTTTCCAGGTCATCTATGGCAGCGAAGACATCCGTCAGGTTCCTGGCTACAGCCTGCATCCGCTGGCCCAGTTCCTCGACCTTGAGGACACTCTCTTCTACCAGGTTTAGCATCCAAGGCGCCCCGCTGAGGAGCCCCCGGTACTCAGGGTTTCGAAACGCCTGAATGTTGTAGGTGAGGACGGAGACCGTTAGAACCAGGGCCATGACAACTGCCCCGGCGGCGCCGGCGAAACCAAGGTCTTCTCTGGTTCTCCTTCCCAGCAGCGCGACGCCGAGGGCTGCCCCAATGGCTGACAGTAGTACAAGCCAGATACTGAACTTCAGAAGGATGCTTTCAAACCCCTCCCGGATTCGGGGCACAAGATCGCCCGTCTCCTTCGGCGGCCCTTCGGCGATGAGCTCCTCCAGCATCTTGAGGTCTATGTTTCGCAGGGTCACAACAAACTTGAAGGGGGTGAGATGGGTCTGAGCGCCGACACGACCTACGGGGGGTATGAACACCTCGGTCATGCCCCGGTCAAAGATCTGGAGGGAGAACTGTACCTCCAGGGCCTCAAAGTTGAATATGCGCGGACTGGCAAGGCTCACGAAGACTACTGCCCCTATCAGGGCAGCAAACAGGAATACTCCAAGGCGAACCCTGGGGTGCGCCAACAGTTTCTGGATCGACAGACCGCCCACTGTCAAGGCAGTTAGCACCCTCCCCGCAGTGTTGTAGCGTTGCGCCGGTGTGGTCACTCCGTGAAGGTAGTTTACCCTTTGCGTGACGCCGCTACTAAGGAGCGGTTGAGGCCCTGATGTCAGGGGCGCTGGGAAAACCAGTCAACCGCATCTTTGATGCCCTCATCAAGGGCTATGGAAGGTGTCCAACCAAGCTCTGCCGCTGCCTTTGTTGCGTCCAGGATGCTGCGCTGCAGGTCTCCGGGGCGGGCTGGGCCATAGATTGGGGTGACTTTGGCACCTAGCGCCTTGGTGACCTTGGCGTAGAGGGTGTTGACATCTGTACCGACTCCTGTTCCGATGTTGTAGGCAGCGGAGACTTCTGCGGCCAGCGCCGCTGCTATGTTCGCCTCCACGACATCAGCGACATGGATGTAGTCCCGCACCTGACTGCCATCACCAAAGATGGTTGGGGCCTGCCCCGACAAGAGCAGGTTACTGAAGATCGCGACAACCCCGGCCTCCCCCTGGGGATCCTGCCGGGGACCGTAGACGTTGGCGTAGCGGAGGGAGACCGACTCCAGTCCGTGCTCCCTGGAGAAGAAGTCCAGATAACCCTCACTGGCCTGTTTGGCGATACCGTAGGGCGACTTGGGAATCAAGGGATCACGCTCCCGGGCTGGCCTGTCTGAAACCTCACCGTAAAGGGTACCGCCGCTGGAGGCGAAGACAAACCTGCTGACGCCGTGGACTATGCACTCTTCAAGAATGTTGAGCAGTCCCATGATGTTTATCGACGCATCGTGGGCTGGCTCCCTGACAGAGACAGATACCGATATCTGAGCGGCCTGGTGGAAGACGATTTCGGGTCGAAATTCGGAGAATACCCTGCCCAGAGTCGGGCGGTCGCGGATGTCCGCCTTGAAGAACCCAGCAAGGTCCGCTGGCAGGTTCTCGCGGCTCCCTGATGAGAGGTCGTCGATCACCGCTACGTGGGCCCCCAGGGCTGCCAGGCGGTGGGCGAGGTGGCTGCCGATGAAACCGGCCCCACCGGTCACAACCAGGCGCCTACCCGCAAATCCCTTCTGATCCGGCTTCCCCAGTGGCGCTGTCACGCTGAGCCAACTCCCTTCCCCGCCAGGGGTCAAGCATAATGCTGAATCTCTATCCGGCAGACGAGTCCTCTGCCTTGCGAGGTTTGTTTTCCGAGGGTACATAGCCACCCTGATGCGCGCTCACTCCATTGAGTACCGCTCCCAGTATTCTGGCGTTGACCCTGGACAGGGTCTTTACCGCCTTCTCCACGTGGTGGCGGTGGCAGTTCTCGGATACGACTAACAGGGTGCCGTCCACCATAGTGGCCATTGTGACCGCATCTGTGACGGCAAGTATCGGGGGGGAATCTATGATAATGTACTCAAAGTCGGCGGTGGCTTCAAACAGTAGTTTATGCATCGCTGGTCCCGAGACCAGTTCAGTTGGATTGGGAGGGGTCGGGCCTGAAGGCAGCAAGAACAGGTTATCTACTCCCGGTACCGGTTTCAGGCAGTCCCTTCTGGAGGCCATGCCCGCCAGATATCGAGATAGGCCTGGTCCTCTGGCGCTCCCATTGAGCCGCACTCCTCGCACCACGCTGTCAATCAGCTGCATGTGTTGGACCGGGTGGCGAAGGTCGGCATCAACCAGTATGGTGGCCTTACCAGTTTGGGCAAAAGAGATGGCCAGGTTAGCGGCGGTGGTTGATTTCCCCACCCCAGGCGAGGCGCTTGTTACTAATATGGTTTGCAGGGGCGCGCCGCGCGACAGAAACTGCAGGTTGATCCGGAGAGCCCGGTAGGCCTCGGCCGCCCTGCTGTTAGGTGGTAGGTTCTTCATCAGTTTGCTGGGATCTACTGGATGATTTCGGCGTCTTTGAGCCATGTTGTTTACCCCCACATCAATTATACACTCAACTGTCAGGCCTGCGTGAAGAGACAAGCTAATAAGTTATTCGTAGACAGCTTAGTGATTTTGGGGGCTTAACCCCTGGATTGGGCAAGAACCCTTAGATAATCCCTGTTTGTTGGCTAAATACTAACCACCAGAAGGAAGGGGGTCCTCGATTGGTTGATAGCAGACAATTGCGGAAAGACCGGATGCGGAAGCGAAAGCGCCCGCTGTACCTTCGTGTCCTGAGGTTACCGGTGGCCTTACTGAAGTTCCTCTTTAACTGGAGGACCGTCCTTATCGGCACCGTTGCCCTGATTGCCTTCTTTGGCTACCTTGTTGCCGTCACGGAACTGCCCGATGCCCAGGTCTTCAGGGCCAGCAGTGTCCTTGATGCCAACGGCGAGCTCGTAACCAAGATATTCCGTCAGAACCGCACCCCGGTTCCGGGGTCCGACATCCCGCGAGATCTGAGAGACGCCGTTGTCGCTATTGAGGATGTCCGCTTCTACAAGCACTTCGGCATTGATCCGGTGGCCATTGCCCGGGCCGTTGTCAGGAACATCAGGGCGGGGGAGATTGTGGAGGGGGGCAGCACCATCACCCAGCAGCTGGCGAAGAACCTCTTCCTCTCGGCGCAGCGGACCTTCTCGCGCAAGTTCTGGGAGGCCATCCTCACCCTGCGGCTTGAGATGAAGTTCAGTAAAGACACCATCCTTGAGATGTACCTGAACCAGATCTACTTTGGCGAAGGAGTCTACGGGATCGAGGAGGCCGCCAAGACCTACTTCGGAAAGTCCGCCGATGACCTGACCCTCTCCGAGAGCGCCCTGCTGGCGGGGATTATCCGCAGCCCGGAGTTCTTCTCTCCCTTCAAGAACCCCGAGGCCTCCTTCGGCCGGCGCGACCTTGTGCTGGATACCATGGCCCAGGCTGAGTTCATAACGACAGAGGAGGCGGAGGCCGCCAAGGAGGCCGAGGTTAATCTGGCCAAACCCAAACCGCCCTCAACCCGAGCCCCCTACTTCATCAGCTATGTTATTGCGCAGCTGGAGACGATGGCGCCGGAGATTGCGAAGGACCTCACTACTGGCGGCTACATCATCGAGACCACCCTGGATATGGAGATTCAGGCGGCGGCGGAGAGGGCCTTCACCGAAGAGATGCCCCCGGGAGAGGAGACGGAGACCGGGGAACTCCAGCCCCAGGGGGCCCTGGTGGCGGTAAACCCCCGCAATGGCATGATTGTTGCCATGGTTGGGGGTCGGGACTTTGAGAGCACCCACTTCAACCGGGCGGTGCAGGCCCACCGTCAACCAGGCTCAGCCTTTAAGCCCTTCCTCTACGCCGTGGTCCTGCGCGAAGGCTTCACGGTGGTAGACGAAAAGGTCGATGAGCGAACTGAGTTCCCCGGCACAACCCCTGACGAACCCTTTGTTCCCATCAATTTCAGCAAGAGGTTCAGCGGCGAACCCATCACCGTGAGGGAGGCGATACGTGTCTCCAACAACGTTGTGGCCGTCCGGTGGGCCGACGAGGTTGGAGTGCGGAAGGTTGTTGACCTGGCCCATGCCATGGGTATCAAGAGTGGGTTAAAGCCCTTCCTCAATCTTCCACTGGGGGTGTCTGAGGTCACGCCCCTTGAGATGGCCACAGCCTTTGCCGTCTTCGCCAACACGGGGCTCCGGGTGGAGCCCTTTGCCATCCGGCGGGTCACCGATCGGTTTGGCAATGTCCTGTTGGAGCAGAAACCCCAGTTCAAGCGGGTCCTCGATGAGAAGGTGGCCTTCATGGTTACCGATCTCCTGCAGACCGTGGTTCAGCGGGGGACTGCCAGTGTTGTTGGACGCACCATTGACCGCCCCGCTGCTGGCAAGACCGGGACCACCAACGACCAACTGGATGCCTGGTTTGTGGGTTACACTCCCGATATTTCAGCTGCTGTCTATGTGGGCCATGACCAGCACGGTGTAACCCTGGGGCGCTCTGGAACCGGCGGCGCCCTGGCCGCCCCCATCTGGGCCCGGTTCGTAAATGAGGCCTTTTCCGGCAAGCCTGCCCGAGACTTTTTTCGCCCCCCTGGCATTCTGGAGGTTGAGATCTGCGCCGACTCCAAGCTGCTGCCTAACTTCTCCTGTCCGACCATCACGGAATTGTTCATTGAGGGTACTCAGCCCACGGAGCAGCACAGGGGGCTTCACAGGGGCTGGTGGCAGCAGTTCTGGGAGGGCGTCATGCCTGGCACTGATGGCGACGCCGATGAAGAGGAGGGCGCGGCGGAGGAGCCGGAGGAGGAGACTTTGCCTGAAGAGGATGCCCCTGAGGGGGAGGGTGAGGACGAGAGCGAAAGTGAGGGTGAGACTGAGACTGGCGCTGATCTTGAGGTCTGGACCGGATCCAGCGGGCGCTAACCGGCCCTGCGGAACTCGCTAGGCCTGGGCGGAGGGTCGGCGGCGTCGGCCGCGCGGGCTCTCGGTCCGCAACACCCAGTAGATCCCCAAAAGGGCCAGAGCGGCACCGAGAACTGTGATGACCGTTGGCTCCTCACCGAGGACCAGGAAGCCAAGGATAATCCCACCCGTAACCTCTTGCGTGGCAATGAGGTTGGCGTAGGTGGCCTGAATCCGCCGGAGGGCGGCGTTGTAGAGGGTGTGGCCAAAGGCGGT
>LADL02003835.1_pt1 | contig 43399 bp, 39 predicted proteins | sample 619721 | NCBI WGS metagenome assembly LADL02 (sample SAMN03397408, study PRJNA257561) | rock porewater metagenome | biome: terrestrial; feature: Opalinus Clay rock; material: porewater; isolation source: Opalinus Clay rock porewater BRC-3 borehole | place: Switzerland: Mt Terri URL, St-Ursanne ...
GTAACGAGCTCACCAAAGGCCTCATTATCATTAACGGCCAGCTCGGCAAGGATCTTCCTGTTCACTTCAATGCCAGCCTTCTTCAGCCCGTTGATAAGCCTGGAATAGGAGATTCCGTTCAGGCGGGCCGCGGCATTAATCCGGGTTATCCATAGGCGCCGAAAATCTCTCTTCTTTAGTCTCCGATGCTCGTAGGCATACATGAGAGACTTCATGACCTGCTCATTGGCGGGCTTATAGAGCTTGCTCTTAGCTCCGCGATAGCCCTTGGCCAGCTTGAGGATTTTCTTATGCCTGTTCCGCGCAGTTGTGCTCTTCTTTGTTCTTGCCATCGTTAACCCTCCTCACTACTAGCCCGAATAAGGCAGCAGCTTCTTTAGCCGCTTGCTATCAGCATCGCTGGCGACATCATATCCCTTGAGCTGCCTGGTGCGCTTACCGCTCTTCTTGGTCATAAGGTGCCGGTGAAAGGCGGACGTACGCTTGAACTTACCCTTGCGCGTCCGGCGAAAGCGCTTGGCTGCTCCCCGGTGTGTCTTCATCTTAGGCACTGTCTATACCCCCTAAAGCTCCCTTATGTAAGGTAGGCTACTCTCCCCTGGGAGCCAATATCATGGTCATGTTCCGTCCTTCAAGCTTCGGGTGCTTCTCAATAAAGCTAACATCATCTACTTCCGATGCTAACCTCTGCAGCAACTCTCTACCCAACCCAGGGTGCACAATCTGTCGCCCCCGGAACATAATGGTGCACTTGACTTTGTCCCCCGCCTCAAGGAATTTACGGGCGTTCCTGTAGCGCACCTGATAATCGTGCTCCTCAATAGTGGGGCGCATCTTTACCTCTTTAACGGTAGTCTGTTTCTGGTTCTTCCTGGCTTCGCGGTCCCGCTTGGACTGCTCGTACTTAAACTTGCCATAGTCCATGATTCTACACACGACGGGATTGGCCTCGGGTGCCACCTCGACCAGGTCAAGCTCCTTCTGGTAAGCCGCCTCAAGGGCGTCCCGAACGCTCACAATGCCTACCTGCTCACCAGCCTCATCAATGAGGCGCACGTTCCTGGAACGAATTGCTTCATTAATCCTAAGATCTCGACTGATAAGATTTCACCTCCTCTGGATACTGGTTGGCGTCATTCCTGTTAGCAGCAACAAAAAGCGGGTTTCCTCAACAGAAACCCGCCTTCATACCAAGTGATTGAACTCCCACTGTGAGAAGTCCGCTCGAGTAGCAGTGTAATAAACCTACTACCTATCAGGTATTAACCCTAGCAGCAAACCGCAATCCTTCCTCAAATGTTGAGTTGCTGTGCCCTATTTCAGTGCTGAGTGTGGCGCCCTAGGGTGAGAAGCTGGGCTTCTACTTCATTTTTCTCTAATGGTCAAGAGACCGCAGTTATTGTATCACAAGAAGCGACCTAGCGTCAACGTCACCGCGAGTGTCTGACTCCTGGGCCACAGCGTCTCTGAAGGCCTCAAAGCCGACAGTGCCGATGTCGCCGTCTTCTCGGGTTCTTAGAGACACCTTGCCGCTCTCAACTTCATTGTCGCCCACCACAAGCACATAGGGTATCCTCTCGACTTCGGCGGCGCGAATCTTATAGCCAACCTTCTCATTCCTGTCATCAACCTCCACGCGTAGCCCCGGCGCCTCCAGCTCTTTCTGCAGTGATCCGGCATACTGATGGTGCCTGTCGGCGATAGGGATTATCCTGACCTGAACCGGTGCCAGCCAGGTTGGGAAGGCGCCACCATAGTGCTCTATGAGCACACCCATAAACCGCTCAATACTGCCGTAGATGGTACGGTGTATCATCACGGGTCGATGCTCTTCTCCATCGGACCCAACGTAGGTGAGGTCAAAGCGCTCAGGAAGTTGGAAATCTAACTGAATGGTAGCGCACTGCCAGCCCCTGCCCAGGGAATCGGTAACATGAATATCAATCTTGGGGCCGTAGAAGGCGCCGTCTCCGGGATTGATAGAGAACTGAGTGGCGGTGCGCTCCAATGCCTCATGAAGGGCCTCCTCAGCCAGATCCCACATCTCAACCTCACCAAGGAACTTCTCAGGCCTTGTTGACAGTTCAGCGTAATAGTCAAACCCAAAGCGCCTGTACATGGCATCTACCAGTTCCAGAACGCCCACCAGTTCTTCAGTGACCATATCTGGTGTCATGTAGATGTGGGCATCATCCTGATGGAAGCTCCTGACCCTCATCAGACCGTGGAGAACCCCTGACAGTTCATGCCTGTGAACAAGGCCGATCTCCGCGACCCGCATCGGGAAGTCTCTGTAGGACCGGGTCTTGCCGCCGTAAAGGAGAATTCCCCCGGGGCAGTTCATGGGCTTGATAACATAGTCTCCCTCATCTATCTCTGTAAAGTACATGTTCTCGCGATAGTGGTCCCAGTGACCGGAGCGACGCCACAGCTCACCATGCAACATGATGGGTGTCTTAATCTCATCGTAGCCCCGCCTCCGGTGTTCTTCACGCCAGAACTCTATCAGCTCGTTCCAGACAATCATGCCCTTTGGGTGCATGAATGGAAAGCCAGGGCCCTCAGGGTGCAGGCTGAAGAGATCCAACTGCTGTCCCAAGCGGCGATGATCCCGGCGCCTGGCCTCCTCAAGCATGTTCAGGTGTGCCTCAAGATCAGCAGGCTTTTCAAAGGCCGTGCCATAGATTCGCTGCAGCATGGGATTGCGTTCACTGCCGCGCCAGTAGGCCCCCGCTACGCTCAGGAGTTTAACCCCGTTGGCCTTCACCCTGTCAGTACTGACAACATGGGGTCCGGCACAAAGGTCAACAAAGTCTCCCTGCTGATAAAAGCTGACCTCCTCACCTTCGGGAAGATCCCCTACAAGCTCAATCTTATAGTCCTCCCCCTCAGTCTCCAGGGCCTTGAGGGCTTGGTCCCGCTCTGAAATAGACTTCTCAAAGGACACGCCCTCACTGATGATCCTCTTCATCTCTTCCTCAATGGTCTCCAAATCATCGGGGGTGAGTGACTGGTTGATATCAAAGTCGTAGTAGAAGCCATCCTTGATGGCGGGGCCAATACCCAACTTGGCCTGGGGATAGAGCCGCTTGACAGCCTGAGCCATGATATGGGCGACGCTATGACGGTAGACGCTCTTCCCCTCATCCGAATCAAAGGTAGGGATACTTAACTCACAGTCCTCCTCAAGGGGAGTATCAAGATCAACCATGTCCTGGCCTACCTTGCCGGCCACCGCCGCTTTAGCCAGGCCTGGACCGATATCCCTTGCCACCTGAAGAACCGTTGTGCCCCGAGGGTACTCTCGCTGAGAGCCATCGGGCAAAGTTACTACTATGTTTGACACTAACACCGACCTCCTTTTCAGGGTTCATCTTGAATCCAATCGATTATGGCTCCAAAATAAAAAAACCCGCCCCACAAGGGGCGAGCAAATCTTCGCGGTTCCACCCTTCTTCAGTCGCCAAGTCTTCATAGCGCACCACCAATGGCGACCCTCAGGACCTGTTAACGGCAGGTTCCGGTGAAGCCTACTGCCCTGACCCTTTCAAGCGACAACGACCGATATCGGGCCAGCGGTTCGGTTCACAGCTCGTGGGGGGTCTTGGGCAACCTGTCTAGAGGATACTCTCAGCCTAGTGGTATCCCTCTCTGTGCCAGCTGGAAGTTGCCTACTGGTCCCAGTCATCACATTTGTGTGTCTTCAGTTACGAACCCCTGCAGATTGCATGCGAGGTACATCTCTGGTACATCCTGTTAACTTTCAGACTTAAAGAACATTGTACATCCCCATAGCACCTGTGTCAAGAAGATGGTAAGGCGGAGGCTATGCTAATAACGACATGAGTAGCCAGCTCTATGACAGCAAAGATATGAGCGCAGCCTGGGCCAACCCAACAAGGAAACCAATGACGCCGCCCAATACCTCTATGTGTCGAAGCTCACGGCTGGCCAACTGAAATATCAGTCGTTCAAGCTCCTCCAGGGAAAAGCCCTCAAGCCGCTCTCTCACCAGTCTCTTGATGTCCAGCTCATTGGTGGCAACGGTAGCGATGCTATCGCGGTGGCCATCGAAAAACCGCCCTATCTCCTTGTCAAGCGGGCCTTCCAGAGCCACCAAGAGCCCTTCCCTGAACCTCGATGGTATAAAAGCGGGGGTTCGTTGACGAACCCGCTCCTTGACAGCATCAATGACTGCCTGCTGAACCTTGGCCTGAACCGTTGGGGGCAACAGGTTCTCAACGATAGTCTCCACAGTCAACAATTCACTCTGGACCAGCGAAGCAAGCTGCTGAATAAGTTCGTCTCGACGCTTGGGCAACAGACCCTGAAAGGTAATGTCTGTCCCTGGGATCAGGCGAAGGGGCTGAAGAGGCCGAAATAGCAGGTAGATGGCCACCTTGTTGGTAAGCCACCCAATAAGAGCGCCCACAATCGGGGCGAGAACAAAAGCAGTTAGGGAGACCAATGGTAAATCACACCCTAACTGCAGAATAACACAGATCAGTCTGACCTCGCAAGAGAGGGGCCTGTGTCGGCTAATGCCTGATTACCTGTCAGATCCATCTATCAATCGCTGCTCTTTTCTTTGTCTTTACCTGGGCCTCGACAAAGCTTGCACCCTTCACATAGTGAGCCCCTGTCCCCGAAAATCGTCATAATGGTCTTGACGCTTTCGCTGTTCTGCAGAGAAGGCGGACAGTGAATCACGAGCTGCCTTGGTGAGACGGTAACCAGCGAGCTTATCAGGAGATCATCGTAGTTGATGTCGGCCTCACCGAGATCGCAGACAAACTCCTCAAGGTACTTATCCTCTACCGTATTCTCCTGACTGTCAACTAACTTGAAGCTGCCCCTGGCAGAGATAACGGCATGGACCCTTTCAAGCCTGGGTTCCTGTGATTCCAGCAGGCACTGGAGGAGCTCGATGAATTCCTGATGCTCTCGATCGAGAAGGTAGTTGTCAACGGCTCTATCAACGACAGCCTCCAGGGCCCCGAGGTAATCTCGAAGCCTGAAATTAAGGAAACCTTCAAGGATTATATCGCTCTGTTCAGACAGGTACTCTGAGATTCGATACATCACAAGGTTCTTCCTCAAGATCCGCTGGGAGAATCCCTGGTCATCAGGGTCGTCCTCCGCCACCATTACCAGCGCGTGTTTCAGGATCTCGCCCTGTTCCTGAGGGTCAAAGAAATCGTAGTGGGACTGAACCAGTTTGTTCAAGATTGGGGCTTCCAGGTTATTGACGATTATATCTGACAGGGCATTGGCTATATGAAAGTGCACCAGTGCCTCCTGGTGTTCACTTAACATTGGCTCATCAGAGGCGTATTTGAGGACCCACATGTCTCCTGACTTCTCCTTTCTCCCTCGCAGGCGAACACCGGCGCGAAGGAGCTCAGAAAGCTCAAAGTCCATGCGGTTTTTAATTAGTTGAACATCCCCACTGGCACCTATCCTCACCAGTTCCATGCAATCGGCTCCTTTCTGCTCTAGTATATGTGTCGGTGAACAACGCATATACGGCGCCAATCGGAGCCCGGGGACAAACAGGGCTGGTATCTTAATGGAGATTTTGAAAAAAGCAAATGTAGAAAGAAATAAAGACACCGGAACAATAATCCGGTGTCTGCTGTGGGTCGCATAGGACTTGAACCTATGACCTCATGCATGTCAAGCATGCGCTCTAACCACCTGAGCTAGCGACCCGATCCTGCAACAAAACATGCTCAAACTCTTTGTCCCTGGTGCCGAGGGTGGGATTCGAACCCACACGGAAAATACTTTCCGAGGGATTTTAAGTCCCTTGCGTCTGCCAGTTCCGCCACCCCGGCATCGCCAATCACCTTTGAGGCGACACCCGGATTCGAACCGGGGATAAAGGATTTGCAGTCCTCTGCCTTACCACTTGGCCATGTCGCCACAGTGCAAGAGATATAATAACACAACTGGGCCTTCCAATCAAGCAGCAAAGTGAGAATGTCTGTGTGTGTCAATCCCCAGGCGTCAAGAGACAGACCATCAGACCAAAAAACGGACACCAGTCTCTGGTGTCCGTCACTACTACTGAGCGAAAGACGGGACTCGAACCCGCGACCCCAACCTTGGCAAGGTTGTGCTCTACCAGCTGAGCTACTTTCGCACTTCAGTGTGGCGCAGGCCAGAATCGAACTGGCGACACATGGATTTTCAATCCACTGCTCTACCAACTGAGCTACCGCGCCACGGTAGATTGGTGCGGAGGCGACGGGATTTGAACCCGCGATCTCCGGCGTGACAGGCCGGCATGTTGAACCCCTACACTACGCCTCCAAACCTACTGACAATCTTGATTTCTAGTTGTCATTCCTGTGGGCGAAACAGGGCTCGAACCTGTGACCCCCTGCTTGTAAGGCAGGTGCTCTCCCAACTGAGCTATTCGCCCAAAACCAGCGATAGAATTCGAAAACCCCTCGCCATCATTTGACGCTTAATCATTATACTGATTATCGACTGCATTGTCAATATGCTCTTCACCGCTGCAATCCCGTTTACGTATATATGTAACAGGTCTTCAAGGAGGTGAAGTTGCTATATGGTATGGAATCAATTTCCAAAAAAATTGTTAAAACACGCTACCGTTGAGTATATCCCCATTGAGGTACATCATACCGCTACGTTCCGGCTTTCTACTGGAATGGAATCATCGGAACCTGCCATCTACCCCTGTTGTTCAAGGGATGACCTGCGTCAAGTCATCGCAAGGACTGTCGCTGTTGCGCGTGCCTCGTCCACCGAGGCTTCTGCTCTGAACGACACTGTCTCGGCCATGCGTTTTGACTTTGACAGGAACGTGGTCATTGTGGCTGTAGGCCTTGATATTCAATCCTCAGCCGCCTATCGCGCCTATGACAACATCCTGGTTGCCACCAGGGCTCCGGATACCATATCTGTATACTACCACAGAAAGACCATCTTCTACAAAGCCTCGGTTGTTTTTAAGGCCTACAGCGCCGACGGAGCCGACGGCGAAATCCTGGCCCAATCCACCCTGAACCTCTGACAGAAATTCGGCCGCCACACCGGTATCTGAGCGGTGGTTCAGCCTAAAACCCAGACGTACACGCATATACCGTAAACGAGAAAGTGCCCCCCATTGGGGCACTCTCTCTGTGTGTGGGCTACGGTCTCACTTCACTGCGCTATCCCATGGGCGGACCATCTGGATCAGGTTCTGTCCTGATGTTTAGCTGGACGAACTCTCCAACCTTGACAAAGAAGGCGATGATGGTCTTCTGCTTGAGCACGAACTTGAGGTTGTCATCTTCGTTGAGCATGTCATCGTAGGGACCAGGGCACTCAGGGGTTTCTTTTACCAGGTCCCAGGTCAGGAATTCAATTGCTGGGAAGACCTCAACGTTCATGCCAGGTTCTGCTTCAGGTACTTCGATGAATAGGCTGAATTCAATGTCCTCAGGCATGTGGCGCACCTTGTCATTGGCGCTAACAAAGAAGATCTGCTTGTGCAGGATTCCTTGGATTACTACCTTTCCTGGCAGTACATCTGTTGTGATGTCTGTTACGCGAGCTTCAATGTCATCGATCTTCTTGGCTCCCCGCTTAATGCAGATGGTGTTCTCCAGTAAGAGCTGCTTACTGTTCTCGCCAACAACCTGCTCAAGCTTGACAAGAGGACCATCAGGATCTAGAGCCAGATTCAGCTGGGCATCCTCGCTGACCTTGATGAAAAGGACCAAAACAACCCGCTCAGTGATGGTATCGCTGTCAACCATGGACCATGTGACACGCTCAATGACCGCGTCGACCTGAACACTCATACCGGGTTCGACGCCAGGTAGTTGCGCCACTTTACTGAAGGGTATTACAACCTCCTGGAAGAACTCGTTATCATCCAGCCCGACAAACAGTATTGTCTTTGTCATGGTTCCTTCGACCTCTACCTGGTCTTGCATGGCTGTTGCAGTGAGTTCGTCTCTGTTGATTGTTACGTTGATGTTGCGGATCTTCTGGGCAGGCCGGTCGAGGTCTACTTCGTCTTCAACTACGACTCCTGTGGTGTCCTCAATCACTACGACCTCTGTCTTGACCAACGGTCCTTGCTCGTCTTCCACAAAGCTGAGTTGGCAGGTCTCGGTCACCTTGACAAAGAACTGCAGGACGACGGTCTGCTCAAGCAGTGTTGGGCTCTTGAGTTTCCAGTCGACATCTATGATGGCCGGATGTACCTGCGCGTTCATGCCTGGCGCGGCTCCTGGTACGTCTGCAAAGGCGCTGAAGCTTACATCCTCTCCTTCGTGAAAGACCTGATTGTTTGGCCCTACATAGAAGATCTGCTTGTGGAGTGTGCCCGAGATCATGACCTGATCGGAGACAACTTCCGCGTTGAGTTCTCTGATACTGGCATCGATTTTTAGGACCTTGGATGCTGGCGGCGATAGATCGACAGTGGTAGATACGGTGGTGTCAGCGATGTCCTCTCCCACAACACACTGGGTCTTAATCAAGTGCATCAATGCGATTTCCCCCCTTTCATGCTTGCTGTTTCGCCGGTACTTACTGTCGCCGAAGGCTGGAGCCCACGGCTTTCTGCTCCATCATATGCCCCTGCCTACTATGGCGTGAGTTTTGTGACTGCATTACGGAAGGGTTTTGTCGTCTCGCGCCTTGGGAGGAAACCTGCACCTGGAACCAATCTCTGATGAGAGGTAGCTGAGGGCCTCCAGGTGATCGCCGAGAATGAGTTGCGTTACATACTGTGAAGCCCGGCGCGGATTGACCCTATGGACATCAATCGAGGCCGCGATCTGGATATCGAGGCCCGCCAGGACTGCCTTTACCAAGGCTAACGGCGGCACCCTTAGACAGTCGTATCCGATCCGGTCAAGGCCGACCCGACTGATGACATGGGGGACCACAGTCAGACTCGCGGTGCCCAAGTCAGGTCGTTGGATCGCGAAATTCAGGAATTGATGCGCCATGACAACCGAGGTGCAGCCAGTACCCACTGTATACCGTCTAAATGCATCGTTTAGAGCCAGATCTGCCCCTTCGCTTGCCGCTCTCAGAAACGGCCTCAGATCGTGAGCCAGCACTGAGAAATCGCTATCAATGAAGAGAAGGTGCGAACCAATGGCGGCCCTGGCGCCAACCATTCGGGGAACATCATAACCGAGACGCTGTCTGAATTCCAGAACCCTGACACCTTCGTAGGCTGTGGCTATGTCCCTGCTGTCGTCGGTGCAGCCGTTAAGTACAGCTATGATCTCTGTGATCCCTGATAGCTTCTTGACCTCCATCAGGACAGAGGCTAGTGTCTCTGCTTCATTGTAGACTGGGATTACCACTGAGACCTCCACGCCGCCACCTCCCTGGATCCGTGTTGGTAGCATCTTATTCTCAACAACCTGCCGCTGTGTAGCGAGGCCTGTTGCCGCAATAGAGAAAGCCAGCTACCTATCGGGGAGGTAGCTGGCTATATCCCTGTGTGATGGTTCTAGTTCTATCGGCCGATAAACATCTGAACAAGCATCTTACCGTAGGGGCCTCCATCAATAATCCCAATACCAATCTCGGTGTATTCAGGCTTAAGGATGTTGCGGCGATGACCGTCACTGTTCATCAAGGCGGTGTGGGCCATCCCCACTGTAGGCGCCCCTGCCAGATTCTCACCAGCCCAAATATAGGAGATGCCGGCCTGTTTAATCATTTCAAAGGCTGAGCCATATGTTGGTGATTGATGCGCAAAGTAGCCCTTGTCAATCATATCCTGGGCCTTCATCCGGGCCAGTCGCACCAGCTCTAGATTGGCCTGAAGAGGCTCAAGCCCTCTCTCCACGCGCTCGTTGTTGACCAGAGACAGCATTTCTGACTCGTCAGCAGTGAGGCCAGCTGGGACTGGCGCTGGGTCGGGTGTTGGCTGTGGCGTAGGCTCAGGATCTGGTGTGGGCGTCGGCTCCGGCGCAGGCACAGGGTCGGGCGTCGGATCTGGCGCCGGTTCAGGGTCAGGTTGCGGCGCAGGCACAGGATCAGGCGCCGGTTCAGGGTCAGGTTGCGGTAAAGGCGCAGGATCGGGTGCCGGTTCTGGTTGCGGTTCTGGTTGCGGTTCTGGTGCGGGGTCTACCTGATCTCGCTGTTCTTCAAGATAATCTTGATACAGGTGCCACCACCAGGGCTTTGATAGACTCTTCTGAAGGTCACTGCTGTTGGAAAGGTCACTGCTCCACCGATAGTAGGAGCCAGAGGTGCTAAAACCCGCCCTGAAGGACTGGGCCCTATCCTGACCCCAGCTACTGCGTGGGGTCTGACTGGTGTAGTAGCGATAGGTGTTTCGGTAGCCACTGCTTGAGATGTCTCTGTGCCTGTAACGGACAGTCTCCGTTCCTGAACCGCTGTAATACTTAGTTCCTAACTTGCCGCTCCAGGAGTCCCAGGCGCTGCCAGAGCCGGAAGACGATGACCAGCTCCATGAAGACCCACTGGTGCCCGAGCCATTGCTGGACCAGAAGGTGTAGGCCAGCGACCCCTGGGGAGCCATGATGAGGCTGGAAGCCACCATCACCAAGGCGAGAACCCCGTAACTCAGTGTTCGTAGAAGGCGTTTTCTCTGCTGCATATCCTCTCCCCTTTTCAGCTTAGTCAATTCCTATTGTATCACAATTATGTAAAGCTGACAAAGCTTACTAGGGGGTTGTAGCTGGTACTTTATTGCATTTTGATGTCAGGAAGAGCGTATTATGTTACTACTCTCGCCGCCCTCGCCCCCTTTGCCTCCTCTCCAGGGACTCAAGCCGAGCAGCCCATGTGGAGCTGGCCTTAAGGCCTGTACCAGTCAGGGGCAGAACCACGGTTTCATTGCCAGTGACAGCGCCCTCCCTCAGGAGGTCAATCAGGCCCGCTACGGCAGCGCCACTGGTGGGTTCGACGAAGTGGCCCACCTTACCCAACGCCAATGCCCCCGCCACAATCTGCTCATCAGATACGGCTACAACAGACCCGCTAGTGGCTGATACCGCCTCCAGGATGATCTGGGCTCGGACCGGTCGGCCCACACTGATACCGCCGGCAATCGTTGGCCCGCATTTGTACTGCAGACCTTTTTCATCGACATTGTCCCCCGTTCTCAGCCACATCTCGTGGAGAGGAGAGCAGGCCCGTGCCTGTATAGCATAGAGTCGCGGCATTCTGTTGATAAGACCCCAACTCAGGAGGTCACTGAATCCATAGTAACAACCCAGCAGCAAGCTACCGCCACCGCAGGGAACTATGATGGCGTCGGGAGCCCTTCTTCCTAACTGCTCCCACACCTCGTAAGCGAAGGTCTTTGTCCCCTCAAGATAGAAGGGGTGCCAGTTATGGCTGGCGTAAAACCGGCCTGCCCCTGCTGCGCTCAATACAGCGGCAGAGGCACTGTCACGGTTGCCTGGCACTTCTATGACGGTTGCGCCAAGTACCCTCATCTGGGCCAGTTTCCCCCCAGGGGTTCCCTCAGGGACATAGACTGTGGCCTTAAGGCCTGCTAACCCACTGTACGCGGCAAGCGCTGCCCCAGCATTACCTGAGGAGTCCTCAACCACCTCTGATAGACCCCACTGCTTCACCATACTCAAGAGCATGCTGGCGCCGCGATCCTTGAAGGAACCTGTCGCAAGGGTGTACTCTAGCTTTACAAAGACCCCAAGGCCCTCAAGCTCAGAGGGCCTGTCGAATTTAGTAAACCGCAGCGCCGTCGGCCCTTCACCAAAGGTAAGCCTGTTTTCAGGCGACACCTCGAGAACCGCCCGGTGATACCGCCAGATTCCACCCTGGCCTGGGTCGATGAAAGACGGCGCCGACCCGGCGGGAGCACCCCTTGCACCCCCAGATATCACTGTAGAGGCATTAGAGCCCTGCACCGGCACGGCAACCAGTTCGCCGCAGCGGCACCGCCAGAACTCCTCCGCTAAGCCGTACCTGGCTTCGCATTTTTGACACTGATAGAGGTCCTGCCCCTTCATCATCTTCTCTCCCCCGTCATGGTGCCGTTGGACTACTTGTCCCGTTCTACTCCAAAAAAGAAGGGCCCCACCTCTTGGGCGCGGCCCTGGATACCCCAATACCACTTAGCGCTTCAACAGCGAACTCTCAGACAGAGATGCCAGATACCTGCCTCTCCTGGACTGCTCCTGGGGCTCAACCCACCCAAACAACGCCGGAATCTGACCGGTAGCGTAGTGATCATTGGTCCTGCCATCAGAAGGTTGTTGAGAAATAACGGGCTTTCTGCCACCAGACCTCAGACCGCTACCATTTCTGATTAGCTGTCGCCTCATGCGCCGTCGCAATCTCACCTCTTTGCCCCCCTCTTGAGCGTACCCCCTTCAAATCCTGCTCTCAGTATCTAACTCTAGTGTAGGAATACGCCACCGGAAATACTCTCCCAAACATTGCCGCCAGTTTTTATCTGATAATAATGCCTTGCTGTCAGAAAACTTCGCTATATCCTATGCAAAACCCTTTAGCGATGGTGATAAAACCATTGGCAATGGGGGGCGAACATGATCTGATCCTGCGGACACTTAATGCCTCAGTCAGGGTTGTGTCCTTTAGGGACATAGGTGCACAGTGGTTCAGCGTGCATGTAGTCTCCATAGGCTGACAGGGCGCGAGCCCTACAACCGCCGCATACTGCCTTGAACTCACAGTCTCCGCATTTGCCCTGTAGTTGCTGACGGTCTCTGAGTCTGTTGAAGAGAGGTGAGTTCTCCCAGACATCTTCAAAGCTATCCTCTCTCAGACTGCCGGCTGGAACAGGGAAGTACCCACAGGGGTAGACCTCGCCGACATGTGAAATAAACATGAAGGAGGTACCAGCCATACACCCACTGCCACCACCAGGCCCGTGGCCACCCTTGCCTCCTGCAGCGGCATCCTGCAGACCGCCCTTCTGACGAAAAACGCGGGTGTAATGAGGGGCGCATGTTGTCTTTACCCCAATGGGAGCAGTACGTGACTGCTCATAGACCCACTCAATAACATCCTCATACTCTTCGGGGGTAAGCTCTTCGGGGCGGATCCCCTCGCCACGGCCAGTGGGTACTAGCATGAAGACATCTAAGAGCCGTGCCCCCTGCTCTACGGCCAGGTTAAGCAGGTCAGCCAGGTGCTGGCGGTTCCGCCTGGTGATGGTAGAGTTAATCTGGAAGGGAAGGCCGGCTGAACGGGCGCTGGCCATCCCCTGCAACGCCCCAACGAAGGCGCCGTCTACCCCCCTAAAGGCGTCATGGACCTCGGCATCGGCCGCGTCTAGACTGATACTAAGCCCTGCTACCCCCAGTTCCTTGAGACGCCTGGCGATCTCCTCTGTGAGCAGGGTGCCGTTGGGGGCCATGACGGTTCTGAAGCCAGCAGTGACGCAGGCCTCCGCGACGCTGAATATGTCCTCTCTGACCAGTGGTTCCCCCCCAGTCAGGATTATCATTGGTTTGTATGGCTTGTCCTGACAGTAATCAGCAGTCTCCTGTATTAGCGCTAAAGCGTCAGCAGTGGAGTACTCGCCGGCGTCCCTTTGGTCAACAGCAGTAGCCCGACAGTGCACGCACTTCAGGTTGCAGGCGCGGGTCAATTCCCAGGCTATTATTCGCGGTGGCAGTTGCCCTTCGTGGCTATTTCCGTGGCCCCTGGGCACTGACTCAGGATGATGCTTCAACTGTCTGCCCCCTTGTATTTTGAGTGAAGTTAGATATGCACTACACATACATCGTCAACGGCGGCTAAAAACCACAAGGCAAGCCGCGCTGGGTCAAAAGGACCACAGGTCAACTTGCCTCTAGCGGACAACCTGCAATCAGTGTGTCCGGCAGCACAATGCGGTTTGGATCTCTTAAAACTACTCCTCAATAATGGATTCAGTTGGGCACACGGCAGCGCAGGCGCCGCAGTCTGTGCAGAGCTCAGGGTCGATACTGTAGATTGGGTCACCCTCTGCAATGGCCTCTACCGAGCATTCCAGTAGGCAAGCACCGCAAGCCAGGCACTCATCATTGATCTTGTGTGGCATTCGGTTTTCCTCCCTTCTCTCCCTCGGTTACCTCTCCCAAGTAAACCGTGAATATGCTGGCCCAAATGGGCCATTTAACACAGAACAAAAATAACATACGGGTTAGAAAAAGTCAACGGATTGATACTGGTGATCTGGCGGGTCACATCGCTTCATTTGGGACCTTCAGCCAGGACAATCCGGCCGTCGAGGTAAACCGGAACGGCCTGGGACGCATTGACCTTTAGACAATAGTCGATGTCTTCGTTACGCCCAAGGTCTTGAAGGTGCTGAGCGTGGCCCGCCAGACTGGCGATATCCCTGAAGGCAGCAGGACTGTCGCAGGCCGCCTCTACCAGGAGTTTCAGTGCTGTGGATAGATCGTCTAACCTAGTGCCGCTGGCGGCCTGAACAATGCCACTAGCCATGAACCCAGCGCACAGGGAATCCTCCAGTGAAAAGCGGCCCTGCCTACCAGCGGGCAGGATAACCAGATGGGGAGGGTGGAGACGCGCAACTCTACTGATGACGGCTGCGGTGTTGCGGAGTGACCCTACCAGAACCTGTGCTCCCCCCCCCGCCAGCGTCAGGGCCTTGGTTCCATTGGTTGTTGTCAGCACCACAGATTTACCAGCCACCATCTCAGGGGTGTACTCAAGGGGTGAGTTCCCCAGCTGGAAGCCGTCCACCCTGAGCCCGCCTCTCTCCCCTCCAATGACGCAGTCAACGCCCTGGGCGCAAAGGCTCCGATACCGCCTCTGGGCCGCTTCGATGGTGGCAACGGGCCAGACCTCACTACAGCCAGCCTCCAGGGCTGCGGTAATCGTCGAGCTCGCCCTCAGGACATCTATGGCGATCACCACACTGTCAGGCCCGATAGTCTCATCAACGCCGTCGTTAAGATGACATACTGTCTCAATATGGCAAGGCATCTCAGTCCATCACCCTTTCTCGGCGAAGGATGCGGTACAGGAGGATAAGGCCCAGAGCTGCGATGAGACCGTACAGTAGCACTTGGGCTTCAGAGGCTTGCCCCAAGTATCCTGATATCAGTGGCCAGCTGCCGACGGAGAAGTACCCCAGGCCAAACCAGGCGACACTCCAACAGATATTGCCAGCCCCTGCCGTCACGGCGAAGGCCACGGGACGCACTCCCATTGTGGCGCTGACGATGGTCAGTGGAAACCGTAGGCTGCGCCAGACCACCTGGTTTGCCAGGACTACCCAGAGCCCATAGGCCTGCCACCATCTCCTGACCTTAGCCCCCCTGCCCTTCCTCATGGCCTTCTCCAGGTTCTGAGCCCCAAAGAGGGCAGGCATTCCCTGTTGGGCAAACCTTACAGCAAGGTAGCTTCCGGCAAGGGATCCCAAGAGGAAGACCCCGATAACCGGCGCCGGTGACAGCCCACCTTTTTGGGCCAACCCCCCAGCCACCAGCAGGAGGATCCCTGAGGGGAGTGGCAGTGTCAGGCCATCCAGCAGTCCTATAGCAAGGAGAAATAGGTATCTATGGCTTGCAAGTAGACCCGACGCCCATCTAATGACCTCAGTTGTTGTCATGATGCTGTGATCCAAGCTGCTATCCCCCAGAACAAAACCCGGTGCGGAAGAAAACACTGGGGGGCAATACTAGTGTCAACTCCCGGCCCGGGCCTTTTGTCAGGACTAACCGACTTATCGCTGGCATCAGTCTGTCTTAGATATTCATATGAAGAATTCGAGATATTTTTCACAAATCCTTCCCGGTCCTTGTATATAGTGTGGCGCTGACCTTACCCCGTCGGCAAGGCAACATCAACAGCAACGCCGTCGTGGGTGTTTCTTACCCTTATGGCACCGCCGTGAGCGTTTATGATCTCGCGGCTAATGGCAAGCCCCAGACCTGAACCCCCACTACTCCTATCCCTTGCCCTACTGACCCTGTAGAAGCGCTCAAACACAAAGGGTAAATCCTCATCAGATATTGTGTCCCCACTGTTCACTACTGACACCACCACCCCGGAGAGGCCGTCTATGGACTGAGACTGTGATAGCTCCACCGACACCCTTCCTCCCCGCCTGGTGTGCCTCGAGGCGTTGGCGATGAGGTTGTGAAAGACCTGACTCAACCGGTCTTCATCCCCGCGGACCACGGTGGTAACAGGAGCTAATGGTACTTCGCCATTGGCCTCTTTGGCCTCTACATCTGAGGTGCCCTTCCCAGGTAGGCCAGGCTCAAACTGGAGAGCAATACCCCTATCTTGAACCTCAGGCCTGTGAATTGCCATAACCCGCTGCAGCACCGGGTACAGGTCAACATCATCAACAGCCATGCCCGCCTCACCGGCCTCAAGGAGGCTGAGATCCTGCAGGTCCTGGACCAACCTTGTCAAGCGCAGGGTCTCCTCGTAGACTGAAACCAGGTTCTCCTCGGAGGCTGGAATGACCCCATCCAGTACGCCCTCAAGGTAGCCGCGCATTGTGGACAGGGGGGTACGCAGCTCATGAGCGATGTCTGCTACCATGTTGCGCCTTAAGCCCTCAACCCGCTCCAAGCTCGCGGCCATGTGGTTAAATGTCTCGGCCAACTCCCCAATCTCATCGTTGCTGGTTACCACAACCCTCTCCCCGAAATCTCCCGAGGCCATTCTCCGAGCGGCATCATTGATCTGGCGAAGGGGCAGGGATATCCGGCTAGAGACCAAATAGCTAAAACTTGCTGCCAACAGAACTGCGATAAACCCAGCCTGAAATAAGACCCGGTTGACGGCGTCAAGAAAGACCTTGTCGCTACCAGTCATCTCCTGAAGCATCTCAGCAATATGCCGAGCAGTAACTCCACCCCTGAGGCCAACCTGATGCAGGTAGCGCTCTGTCACCTGTTTGCTGGCTAGGAGACCACTTGCGGTTTGGGCCACTATCACCACAGCGATGAAGGCAACCAGTATCTTAACTTGTATGCTGAAACCATCTAAGAAATCATTAATTCTTCGCAAATCTATATCCAACTCCATATACAGTCTGAATGTAATCAGGGACCCGGGGGTCATCACCCAATTTCTGGCGCAGGTTCTTAACATGGGTGTCTATGGTCCTCTCGTAGCCAGCAAAGGAGTAACCATGTACCCTATCAATCAGTTCGATGCGCGAGAAGACCCTTCCGGGATTCTGAGCCAGCAGCGATAAGAGCTTAAACTCTGTTGGGGTTAAATCCACCCCTTTACCAGCGAACTCCACTTTATGCCCAGCTACATCAACTAATAGCTCTCCTATAGCTATTATGTCATCTTCCTCTGATCCCTTCAACGTCTCCGGGAAGGCACGCCTCAGCACAGCCTGCACCCGTGCCACAAGCTCCCTTGGACTGAAGGGCTTTGTGATGTAATCATCAGCCCCTAACTTCAGGCCAACGACCCTGTCTATCTCTTCACTCTTAGCTGAGAGCATGATAATGGGTACTGTACTCTTCTGACGAATGAGGCGGCACACATCCTCTCCAGGGAGCCCAGGAAGCATGAGATCGAGGACAATCAGATCAAACTGGTTCCTCTCGACCTCCTTCAGGGAGGCCTCACCGTCATGGACAACAGTGGTGGCATATCCCTCTCGCTCAAGGTAGGCCTTAATGACATTCGTAATCTTCTCTTCATCATCCACAACAAGGATGTGACCCTTCGGCATCGTCGCTGCCTCCTAATAGCAGTGGCGGGCGACCTTGAGCCACCCGCCAAGTTCACCACATCAGGCCGTTCTTCTATTTCCTCTTAAGACCAATGACCCTCCCAACGGCGTCTTTCTTGAGCTGTTGGATTGACCAGGTCTGATTGATATCCTTGGGGCAGGCATCGGCACAGTTAAAGATTGTGTGACAGCGCCAGATCCCTCGCTCATTGCCAACCAGGGCAATGCGTTCATCGTCAGCATCGTCACGGCTATCTGCCAGGAACCGGTAGGCCCAGAGCAGGGCCGCTGGACCGGCGTACTCTCTACTCCTATCAACCCATACAGAAGGGCAGGAGGAGTAGCACGCGCCGCAGAGAATGCAGTCAATCATCTCATCGATGGAACTCCTGTCTGCCTGAGACTGGAGGCGTTCCTTATCGAGATCCGCGTCCTCGGCAGGCATCAAGTATGGCTTTATTCGTTCGTAATTATCCCAGAAGGGCGTCATGTCCACCACAAGATCCTTAATGATCTCCAGGTGAGGCATGGGAAGGATGGTGACCTCACTTCCCAGGTTCTTCACCTGGGTCCTGCAGGCGAGTCGGTATGAGCCGTTAATGAACAGGGCGCAGGCGCCGCAGATGGACTCGCGACAGGCGTACCGGAAGGACAGGGAGCCATCGTGCCTCTCAAGAATGTCGAAAAGCCCCTGCAGAACCGTCATGCCTTCCTTGAATTCCAACTCGTAGCTGTCAAGGCGCGGCTCCTCGTCAACCTCAGGGTCAAGCCTGAATACGTTAAAGGTGACCTTATCCATACCTAGTACCTCCTTGCCTCAGGCTGCCACTTGCCTATGGCGACCTCTTTTGACCCAAGGCGCGGACCGTCAGGGGTGTAATAGGCAACGGTATGCTTTAACCAGTTCTCATCGTCGCGGTCCTGAAAGTCCAGGCGATAGTGGGAACCGCGACTTTCCTGACGCTCAAGGGCGCCCAAGGCAATGACATGGGCAATCTCCAACATGCCGCCCAACTCATAGGTCCGATAGAGATCAAGGTTAAACTTCTTCCCCCTGTGACGCAGGTAAATGCTACTGAACCTATCTTTTAACTCCTCAATCTTCCCTACCGCTGATCGCATGGGGCCTTCCTCTCGGAACATACCAACGTCCCTGAACATGACATCCTGCATCTCTTCACGAATATCAGATGGGTCCATAGGACCGTCGCTGGCCCGCAGTTCTTCTATGTCCTTGACAGCCTGTTCAAAGGCGGCCACAACAGCGCTGTGTTCCTTATTGTTGCCTTCCTTGCCAGCCAGGTACTCACCGGCGCTCCTTCCGCTGAGGTAACCGAAGACAATGGTGTCCAGAAGCGAGTTGCCGCCAAGGCGGTTGGCTCCATGAACATTGACACAGGCCACTTCTCCCGCCGCATAGAAGCCAGCCACTGCTGTGCCACCATCGACATTGCAGTCAATGCCGCCCATTGTGTAGTGCTGAGCAGGCTGAACCGGTAGCGGCTCAACGATGGGATCAACGCCCGCGAAATTGATGGCGATGTCCCGGATACCTGGCAACCGCTCCAGGATCTTGTCAGAACCAAGATGCCTCAGGTCCAGGTGCACGTACTGGTCCTCAAATCCTCTACCCTCATTGACCTCGGTCTGAATGGACCGCGCCACTATATCGCGGGGGCCCAACTCCATTGCCGAGGGCGCGTACCTTTCCATGAACCTCTCTCCGAGGTTATTCTTTAGATGTCCACCCTCACCCCGGGCACCCTCCGTCATGAGGATGTTTGTACCATAGAGAGATGTGGGGTGAAACTGCACGAACTCCATGTCCTTGAGGGCCACCCCTGCCCTATATGCCATGGCGTGGCCCGCCCCGGTTACAATCAGGGAGTTAGTTGTGGGCCGGTAGACCTGTCCGGCCCCGCCGGTGGCAAAGATCACGGCATCAGAAGCCATGGGAATGATCTCCCCAGACTGTAGATCCATGGCGACTACGCCCCGGCATACCTCTTCCTCAACAACCAGGCTAATGGCAACGACCTCTTCATAGACCTTGATCCCCAGCTTGACAATGTGCTGGTACATGGTGTGAAGCAGGGCGTGACCGGTCTTGTCCGAAGCGAAGCAGGTGCGGGGAAAACCGCCGCCGCCAAAGGGCCGTTGGGAAATCGTGCCCTCATCGGTTCTACTAAAGGGGCATCCCCAGTGCTCCATCTGCCTGATGAGCTTCGGCGCCAGAGCGGTCATCATCTCTACAGCGTCCTGGTCTGCCAGGTAGTCGCTGCCCTTCACTGTATCAAAGGCGTGTTTCTCTGGTGTATCATCTCTTCCATCGGGCATGTTTGCCAGTGCACCGTTTATGCCACCCTGCGCTGCAACAGAGTGGGACCTTACCGGGTGCACCTGCGTCAGTACTGCTACATCATGACCGGCGGTTGCAGCCTCAATAGCAGCTCTAAGGCCGGCCAAACCACCGCCCACCACAATTACTTGGTGGTACTTCATTCACAGGTCCCCCTCTCAAGCCGGTCTTCCGGTCATAAAGGCCGCCAGGCCATAACCACCATAGACCAGTGCTACCAGTCCGATTGCTAGTAGAAGCCAAGTGACTACCCTGGCCCTGCCTTCAGAAATCCCATAGTCCAACACTATGTTGCGCACCCCGTTGAGTCCATGGTACAGGCCAAAGCTCAGGAGAAGCCAGTCTACCAGAATATATAATACCGTCGATAGTCTCATCTGAACTCCACTAAAAGTAATCAGCGACCCTGTATCAGCAAAGTGGGTGGCCCAAATGTGTAATACTAGTATCACGACAAGGGCCAGCCCGGTTATTCGCTGTATAAGCCAGGCCCAACCACCCTCGATCCTCTGCACTATGACACCTCCTCGTACGTAAACAATCACCGCTTGCCACCTGCTAATGGGCTAACAGCGGTAGCACCTTCAGAGCCGCGTAGATGAACCCTACTACAGCTACGGCCATGGCAACCCAGAAGAGGGCAGCCTGATTCCTTACACCAATACCAGCGTCAAATAACAGGAGCCGTACCCCATTAAGGCCATGATATAATACTGCTGCCACAAGACCCAAATCCAGTATCAGGAAGAAGGGGCTGTGGAGGGTGTCCATAACATTGTTAAAGGTCTGGGCGCCCTGGATGGATGTTGAGATCACGATGATGTGCAGGAGTATGTAGAAGACGAGAGCAAGCCCTGTTATTCTGTGAAGAGTGAAGGCCCACATTCCTGTCTTGTAGTTTGCAGGCCAGACATCACTCTTCTTGGTGATTTCCCAGTTCATTCTGGTCTTGGCCACGTATGCTCACCTCCTCTTTCAGCTCTTAAGTATTTCGCTTTCCTTCAGTTTAGTTCCTCCCCGACCCCGGCTGGCCTGGCGGTACCCCTTGAGATTCGCGTCACTAACCCTGATGCACCTCCAGAATGGAGTTCCCCTGGCCCTGAACTGTGAATAGTAGAGGTTGATTGGGAAACAATCTATTCACATGGGGAGGTACTGCCTCTGTGAGTAGATCCGCTCGCATTGACCAGGAATTGAGGGGCCTGTTGCTGGTGCCCTTCCTCTGGGCCTTCAGCAACTCAATGCTTATCCCAGTGCTGCCCCTAATAAGGCAGGAGATTGGCATCTCCAATGTTCAGGCGGGTCTAATCATCACCGCCCTCTCAATCCCCACGGGACTCCTTCTACCCTTCACTGGCCTCCTCTCAGATCGCTTAGGCCGCCATCGGGTGATGATACCAGGAATTATCATCTATGGACTTGGTGGACTGCTGGCGGGCCTGGCCGGCAAATACCTGCAGGAGCCCTACACCGCTATAATCTTATCCCGGGGAATTCAGGGCCTGGGCGCCAGTGCCACAACACTGGTCGCCATGGCCCGGATTAGCGACCTGACCTCTGGCCCTAGTCGCATTAGTGCCCAGGGCAATCTGGAGGCAGCCAATAGCACCGGAAAACTGATCAGCCCAATCGTCGGATCGCTGGCGAGCCTTGCGGCGTGGTACGCCCCGTTTTTTGTCTTCCCTGTTCTTTCCTTGGTGACCGCCATCTATCTTGCCAGGTTAAAAGTAAGCCCTGGGAGTCCTTCCTCAGGCACCCTCAATCAATACATGTCAAGGTTGGCACACGCCTTCAGAGTGAACGGACTCACTGTGGCCATCACCCTGTTGGCCGGGTTCACTGCCATCCTCACCTGGTTCGGCTCTCTCTTTCTCTTCTCGCTTGTGCTTGACTCCACCTTCGGTGTCACTGGAACTGCCCGCGGGATAGCAACTGCCATTCCCGTACTGGTAGTGATTGCTGCCTCCATCTTCACCGTCCGGCGCTTTCCCTCGGTACAGCCCGGACTAATTGCCGTCTGGGGCTTTGGGGTCATTCTAAGCGCGGCGGTGGGCACTGCCTTTAGCCCCGACCTATTCCTGGTCAGGGGCGGGATTCTCCTCTTAGGCGCAGGGCTAGGGATTACGCTTCCGGCCCTTGATACCATCATAACAAGCTCAGTGGCGGCCTCGGAAAGAGGAGTTACCACCGCCCTCTACGGTACAGTGCGGAGTTTTGGCTCCGCCCTGGGACCGCCGGCCTTTGCCCTGATGGCAGGTCCTGGCGACAGCGCTCTTCTTGTCGTCAACTCCCTCCTGGTTATAGCGGCCTTCGCGTCGCTCCTTCTGTTCCTGGTAAGGCCGTTCATCAACCCGTCTAAAGCTGGGCCCAGAAACTAGAGGAGGCCGGGTCGCCGTATCGATGACGGCAAGCCCGGCCTCAACAGCGCTTGTCACCTTAGCCTTGAAGTTGCCCTCTAGTCAGCGTATATCTTCCGCTTGGTATACTCGGTGTGCAGCAGCTTGTGAGACTTCTCTCCCAGGGGTTTGCCCAGGTACTCCTCATAGAGGGCAATGACCGCAGGGTTCTCATGGGACTTCCTCAGGGGAAGGTCCCTATCTGCCTGATAGATCCCGGCTATCCGCTTCCGCCGTACCGCATTGGTTGTGGGTATGGGCTGGCCACCGCCGCCAATACAACCGCCGGGGCAGGCCATGATCTCAATGAAGTGGAAGTCGGCCTCGCCAGCTACAATCGCATCAAGCAGTTGCTTGGCATTACTCAAGCCATGGGCTACGGCGACCTTCACCGAGATATCCCCAACTGGAATGTCCGCCTCCTTGATGCCATCCATACCCCGGACTTCCTCGAAGTCTATCTTGGCAAGGGTCTCACCGGTGACCACTTCATAGGCTGTCCTGAGGGCGGCCTCCATCACGCCGCCGGTGGCGCCGAAGATGACCGCGGCTCCTGTTGAGATGCCAAGGGGGTTGTCGTATTCTTCATCTGGTAGCCGGTGCCAGTCAACACCTGATTCGCGGATCATTCGCCCCAGTTCCCTTGTGGTGAGGACGATGTCCACATCAGGATAGCCGCTGTCAGTCATCTCGGGGCGTTGAGCCTCGAACTTCTTGGCGGTACAGGGCATTATCGATACAACCACGATGCTCTCAGGATCGATGCCCTCCTTTTCCGCGTAGAAGGTCTTGGCAAGGGCTCCGAACATCTGCTGCGGTGATTTGCAGGTGGATAGGTGTGGTATCAGATCGGGATAACAGTGCTCAATATACTTTATCCATCCCGGGCTGCAGGACGTAATCAGGGGTAGAGTTCCACCTGTGTTTAGCCTGTGGATGAATTCGTTGCCTTCCTCCATTATGGTCAGGTCCGCGGAGAAATCAGTGTCAAAGGCCCTATCAAAGCCCAATCGGCGCAGGGCAGCAGCCAGCTTTCCCGTTACAACGGTGCCGGGTTCCATCCCGAACTCTTCCCCGATCGTAACGCGCACCGCTGGGGCTGTCTGGACAACCACGTGCTTACTGGGATCAGCAATTGCGTCCCAAACATCGTCAACGTTATCCCGCTCTCTGATGGCCCCCACAGGGCAGGCGTGGATGCACTGGCCACAGAGGGCGCAGGCCAGTTCTAGCAGGTCTTCGTCGTAGGGCAGGTCGACAACAGCTGCATGACCCCTGTTGGTTGGGTAGAGAACACCAACAGACTGGACCTCATGACAGGTCTCAACACAGCGTCGGCAGTTTATGCACTTATCCGGTTCCCGCACGATGCTGGGTGAGGACATGTCAAAGGGTAGGCCGCGCCTAACCTTGTCAAATCGAACCTGGCGCACACCAAGTTGTTCGGCCAGGGCCTGTAGCTCGCAGTTCTGATTCCTGATGCAGGTGAGGCAGTCTTCCGGGTGAGTTGCCAGCATCAGTTCGACAACAACCTTCCTTGCCTCACGAACCGCAGGTGTGTTGGTGCGAACTACCATTCCGTCGGTAACCGGCTGAGCACAGGCTGCCGCGAAGGTCCTGGCGCCTTCCACCTCAACCACGCAGACCCGGCAAACCCCCTTTACACTCTGGTCGGGATGGTGGCAAAGGGTGGGGACTTCTATTCCGGCCTTGCGAGCAGCCTCCAGTATGGTGGTCTCCGCAGGAACCTCTAGCGAGTAACCATCTATTGTTAAAGTAACCACGTAACCGCAACCTCCTTTCTCGCGCCGCACTACTAGTCGCTGGCGCTCAGGGCTTCGTCTGCCCTGGGAACCTCACAGACCCCGGCAGGGCAGCATTTCTCATCGATATGGGCCAGAAACTCCTCTGTGAAATGCTTAATCGCACCCATCACTGGAATTGGGGCTGTCTGACCCAGGGCGCACAATGGCGCCTTGAGCATTGCCCTCTCCAGGGCCTTAAGGGTCTCAAGGTCTTCTCTTGTGGCCTGACCACGAGAGATCTTGCCGACGGTGTTGTAGAAGTGCCTGGTACCCTCGCGGCACGGCACGCACTTGCCACAGGATTCGTGTTGGAAGAACTTAGCAAAGCACAAGGCCAGGTCAACGATGCAGTGGGAGTCATCAATGATTAGCAAGGCCCCTGACCCCAATGATGAACCGGCCTCAATCAGGCTATCGTAGTCCATTGGGGTATCCAGTAGCTCAGGAGGAATGATTCCACCTGAGGTGCCACCGGTCTGAGCCAGCTTAAAGCCGCGGCCTCCAGGGATTCCACCGCCTATGCCGTAGACCACCTCACGCAGGGTAATACCCATGGGCACCTCAATAAGGCCCTTATTGGCAACATTGCCGGTCAGAGTGAAGACCTTCGTTCCCGGCGACCCCTTTGTGCCCAACGAGGCAAACCATTGCGCTCCCTTCTCAACGATTGGCGCCACATTGGCAAGGGTCTCAACGTTATTAATGACAGTGGGCTTGCCCCAGAGGCCCTTGTCGGTTGGATAGGGCGGCTTGACACGAGGTTCACCCCGCTTACCCTCCATTGACTCAAAGAGGGCAGTCTCCTCTCCGCAAACATAGGCGCCAGCGCCGATCCTCACCTCAATATCAAAGGCAAAACCGGTACCCAATATCCTCTCTCCCAGGAACCCCAGGTCTTTAGCCTGGCCGACAGCGTTCTCAAGGCGCTCTATCGAGAGGGCGTACTCACCCCTTATATAGATAAAGCCCTTCGATGCCCCTGTGGCATAGCCACAGATTGCCATGGCTTCGATGATAGTATGGGGGTCACCCTCAAGGATCAGGCGATCCTTGAATGTGCCCGGCTCGCCCTCGTCTGCATTGCAGACAACGAACTTCTCTTCCCCTGGGGCGCTGGCCGCGAACTGCCACTTAAGCCCTGTAGGAAATGCTGCGCCACCCCTTCCCCGGAGGCCTGAACCCTTGATGGTATCAATAACCTCACCTGGCGACATACCCGTCAGGCACTTAGCCAACGCGCCGTAGCCGCCAGTGGCAATGTACTCCTCAACTGATTCTGGGTCAATCAGACCGCAGTTTCTCAGTACAACCCGCTGCTGATGCGCAAAATAGGGGGTATCGGTGGCAAGCTCAACCCTCCCGGGAGCGATAGAATCAGTGTACAGCAGACGCTCAACTACCCTACCTTTAAGGAGGTGTTCCTCCACTATCTCCGGCACATCCTGGACCTTCACCTGACAGTAGAAGGTCCCTTCTGGGTATATTACAACCGTCGGGCCCTGCTCGCACAGGCCGAAACAGCCGGTCTGGATGACCTTAACCTCACTGGCCAGGCCCTTGGCCGCAACCTGTTGGTCAAACTCTTCATAGACAGCCTTTGAGTTCTTGAGGTTGCAGTTACTGCCCTGGCATACAAGGACATGAGAGCGATAAACTTCCAAGGCCTTTCCTCCTTTCTTCAGTTCTGAGAACCAACCCATACAGGCCCACTCCGTGTATACTCAATCTACACAGGGACCTTCTGGTACTTCCTAATGATCATCGGGATGTCATCGGGCTCAAGGTTCCCATGGACTTCGTCATTGACCATCAATGCTGGGGCAACTCCACACACCCCAATGCATGAGGTGGCCTCAAGGGTAAAAAGCCCGCAATCGGTGGTTTCGCCAAAGTCGATCCCCAGACAGCTCTTCAAGGCCGTCATCACGGCGCTGGCTCCCTCAACGTGACAGGGAGCGCTCTCACAGACCCGAATGACATGCCTTCCCTTGGGTTTCGTAGAAAACAGACTGTAGAAGGTCGCGACACCATACAGCTGGCTTAAGGGGATCTCTGTCGCCAGGGCGACCCTCTTCATAGGTCCCGGCGCCAGATATCCGGCCCTCTCCTGGACCTGCCTCAAGAGTCCGAGCAGGTCTGGATACTCCTTAGACCTGTAGTCCTCAATGAGCCCATCGAGCCATTGCAAGCCGCCACTATCCACCTTCTCAGGGGTTACAGCCATAACCATCCTCCTTTCTGCTAGGGTTGTTATTGTCTCTAGATGGGTCCAGCGAGGGTACCCGCCAGACCCATCTCTTCTACTAAATGACCTCAGTCGTCAGCAACCTGTGGATCACCACTGGAACCGCCATCGTCAGCGCTCTCCCGATCCTGAAGGAAATAGTCGCCCCGGGCGATGTAATCGGTGTGAAGCAGGTGGTGGGACTTCTCACCCAGGGGCTGGCCCAGAAACTCCTCGTAGAGGGCCTGAACCGCCGGGTTCTCATGAGACTTTCGCAGGGGCATGTCCCTATCCACCTGGTATATACTGGCGATGCGCTCCTCTCGGACCTCCCTGTTGGTTGGGATTGGCTGACCACCACCGCCAATGCATCCGCCTGGGCAGCACATGATCTCAATGAAGTGGTAGTCAGCCTCGCCGGCCACCATCTTGTCTAACACCTCTCGGGCATGACCCAGGCTATGAGCCACGGCTACATTGACCTTGGTGCCGACCACATCCACCGTTGCCTCTTTGATACCCTCCATTCCTCGAACCGGCTCAAGGTCCAAGCCTGGTAGCTCCTGTCCCGTCAGCAGTTCATAAGCGGTACGCAGCGCCGCCTCCATGACTCCGCCAGTGGCGCCGAAGATTGCCGCGGCGCCGGTGGAGATCCCAAGGGGCGCGTCGTACTCTTCCGAACTGAGGGAGGTGAAGTCTATGCCCGCCTCCTTCAGCATCCGCCCCAGTTCTCGAGTGGTCAGGACCACATCAACATCCTGGTGGCCGCTATCGCGCATCTCGGGCCTTTCGGCCTCAAATTTCTTCGCAGTGCAAGGCATAATCGACACGCTAAATATCTTGGCTGGGTCGATGCCTTCCTTTTCCGCGTAGTAAGTCTTGGCAAGGGCGCCGAACATCTGCTGCGGCGACTTGCAGGTAGAGACATGCGGAAGCAGTTCGGGATAGGAGTGCTCAATGAACTTGATCCAACCTGGACTGCAGGAGGTCAGGAGAGGCAGGGTTCCGCCGTTTTGGAGGCGGTCGATGAACTCACTACCCTCTTCCATAATGGTCAAGTCGGCCGTGAAGTCCGTGTCAAACACCCTGTCAAAACCCAGGCGGCGTAGAGCAGCCACCATCTTGCCCGTTACGATGCTGCCTGGCCCTTCACCGAAGATCTCCCCGATTGAGACCCGCACAGCTGGCGCTGTCTGAACGACAACATGGACATCTGGATCCGCCAGGGCCTGCCAGACGCGGTCAGTGTCGTCTACTTCGGTAATGGCGCCAGTGGGGCAGACCAAGAGGCACTGTCCACAGTTGACGCAGACCGATTGACCCAAAGGACCGTCAAAGGCGGGGGCAATTACCGTATCAAAACCCCTGTTCTGGGCCTTGATTGCATCTACGCCCTGGACGGCGGTGCAGGCAGCCACACAGCGCCTGCAGAGAATGCATTTGTTGGGATCCCGGACCAGGGATACACTGGAACGATCCAGGGGTAGGTTGTGCTTCTCACCCTCGAAATGGATTTCCTTAATCCCCAGCGCTTCAGCGAGAGACTGCAGTTCACAGTTCTGGTTACGTACGCAGGTGAGACACTGGTAGGGATGGTCTGATATCAGCAGCTCCACCGTGTTTTTCCGAGACCTTCTCACTCTCCCGGAGTTGGTCTTAATAACCATGCCGTCCCTGATAGGCGTTACGCATGCAGCTTGAAGGAAGGGACTGCCCTCCACCTCAACCACACAGACGCGGCAGGCTCCTATTTCATTGATTTCCTTGAGGAAACAAAGGGTAGGAATGTTGATCCCGTGACTCTCTGCCGCCTCAAGCACAGTTATGCCTTCAGGTACCCTAATCTCTTTGCCGTCGATAGTGATTGGTATCATGGTTCGCCTCCCTCCTCTATGCGTCAAGATCGTCCTTGACATCGCAGCGTAGGCACCTGCCTGCTTCACGGCAGGCGGCATCTTCACGCAGGCCTAGCTCAACCTCATCAAAGGTACCGATGCGTACGGCCTCCTGAAGGAACATGGGCTTTTGCCGCGGCATCTCCTCTTCACTCACAGTTCGATCAAGGGTACGATTGAAGTTGACCTTGGGGATGAGATTGCCGTCATAGCCCATATACCGATCTAACTCACGGGCTGCCTTCTTACCCGCGGCAATGGCGGTTATCAGGAAGTCAGGCCCTGTGACGCAGTCGCCACCGGCGAAGACGCCCTCAAGGGAGGTAGCGCCGGTGCGGCTATCAGCGACAACACGCCCGCCAGAGTCTACCTCAAGGCCGGCGTCAACAAGGTCAGCCGGTACCTTGACGTTCTGGCCAATGGCAGAGATAACTACATCTGCCTCAACTGCAAACTCGCTGTCCTTAACAGGTTCAGGCCTACGGCGACCACTCCTGTCAAAAGCGCCAAGCCTATTCTTGAGGCATTTGAGTGATTGGACCCTACCGTTACCGCTCACTTCAACGGGGGTAACCAGGGTTGAGACCTTGACACCCTCTTCCTCGGCATCAATGATCTCCTCTTTCTGCGCTGGCATATCCTCACGGCGGCGGCGATAGACAACCTCAACATCGCTGGCTCCCAGTCGAAGAGCTGAGCGGGCGGCATCGAAGGCAACGTTACCGCCACCAATCACGACAACACTCTTGTCCTTCAGGTCTAGCTCCTCACCGATGTTGACCTGACGCAGAAACTCCAACCCCGAAAGGACGCCCTTCTTGTCCTCTCCCGGGATCCCGAGGGCGCGTCCCTCTTGGGCTCCCACAGCAACATAGACGGCGTCAAATCCCTGGGATTTGAGATCCTTGAAGGTCAAATCCCTGCCTACAGGGGTGTTGGTCTTGAGCTTAACCCCCTGTGAGAGGATGTAGTCAATATCTCTCTGCAGAGCCTGTCGGGGCAGCCTGTAGTCTGGAATGCCCACTGCCAGCATGCCGCCGGCCACGGGCTGGGCCTCAAATACCGTCACATCATAGCCGGCTCGTCCCAAGAAATACCCTGCCGTCAGTCCCGATGGACCAGCTCCAATCACAGCGACCTTGCCGCTTCTCGCTGTTCCAACCCGGGGTGTTGAGGGAATCACCTGCTGGTTTGTTGCATAGTCGGAGGCAAAGCGCTTCAGCAGCCGGATGGAGATGGGCTCATCCAGTTGCCCCCGGCGACACTTGGTCTCGCAGGGATGGTTGCAGACCCGACCACAGACCACTGGGAAGGGGTTTTCAGTCAGTACTGTTTCGTAGGCGCCAACAAAATCGCCCGCGTTAACCTGCTCAACGTATATGGGTACATCAACCCCTGCAGGGCAGGTGTTCTGGCAGGGCGAGGTGAACAGGGCGGCGCAGACCGAGGCGCGGCAGTACTTATCTCTGATGTGCTCCTCGTACTCATGGCGGAAGTAGCGAAGGGTGCTTAGAACCGGGTTAGGGGCCGACTGCCCCAGTCCGCAGAGGGCGCTATCCCGGATACTGCAAGCCAGTTCCTCCAGGAGCTCAATGTCGCCCTCCTTGCCCTGGCCCTTGGTAATTCTATCAAGGACCTCCAGCATCCGCTTGGTACCGACCCGACAAGGAGCGCACTTTCCACAGGACTCTTCCTGCACGAACTCGAGGAAGAACTTGGCCAGGTCAACCATGCAGGTGTTCTCGTCCATAACGATCAACCCGCCGGATCCCATGATGGTACCCAGGTCCTTCAAAGAGTCATAGTCAACAGCCGTATTGAGGTACCCTACGGGTATGCAACCCCCCGAAGGGCCTCCAGTCTGAATGGCCTTAAGGTTCCCGCCTTCTGGAACCCCACCCCCAATGTCGTATACAATCTCGCCGAGGGGGGTTCCCATGGGTACTTCAACGAGACCGGTGTTGTTGATGTTTCCAGCCAGGGCAAACACCTTCGTGCCCTTGCTGTTCTCAGTGCCTATGGCCGCGTACCTCGCGGCGCCCATCAGGATGATAGCTGGCACGTTGGCATAGGTCTCCACATTATTCAATACCGTTGGCTTACCCCACACTCCTTCATTAGCTGGATAGGGCGGCCGCGGTCTGGGTTCGCCGCGCTGGCCCATCAGTGAGTTAATGAGGGCCGTCTCTTCGCCGCAAACGAATGCGCCAGCGCCCACCCTGATGTCAAGGTCAAAGCTGAACTCAGTTCCCAGGATTGTATCTCCCAGGAAACCATAGTCCCTTGCCTGCTCAATGGCGTTGCCCAACCTCTCCACAGCCAGGGGGTACTCGGCCCGGACATATACATAGCCCTGGCTGGCACCAACTGCATAGGCAGCGATGGTCATTGCCTCGATAATGGTATGGGGATCGCCCTCAAGAATACTCCTATCCATGAAGGCTCCCGGGTCACCCTCGTCTGCGTTACAGACAATGTACTTGGGACTGCCATCGGCCTTGGCGGTAAAACGCCACTTCAGACCGGTGGGAAAACCCGCCCCACCCCGCCCCCGTAATCCCGACTCAAGGACCTCGTCGATTACATCCTCAGGCTTCATGGCGGAAAGCGCCTTCCCCAAGGCAGAGTAACCGTCACGGGCAATGTACTCCTCTATTGCCTCTGGGTCAATCAGACCGGTGTTGCGCAGGGCAATTCGCGTCTGTCTGTTAAAGAAGGGGATCTCCTCTGAATTGGCCAGAACCTGTTCTTCACCAGGCTGCCTGTAGGCCAGATCCTGAACAATCCGCCCCTTGACCAGATGCTCAGTTACAATCCTCTCGGCATCCTCAGCCTTGAGTTTCTTGTAGAAGACACCCTCTGGATAGACAATTACCACGGGCCCCATGTCACAGGGACCCATACAACCCGTCTGGACTACTCGGACCTCGTCCGCCAGCCCTTCCCTATCTATTGCTGCGTTGAGAGCAACCTCAACCTCCCTGCAACCTGATGAGACACAACCTGCACCGGCGCATACAAGGACATGTGCTCTGTAAACTCCCACGACTATCTGTAGGCCAGATCCTGAACAATCCGCCCCTTGACCAGATGCTCAGTTACAATCCTCTCGGCATCCTCAGCCTTGAGTTTCTTGTAGAAGACACCCTCTGGATAGACAATTACCACGGGCCCCATGTCACAGGGACCCATACAACCCGTCTGGACTACTCGGACCTCGTCCGCCAGCCCTTCCCTATCTATTGCTGCGTTGAGAGCAACCTCAACCTCCCTGCAACCTGATGAGACACAACCTGCACCGGCGCATACAAGGACATGTGCTCTGTAAACTCCCACGACTACTACACCTCCTGGTTAGCGGTTAAGTACCAAGTCACCCACGATCTGACCATTAACAACGTGCTGGGCAACGATCTTCCTGGCCTTCTCGGCGTCCACGTCCTTGTAAGTAACCTTACTGCCACCAGGGCCGACTACCTCAACCAGGGGTTCGTGCTGACACAGCCCGATACAGCCGGTCTGAGTGACCATGACATCGTCAACCTCACGCTTACCCAGTTCATCCAGGATCGTCGTCATTACCTCCCTGGCCCCAGCCGCGATGCCGCAGGTACCCATGCCCACAACGACCTTGATGGGCTGGTCACCCTCGCGCACCTTCAGCTTGGCCTGGGCCTCTCGCCGGATCTGTTCCAATCTCTTCAAAGAATCCACCTAGCTCACCTCCGTATAGTTCTTTGAGGGCCCTCCTCAGTTCCTCAACCAGGGCCCTTGCCACCACCGGGTTGTTCAGCGGAACCGGTTCAAATGCTTCGGTAAGTTGCTTTGAGTCCAGCCGGTACTCCTGAATGCCAATCGGCCTCTTAACCTTGAAATCAGCGGTCCAGTGAACCGTGGCGCACCCCACCAGCAGTACCTGCATTGTCCCTGATAAGTCACCTAGCGGCGGAGCATCAATGTGACTCATATCTATTGTCGCCGACAGGGTTGTTCCCTGCCCCGGCTTGGAGTCTAACTGAAGGCTACGGCCAGTCTGCTCACAGTTTTGCTTCAAAAACGGCAATCCGAGCCCAACTGGCCTCCGGCCCTTGGTGGTCACAAATGGGTCTCCAGCGCCTGCCAGAACCTTGGCCGTCATCCCGCAACCGTTGTCGCATACCTCGAGCATCAGAGCCTTACTAATGGCATCATAGCTCAGCGATACCCGGATTCGGGTGGAGCCAGCCTCAACCGAGTTATAGGCTATGTCCAGCAGATGCAGTGAGAGATCCTCCACCGGTCTCCGCCCTTCCTCTTACTCACCCTCTTTGTCTACGGTTGCCGTCTGCCGATAGGACTTGAGAAGCTGACCTACCTGATCTGGCTTTACCCTCGCATGGACCTTCTCATTAACGGTTAATACCGGACCAAGGCCACAGGCGCCCAGGCAGCGCACTACCTCCAGGGAGAACTCTCCATCTGGAGTTGTCTCACCGTAACCAATCCCGAGATCCTTTTCTAGCCGTTCACCGACCTGGCCCGACCCCTTGACATAGCAGGCGGTCCCATGGCAGATGGCAATGTGGTGCCGCCCCTTGGGCATCTCCGAGAAGAAGCTGTAGAAACTGACAACACCAGACACCTCGCTCAGAGGCACTCTCAGGCCCGCCGCAACGATCTCCTGGGCATCCTGGGGTAAATATCCTATGATGCCCTGGACCTTGTGGAGAACCTGGATCAGGGCGCCCGGAACCGACCTGTGTTCCGCGATGATCTGCTCAATCTGGGCAGTGACCTCTTGACTGTTGTCGAGGTTTCTCAATAGAAAACCCTCATTGCAACGACACGTGGACTGACTGACTGCATTCACTGCTTAGTTCCTCCTTCCGTCTGCTCAAACCACAGTCTCTTAACCCTTCGGCCTCTCCGGGAGGCCAGTGCTTTCTCTATTTCATCAAAGCTGATCTCACGCACCCGAAATTCAGTACCCGCTGACCCAATGTCTCTCAACCGGTGGGCATCAGATGATGCAATCAGCGGCAGATGGCCCTCAGCTACCTGCTGGGCGCTGCCGGCCCTCAAATAGTGGCGGCTCACTTCAGCGGCTGCAAGGTCCAATCCCTCTGGGATCAGGCCAAGTTGAGCGACGAGGCTGTAGGCTGGCCTATCAACATGCGCCGCAACCGGCAGGCCCCCACAGTCCCTGACGGCGGTAACAGCTTCACCCACGGTAAGGTCGGTGGCAGCCAACAGCATCTGATCCTCTTCACCAATCTGATTACCTTCAATTCCGTACAGGGCCTGGGCGCCAAAATACTCGGGTCTGTTCTTGGCGCTGCTGAGGTGGGGCGATAACAGACCCTCAAAGACAGCCAGCGCCTCTGGGGACTGAAAATAGCAGCAGATGTGCACCTCCTCGGCTGTGCAGAGTTCAATCCCGGGTAGCACCATAAGCTCAGAGCCCGCGCTCCTTCTAGCGGCAGACATGACAGCCACGACGTTCTTGCCAGAGTTGTGGTCAAGGATCGCCACAATGTCCAACCCGACCTCAAGGGCTCGCGCCACAATGGCTGCTGGGGTCATCTCTGGTTCAGCGCAGGGCGATAGCGCGGTATGAACATGCATGTCGGCCCGTAAAACCTGCCAGGTCAAGATTAATCACACCTCAAGCATCGAAAAGAGACGACCACAGGCCTCATAACTGGTCAACTTGGTGCTGTAAATGGCCACTCCCTGTTCTTTGGCCTTGGCAGCTGCCTCATCGTCAATGGACTTGCCGTGGGTCAATATCACGGCGGTGATGTTCGTCAACAGGGCTACCGCCACAATGTTGAGATGACTTTGTACAGTAAACCAGACCTGACCCTCAACGGCATTGGCCATTACATGGCTTAGTAGGTCCGAGCAGAAGGCTCCGTTGACGTCGCCTCCGGGGTCAATCCCAGGCACCAACCGTTTGAGTTCCAGGGCAGCCTCTACCTCAGAAAATGGGATCACAGTTCAACCCTCCCCCGGTCACTTTGATCTCCTTGAGTTGTCGGTATCGTGGCCCATGGCCGGCGGGACCTTCTCCGCCAACTCCACCACCTCGCTTGCCAGTTCGTGGACGCGCTCCCTCAGCTTAAACAGACAGTCAGTTTGATACGAGGTTCCGCGAACTATGTCCTCAGCCAGGGCCCGGCAGTTCGGTGACCCACAGGAGCCACAGTCCAGTCCTGGCAGATCCTCCTCAATATCCTCCACCCGGCGCAGTAGGTCTAGCGCGGTCTTGACATCGGTGGCAAGGCGCATCACGGGGCGCGGATCAACCTCCCCTATTGAGAACTGCCCTGCCTGGTACCGCCCAGTCCAGGAGTCCCAATCCACCACGTCACTGTCACTCCTGCCGGTGTCTGCCACAAGGGACTGGATCCGGCTACGGCCGACAAATGGATTTTGGACCGCCAGGCACCCCCCAACACAACCGCCTACACAGGCTTGAGCCTCAAGGAACTCTATGTCAGTCAGGTCGCCGCGCTCAACCTCATCTAGGACCTGAATGACGCTATGGATACCATCAACGGCGCAGTGACCTTCGGTGACAGCTCTTCCCTCACCGCCTGCTTGCCCCCAGCCGATCCCCAAGGCGCTTGATTCCATGGCTGCAGATATGTCCTGAGATGACAGGGCCTTAAGGACACGCCCGTAGACCTCTTCCATTGACAGCACTCCGCTGACATTGGAGATGTCCTGACCCACCGGCTGCCTGACGGCTGTTACCTTGGCTGGGCAGGGCGTGATGAAATAGCAGCCAATCTTGGCAGGGGACAAGCCAGTCTCCTGGACCATCCTCTCCCTTGCCAATCTGGCGGCGACCTCCATGGGCGATTCGATGAGCATCAGGTGCTTCAGTAGGGCCGGAAAACGAACCTGGATCAATCGTACGATCGCAGGGCAGGCGGCAGAGATCAAAGGACGTGGCGCTGAGTGATCGCTTATATACTGTCTCATTGCGTAAGTACAGAACTCTGCAGCCCTGGCAACCTCGTACACACCGTCAAACCCGATGGCGGTAAGGGCCCCCAGTACCTCCGGGACCTGCACATCAGGCTTAAACTGCCCATAGAAAGATGGCGCAGGCATGACAACCCGTTTTTCAAAACCGTCAGCAAACACCGCATTGAGGCTATCAGTAATCACCGACTTGGCCAGGTTTGGGCAGGTCCTGACACACTCGCCGCAGTCAATGCAGCGCTCCTCAATAATCACTGCCCTGCCCTCTCTGACCCTGATGGCCTCGGTTGGACAGCGTTTGATGCAGTTGGTGCAGCCCTTGCATTTCTCTTTGTCCAGCGTTACTGAGTGGAAATAGGAGCCGACCACCGGTGTCCCCTCCCATGGGTGTTCCTGGTTTACGCCTTCTTACCTAGATGCCGAAAACACACAACCAAAGTTACCCTGGTGCCCAGACCCTCTGCCGTCTCTATACTTAACCCATCAGTTGACTGCTTCATATTCGGTAGGCCCATACCAGCCCCAAAGCCCAGTTCTCTGATGTGATCAGGGGCGGTACTGAAACCCTCTGTCATGGCCAGATCGAGATCCTTGATGCCAGGCCCCTGATCAGACACACTGACAATCATCCTGTTCGGGAAGAACCGGGCCACAATGGTGCCGGTATGAGCGTGAATTATGGTGTTCATCTCAGCCTCATAGACTGCTATGGCCGCTCGCCTCACGGTTTCTGGGGCTACTCCCATCTGGCCAAGGGCCTCTTTGATCTTCTTGGCAGCGACCCCTGCCGATGAGAAATCCATAGCCTTGACCTCAAAGTCAAACTTCAGAACAGGCTTAGCCTCTGAGGAGAAACAGGCCTCCTCACTGGCAACCCCAAACACCTTCCGGCCATCAGCCCCTGTCTTCAATGGCTTCTCCCATCTGCAGCCCTGCTGACCAAAGCAGCCCGCTTGACTGGAAGAGAGAGTGGTCGCTGCAAAGAACCACAATCCCGCTTTCCTTTGCCAGCTGCAGGCACTCTGGACTCGGTCTCTTTCCCCTTACAAATACAACAGCCACTACATCAATCAACTCTGCAGTCCTCATCACTTGAGGATTGGTAAGACCGGTAAGCAGGACAACCCTGGGCGGCGTGTGCATCAGCATATCGCTGATCAGGTCGCAGCCACAGGCTGACCTAACTTCCTCCTCGAGACGGTCTTCCCCTACCAAGACCCTGGCCCTCAGAACTTCGCGTACCTGCGCAAGCTTCATCTCTCAAGCCTCTCCTTAATCTGGATCTGCTGCGTCTACAAGCGCGTCTGCAATCCCTCTCACTCGGACTCTCCGTCGGACTCCAGTCCATAGCCCTGCTGTAGTCCATACCTGGCCGCCTCAACGCGGTTGCGGAGGCCTAGTTTCTCCAGGATATTGCTGACATGGGTCTTGACCGTATTCTCACTTATGAACAGGCCGTCGGCTATCTCTCGATTGGTGGCACCCATCGTCACGTAGCCAAGCACCTCCTGCTCTCTGGCTGTAAGAGATGTCGGCTCTGTGGCTGTCCCAGCAACACCGGCAATGAGTTTCGATGCCATCCGCTGCGAGATGGGCCTTTCACCGCTGAATGCCATTTTGAGATTGTCAAAAAAATGAGCTGGTTGCAGATCCTTGAGTAGATACCCCTGGGCGCCGCTTCTCATGGCCGCCAACAGATCCTCCTCGTCCTCAGAGACGGTTAGTATTAGAATCCGGCTCTTGGGTGAGCATTCTCTGATCTGCCTGGTCACCTCAATACCGCTGATATCAGGCAGCCCCAGGTCAAGGATGACTAAATCAGGGCAGTGGTTCTCAACGGCCTCTACGGCCATCTTGCCAGTACCGGCCTGGCCCACAATCTTAAACCCGTCCTTCTGCTCCAGCAACGAGACGATGCCCTGCCTGAACAGGGGGTGGTCATCAACGACAACAACCGTTACGCTCTGCATTCCTTGACACCTCCCCTCCAGGTCGCAAGTGGAAACTGCAATCTTATTCGAGTACCCACCCCTGGCGTGGACTCGATGCACACGGTTCCTGACAGGGCCTCAGCCCGTTCTCTCATGCAGTTCAGCCCAAAACCACTGACCGGTCTACCCCGGGCACTCCTGGATTGGTCAAAACCGACTCCTTCATCCGCAATCTCGATCATCGCTCCTGCGGGGCCGCAGGATATCTTAACCTGCGCCTCGTCAACCCCGGCGTGTTTGGAAACGTTGGTGAGAGCCTCCTGAATAATCCTTAGCAGCTGTACTCCTGCCTCCGGGGGAACCTCCCGGCCAGGGTCGATATCCACCTTAACCTTAACCTTCAGTCCGTAATAGGTCTGGAGTCGCGCGCAGCACTCCCGAACAGCGGTCTCAAAGCCCTTGTCAATGACATAGGGGACTCGCAGGTGGAAGAGGCATTCTCTCAAATCTGTGTAGCCTTCCCTCAGCGCCTCTCGCACCTCCTTCAGTTCGGATCTGGCTCTGGCTAGCTGCCCCCCTATGAGAAGGTCCTCTATCACATCAGTCCTGGTAATGAGATAGGCCATCACTTGGGCAATGCCATCGTGTACCTCGCGCTTTAGTCGCCTGCGCTCATCCATCACCGTACAAGCCATGTCCTTGAGTTGCCGTTCATAGTGAATGAGACCACTTCCAAAGATATCTGCAAGCCTGGTGAGAAGGGTCATTTCCCACGGCGGATAATGGCATGGTTCCATCTTAAAACTGATGAGGCACCCAAGCCGCTCACCGTTGCCCTCAACGGGGGCCGCGACATAACAATAGTGCACACCCTGAACTGTTGTTCGGTCTTGCCAGGTTTCTATAAGTTTACCTTTGCTGTAGACAGTGCTGGCGCACAACGACAGAGCCTTAATGGTATCCCTGTGCTCTGAGTTCCATTTCGAGTGCCCCTGAGCGACAATGGCACCCCTATCACTGGCCCCCGGTCCTACAAAAAAGGCAGCCTCCGCTGCCCACAGGTTGCAATAGCGAAAGAGGATATCTGTAACGATGGATTCAAGATCGCTAACATTATGAACAAGGCGTCTGGCAGCCTCAAACAGTAGCTGTGACTGTTCATAGCCATGCCACTGGCCCTGAATCTCAAAGGCCTGGGTAAGCAACCTCTCGAAAGTGGCCACCGCCGCTCTCCTGCGGGTATCATGACCCTTATTGTCGGACATCCTCAGCACAACGCAGTGGTCATAGCCCAGCGCGCGAAAAGCGGTCAGCAGCGGCTGGCCCATACCCTCTATCCAGTGTAGGGCGCCGGGGGTCTCAGGCCCCCTACTTTCGTTAGCTTCCATTATTTCCACCAGGCCGCTACACCCTGTTTCTTTGAAGAATGTGGCAAGGACTGGATCGAATCTGCCAGCCTTGGCAATCTCAAACCAAGGCCCTGAGCCACCAGCCCGGGAAAACCACATCCCCTGCGAGACTCCTGTGTGATCCAGGCTTGTGACTGTGTTAAGAACAATCGCCGCAACCAAGGGCAAGGGAGAAACAGGCGTTTGCATGTAATTCACACCAATCACCTCTAGTTCAAGCACAAAGACTCCGTGACCTAACCTGATCTGACCTGACCGGACCCGTCTTTCTGCAATCTTGCACCTACATTTCGCGCTTGCAACGATCCGATAATACCCCTATTACATTCAGTACTTGTGAAGACTTTCACAGATATTTCTATTCGACACCCCATCGCCCTATTCCTCCTTCAGTTGTAGATATACTTACACCCAAAAGGCCCCATTTGTTCCAGCGGTGGAACTACACGCGTCCAGGTGTCACGGTAAGAGCTGCCTAACCTGAGGGAAGAGGATATTCTGGACGCCCTTGAAACCATGAGGAGAAAAATCTGGGCATGATGGATGACTACCGTAAACTGGCGGAATTGGCCGAAGGCCTAGAGACCCCTCGCATAGCAACATGGAGAATATGGTGAACTCTGTCGACAGCCCGAGTCTCCCCTATTCTCACCCCCACAAGGCATGTACATATGTAGATATCTAAATGCGCTTGAATACATCCGTTAGCTGCGGTTTTACACCGTAGTTCCCATTGCACCGGGGTTGAGACGGATCAAAGGATTTAGATATGTTCATATCTACATGGGTTTTGGATGAGGAAAGATGCCTAATGCCCCCGCTGTTGACAGTTTTCGACTCGATTGTTGGTCGCCGGGCTTCTAGGAGAGTCCCAACGAGGGCGGCGCCAGCGCTTCAGTATCGATGGCAATGACTACAGGGCTATCGGCATCAAGGGCCTCAGTGATCTTCTCCGTCAATAACTCCGGGTCATCCACCTTCATCCCTGTAGCGCCGCAGGCAACAGCATAGGCGGCAAAGTCAGGATTGTGCAGGTCCACCAGATCAGGGTCATATCCCTGTTTTATCTGTTTATGTCGCTCCAGTGCTAGAGAACCGTTATTCGCAACAAGCACTACTACAGGCAACCCATATTGAACCGCTGTCAGCAGTTCACCCATGGTCTGTGTAAACCCACCATCACCAACAAGGGCTACGACCTTGCGCTCACCAGCGGCAACCTTGGCGGCAAGTGCCGCCGGCAGGCCCCATCCCATAGTGCGCCACTGTCCGCTCACCAGAATCCGCTGCCGCTTCGCCCTGAACCGCTCGCCAAACCAGAGGGTATGGTCACCAGTATCAACGGCGATGATGGCGTCTTCCGGTATCGCCTCCTCCATAGATCTGATTATGCGCTGGGGCATGATTGGTACGGAGGTAGCAGTAAATTCTCGCTCAACTGAGCGTTCCCAGACCTCTTTGGTTCTTTGGATAACCTCACGCCAGTCTGGCTTACTACTCCTGTACATCTGCTCTTCAAGCACGGGCAATACATCCTTTGAATCGCCAGTCAGAGAGATCACTGCTGGGAAATTCACAGATACCCTCAGGGAACTACGGTCTATCTGGACCACATTAATATGGTCTGGAGTGTATCCCTCAGGCCACCAGGTAGCTCCGATTACAAGAGCAACGTCGGATTGAGCCAGGATATCCCGGGAAACCGAGTTCCCCGCATCACCCAGACATCCCAGGACAAGGGGGTGGTCTTCAGGCACTGTACCCTTGGCGGGCAGGGTTACTATTACTCCTGCCTCGAGCTTCTCCGCAATCGCGAGGATCTTCTCGCCCATTCCTTCACTACCGCGCCCAGCCATAATCACAGGTTTCTTTGCGGTCAGAAGGCGGTCAACGGCTCGGGAAAGATCGTTACTGTTGGGAAATGGCGCTGGGTTTTGAAAACTGTCCGACGGGTAGACCTCCGCTCCCGTCTGCGCCATGAGGAGGTCCTTTGGAAAGCCCAGGTGGGCTGGGCGGGCCTTGACAACCGCCTCGGAGTAGGCTCTTCTCACAAGCTGCCCTGCATGGTCTGGGTGAACCACAGTAGCTGAATAGGCTGTGCAGTTACTGAAGAGCCGGGGCTGGTCAAAGAACTGCACATGCCGTGTATACATGTACTTCTTATCCACCTGCCCCGTCAGGGCAAGAACAGGCACACAATCTGTATAGGCATCATACAGGCCATTAATCAGGTGAACCGCCCCTGGCCCACCGTCAGTCAGGCAAACGGCTGGCTTACCTGTGAACTTGGCATAGGCGGAGGCCATCAAGGCTGCAGCCTCTTCATGCCGTGTGCCTATAACTGACATTCTCTTGCTATTGGCAAACTCCTGGAGCAAGGGAACTATTGTATCCCCTGCCAGCGTGAAGACAGTATCAAACCCGCAGACCTCAAGCTGCTCTCTGACTACCCTGGCTACAGTTCTCGACTGATCTGACAAGGGTGAATCCTCCTTCGAGATATATTATCTGTAGTGGTGGATATCTGGTGGATATCGTCTGACCTGAACTCATAAAAGGAAAATAGTGCCCTTCCCGGTCATCTTTAATATCTCCCGGGGAACAGAGCACTATGCTGATAGGTAATGCCTTCATTGATTGTACTTATTTAAGGTAGCGGAATTAGGGGCCCCTCTTCAGATTCTCTGTATATGACGAGAACGCGACCGACCCTGGACACAACCTGGGCCTTAAGCTCCTTCACAAGCCAGGCAACCGCCTCATCTACTTCAACGGGGGAGTTCTTCATAACCTTAATCTTCGCTATCTCCCTGGCATCAAGCACCTTCTCCAGCTGAATAAGGGCCTGCTCTCCACGGCCAGCCTTACCAACCTGGATATCAACTGGCAGCTTGTGACTTTCAGCCCTCAAGACTGCCCTCTGCTTGCCCGTCAACTTCTTCTTCACACCATTACCTCCGTCTTCTCTTTCCATAAACTGCGGGGCTTCGTCAGCCTGCGGGCCTACATACGTACGATCCAACCGCTGACCATCGCCAGATATATTCTCTCCAAGGCCAGGATTCCCTGCACCACGGCCATCGTCTTCCTTGATGTCACGGGCATATACCAACCGATCCGCTTCAGTGACCGGCCTTTGCTGGTCCTTGCTCTCTCCTTGCTTCTCTGAGGGTATTCTTTCGCCCGACGGCAAGCTCCTCGCCTCTCTCCTTTTGACTGATCACCAAACGACAGATTTCCAGACTATTATCACCACAGGCAAGGCTCAAAACCCAACAAAAAAGACGTCAGCATATTTGCTGCCGTCTGTAGTGTGCGCCTACCAGGACTCGAACCTGGGCACCCGGCTCCGGAGGCCGGCGCTCTATCCAACTGAGCTATAGGCGCATTTCTGTCGTAGGAAACTGAAGTAGTGACACTGGATGGAACACAAGTAATTATACTATAAAGTCATAAACGAATCAAAGAACGGCGGCCCAACAGAGACCCACGTTACTCGTTGACAACTCCATCAAGCTAAATTACAATTTGCAGTGTGAGCGAAGACTACTACAAGGGAAGGGTTGTTGCTCAGATGTCCACCGAATTCCGCTCCGTTGCCTCTAAAGATGTCATCAGCAATCCCAACAGGGACCACCTGCGCCAGATGGCTCGCCACCAGGAACGAACCACTAGACACGGCAGCGCTGTGTATATAACGAAGGTTCGTAGCCGCAGCGCCAAGAACACATTTGTGGTACCAGCAGGCTATGAGCCGGGCATCGGGCAACAGGTGATCTCTAAGGACACCGCAAGAGACCTGGCCTTCAGGGTTCAGGAGTATCTCAAGGACCGGAAGGTCATTCGGCTTGATCGCGATATGGGTCAGCACCCCAACTCAACCTACCACTGCCGCCTCTATATCACCCAGGACTTCGCTCGCATCCCTTACATGTGGATGAGCACCCTATATGATCCCAGCGAACCGGATTCCCGGCCTGATTTCGTCAGTATCTATGTGCCTGAATGGCCCGAACGGATTATCTTCGCCCACCCCGAGGAAGGCACAACCTATATCCTTGGGACCGACTATTTTGGCGAGTGCAAGAAATCTTTCCTGCGCATGGCGATGTACGCTGCCAAAAAAGAGGGAGGTCTCGGGCTTCACGCTGGGAGTAAGGTTCTACGCCTGAGAACAGAAAGCGGACTGCAAGACACCGGCTTCATTCTGTTTGGGCTTAGCGGCACGGGGAAGACTACCCTGACTATGCACGACCACTATCTTGAGGGTGAGGAACAGGCCATCATCAGACAGGATGACGTTGTCCTGATGGCGCCCAACGGCCGCTGCTTGGGGACCGAGAGCGGATTCTTTATCAAGACCGAGGGACTGACACCAAGCCAGACGATTCTGTACCAGGCTGCTACAGGGGCCGACGCCATCTTCGAGAATGTTGCTGTAGATAGTGAGGGAAATCTCGATTTTGCCGACGTTTCGTTGACCTCCAATGGGCGAGGGGTCATCGCTCGCGATACGGTCCCTCTCACAGCGCAAAACATAGACCTTGACAAAGCCAGCAAGGTGGTTTTCATCACCAGGCGCAAGGATGTCATCCCACCTGTTGCGCGGTTGAGTCCGTATCAAGCAGCGGCTTTTTTCATGCTCGGTGAAAGCATCGAGACATCGGCGGGCGACCCTACCAGGGCTGGTCAGTCCATACGTGAGGTTGGCACAAATCCCTTTGTCGTTGG